>Ga0302325_10025822_pt1 | contig 12206 bp, 14 predicted proteins | sample Palsa_T0_2_FD_201948 | JGI IMG/M metagenome (GOLD analysis project Ga0302325, IMG submission 201948) | Peat permafrost microbial communities from Stordalen Mire near Abisko, Sweden - Palsa_T0_2 | ecosystem: Environmental > Terrestrial > Soil > Palsa > Peat permafrost | place: Sweden: Abisko...
AAATTCCAAAGGCTAACGGGAAACCTATCAACGTTAGTTAAGTATTTAAGATGCGAAAAGTAATTTATTTACCCCACATCAGGCCTTCGATCATAAAGGCTCCTAGCATAAAAGCCCATGCTTGTCGACCACCATCAACCGGTGGAAGTATGACATCTTTATCAATGTTTTCAACATACTCTATAGAGTTTTCTGAATGCTCTCGTGAACTGTCGCCATTGACCATATCGAGAATGTTGTAAGGTTTTGAAGGCTTTCCGAGCTCAGACATTTTTTTTCGAGGTGCTAAAGTAGGCAGAGAGGAAATCAATGAAGTTATAAACTCGAAAAATGAGCAATGGGAAGTGATATTATAGGGGTTTGGGAGAAATTAAGACATTTGAAGTTTTTCATACTACATCCTAGCCAATCAACAGATGATGAGGCTCTTCGATAGTGACTATCAACCAGAGGCAATGTGTCAGCTTACCTCAAATGCTCTTACATTAACTTCCTAAAACAGCTTGGCTGACTTGTCCTAGTTGTAGACTCCACCGAATACCGCAACGTTGGTGAAACCAATGGCGCCATTCCAGTACATTTTTCGTGCTATAACTGCAATCTAATCAGTGGATGTAAATATAGTATGTAAGACTGGGGCAGTGACCGCTAGGAACGGGGTGCAGAGACATGGGTGCAGAAACAGGGTACAGAAACAGGCCTGGTTAGCTCCTGTGTGGAAATAAGTTACGACAAACGGCTAGGGTGCAGAACCAGGGTGCAGAAACAGGGTGCAGCTTAGTGCACTAAGATACGCGCAAGATTCATCACCTCTAACCCTTTCCTAAATGCACTGCTTTCTAATTGAAGCAAACAACGGCTATCAAAATCGGCGAGCAAATTTAATCCGCAAAATTTAAATTATCTAACGGCAGCCACTCATAGGGGTGCAAGGATTGCTGCTTAGACCGTTTTAAACTGCATAGTGAACGCTGTGCTTGAACATTAATTTACTGCTTTCAAGATTGTGAAACGAATAATCAGTCCAAACGATTTTCAAGATATGTTTACGACTACCATTAACCCATTACTTTTAAACAAAATCCAACCTGTCTCTTACGCTGCCGTGCACTATCTCTATTTCAATTCTTGTCTTTCCTCTACTGAAGAGCCAACTTCTCCCGCTTCATAAAAGCACCACTGACAACGCTGACAGCACCTGCAACAATAACCAGGATCCAAATCACGCCCATAGTATCTACAATAGCATCTATCGCCAACTTCTGGACATTTGGATCATCACCAGCGAGAATTGTAGACTTCGCACCCGCAAGAGCGCCTCTGAGCTCCTCAGCACTGAAGCCTCGTCCTGCAAGAGCATCCCTCAACTTAATGAACCCCACGTTCTGGAAAATGATATTGGCGAGAGAGAGTGCGATAGCAGCGCTTCCGATTTGTGAGACGTTCATAACGCCGGTAGCGCCGAAGATCTCCTCTGGCTTAACCTCTATAACAGCCACTGAGTAAGCAACTTGCAATGCAAGACCAGCTCCGATGGCTATCAGGACTTCGTAGCCATAGAATGTGCCAATTTTGGTGCTAGTATCAACGGTGTGCATGAGTATCCCTCCAATTGTCATAAAGACGCCGGCAATGATGTAGATGGGCATATATCGTCCGAGTACTGGAAGTAGACAACCTGCGAGCATGACGAAAAAGATCATAATGCAGATGAATGGCAGAAGGCGGATTGCTGCTTTGATCGCTGAGTCACCTCTCGTGAATTGGAAGAAGAGAGGGATGTAATAGACAGAAACGAATACACCGGCAGCAGCTGCAGCGTGGGCAATGTAAAGAAGAACGATGGTTCTGCTTTTCAGGATCTGAACGGGGAATAGTCGTCTTTCGGCAGTCGTGAAGATGCAGTAAACTTGTTGAAAGATGTAGGCGAAAAGAAAGCCTCCAAAGACAGCCCAGAGAGCAATTGGTCCGGCGGACTTCCATTTCCATGTAGATCCCGAGAAGGTGCATGCGGCCTGGAAGAGGGTCCAAGTGCCAGCGTTGAGGAAGACTCCAACCCAATCCATCTGCTTTAACTTTGTGGGACCAGATATATCGGGCTTGCTGTTATATTTTGGAAAGAGAAAGATATAGACCGGTGCAGCCAAAGCGGCTAGTGGAAGGTTGATGTAAAAGGCCCATCTCCACGTGGCTTTGCTTTCTGCGAAACCTCCGCCGATAACGGGTCCGAGAATTGCTCCTATTCCCCAGCACAAACCGATTGCTGCATTGTAGATGGGACGTTCTTTTATGCTCGTGAAGATGGAGTTGTATGTCAAGGCACTGGAGGGAGTTAGACACGCGTCGCGATGATATAAAGGGGGAATGTGATCTCACCCGAGATACATGCCTGCACCACCTGCACCAGCAATAACTCTGCCGACAATCATGGTATTCATGGTAGGTGCTACACCACAAACCACACTGCCGATCTCAAAGAAGAGAACACTACCAATCATGAGGTATTTGATCTCAAAGAGAGCATAACACCATCCAACGAGTAGAATCGTAGCGACAGATCCCATGGGAAATCCAATACCGACCCAAGCCAACTTCTCGATTTCTCCTAGGGATTCCAGAATGGGCCCTTGCACATCGGCAGCAATTGTAGTATCCAGTCCTGAAAGTTTATGATTAATTTGGGAAACATAGACTGCTTTGAAAGGCCTTACCATAGAGGAGAGATCCTAGAGACAGACCAACACAGACCAACGCCCATGCCCAACCACTGATCGGTCTTTTAAATCGTGCAATTTCTTCTTCAGCGTTAAGATTAAGAAATGAGATTTTTTCGATATCGATAGATGACTGTTGAGGGGTCGTATTTCCGGTGACGTCCCCCGCGATAGCAACTTGCTCAACTTTTGGAGCCATCTTTTCTGTCTTTTAATATGCAATAAATGATTCAAAATAAGACAACAAAACTTGTAAAAGTATGTGACAGGTGAGACTTAGGGGTTAAAGCGAAGTAAAATGCAGAAGCAATTAAAGACAAATAGAGTTCATGGAGGTTGAAATAGAGAAAAAGCACGGAGAGGTGACCGGGGAGTTGCCGCTGTAAAAGCTCTCTAGCGGGGCTTAGATGCTCGTCAGAGGGAGTCGGAGTTTTCACAGGGAGCAGGGAGCTAAGGACAGCAGTGGATGCCTAAGGTGCCCAATGCCTGGCGAGGAGCGCCCTAGATTACTCATGGTTAATTGATAGGCCAGATATTCGGTACACGATCTTTGAAGAGCCGACAGATGGTGACCTCATCTCACACCTCAAATTATAGATCCTTGTGCACCCCTGTATCTGGACCCTTTGTTCTGCACCCTTGTTCTGCACCCTTGTTCTGCACCTTGTTCTGCACCCTGGTTCTGCACCCTGGTTCTGCACCCTGGTTCTGCACCCTAGCCGTTTGTCGTAACTTATTTCCACACAGGAGCTAACCAGGCCTCCAACGCTATGAGGCGGGGATCCCGTTTTGGCTTCTGCTGGTTCCTTAATTGGCTCTGGTGGATCTGGACGTATATTTTATTACTATGAAGAACATTTCTTGCCCCAGTTTCCCATAAGTTAAGGCTAGATTTTCAATCTCCTGCGAACATTCACGCATACGAACCAAAATGCCCTCTCCACCACAATTGCTTCCAACTTTAGAGTTTCCAAAATTGGCAGAAAAGAAAATTTCAATTGCTGCCCTTCCTTCTTACGATTCAACGCAACGAGCCCGCGAACAAGCAAAGTTCGACCTAGCAATAATGGCAAAGACATGCGAGAGCGCAACAATTTGGCCACCCCACCCCTCCTCACTATATCCGGAAACCAAGGCGAAGTTGAAGGTATTTTGCATTAAGTGCGACAATCCTGAAGACGACGAGAGAGACTGGCAAGGGAGGGTTATAGGAAGAGGACTTCACGGATCTCTTAGCGCTTCTCTTACTAGAGTCAAACACAAGTACAGGCTGTTCATGGCCCACGAACCATTGATAAAGCTCTTGACTGTTTGCATCGAGTGCTATACAAAACTGGACCTGTATCATGAAGTTGATCAAATTGATCAGGTCTTCGGTTTTAGGGACAGCAATGAGAGATCTAGAGGTATGGTCTTAAGGATTACATATAAAGAGATCGAGGAGATCGTCTCTAGCAAAGTAATCGTTATGGAGGGCGTGCTCCTGAATGCGGGGACGATCAAAACGGTTGGCGTAGATGGCAAATGGAGAAAGTGGTATCTGTGGAACCAGCGAAGGTCAGCTTTGGCAAATTGATAGGCAGACTGGATAAGGGCTTGGTTTTCATACTTCTCAAAGAACGTCTTAAATTAGCTACCATTTTTAGGCCAGGCGCTTCCACCAAAACCGCGAGGACTTATCTCATTTTTCTTCGATAGCTAGTCTCTATCTGTAATTTTGCCCCTCTATGCTCTCCCATTGAGGCCAACAAGGACCGCCGATCTCCCGTTATCTATCTGCGTCGTCCTCGCATCCTGTGTATAGACCCCAAGCTGAGATGCTGCAATCTCGGTGGCAGAAGCCTAGCCTTATACTGCTCGTAGTGGCCTTTCCGAAAGGCTACGATCATAGGCTCCTCATCCTCTTCAGGTGGCCAATTCCAAAAATACTTGATATCAACGAATTCTGGCGACGCCACCTGCATCCTTATGAAACCCAAAGGGTCCCAAGCAACAACGGAATGGACTTCTGTATCTGGTTGAATATCGATAGGAGTATGCCCCTTTCTCATATATAAAAAAACATATCCCTCCGGCCTTGATAGGGTGTTTGGGCAAGCAGAGAGAATCCGTTCTGGCTTCTCTCGGGATGTATAGAGCTCAAGTCGAGGTTCGAAAAGGGAGAGTGCAATCTGCCGGGATTCTTCGCAAACCTGGAGCATCGCAAACGGGCCGACGGCCCAGACACAGATGTCTTTGCGCTCATCATTGATCCGGATATTAATTTCGAGAGGGCGTTGAGCTGGTAAAGCAAACCACCATACCTTCTTGCGAAGCTCCGGAGGGAGCCTTGAAAATTGATGGAATTTAGCTTCGACCGGTTGACATTCGTTGAATTTTTGTGAGTTCGTTGTCGAGGACTGCCAAAAGCCTTGTATGTCTTCAGGGAGGGGTATAGATTGACAAAATTCGGGTTGTGGGTGTGCCTGGACCAAGTTAAGTCGATTGATCATTTGTTTGAGCCGGTCGTTCGCGGAGGAATATGATGATGCCCTAAGAAGAATTAGCATCGATTAGGAAGTAGGTAATTGAACTTGCATTGTCTGGTATTCTGATGTTTCCTTTCGAATTGCAATTTGAGTACCTTGAGATGGGGATGATAGATTTGTAGACGTATTTCGAATGGAAGACGAAGCAGGCCCGTAGGCGAAACAGGAGGAGGCGGAGGTGCCTTCGGAGGTGCCTTCAGAGGCGCACTAGCCTGCTTCAATATCTCCAAGCGCGTATTGAGAACGTCGAGGCGTTTTCGGAGCAACTCTATAGCTGTATCCTCCATAGCTGTGTAGAACGGTACAGTGTCGCTCAATCTCGGTGGGCGGATTTGCGTGAATAGTTGGCACCTTGAAATATCTCGTTAGGGCTGCTGCTTTGCTACCTGGCTTTGTTAATACTAACCTAAGGTGGTGGGATAACCCTAAGCGGCCAATCTTCCTCTTGGAAATCCTGGCAGATCTCGCAAGGGGTATGCTTTGAGGCTTTGATCTAGAATTGCCAAGAGAGCTTGGCCTGCTTGTGCTCCCGGCGCTTGCAACAGTCGCAGTCTCCAGTTCGATTGTGTGACTTATGTGAGCGAAGCCTTGTTGACCAGGCTGTAAGTGGTACAGGACAACAGGGACGGGAATATACTCCCCCGTGGTTCGTAGTGGTTTTGGGCAGCCGTGCACATCTAATCTCGAAGAGTTTGTTCGAGGGAACGTGGGGTTTGGCTTAGTGCGGAGGCCGCACCGCACTGGTGGCTCGTGCTGGCAAGAGATGCGAACCTTCGGTCGCCGGCCGACGACAGCCCTGCACCTTGATATGGCGAGCACACATGCCCAGGAGAGACTGCTTGATGCGGCTTTTGAAGACTTTGCAACGTCGTTAGTAGTGTCAAATATCAATTACCTGGACGAACTTGCGGGTCGCTCCGCAATCAGCCGCAGTTGGGCACTGGTGGCTGAAAACAACTTCGCACGAGCGCCTGTCAATTTGAAAGTAAGGCTTTCTTGCAGATTTATCTTAACTAGATATGCGACCGCATCCTAGTCGAGAAACTTCATATGGCCTTGGTATGCAGCGCGTTGCAGCACGGGGCGTTTCTGACGTGTTCAGCCACGGCATGGGAAATAAAGAAGGTCGTATTTTGAGCCGCATTCCAGGTCTCCGTTCCGTTATATTTTGCTTGTTGGTGGGGCTTTATAGAGAAGGCAGGTTGCGCAGTTAAGGCAGTAATTACCATTGATTGTTTGTTATCGTGCAAAGTTCACTTAAAGAATAGTTCTCACCTGCGTTAAGTATGCCACTTTGTGCTGAGTGCTGAAGGAGGACTAATTTATTCTCAGAGGCAGTTATGTGTGTCACCTGGACGATACATTATGCCTGTGGCGACGACGAAGCAGCTAAGGCACCAAGCAACGGCTGCGATGGGAAGTGCACAGGAACCAATATCACGTACGATGATAATTTGGATACCAGCCCACAAGAAGACTGCTCTACCTGTATAGCTGCTCGTCAACTTCAGACTCCGCCAACGAGCAGTGATTCTAGTGCTTCAGAGACTTCGGAAGAGTGATCTCAGTGGGTACAATCTAAAATACTTCCATCCTTAATCTCTCCCTAATCTCTAACGCGAATTTCCAGATCTCGTGTGGCGCTGGAAAGTGGGAGTAGTGGGGTAGAGCTGTGATTCATAATTCGCTAGTTGCGAGTATTTTATAGCATAGCTTCAAATGACGCACGATTTTCACGCGAGCTTCCTCAGAACCTCCCCATCTTTTGATCTTGCCCCAACATGACACCAGATTCTCCAGCAACGTTGCGCGGGCCAACTAGGTGTATAATCCGTTGTTCAAAGCCCAAATTTGATCGAGACTCGAAAGACGAGTATGGTATTGTCTTCGTACAACAGGTCGTCCACCATCTCTCCGGCGATTACAAGAAGGCGTTTCTCTTGGGAAGCATTGTAGGAGAATATACGTTTATTGTCTTTGATTACGATAATCCGGACCACTTAGACACTTGCGATGTGCTTGGATTCCGTGTTGGCAAGTCGATCCGCGCTATTTCGGTGCCTAGTGAAATGATTCATTCGAGGGTTCGGACTTGGAAACAAGTAAATGAGCGCCACAAACTCTCATTTCCTTATCTTGGACAGGTATGCTCGAAATTCGTATCACCTTAAACCGTGTCTCTAGGACTCAGTTACTAATTTGTCTCGACCTAAAGTTAAAAACACCAAGGAGACACCCTCCCACTCCCTGTTCTCCCAATACGCGATCAGCCGCAGACAGCAGCGAAGAAAGTCAGTACAAAGATTCAGAAACTCCTTGAATATCGCGGAAACTCGGGCTGGATATACGGGCTGGGAGAGATGGAATAGTACCATAGGGTCCTTTCGTTTGCAACAGACTCGACAGAATACGCAAGGAAGAAAGTCCTCGCAGTGCCGAGATATTGTCAGGTTAAGAAAGGCACGCAGCATCGTCAGAGGTGGAACGATTTGATAGCTGAGAGGGATAGAGAGATTTAGAGATGTTCATAAGAGCATTGACACTATCTGTAATACTTCTCAAGGCGCTGTTGCGAACCGGGTGGCAAACACTTGAGTTAGATGATCTGGCCTTGACACAAAGACTGCTTGCTAATGACCTACGTGTACATAACTCATCTATTGCCCCGAGAATGCTACGAACATTAATTGTACGCGATTGTGTAATATCACTTCCCGCCTCCAAAAACCAAAATCCGAACTAAAGGAAATAAGAAACGATTCTCTTTCGTGCAACAGTCTCATATCATCCGCGCAACTGGTGCCCTCCATGGCACTTGCGTATACACAAGCCGCGCCGCTTCTGGCTCTGGCTCTGCCTCTGGCTATGTCTCTGGCTCTGAGTCTGCCTCTGGCTCATCTGCCTCTAGCGCATCAGTCTTACGCTTCCGACCACATTTCCCCTTGACCTTGGCATTCTTTACAGCATGTGCTGCTTGTGCTACTACGATGTCTTCAAAGCTCATTACCTTCGCGTCACCTAGTTTGAGCCTTGGTTGATCGGCGAACCTTGGCTTCGTTGTTCACTCTGGTCAACATCTGTTTTTCATCCCGGAGGAGGGCACATTCGGCGATGAATACCTGGGCGGCATCGACAAGCCTCATTCAGCGTATGAATAGCAAACAGATTAATGTCTGTCCCTACGGCCCGAGACGCCCCCTGTCACGAGACGAAACTAGAGTTTTGGAGTCATTATTTTTTTCTTGGTAAGTTTACGAAGTTAGTATTCATATGTCACTTTCTTTACCTATTTGTCTCTAGAAAGACCACTTAGTAATAAAATAAATAGTCCGGTTGATGATGCTATCGATAGTTTCACTTATGCCATCAATCGCCGCTTCCGCTGTCCCCCCTGTTTAATCGCGACGTTTAAAGTCTTTTCAAAAATCGGAGGACTTGAGGAAAGGTCCAATCACGAATATATATGGCTCCAAATTTAGTGACACTCAGAGAGGAAAAGAATGTAGTCCGGGAGTTACGCCGGCGCGTTGGGAGTCTACATGTTTCAGTGCTTAGTAATGCGCACTATGTTCACTCCCTGGCGTGCTATACAATATCGCGCTGAGGCCAAGTTTTTGAGCATCCCAACGCTAGACCCATAATAGCTAGCTAATTATGCCACCGCATTTTCTGGCCTCAAAAACTGGGCCGGTCTTTGCGCGCGCTTTTAGTGATATACAACGATGCTATTGCCGCCGCGAGCCTGCCCGCCCACCTGAATGCGCCAGCCTCAACACGACGTCTTCTCCAAGCTTCACCTCACTTACATCGATACTATCTAAACGGCTCAATAGCTACTTAGAACGCTCCCTCGTGCGATCCTCGAACCTGGCGGAACGATGCACTTGCTACAGTATAACAGCGATGGCAATTTCAGCCTGACTGAGTTCGACGAAGCTATCCCCAAGTACGCAATCCTTTCACACAGGTGGGGAAAAGAGGAGGCGACGTTTGAGGATCTGCAGAAGGGAACTGGCACGAAGAAGGCTGGCTATGAGAAGCTCCGATTCTGCGGAAAACAGGCTAGGGTTGATGGCTTGAAATATTTCTGGGTGGACACATGTTGTATCGACAAGTCGAGTAGCACCGAGCTTGCAGAGGCCCTCAACTCAATGTATCGCTGGTACCGGGATGCGGCCAGATGCTACGTCTATTTAGTAGATGTCTCGGCACTAAAGCGGAAAGCAGGTAACACATCTCTCGAGCATACTTGGGAATCTGCATTCCGAGATAGCAAATGGTTTACACGAGGCTGGACCCTTCAAGAGCTCCTTGCACCACGCGCTGTTGAATTCTTCTCTCAACATGGCAAGCGACTAGGAGACAAGAAGAGCCTAGGGCGTCAGATCCAGGAAGTAACAGGCATCCCAATCTCAGCACTCGAGGGAGCCCCTCTATCTCAATTTAGAGTTGAGGAACGATTCACGTGGGCAGAAAATCGCCAGACAACACGCCCTGAGGACAAGGCGTACTCACTATTAGGGATATTTGGAATTCATTTGCCACCTATTTACGGTGAAGGAAGAGAGCACGCGTTTAGACGGCTAAAGAAGGAGATCCAGGAATCGCTTACAGGTAAGCACACGACATATCGCTTTATCTTTAGCAATCTGCTAATCGCTTCTTGTAAGAAGACAAGCAGAATCCACTCGACCTTCAGAGCCAAAGTTGTCTCCAAGACCTGCGAACGACAGATCCCCGCGAGGACAAATCGCGCATCGAGGACACAAAGGGGGGAATACTGAAAGACTCTTATACATGGATCCTTGAGAATTCCGAATTCCGACAATGGCATGACGGCGAAGAGAGCCGACTACTCTGGATACGGGGCGAACCCGGCAAGGGCAAAACTATGTTGCTCTGTGGTATAATAGATAAGTTAAAAGAGACCGCCAACGCCGCTCCTGCTTCTAGTAGCTACGTCTTGTCTTACTTCTTCTGCCAAGCCACGGATCTCCGTATTAACAGTGCGACAGCTGTGCTCCGAGGGCTGATCTACCTCCTTGCTGACCAACAACCGGCTCTCCTCCAACACGTTCGAAAGAAGTACGATGCTACCGGGAAAGAGCTTTTTGTAGACACGAATGCCTGGTTTGCCTTATCTGAGATGTTCAGCAACATTTTGCAAGATCCCTGTCTAGAGAGAACTTACTTAATCATTGATGCTCTGGACGAATGCGTAACAGGTCTGCAGCAACTTCTGCAATTCATTGATAAGACCTTACCTTTGTGTCCTCGTGTGAAATGGATCATCTCTAGTCGCAATTGGCCGAGCATTGAAGAGCAACTACGCATATTTGACCGGAAAATTCAATTGCGACTAGAGCTAAACCAAGACTCCATTTCCGCTGCGGTGAGCACGTATATTGAGCATAAGGTAGCTGGACTAGCTAAGCGCAAGAAATATGCTGCTAAAGTAAAAAGTTCAGTGCAAGAATATCTCTCCTTGAATGCCGACGCTACATTCCTTTGGGTGGCTTTGGTCCTGAAAGAGCTAGAGACCATCGAGCGACGGAATGCTCTTGAGAGAGTAAAGATGTTTCCACCTGGACTCGGTCCTTTTTACGAGCAGATGATAGCCCAAGTCAGTAACTCAAACAACGCTGATCTCTGCAAGCGAATACTTTCTATAGTGGCTGTCGCGAAACGTCCATTTACACTTATAGAACTCGTCTCTCTTGACGACACACTTCACAAACTTGATTGTCCTGAGGATCTTGCCGAGGATCTTGAAGACTTGGAGCAAATGGTCGGCCAGTGTGGATCCTTCTTGACGATTCGAAAAAGCACTATATATTTCGTTCACCAGTCAGCCAAGGAGTTCTTGTTTTCGGGGAACACATCTCAGGAACTCTTTAGTTCTAGAAAAGACGAGATAAATCACGCTATCTTCTCGCGATCACTTCAGTTGATGTCCAGGGCACTACGGCGTGACGTCTATAGCTTAAGAGTTCCTGGAATCTCTATCGACCAAGTCAAGCAGCCCGATCCTGATCCCCTCGCCACGGTACGATACTCTTGTCTTTACTGGGTAGATCATCTCGAATGTCAAAGTAGAGAAGATACAATCAAGGACCTTAAGGACAACGGCTCGGTCTATAATTTCTTCCGCCAATACTTCTTGTATTGGCTTGAGGCGCTAAGCCTGTTGAAAAGCGCGTCAGAAGGTATAATTATGATCCGAAAGCTCGAGGATCTTCAAGTATGTTAGTTGTATAGTCTCATTACTATCGAATTATCCTGACGTGAACAGTTTAATGAAAATTCTGATTTGCGTGCGTTTATACAAGACGCAAAGCGATTTGCCGTAGCCAACCGATCAATTACTGAAGAGGCGCCTCTTCAAATATATTGCTCGTCTCTTATCTTTGCCCCAGAGAAGAGCATTATTCGAGAAACTTTCAAGAGATATATTCCGTCTTGGATCCAGAGAAAGTCTAGAGTAGAAACATATTGGAATGTAATGCTGCAGACGCTCGAGGGCCATGCGAGCTGGGTCCGCTCAGTCGCCTTCTCGCCCGACAGCAAGCAGGTCGTGTCTGGCTCAGACGACAAGACGGTACGGCTCTGGGATGCTATGACGGGAGCACCGCTACAGATGCTCGAGGGCCATGCGGACAAGGTCCGCTCAGTCGCCTTCTCGTCCGACGGCAAGCAGGTCGTGTCTAGCTCATGGGACAAGACAGTACGGCTCTGGGATACTGTAACGGGAGCACCGCTACAGACGCTCGAGGGCCATGCAAGTGCAGTCAGCTCAGTCGCCTTCTCGCCCGACGGCAAGCAGGTCGTGTCTAGCTCATGGGACAAGACGGTACGGCTCTAGGATGCTGTGACGGGAGCACCGCTGCAGATGCTCGAGGGCCATGCGAGCGGGGTCAATTCAGTCGCCTTCTCGCCCGACGGCAAGCAGGTCGTGTCTGGCTCA
>Ga0302325_10025823_pt1 | contig 12206 bp, 11 predicted proteins | sample Palsa_T0_2_FD_201948 | JGI IMG/M metagenome (GOLD analysis project Ga0302325, IMG submission 201948) | Peat permafrost microbial communities from Stordalen Mire near Abisko, Sweden - Palsa_T0_2 | ecosystem: Environmental > Terrestrial > Soil > Palsa > Peat permafrost | place: Sweden: Abisko...
GCCGCGCTGAGCGAGGTTGCCGCCATGGGGCTGGCCCCGCAGAGCACGCTCGTACGGCGTTCGACTCTGGAGGACGTCTTCCTCCGGTTGACCGGCCGCACCCTCGTCGACTGACTCGGCGCGGCGGCCTACATCCCATGTCGATCACCGAACCCGCCATCTTCGAGCATGGCGAAATTGTCCACGCCCGCCGCATGACCACCCCGATGTGGGCCCGCGCCGCCCTCTATTGGGGCTATCAGTACAAACGGACCTGGCGCAGCTCCCTCTTCACGAGCTTCTTGATTCCCGTGCTGTATCTCACGTCCATGGGCGTCGCCCTGGGCTCGCTCATCAACAAGCACTCCCACGGTGTCGCCGGCGTCTCCTACGTCTCGTACCTGGCCCCGGGACTGCTGGCTGCGACCTGCATGCAGATCGGTGCCAACGACACCATGTGGCCGGTCATGGGGGCGATCAAATGGATGCGCACCTATCTGGCCATGCTCGCGGCGCCGCTCGATGTCTACGACGTCCTGCTCGGCCACCTGGCCTGGGTGGCGACGCGCATCGCCATCGTGGTGACCATCTACCTGTCGGTCATGGCCGCTTTCGGCACGGTGCACTCGGCGTGGGCCCTGTGCGCGTTGCCGGCCGGGGTGCTCACGGGGATGGCGTTCGGTGTGCCGATGGCCGCCTTCTCTGCCACGCAGGACAAGGACACCGCGTTCATCACCATCTACCGCTTCGTGGTTGTTCCCCTCTTTCTGTTCTCGGGAACGTTCTTCCCGATTTCTCAGCTTCCGCACGCGCTGCAATATTTGGCCTACGCCACCCCGCTGTTCCATGGCGTGGCCCTGTGCCGGGACCTCACGCTCGGGCAGGTGCACTTGTGGGTCGACCTTGGCCACGCGGCCTATCTGGGCGCCTGGGTCGGCGTCGGCTACTTCCTCGGGCGGCGCACCTTTGCCAAGCGGCTGGTCGTATGAGTACCACCGAGTCGGAGCCGACGACCTGGGAGCGCCCGGGGGGAGTGGTCCTGCGGATCACCCCGCTGGCGCTGCTGGGTGGGCGCCATGCCGGCCGGGTGCTCGAGCGCAACGTCCTCGTCTACCGGCGTTCGTGGATCTTCATCGTCTCGGGCTTCTTCGAGCCCCTCTTCTACCTCCTCTCGATCGGCGTCGGACTGAGCCACTTGGTCGGTCCCATTCCCGTCGCGGGACGCCTCGTCGCCTATACGGTCTTCGTCGCCCCGGGACTGCTCGCCTCCTCCGCCATGAACGGGGCCATGCTCGACTCGACCTTCCAGGTCTTTATGAAACTGAAGATCGCCAAGACCTATGACGCCATGCTGGCCACCCCGCTGGCCGTGGGCGACATCGCCCTGGGCGAGCTGAGCTGGTGTGTCTTGCGCGTCGCTCTCTACTCAGGCGCCTTCTTGTGCATCATGGCGGCACTGGGCTACGTCGATTCGCCTTGGGCCGTCCTGTGCTGGCCCGGCGCCATCCTGATCGGCCTGGCCTTCGCCTCGGTCGGCATGGCCGGGACCACGTTCATGCGGACCTGGCAGGACTTCGACCTCGTCTCTTTGGCCTTCATCCCGCTCTTCCTCTTCTCGGCCACGTTCTACCCCCTGACGGTGTTCCCGGGGTGGTTGCAGGCCGTCGTACGCTGTACCCCCCTCTACCAAGGAGTCGTGATCGAACGCTCGGTCGACCTTGGTATCTTCAACTGGTCGCTCATCTTCCACATCGCCTATCTGGCGGCGATGGCAGTGGGCGGCGTAATGGTCACCAGCCGTCGGCTCGGGCGTCTCCTGCTGCCGTAGGCGCAGGCGTTGGCTACCGTACGGACGGAGGTCCTCTGGCAATGAACATCGTGGTGAGCAACGTCAAGGGTGGAGTCGGTAAGACGACCACGGCCGTCTACCTGGCCGCGGCGTCGGCCCAGCGCGGGCGACATCCGGTGTACCTGGTCGACGCCGACTCACAGGCGTCGTCAGCCGAATGGTTCGAGCTCACACCCATCGAGGGGGTTGAGCTGCTCGAAACGCCCTCGGAACGAACGGTGTCCCGGGCCATGGAGCGGGGCGACGGCATCGCGGTGGTCGACACCCCGCCGGGCGATGAGCGCATCGTGCGCGCCGCCCTGAGCCGGGCCGACGTCGTCGTCATCCCCACCCGGGCCGGCGGGGTCGAGCCGAGCCGGGTCGTGGCCACATTGGAGATGACCCCGGAGAACATCCCCGCCGGCGTCGTGGTCTGCTCGGCGCGGCTCGGCACGAAGGATCTGGAGGCCGCCATCGAGTGGTGGGACGAGCTCAAGGTCCCGGTCTGGGGGATCATCCCCGAGAGGGTCTCGATCGCGGCCGGTCCGGCCGCCCGCCTGTCGCTCGAGGGCCTCGATCTTTACGACGAGGTACTCACGAAGGCACTCGGAAAGCGGCGCTGAGCGGTCAGCTGGAGGCGGCTCGGGGCATCAACTCCCGGTGCGCCTGGCTGTCAGCCCAGGGTATCGGCGCCTCCCCGCGCAGCTGGGCGATGATCTCGGCCAGGAACCAGCGGCGCACGGCGACGCTCTGCGCCGAGGCGGGGAGGGTCAGCAGACGGGCCACCTGGCCGAACTCGTCGGCTTCGTCGAGCATGGCGTCGAAGTACTCACAGGGCCTGACGGCTGACGTCGGGAGATCCAGGTGCCAGTCGTAGGTACTCGCCTTGCTGTCCACCACCTGCTGCCAGCTCTCGTCGACGCCCGGGCCGAAGCCGTTGAAGCGCGTGCCGACCTCGGTGAGCAACGTTGAGAGGCGCTCGGGGAGGATCGACGTTGCCGCAGGGTTCGAAGCGCCGTGCTCTTTCATCAGCCTCAACTCGCGGAAGAGCGCCTCGTACTCTTCGCTGGCCTTTTGGAGAGCCGCCACCGGTATTCCGAGCAGATCCACTTTGACCCGGGGCGCTTTGTCGACGATCTCGTGCAGCTCGGCGCTGACGAAGCCGACCAGGTCGAAGCGGAAGGTCCCGTCGGAGATCCTGGCCGGCATCACCGTGTAGTCCACCGGGAGCTCGAACCACACGATCTTCCCCCCGATGACCGGCTGCACGCCCCAGTCAGAGGCCAAGGTGTCGAACAGCGTCAGGCCGCGTCCGGTGGCGGCGTCGGTGGCGTAGTCCTTTATGGAAGGGACCACCGAGCTCCCGTCGGCCACATCGATCCGGATGCGATCGGCCATGAGGTGCAGGGTGACGGTGAAGGGTGTTGCCGCATGCAGGACTGCGTTCGTCGCCAATTCGGACGTCAGCAGCGCAGCGCACTCCGTCACCTCGGTGGGGACGTCGCGCAGCAGCTCGGTGACCCAGTGGCGCGCTTTCGGGGTGCTCTCCACAATCGGTTCGAGGCGCAGTATCGACATCCCATCTCGATCTCTACCCATGTGAGCCGATTCTCTATCCTCGCTCGCCATCCCGAGGAAGTGGAGGGCGAGGACGACCACGTCGTCGGCCCGGTCGTCGTCGCCCAAACGGGTGGCCAGGTCGGCCGCAGCGCGCTGGGGCCAGCCCCCCCGTGAAACAGCCGTGGCCGCTTCGGAGAGTCGTTGCATACCGGCAGTAATGAGCTCGCCGCGCCGCTCGATCAGGCCGTCCGAGTACATCACCAGCGTGTCACCGGGGGCGAGGGTGACTTCCTGGGTCGGCCGCTCGGATCCTCCCAGCCCCGCAGCAATGAGGAGCGCGCTGTGCGTCGACGAGAACGTCACGGCGCCGTCGGAGCTGACGATCAGCGGAGGCGGATGTCCGGCGTTGGCGAGCCGGACCGATCCGGTGTTCGGGTTGATGGTCCCCACCACGGCGGTGACCACCCGATCCTCCACCAGGGCGTCGAAGAGGTGGTCCAAGGAGGAAAGCACCTCCGACGGTGATTGGCCCACTACGGCGTAGGCGCGTATGGCGCTGCGCACCTGCCCCATCAGGGCGGCAGCCGGAGCACCCTTGCCCATGACGTCGCCGACGCTGAAGATGACGTTCTCGTCGTCGAGCTGGAACACGTCGTACCAGTCACCCCCGACATAGATCCCGGCTGCGCCGGCCCGGTACTCGGCATCGAAATGCAGGCCGGCAACGGTCGGGAGAAAGTCCGGCAGGACCGCGCGGTGCAGGACTTCGGCCACCACGTGCTCGCGCTGGAACCTGGTCGCGTTGGAGAGTGCCACGCCGGTCCGGCTGGCCACTTCGGTCGCCAGGGAGACATCGTCGGATTCGAATTGCCGGCCTGGCCCGTCGAAGAAGGTCATCACGCCGATCACCTCGCCGTTGACGGTGAAGGGCACCGCAAGCGCGGTGGAGTCACCGGCACCGTTCCCCTGCTCCGCCGGCGACGCGATCGTCGCGACCTGGATCTGGCCCGTGCGGTAGGCCAGGGCGGCAGGTGCCTCGGAATCGAAGGGCATGGTGTCCGGGCCCACTTGGAGCTGCGCGGCGCGCGATTCGAAGATCCCCGATCCCCGCACGGTGAGCCGCAACAGGCCACTCTCGCCGGGCACCTGGACCACGCAGGCATCGGACAACCGTTCGACCACGAGGTTCATCGTGCGCTGCATCAGCCTGGTGGGGTCCAGGCTGGAGCTCAACAACTTGGTGACATCGGAGAGCAGCGACAGTCGCACGCGGCCGGCTTCGGCTTCGCGCAGGGCGTACCGCTCTTGTTCGAACAGCTGCGCGCGCTCGAGCGCCTGCGCCGTCAGCCCGGCCAAGGTCGACAGGAAGCGAAGCTCCGGTTCGCTCGGCTCCGCCTGCGCGACGAAGGCGAACGTGAGCACGCCGAGTGGTCCGCCGCTGCCCATGAGGGCTTCGCTCACAAGAGTGACGGGTTGGCCCAACTCGGCCATCACCCGCGACACGATCTCGGGCGAGGGCGCGGCGTCGGCATTCGCCTGGGCTCCGATGGTGCTGACGACCGTCCGGCCCGAGGTAAAGGTTGAGCCCGAGCCTGTGCCGTCGATCGGGACAAGGCCACGTGAGAGCAGGGCGGGGTCCCCGCTGCTGGCCAGGCACGTGAATACGCTCTGACCGGCTACGGGAATCCGGCAGGCGGCCGAGTGGGCCCCGAGGGCATGCCGTCCACCGGCGACGGCTTCTCGAGCGACATCAGCGGGCGTCGTCGCGGCGGCGAGGGCCGAGCTCAGATGGTGGAGGTGCTGGGCGCGCTCGAGGTTGCTGAACTCGGTCAAGGTCAGGCGGGCGCGCTCGACCGCCTGGGCGGCGGCACCGGTGATGGTGAAGAGGAAGCTCTTGTCGGCCTCGCTGATGGTCCGCCGCTTCACCCACTGCACCACGACCGCCCCAACGGCATGGTCGGAAACCACGAGAGGTATGACGGCAAGAGAATTGAAGCGGTAGGCGCCACTGGGAGCTGCGTCCGTGATCCAGCCGAATCGTTCCTCGTCGACGGAGTCCGCGAAGAAGGCCACACGGCGTCGGAGCACGTCTGCCAGCTCACCGTCGGGCTCCATAGCTGCGAGGAGCGCGCCGTCGGACTCGTGCACCCCGTAGCCAAATCGCTGGTGCACATTGAGCGAGCCGCGGTCGTTCGTGGTGGCGAATGCCGCAGCGTCGACATGCAGTTCCTCGCGCAGGGCACCGAAGACGGCATCGGCCACCTGGGCCGGATCGGCCGACGTGGTCAGCGCCCGCGCCAGCGCCTGCATGCTCTGGGCGGTCTCCGCGGCCACCCGACGCCGACGTTCGATACGGGTCTCTGTCCGGGCTGACCTCAGCTGTTGCGACCGTTGGGTACGCAAGTAGGAGATCCAGATGGCGACACCGGAGCTCACGACCAACGTGAGGACACGGAACAGATGGTTGAGTTGGTCGTACTGGCGCGGCGGGCTGCTCAGGATCAGTGAGAAGAAAGTGGCGTACAGGCCGACCAGCGCAGTGCGCCGCGCGCCAGCGAAGGCGGCGGCGATGAATGGTCCGATGGCCAGAAACCCGATGAGGCCGAACTGCCCCCCATAGATCGCGTCGACAATGGCCACGATCGAAACCCACAGAATGGCGATGCCCGTCGAGAGGAGCTCCGTTCGGTCCACTCTGGAGGGCGTGGTGCCCATTTGCTGGTCTTCACCTTGTGGTTCCGCCACGCCATTCTCCCACCCGACAGCCGGTCGCAGGCATCGATTCATTGGCCACGCTATTGCGTTGCCTCTCCCGGCGACATGCATCGGGGGTTGTAGTGACAACATCTACCCTGGATGTGCCCGGAGGAAACACCGATGTTTACATTTGGCCAGGTTGGCAATATGTCGCGCTGGCCAATCGCCATTGCAGGGCGCCCCTCTTCGCGGGCGCAGCCGCCATCCATCACGAGAGCTGGGACACCATGGAGCAAGAGTTTCGCATCGAAGACCGAATCGACCGGGGTCTCTCGGTCATCACCGTGGTCGGCGAGATCGACGTCGCCACCGCACCGCAGTTGCGCGAGTCCCTGCACGGGGTGATCGCCCAGGGGCAGGCCACGGTGGTACTCGACCTGCTGGCGGTTACCTTCCTCGACTCGACCGCCCTCGGCGTGCTCGTGGGCGGGCTCAAGCGGTGTCGGGAGCTCGGCGGCGAGTTGTACATCGTCGTGGCGGATGCCCGCCTGAAGAAGATCTTCGAGATCACGGGGCTCAACAAGGTCTTCCCGATCGTCGATGCCCTGGCCGAAGTCGGCGCGCCATGATCGGCGAGCCCGAGGTCGTGGCGTCCGAGACCCTGGTTGAAGGTGACCGGGTCTCCTTGACGTTCCCGGCGCGGGGCGACCTGGTGGTGCTGGCTCGACTCGTGTCCTCGGCCATAGCGGCCCGGGTCGGTTTCGACATCGAGGAGCTCGAAGATCTCCGTCTAGCCGTGGGCGAGCTCTGCCTTCTCGCCCTGCAGGGCAGTGACGCCCGGCACGGAGATCTTCAACTGGAGTTCACGATCTCCGAGGATTCGCTCGACATCTCCTGCACGCACGGTGGTGCCGCGCCTCCACGTGGCTCGGGCAATGAAGAGGGAGCGGAGGCCGACGAGCTGAGCGAGCAGATCCTGTCAGCGTTGGTAGACGAGCACGGCCGGGAGCAAGAAGACGGCTCGGTCAGAGCCTGGTTGCGCAAGCGGAGGAAGGGGCCCTTGGCGTGACCCCCCGCGGGCACGACGTTCCCGCTGCCACGGCGGCAGCGGGGGCGGGGCAAGAGCCCGATCGCCCTTCCTTCTCCGACGCGGCGCGCGACGCCATGATCACGGACAACCTGGGATTGGCGCATCAACTGGCTCGCCGGTTCCTTCATCGGGGTGAGCCTCTGGAGGATCTGGTGCAAGTGGCCTCTGTCGCGTTGGTGAAGTCGGTGGATCGCTTCGATGAGAGCCGTGGCGTCGACTTTGCGGCGTTCGCCACGCGGACCATCATCGGCGAATTGAAGCGCCACTTTCGGGACAAGGGATGGGCGGTCCGGGCGAGTCGTCGCGTGCAGGAGCTCTACCTCGAGCTGGGTCATGCCACGTCGACTCTGGTGCAGGAACTGGGGCGGAGCCCCACGGTGGCCGAACTGGCCCGCGTGACAGGATCCACAGAAGAGGCGGTCCTCGAAGCGATCGAAGCGGGACAGGGGTACCGTGCGACGTCCATCGACGCCTCGGAGAACGAGGACGATCCCCTCTCGGCCCGCATGGGCGAACGTGATGAGCGCTTCGACTCGGTGGAAGACCGCGCCCTGTTGGCACCTGCGTTGGCCAAGCTGCCACTGCGTGAGCGATCCATCCTTCGCATGCGCTTCATTCAGGGCCTGACCCAGTCCGAGATCGCCGTCAGCATCGGGGTCAGCCAGATGCATGTTTCCCGGCTGCTGGCCGCCAGCCTCGAGGAGTTGCGCCAGAACATCGGGCACGAAACACCCGAATGACGGCGACTCCCTGATCGACGATTCTCTTCGCGAAAGGAGCGGATTGCTGTCGTAATCGGGCGCCCAGTGCACGGCAACGACTGGATCGGCGAGGATCGGCCGCAGAAAGGCACCATTCCTGACGTCGATTGGGTATGGTACGGGCCACCATCTGCCGAAAGGATCGTCATGACAGATCTGGCTGCGCCCGCGCAGAGCCCGGACAGCATCGGCGAGAAGGGGCTGAAAGGTGGGGCCCTCGGACTCATCTCCTCCGTCGTGGTCGGCGTGGCGTCCACCGCGCCGGCCTACAGCCTGGCGGCGACTCTCGGATTCGTGGTCATCGCCATCAACGGTCTCCAGGCCCCGATCATCACCATCCTGGCGTTCGTCCCGATGCTGTTCGTCTCCTGGGGCTACAAGGAGATGAACTATGCCGACCCGGACTGCGGCACCACCTTCACCTGGGGTGCCCGCGCCTTCGGGCCGAAGACCGGATGGCTGGGTGGCTGGGGGATTGTGGCCGCCGACCTTCTGGTCATGGCCAGCCTGGCCCAGATCGCCGGCCAGTACGTCTTCCTGCTGTTCGGCGCCAACGGGATCGGCCACAATTCCAGTAGCGGATGGGTCCTGCTGGTCGGGATCCTGTGGATCGTGGTCATGACATGGATCTGTTACGTCGGCATCGAGATCTCGGCCAACTTCCAGAAGGCGTTGCTCGGCATTGAGCTCACCATGTTGCTGGTGCTCTCCATCGTGGCCGAGCCTGTCGTGGTTCAACCTGTTCGACCATTTCAGCTTCTCGGGCTTCATGGTGGGCTTCACCCTGATGCTGTTCATCTACTGGGGCTGGGATACGGCGGTGTCGGTGAACGAGGAGACCAAGGACTCCCAGACCACGCCCGGCCGGGCAGCCGTGCTATCCACCCTGGTCCTCCTGGCCACCTACGCCCTGGTGATTCTGGCCACCCAGTCCTACGCCGGTATCGGGACCAAAGGCATCGGCCTGGAGAACTCGAACAACGAGGGGGACGTGCTCTCCGTCCTCGGCCACTCCATCTTCGGGACCTCGGGCTTCGCCACCGTCCTCACCCACCTGCTCCTGCTCATGGTGCTGAGCTCGGCCGCCGCTTCTACGCAGACGACAATTCTGCCGACGGCCCGCACCACGTTGTCGATGGCCGTGTACAAGGCCATCCCCTCGGCCTTCGCCCGGATCCACAAGAAGTACCTGACGCCGACGGTATCGACCGTGGCCATGGGAGGCGTCTCCATCGTCCTCTACGTAGCGATGAACTACCTCACCTCGGGTGGCGCGGTGATCGTCGATTCGGTGTCGGCGCTCGGTGTGATGATCGCCTTTTACTACGGGCTGACCGGATTTTCCTGCACCTGGTACTACCGCAAGACCTTGACGGAGAGCGCGCGCAGCCTGTGGATCCGGGGCATCTTCCCGACGCTCGGTGGGCTCATCCTGTGGTTCTGCATGTTCTGGTCCTTCTGGTACTACTGGAACAACGTCAACAGCGTCACAAAATGGACCATTCCCGGCACGCACCGGATCATCGGCGGCGTCTTCATCCTCGATGTCGGCGTCCTCCTCCTTGGGGTGGTCTTGATGTACGTCTACAGGGCGATCCGACCCGCCTATTTCCGCGGCGAGGTCCTCAACCGGGACACTCCGACGAGAGTCCCCGAGGACATCGGTGTCCCGGTCGGCCTGTTCGGCATCGACCCGTTCGAATCCGAGTAGCTTCCCGATCCGCATCGCGGACACGAGCGGGCCGGCCGCCGAGCGGACCGGTCGGGTGAGCCGGCGCCACCATCGGCGGTATGACCGATGAGATGGATCGGCTAGACCGGGGACGAAGGCGCGGCAGTGGCCGCGTGGAACGAGTAGTGGAGGAGCGATGACGCAAAGCCTGGAGGGAACGGTCGCGCTTGTGACCGGAGCATCGAGCGGGATCGGGGAAGCTACCGCAGTGGCCCTCGCCGAGGAGGGTGCGGCTGTCGCCGTGGTGGCGCGCCGCCTGGACCGCCTGGAGGCACTGGCCGAGCGGATCGGGAGCAGCGGTGGCAAGGCTCTGGTCATTGAAGCCGACGTGACCGACCTCGCGCAGGCGCAGCGGGCCGTCGAGACGACGGTGGCCGAACTCGGACGGCTCGACACGCTGGTGAACAACGCGGGCGTCATGCTCCTCGGACCGCTCGTCGGGGCACCCATTGAAGAGTGGCAGCAGATGGTCCATCTCAACCTGCTGGGACTGCTCTACTGCACGCACGCGGCCCTGCCCCACCTCCTTTCGGCTGCGGCGGCGCAACCCCGTGAAGTGGCCGACGTGGTCAACGTCAGCTCTGTCGCCGGCCGCGTGGCCCGTCGCAACAGCGGGGTGTACAACGCCACCAAATTCGGCGTGGGAGCTTTCAGCGAGTCGTTGCGCCAGGAGGTGGCGACGCGTCATGTGCGCGTGACGATCATCGAGCCGGGCGCGACCTCCACCGAGCTCGCCTCACACAACCGCCCCGAGATCCTCCAGGAGATATCCGCCAACTTCGGCGGCATCGCTCGCCTGGAATCCGACGACATCGCCAACAGCGTGCGCTACGCCGTCACCCAACCGCGCCACGTCGCCGTGAACGAGATCCTCATTCGCCCGACCGAGCAGGAACGTTGAGCGGCGCCGGGCGGGGAGGCGTGGCGTAATGGATCTCCACCTCACGGGGAAGGTGGTCCTTATCACCGGTGGGACCGATGGTCTCGGGCTCGCGCTGGCGCAGCGGCTGGTCGAGGAAGGCGCGGCCGTGGCCATCTGCGGGCGCGACGAGGAGCGGCTCGCCCGGGCAGAGAGACAGCTCGAAACCATTGGTGGCGACGTGTTCGCGCTGCGGGCAGATGCCGCCACCTCCGACGGCATCGAGCAGTTCGTCGAAGGTGCCGTCTCGCGCTGGGGCAAAGTCGACGGGATCGTGCACAATGCCGGTCGCAGTGCGGCGGGACCGCTGGAGGCGAACGACGACGCCGTGTGGGATGGGGACCTGCAGCTGAAGCTGATGGGAGCGGTGCGCCTGACGCGGAGTGCGCTGCCCTATCTCCGGGAGAGCAAGGGCGCCGCCCTGTTCACCCTCGCCATAGCGGCCAAAGCGCCCGGTGCGGCGAGCGAACCGAGCTCGGTCTCGCGTGCGGCCGGCATGGCCCTGATGAAGTCGCTCTCCAAGGAGCTGGGTCCCGACGGTATCCGGGTCAACGCCATCTTGATCGGGCTCATCGAGAGCGGGCAGTGGGTGCGTGCCGCCGCGGCCTCGGACTCGTCGTTGCCGGAGTTCTACGAGCGCCTGGCGGCTAATGCCGCGATTCCGCTCGGCCGCGTGGGCCGGGCCGACGAGTTCGCCGACGTGGCCAGTTACCTGCTGTCGGCCCGGTCCTCGTACGTCACCGGAACGGCCATCAACCTCGACGGGGGGCTGTCGCCGGCGGTCTAGCCGGGACCTCGCCGGGGCAATCAGTTGTAGCCCTCCATCTCCGTCACGTTCCCCGCGCCCGAGTGGTGCAGCGCGACGGCGTACCCATCGATCACGTCCAGGCGGGTGACGGCATCGACGTGGCCCCGGCCACCACCACCCCATTTTTCCTTGGCCGCCTTGCGGGCCGACGCGGTGTCGTCTGCCACGACGAAGACCACCTCGTGATCCTCTCCCATGCGACCGTCAGGAAGCTCTCCACCGAGAAACGCCGCATAAAGGTGCACGGCGGTCAGCGTAGCGACTACGAAAGGGGGGATGACAACGAACGAGCTTTCCGGACGCAAGATCGTGATCACCGGAGTGACCGGTCAGGTGGCGCGGCCGCTCGCCACCGCCCTGGCCCGTGACAACGAGGTCTACGGCGCGGCCCGCTTCACCGATGGGTCCGCCCGCGCCGCGCTCGAAGCGGCCGGCGTGCAGTGCATACCGGTCGACCTGGCGGCCGGCGACGTGGCGGGCCTCCCCGCCGACGCCGACTACGTGCTGCATTTTGCAGTGTCCAAGACCAACAACTGGGAGATCGACCTGGCCGCCAACAGCGGAGGCTTGGCGTACCTCATGGAGCACCACCGGGAGGCCACTGCGTTCCTGCACTGCTCCACCACCGGGGTGTACAAGCCCGAAGGGCACCGTGAGTTCACCGAGGACGGCCCGTTGGGTGACAACCACGGCGTGTGGCCCTTCCTGCGCACGTACAGCATCTGCAAGATCGCGGCTGAAGCGACGGCGCGCTGGGCCGCGGCTCGATTCGACCTGCCGACGACGATCGCCCGGCTTTCGGTTCCCTACGGCGACGGCGGTGGGTGGCCCG
>Ga0302325_10025824_pt1 | contig 12206 bp, 14 predicted proteins | sample Palsa_T0_2_FD_201948 | JGI IMG/M metagenome (GOLD analysis project Ga0302325, IMG submission 201948) | Peat permafrost microbial communities from Stordalen Mire near Abisko, Sweden - Palsa_T0_2 | ecosystem: Environmental > Terrestrial > Soil > Palsa > Peat permafrost | place: Sweden: Abisko...
CACGCCATCCTGCCGATCAATGGGCTGGATGCCCCTGAAACCCGCCGTCAATTATTACGATCTGCTCCAAATCAATCCCAGGGCGGAGATCGAGACCATCGAACGCGTGTACCGCCTTCTCGCCGCGCGCTACCATCCTGACAATCTGCAAACCGGCAACGCCGAGCGGTTTCGATTGCTCACCGACGCTTATCAACTACTCAAAGACCCGGTGAAGCGCAAGGAATACGATCGCCAGTTCGAAGTGAATGCGGCTGGGCCCCTGCCGATCTTTCTCGGCAAGGAGTTCGCCGAAGGCATCGATTCCGAAGCGCTGATTCGCATCGGCGTACTTTGCCTGCTCTACAGCAAACGGCGCGCGAATCCCGATTACGCCGCTCTTTCGCTGCTCGATATGGAAAATATCATGGCCTTCCCGCGCGAGCGCCTCTTGTTCGCCCTCTGGTATCTCCGTGCAAAACGCTACGTGCTCCAGGACGATCGCAGTAGCTTCATCATCGCTGCCGAGGGCGTCGACTATCTGGAAAGCCAGTTGCCCACCAATCAGATTTTGTACAAGATTTTCCGCGATACCGAATCGGGCGTAATGGTTTATCCCAAGGCGCTCACGTCGAAGACCTCGTGATCTCGCTGATCCTCCCTACTTCGTACTTAAGACGAACACGTTGCTGTCTGGATCCTTGAATATGGCCGAAGTCCCCCAATGCTCCTTCTTGGGTGGTTGATCGAAACTGACGCCCCGTTCGGACAATTCCGCGTAAGTCTTTTCCACATTGTCGGTCATGAACGTGATGTTCGAAAATGTTCCGATGCGTGTCTCATGGCCGGGTGGCGTAAATAAAACGACTTTGGTTTCCGCGCCCGGAATTCCGAGCTCCAGCCAGCGTTGTTCTGGTCCAAAAGGCTGATCGGTGAGAATCTGAAACCCCAGCTTTGTCGTATAGAAATCCAACGCCCGGTCTTGATCCTTCACCGGAATGCTGACGAACTTGACTGCTTTGATCATGGAATCAGACTAAGCGACAACCCCGCGCGTTTGCAATCCGTTTTCCCTTGCTATAGCCTTTAAAGGTATAGTGCTTCGGATCGACGATTATGTCCTCGACGTGCTGATGCGCGACCTGGTGGGTCACGATCACTCTCCCTCCGCGTACCTGGTCTATCTGCACCTGTGGGCCCAGACCGCGGGCCGCCGAGCCAAGAGCGCCCGTGTGAGCCATCAGATGGTGGCTAGTGCCACTGGCTTATCGAAAAGCGCGGTCCAGGCCGGAATGCGTAGGCTGCTGCGCCGCCGCCTGGTCAGCGTCCATCGGGAATCCGCAACGGCAACGCCCGAATACCGCGTCCTGCGCCCCTGGGTGAAACAGTGAGCCAAAGTGCCAGCCCCCGATCCGCCCAACTACTTCGGCAGCTCGGGATCGGCAGTGCCACCGCCCTGGTGATCTCGCACATGATCGGCCGCCCGCGGACGCTCCATCCCCGAGACACGAACCGCTCGAATAGCTCAAGCCCTGGCGTCCGCGAAACCAGTTCCGGCAAGTTGCTCGTCTTACCGTAAGCGCCGCAGACTCTCGACCGAAGGCACGAAATAATAAGAGCCGGTCAGGGGCTGCGTATAGCGTGTGAGCGCATCGCGCTTGCCGGTGATCAAGCCGGCCATGCTCTCAAGCATTTTGGAAAGCCGCTTCTGGTCCGCGCTGAATCCGACGAACACGGTGCCATGGTCGTCGACGGTTCCGTACGGCATGTTGCGGCGAAAAATGTTCCCAAATTCGTCCTGATCGGTGCGCGCGACATGCGAGTCCGGCGGCTTGTTCTCGAGTTCGATGCTGTCACGCTTCGTGCGTCCCATAATGCGCTCCTGTTGATCCACCGGCAAAGCTTCCCACTCGGCTGTCTTGTGTTTCCACTTTTGTAGCAACAGGATCGTGCCGGCGGCGCCGGGAACCCCTTCAGGCAAGAGCGCATCGCCGGGAGCGTCGAGCAGTGTCGGATTCTCCGAGCCATCGATGAAGCCGGTAAGATCGCGATCGTGCCGGTAAGGCCAACTCGACGTCTCCTCGCCTAACGACGCCTGACCCGCGAGGTCATGGATCACGGATCGGGCCATATCGAAGATAACGTCATAAGCGCTTCCGGACATCCATACCAGCGCATCGTGTTGCGTCCCTGGCATAACGAATCCTTCCGTGCCTTCTATCGTCTTGTTAAAGCCCTCCACGCCCGGAGGGGTTTCATCTGGAAGAATATTCCTCCACAGCTCAGGCCGAAAGCCAATGACCAGATTCACGCCTCCCGTGGTGGTTCGTGGCTCACGGATAGCGGAGATTGTAGAAGCGAACTCTTTGGATTTCTTCGCGTCGAGCAGGTCAAACTCCAGGTACGCGTGCGACGAGGTTCCAAGCGCGAAGATTCCAGCCTGAGCCGTGGACATGCGGCCATTATATCGGGCGCCGGTTTAACCACTCCGCTTCCAGCTTTCCCTTAAATATAGCATTGACGACATATGTCGTTTATGACATAATAGGTGTGCTTGGCGTGGGAGGTTGAATTCTCCGACGATTTCGGCGAGTGGTGGAATTGTCTTTCCGCCGCCGAACAAAAGAGCGTTGATTTCAGTTTCAGTCTTTTGCAGGAAGCTGGTCCGACTCTAAGGATGCCTCATTCCTCCGGCATAGAGACGTCGCGTCACGCGCACATGCGTGAGTTGCGCATTCAGCATGAAGGACGGCCATATCGTCTGCTCTATGCGTTCGATCCGCGTCGAGCTGCGATATTGCTGATCGGCGGAGATAAGACCGGGAACAATCGCCGGTACGAGGAATTTGTTCCTCTGGCCGACAAAATCTATGATCGGCACCTACGCGAGTTAGAGAGAGGGAGTTAGCGCATGGCAAGGAATTTTAAAGAACTTCAGGCAAAGATGGACCCCGTGAGCCGTTCCGCTAACCGGCAGCGCGTGCGTGATGAACTGCAGCGAATGGCGCTCGATGAACTCCGCAGCGCCAAGCAGCTTACCCAAGCCGATATGGCTGAGATGTTGGACGTGCCCCAGAGTTCTATTTCGCGCATTGAGCGCCGTGCCGATATGTATCTCAGTACGCTGCGGAATTACATCCAGGCCATGGGCGGTGTTCTTCAGATTCAGGCAGTATTTCCAGACGGAGGCGCGGTCGTGATCGATCGGCTCGGCGACTATGAGAACCAAGAGTACCGAGTCTGGGCTCGTGCTGAGGGCAACGGACTATACCGGCTCGTCGCGCGTCCATTCCAACATCCGGGGGAGACACTCGCAACCAAGCCTTTGAAAGTTCCGTCTTTCACCAAGACCCTAAAGGCCTTGAATATTCCGGAATCGCAAATCGCGGATATTCGAAAAAGCCTGGAAAATGGAAAAGAGGCCCAGATAAGCTCCGCCGCTAAGGCCCCAGATTTGGTGGCAGCCGGATTTGACGTGATTACTGTTAGCAAAGCCGGCGATCAGCGTGAAACGGCCAAGGAGAACTCCCAAACTGACCGGCTTTGAGTCGGTTCCGGTGAGGCGAAGATTTCAGGCTTCAGATCATTCCGCAAGGCGGTTGAGGTACTCCTTTCACCACGAACGACAATCCTTATTGGCCCCAACGACCACGGCAAGACGAATATCCTCTTAGCGGTTGAAAGGCTGAGCTCAGACAAGGAGTTTTGGCCGACCGAGGTCAACATCGACCAGTACTGGCAGACCGAGAGCATTCGGAAGCTGACGAGCACACTCTGGCGGCCCTTCCCGGGCCCGCGCCGGCGTCGGCCAAGTCACCGACCGTTCAACGCTTCTTCCGCTCCACGCTCAACCACTTATCCCTTCCGCCCCTCTCACACCGCTTTCCTAACGCTATTCTGTACCCGATGCGTAACGGAAACCAATTTGCGTCCGGAATGTGGGTTCGTTTTGTTAAATTTTAAAAAATACCGGCCGGGCGCACAAAAATACGCCACTTGCGCCACCAGCCACCAACAGCCAGCCACCAGCCACCAGCCACCAGCCACCAACAACCAGCCACCAACAACCAGCCCCAGCTATCCTAAATCCATGAAGCAGCTGGCCCTTGAAGCGCTCGATTCGGCCTTGCGCCCGGGTGTCACCTACGCCGATGTCCGCATCGTCGAAAGTCGCGATCGCGAGCTCGGCACCAAGGACGGCAAGCCCAGCCAGGTCTCGAGCGACGAATCGGCCGGCATCGGAATTCGCGTCCTCGCCGACGGATGCTGGGGATTCGCCGCCACCGACGATCTCACCCGCGCCGGCATCCAATCCGCGGCCGCCCTCGCCGTCGACATCGCGCACTCCAGCGCTCTCGCCAAAAAACACGACGTCACGCTCGCTCCCGAAACCAGGCACGAAGCCACCTGGATCTCGCCCTGCCAGATCGACCCCTTCTCCATCAGCGTCGAGGAACAGCTCGCGCTCCTAACCGCCATCGACGATGAACTGCGGCGCACCCCCGGAGTGACCCTCGCCCAAACTTCCATGGTTTTTCACCGCAACCGCCAGGTGTTCGTCTCTTCCCTCGGCAGCATCATCGATCAGACGCGCACCTTCAGCGGCGCCGGCTTCGAAGCCTACTGCTTCAAGGACGACCAGATCCAGAAGCGTTCTTATCCCAACTCCTTCGGCGGCCAGCACCAGCTCAAAGGCTACGAACTCATCCACCAGCTGGATCTGCTGAAGCATGCCCCGCGCGTCGCCGAAGAGGCCGTCGCCCTGCACTCCGCCGATCACTGCCCCGAAGGACTCTTCGATTTGATCCTCGATGGCAGCCAGCTCGGCCTGCAGGTGCACGAATCCATCGGGCATCCCATTGAGCTCGATCGCGTGCTGGGCTCAGAGGCCAACTATGCGGGCATGAGCTTTCTCACGCTCGATAAGCTGAACCATCTGCGCTATGGCTCAGATCTTGTCAACGCCGTTTGCGACGCGCGCATCGAACACGGCCCCGGCATGGGTACATTCGCTTTCGACGACGAGGGCGTTCCCGCGCAATCGGCCGACATCATTCGCAACGGCCAGTTCGTTGGCTATATGACCTCGCGCGAAACAGCCGCCGCCATCGGCGAAAAGCGTTCCAACGGCACCATGCGCGCCACCAGCTGGGCTCGGCTCCCGCTCATCCGCATGACCAACGTGAGCCTGCTGCCCGGCGAGCAGACTCTCGACGAAGTTTTCGCGGGCGTCAGCCATGCCATTTATATGGAGACCAATCGCAGTTGGTCCATTGATGACAAGCGCTACAACTTTCAGTTCGGCTGCGAAATCGCCTGGGAGATCAAGGACGGCCAGCGCGTTCGCATGCTCAAGAACCCCACCTATAGCGGCATCACCACTGAGTTTTGGAATGCCTGCTCGGCCGTCGCTAATCGCGACAATTGGGTCCTCTGGGGCGTTCCGAATTGCGGCAAGGGACAACCCGAGCAAGTGATCGGCACCGGCCATGGCGCCAGCCCCTCGCGCTTCCACAACATCAAGGTGGGGGCCGCGTATGGCGGCTAGTTCCGACGGCGTAATGCTATCGCAAGACGAGTGCCGCCGGCTGTTCGGCGCGGTCCAGCAAGCCGCCGCATCGCTCGGAGCTTCCGACGTCGAGGCGTTGTTCGGTGCGCATTGCGCCGCTCTCACGCGCTTCGCCAACAACACCATCCATCAAAATGTCGCCGAGCAGGACCGCTGGCTTTCGGTTCGCGTGATTGTCGATCGGCGGACCGCGCGAGCCACTACCAATCGCTTGGATGCGGATTCCATTCGCGGCGCCGTAGAGCAGGCTCTCGCGCTGGCCCGATCCTCCACGCCCAACTCGGATCTGCTCCCGCTCCCCGAGCCTTCGTTGATCTCTCTCACCAAGCGATTTGACGAAATCACCGCTGCGGCAACTCCCGCGCATCGCGGTCAAGCAGTCGCCGAAGCCATTCGCATCGTTGAAAGCGCTGGCCAAACGGCCGCCGGTATTTATTCCACCGGCCAGAGTATCGAGGCGATTTTCAATTCTCGCGGTGTTTCAGCCTGGCACGCCGAAACCATGGCGCAGTTTTCCATCACAGCCATGGCCGGCGACAGCTCCGGGTGGGCCAAAGCCTCGGCCGTCTCGCATTCGGCGATCGATCCCGCGGCGCTGGCCCGAAGCGCCAGTGAGAAAGCGCGCCTTTCCAACAACCCTCAAGAAATCGCTGCCGGCCGCTACACCGTGATCCTCGAGCCTGCCGCTGTGCTCGATCTTGTGGGGCAGATGTTTGGCGACTTCAGCGCGACCTCGGTCAATGACAGCCGCAGTTTTCTCACCGATCGACTCGGCACGAAGCTCTTCGGCGATAATATCGACATCTCCGACGACGTCGCGCATCCCCTCCAGGCCGGAGTTCCCTTCGATGGCGAAGGCGTACCGCGCCGCAAACTCATGCTGGTCGACGGCGGCGTTCCACGCGAGCTGGCCTATTCGCGATCCAGCGCGCGTCGAGCCGGCGTCGAGCCTACCGGCCACGGCTTCCCGTTGCCCAACGAAGTCGGCGAAGCGCCGCTCAACATCGTGATCGCCGGCGGTTCGACATCCGTGGATGAAATGATCTCATCCACCGAGCGCGGAGTTCTCGTCACCCGCCTCTGGTACATTCGCGAAGTGGAGCCCTACGACAAAATAATGACCGGGATGACGCGCGACGGCACGTTTTTTATCGAAGACGGCCGAGTAACCCGGGGCCTGCGCAATTTCCGCTTCAATCAAGGCATTATCGAACTGCTGTGCCATGTCGAAGCGCTTTCTCCCGCTGTCCGCGCCTCCGGCGAAGAGACTTTCGACATGGTGGTCCCGGCTATGAAGGTCGCCAATTTCAACTTTACTGAAGTGACCCGCTTCTAAGAGGTAAAATAGACTCGAAGGCATAAAATTGCATTACCACGGCCACCATCACGGAACAGCGAACATTCTGAAATTGTCGTTCTTTGCCACCATTCTGTTCGTTGGGATCGAAGCTATTGCCGGATTTCGATCCGGCAGCCTGGCGCTGGTTTCCGATGCCGGACATAATTTTACTGACGCCCTCGCCCTGGTGCTTGCCACTGTCGGCGTCTACATGCAGTCCAAGCCCGCCGACAGCGTTAAGACCTTCGGCTATCATCGCGCCGGGGTTCTTACCGCATTTGTTAACGCTTTAACGCTGGTCGCCATCGCCGTCTTCATCTTCTACGAAGCCTGGCAACGCTTTCTGCATCCCATGCCCATCCAGGAATGGACCATGCTGTGGGTTGCGGCGGCTTCGGTTGCGCTCAATGGTGGCATCATGCTCAGCCTGTTTCGGGACAAGGATCACGACATCAACATTCGCGCCACCTTCATCCACATGCTGGGGGATGCAGTCAGCGCGGTAGGGATTGTGGTGGGCGCTCTCGCGATCCACTTTACTGGTTATGCCGTCATCGATCCCGTGCTGTCGGTCTTGATCGGCGTTCTCATCGTCTGGTCTGCCTGGGACATCATTCAGGAATCGCTGAATGTTCTGCTGGAAGGCTTGCCGCGCGGCATGCAGCTCAACGAAGTCACCGGCGCCATGCGCGAGATTGATGGCGTAATTGACGTTCACGATCTGCACATCTGGAGCCTGGGATCGAGTGCCCACGCACTCAGTTGCCATGTGCTCATTGAAGACATGCCGCCTTCTGAAAGCAACGCTATCCTGCAGCGTCTGAACGACGTGCTCTGCAGGTTCGAAATCCGTCACTCCACGGTTCAATTCGAGCACACCAAGTGCGCCATGTCGGACGCTCCTTGTTCGATTCTTGTAACTTCTCAGCAACACGAACATCAGCACTAGCCAAGGAGAAACTATGACGCCTCCTGTTCCGCCCGTACCGGCGAAAAAAAGCAACGTACTTCTCTGGGTCTTGATCGGCGTCGGAGGATTCTTCTTTCTGATCGTAGTTGTTGTTCTGGCCGGCGGACTGTTCGTGGCTCATAAAGTTCGGCAGGGTCATTTCGAAATGAAATCCGGGGACGGTAGCACGGTTCAGGTTGGCGGCGAGGCGAAGATACCAGCTTGGGTGCCTAATTATCCCGCGTCGAATCCGCAAAGCATTTTCTCGGCGCAGAGTGCGAATGGCCGAAGCGGAACGTTCTCCTTTAGGACGAACGACTCGGCCGATCGCGTGGCGCGATATTATCGCGACCAGTTGGAAGCCTCCGGCTATAAGTTGTCCGCTGTCGTTACCTCCGGTTCCAGCCAGGTGATCACCGCCGAGGACGGCAATCGCACTGTAAACGTGGTGACCAGCGGCCGGGGGAACCAAACTTCGGTTAACGTCACGTACGCGAGCAAATAGCGATCCACTCCTCAGGCCGCGGAAATAGATCGCTGATGACGGCCACCGAATCGGCGCCGGCCTCGAAGACTTGGGGCGCCAGGTCACGTGTGATGCCGCCAATGGCGACCAGTGGTTTCTGCGTGAGCGATCGCAAGTGTCTCAATTGATCGACTCCTACGATAGGATCCGGATTCAGTTTTGAACGGGTGGCAAAGATCGGACCAATGGCCAGGTAATCCACCGGCTCCAGATTCCCGGCCAGTAGTTGCTGTTCAGTGTGCGTCGAGAATCCGATAATGGCTCCTGCCGGCATAATTCGCCGGGCATCGGCCGGCGCAAGATCGTCCTGGCCCAAATGCAGTCCCGCGTGCAACAGTTTTGCTATGTCGGCGCGGTCGTTCACGATGAATAGCGCTCCAGCGCGGCGGCACAGCTCTGCGATCCGTTCGGCCCGATCGAACGCTTCTCGCGAAAAAAAACTCTTGTGCCGAAATTGCAGAATACGTGCGCCCGCTTCGAGCAGCGCCTCAGCCGCTGCAACGTCATCGATAATCGGATAGAAGGCTGGCAGCTTCATTGTGCTACCCGCATCGCCAAAGCCATCGCTCCGTACAAAACGCTATCGTCGCCGAGCGCTGCTGGAACCACGTCGATCCGCGCGCGCGACCACGCGGTGATTTGGCGTTGAAGCTCGGCCCGCAAGGGAACGAACAATCGATCGCCGGCTTTAGCGATCCCGCCTCCAATCACGATGCGCGCTGGGTTCAGAAGCATGATGGCGGCCTTCAATCCTCGCGCGAGATCGACGACATAGTGCTCCACGAATGCTGGATCGCGCAGTAATTCGCCGGCCGGACGGCCGTGATCGCGCTCCAGCCACAATCCGCAGCACATCCGCTCCAGGCAGCCGTTTGACCCGCAGAGGCACTCTGGACCATCCGGCCGTACAGTCAGATGTCCGATTTCACCAGCGTATGAATCCGCTCCGCGATAGATGTTATCCCCACCGGTGATGATCCCACTGCCGATTCCGGTGGAGAGCGTCATGTAAAAGAGTGGCCGGTACTCGCGTCCGGCGCCGTATAACACTTCGCCCAATGCGCCGGCGTTGGCGTCGTTATCCATCACCGGAACGAAACCGAGCAGTGGTGTCAGGTGTCCCGGCAGATCGAAATCGTTCCAGCCGGAAACGTGGGTTGAAAGGATTATGCGCTGGCGCTCGAAATCCACCGGACCTCCGAAGCCGATTCCGCAGCGTTCAAAACGGTAGCGCGCCTTCCATTGATGGATGATCAGTGCGATGCGATCGAGTATCGACTTATCGGTGGCGTGCGATTCCCGTTCCACCATCTGCTCGCCTTCGAAGACAGCCATGCTGAATTTGGTCCCGCCGATGTCGATCGCGAGCAGGCTCACTTCAGGCTGGGAACAGGGAGGAGAAGAGCTCTTCACCGCACAGATAATTGGGAACAATAAAGTCCGCGCCCACGCCGATCAGGCGCAGGCGCTTCCATTCGTCCACCTTGGCGCAAGCCGGTTCTTCGCTTGCGACACCAACCGCCACGCCACCCACGTTTTTCACTTCCTCGATCTCGACGTAACCGTCGCCAAACCCGAGGAATTCGTTGCCTTGAAATTCGGCGGTGGAGAGTATGCGCTGGATAAGGATCGCTTTCGAGAAACTCTTATAATCGTCGAGCGCACCGTACACGCCGCCGTCGAAGTATTTGGTGACGCCCAGCAACCGCGCTTCTTCCTTCATGTAGATTTCGTCGGTGCCGCTGGCCAGATACATTTTCAGCCCCCGAGCCTTCAGGCGATCGAGTAAGTCCAATGAGCCGGGAACTAAATACTGTGCCGGATCGGCTTGACCTTTTCGCAACGCCTCCACGCGGGTTTCGATCTTTTGCCACAGCCGATCCAAATACATTTGCTTGTACTCCAACGGCTCCAGCGCCTTGCCGCCGCGCACTTGAACCGCATCGGCTAAAGCGATCATCTGGTAGATGGTTTCCTTGCCGGTGAGCTTCCAGACAAACTCTTCCACCAAATTGCGTAACCGGCCTTCCGATTCGCCGGTTTTCAAGTCGGCGAGAATCTCCACCATCATCGGCACCATTACGTTCATCCATCCCGAGCGGATCACCGAAAGGGTGCCATCAAAGTCAAAAAGCACGACTCGGGCGTTGCGGGCAGATACGCCCGGACTGATGTTTTCAACCATTGACTACTATTGGAACCTGTCCATAAGCGATGGGACGTTGTAGATTGTTACCGCCACAACCACCCCCACGATTCCGCTCACGATGGACACATACCACAGCAATTTGCGCTTGGCCAGGATGGCCAGCGATGACAGCACGATCGAAAACTCAAGAAAAACTTCGCCCATGTGGAATCCGAGCGCTTGGCGGCCACGCCGGTGGCTCTCGTGCTCCAGCTCCTGGGCTTCCTTTTGAATGTCGTCGTCGTCCTTCCGATACTTATCCGCGTTCTTCTGGTATTGCGTGCTTTGGCCGGGCAGCTTGAGGCCGGTGAACAAATCGCGCGCCACTTCCGATTGATACCTGCGGATGGATTTGGCCTGATAATACGACCACTGGTCGGAAGCCTTTTGCTGCTCCAGCAATTCCTCGGTGACCATGAGTTGTCCCCCGACGGCCACCACGGCAAGGCATGCGGCAATAATCGCCATGGTTGCGGCGACGTGCTTATCGAACGGTTCCTTGGCCTTTTCGATGGATTCCTGCAGCTCTTCTTCGACGGACATTTTCTATATGATAAACCACAACGCATGGTACTGGAGCGCTCTTACTAAGGCCGGCGCGGCAATGAGAAGGGCGCCTGGCAAGTACTGCGACAACTTGTCTGGCCGCCAGCGACATTAAGGCTCGAGATGTTTGGGTCGTGCACACATGTCAAAGGCACGCACCTCGTGCTTCCAGTGGTTTATGCATCAGAGGCGAGCTGGCTATTCAAGTGCTTTTACGGCGTCCGTATGCGCTATCTAACAATTGTTGCGCTTGTTGTTTGTGGCTTAAATGCCGCTACTCAGCTCAAGTTGGATCCTGAGCTGAAAGATCTCAATTCTAAAGCAACCGTCGATGTGCTGGTGCAATATCGAAGCGTTCCGACGGAGGCCGATCACCAGCGGGTTTTGGCGCACGGCGGACAGCTCAAACATAGGCTCGACATTGTGCGAGCGGCGCACTATTCAATCCCCGGCAACGAAATCCCAGCGCTCTTAGAACAGCCTAACGTCGAGTTCATCGCGCCCGACCGGGTGGTGCGGGCTGCACAGAATTCAGAGTACACGGGTAACCCCGACTACGGCTGGGAGACTGTGGGCCCGGACCTCATGGCAAACATATTCACCTTGAATGGCACCGGAGTTGGCATTGCCCTGATCGATAGCGGCTCCAACAACAGCCAGGATTTAAAAAATCAGCAGGGCCAAAGCCGGATCGTATACGCGACTAATCTGGTTCCCAACACCGATGCCAATGACCACTATGGGCACGCTACGCACGTTGCGGGGATTCTGGCAGGAAACGGGTCGATGTCCATCACAGGCAACACGACCTATTGGGTGAGAGGGATTGCCGTCAATGCCAATCTGATCAGTATAAAAGTTCTCGACGACACCGGCAGCGGTACGGACTCGACGGTGATCGCGGGCATTCAGTTGGCCATTCAGCTCAAGAACAGATACAACATCCGAGTGATGAACCTGTCGCTTGGCAGGCCGGTGGCCGCGTCTTATGTGAACGACCTGCTGTGTCAAGCTGTCCAGCAGGCTTGGCAGGCGGGAATTGTTGTGGTGGTTGCGGCCGGAAACGATGGCCGGGATAATTCTCAGGGCACCAATGGCTACGGAACGATC
>Ga0302325_10025825_pt1 | contig 12205 bp, 14 predicted proteins | sample Palsa_T0_2_FD_201948 | JGI IMG/M metagenome (GOLD analysis project Ga0302325, IMG submission 201948) | Peat permafrost microbial communities from Stordalen Mire near Abisko, Sweden - Palsa_T0_2 | ecosystem: Environmental > Terrestrial > Soil > Palsa > Peat permafrost | place: Sweden: Abisko...
TATGTCGCTTCTGCCTCATTGGCATTCAACCGTGTTCGGCGTGACGATCGCGACGGGCTGGATGCTAGCTGCAGCTGCCCTCGCGACGCTGTGTGCGATGGCCGCGGCGAGGTCGAATGACACGCAACTGCCGCGCCTGTCACATGACCTCGGCAACCTGCTGCTGATGTTCGTGCTGGTGTGGTCCTATTTGGCATTCATGCAGTACCTGACGGTTTGGATTGCCGACTTGCCTGCGGAAACCGTCTGGTACATCCCACGCACTCTGACCACTTGGAGGTTGCTGGCATGGTTTCTGATCGCATTTCATTTCGCGGTGCCGTTCACGGTGCTGCTGTCGAGGCGCGCGAAGCGGCGCCGAACATGGCTCGCTTGGATCGCAGCGCTCCTGCTAATCGCTAATCTGGTCGATGCGCTGTGGCTCGTCGCGCCCGACCAGCATCCGCAGGGACTCGCCCTGCATTGGACGGATCTGCTCGCGCCGCTTGGATTGGGTGCGTTATGGCTGTGTGTTTTTATTGGCCGCGCACCCGCCGCGCGGGTGCGGGCAAGCTCGTCGTTCGCACCTCCACACCCTGCGGGGCATGCCCATGGCTGAGTCGCAGCTGCGCCCATTCGGTCACGAGCCGACAGCGATCGCAGCACGCCGCGTGCTGTGGGTCGGGGCGGCTGTCGCGGCGCTGGTTCTCACCGTCATTGCCGTGCTGTACCAGGTCGTGCAGCGCGACATGATCCCGCGTGTGGCACGGCTCACCGAGAGAGCCGCCACGATCCCGCCGGCGCCGCGACTGCAAGTGCATCCGCACAGCGATCTCGTCGCGCTGCTGCAGCAAGAGAAGGCGTTGCTGTCGAGTTACGCCTGGACCGATTCGACGCACGGCGCTGCGCGCATCCCGATCGAGCGCGCAATGGCGATCTACGTGCAAGAGCAGGGGAAGAAGCAGGCGACCGCGCCAGCGACGTCCTCCGCAATGACGCAGGACCCAAGGCAGTGAAGCTCATCGGTGCCCGCATCGCTGCAGGCCCCCTCGCGATTGGGCTTCTTGTGGCGAGCGGATACGCCGGGGCCGATACGACGCTGCGTGCCCCTGCGGAATTGCACAGTCAGGTCGGATTCGATCAGGAACTCGGCGCGCAGCTGCCCCTCGGCACGGGGTTGCGTGACACCAATGGTGCAAGCGTGGATCTGCGCGATGTAATGAACGGCAAGGCCGCCTTGCTGGTGCCGGGCTATTACGGGTGTGTCAACCTATGCAGCGCGGTGCGCGCGGGCGTGGCGCATGCGGTGGTGCGCAGCGGGCTGCGACCTGGAAGCGACTTCGAGGTGCTATTGCTCAGCATCGATCCGCACGAGGGTCCGGCGGATGCCAGTATCGCACAATACAATGATGCGGCACGGCACCCCGGCGCGGACATCATTCGTTGGCACTATCTGACCGGCACGCCAGCTGCGAGCGCGGCAATTATGCGCAGCGTCGGTTTCCGCTATTTTTTCGATTCGCGCAACGGTCAATATGACCATGACGTGGGTGTCGTGCTCTTGAGCCCGCAGGGCAGGGTTACGCAATACCTATTTGGCGCGCAGTTCGAACCGCGCACCCTGCGTCTCGCGCTGGTGAGCGCCTCCGAGGGGCGCATTGGCAATCTTGTCGATCATTTTCTCCTCATGTGCTGCGATTACGATCCTGCCACTGGCCGCTACAGTATGGTCATTCGGCGGGTGATGCAGGGCCTGGGCATTGCAACGGTGCTCACCCTTGCAGGATTGATTCTGGTCCTGCGGCGCAGCGAAGTGAAGCGGATCAGAGGTGCAACGCAGCCATGAGCGCATTGAGCTCGCTGCCACAGGCCTCCAGCATCGCACCGCAGGTCGATACACTGTTCTGGTTCATGCTGGCGCTGTGTGTGATCGTCGTGGTTGGAGTCCTGATTGCGATTGTCAGTTACTCGGTCAAGTATCGGCGCGGTAGCCGCGCAGACCGCAGCGGACGCCAGGCGCAGAGCCTGGGAGTTGAGTTGACCTGGACGCTGATCCCCCTCGCCCTGTTCATTGGCGTGTTCACGTGGAGTCTTTTCGTCTTTGCGAAGATGCGCTCGCCGCCAGAGGCCTCCCAGACCCTGTACGTCGTTGCAAAGCAATGGATGTGGAAGACGCAGCATCCCGGCGGACAGCGCGAGATCAATGCCTTGCACGTCCCGCTCGGCCAGCCGATCCGCCTGACCATGACCTCGGAGGATGTAATCCACAGTTTCTATGTCCCGGCGTTTCGAGTGAAGCAGGACGTGCTGCCGGGACGCTATACGGAGCTCTGGTTCAAGGCGACGCAGCTCGGGACTTTTCCGCTCTTCTGCGCCGAGTACTGCGGCCTCGATCACGCGAGGATGGGCGGCAATGTCGTGGTGATGGCGCCGGCGGACTTCGCGCGCTGGCTGGAAGGCCATGCCGGACCGCAGAGTCTGGCAGCCCGAGGGGCGGCGCTGTTTCGGGCCCATGGCTGCAGCGGCTGCCATGGCGCGAATGCGTCAGTGCATGCGCCTGATCTCGACGGGCTTTACGGTCGCTGGGTGCAGCTGTCAGACGGCAGCACAGTGATCGCCGACGACCGCTACATCCGTGACTCGATCCTTTTGCCGAAGAAGCACCTGGTCGCCGGTTTCGCGCCGATCATGCCTTCTTTCTCGGGACAGCTGAGCGAGGAAGATCTGGTTGCGCTGATCGCTTATCTGAAATCCACGTCGAGCGTTGCGAACGACCCGCCGGCGACCGGATCGGAGAGCACCCATGAACACGATTGAGGCGGCGGTCCCCATGCCGTCCGCGGCGCGCAGTTTTCTGGACCGCGATTACAGCTTGCGCGCGTGGCTCACCACGCTCGACCACAAGCGCATCGCGATCCTGTACGCATTGGGCATTACCGGATTCTTCTTTCTCGGCGGCATCGCTGCGACCCTGATACGCGTCAATCTGGTCGAACCCAACGGCCTGCTGCTAAACGCGGAGACCTACAACAAGGCCTTTACCTTCCATGGTGTCGTCATGGTGTGGTTCTTTCTCATCCCGTCGATCCCCGCCACCCTTGGCAATTTCCTGCTGCCCTTGATGATCGGCGCGCGCGACGTGGCCTTCCCGCGCCTGAATCTCACGAGCTGGTATCTGTACATGATGGGCGGTTTGTTCACGGTCGCCGCGCTCCTTGCGGGCGGCGTCGATACCGGATGGACGTTCTATACGCCGTTCTCGACCATGTTCTCGAATACCAACGTGATCCTGGTGGTCGTGGGCGTATTCGTCACCGGTTTCTCTTCGATCCTCACCGGTCTTAATTTCATCGTCACGGTGCACGCTCTGCGCACGCCGGGCATGACATGGTTCCGGCTGCCGCTGTTCGTGTGGACGATGTACGCGGTCAGCCTCGTCATGGTGCTCGCGACCCCAGTGCTGGCGATGACGCTGGCACTCATCGGGCTCGAGCGGCTCGCGCATGTGGGCATTTTTGATCCGGCGCTTGGCGGGGATCCATTACTTTTTCAGCACCTGTTCTGGTTCTACTCGCACCCAGCCGTTTACATCATGATCCTGCCCGCGATGGGCGTGGTGAGCGAAATCATCGCCTGTTTCGTGCGCCGCCGGGTCTTCGGCTACCAATTCATGACCTACTCCATTCTCGCGCTGGCTGTAATCGGCTTTCTCGTCTGGGGCCACCATATGTTTGTCTCCGGTCAGTCGATGTACGCGAGCATGGTGTTTTCGATTCTGAGTTTCATCGTCGCCGTGCCGTCGGCAATCAAAGTGTTCAACTGGACTGCAACGCTGCGCAAGGGCGACATCACATTTGAAGCCCCGATGCTCTACGCGCTGGGCTTCGTCGGACTTTTCATGATGGGGGGACTGACCGGATTGATTCTCGCCGCGCCCGCGCTCGATGTGCCGCTGACGGACACCTATTTCGTGATCGCCCACTTCCACTACGTGATGGTTGGCGGGTCGGTGATGGCTTATCTCGGCGGCATCCATTTCTGGTGGCCAAAGATCACCGGCAAGACCTATCCCGAAGGCTGGGCGCGCTCTGCCGCGGTGTTGATGTTCTTCGGCTTCAATTTGACGTTTTTCCCGCAGTACATTCTGGGCTACGAGGGGATGCCGCGGCGCTATCACTCCTACCTTCCGGAGTTTCAGGTGCTGAACGTGCTGTCGTCGGCCGGCGCCTCGATTCTGGCGGTCGCATACCTGCTGCCTATCGCGTATCTATTGTGGTCGCTGCGCTACGGCGGCGTCGCGGGAGACAACCCGTGGGATGCACGGGGGCTGGAGTGGCAAACGACCTCGCCGCCGCCAAAGGAGAATTTCCTGCGACGGCCCGTGGTTCGCGAGGCCTATGCCTATGACGAGCCCGCGCCGTGAACGCGCATGCCGCCGATGTCAATTGGAACGCAAAGAGCGCTCCGCTCGAGGAGCAGTACGACGATGCGGGTCAGCAGCGCGTAGCGGCGACGCTTGGAATGTGGGTGTTCCTGGCGACCGAAGTTCTGTTCTTCGGCGTGCTGTTCGCGAGCTACACGATATTCCGCATGCTCTATCCCGACGGATTTGCCGCTGCGAGCCGGCACACGGACATGGTGCTCGGCACGGCCGAGACCGCGGTGCTGCTGACCAGCAGCTGCCTCATCGCGCTCGGGGTTCGCGCGGTCAAACTCGACCAGAACCGCTTGGCGGCAGGGCTATTGGCGTGCACCGCAGGCCTTGGGCTTGCATTTTTGGTGATGCATGGATTTGAGTATCACAAAGAGTACACCGAGCACCTGATTCCGGGTGTCGATTTCGTGCAGCATGGCCCCTACGCGCGTGCCGTTGAACTGTTCTTCTGCCTTTATTACTGCATCACCGGGTTTCACTCGCTGCACGTCGCCATTGGCGTCGCCGCGATTCTCGTGCTCGTGGTACGCGTACGGCACGGCTCGTTTGGATCGCAGCGCTACACCACACCGGAATTGGTGGCGTTGTACTGGCACTTGGTCGATATCGTTTGGATATTCGTATATCCCCTCATTTATCTTGTAGGACGTTCCGGGTGAGCGCGCTCTCGACAAGCTCGAACGCCAAGCCGCGCACTATGCCGGTACGGCATTACCTGTGGGTGCTGGCCGCGTTGCTAGCCCTGCTGGCGCTCAGTGCCGGCAGTTCGCTGTTCAAGCTCGGTATGTTGAACAGCATATTAAACTTCGGCGTCTCGATCGCGAAGACATTGTTGGTGATGGCTGTTTTCATGCATGAGACCGAAGCCCGGAGTCTGACGCGCATCGCCTCGGCGCTGGGTTTCGTTTGGCTGGCGATCCTGATCACGCTCTCGCTGACCGACTTTCTGACGCGTGTGCCAGTGCCGCCGCCCTGGTAGCCCGGCGCGCCCGCATCGCTGCACCGGAACCGCAAAAGAAATAGTAAGTGGCAAATCGATAGCGACACTGGTTATTTTGCAGAGGTACCGTTCGAGGCCATCTTATCGAGGATGGCCATAGACTTTCCGACGCACATCGCGACAAAGCCCAACCAGGGCCGCAACGAATTCTTCGCCGCTGCCTCAGGTGCCGTCATGGCGGATGCCGATGCCGCTTTCAAGGCTGCGCGGCGCCATCACCGACGCGGTCTTGCCGCTCAACGCCGCCCCCCACGTAAGGATCGTTGGAAAGGCCCGGATCAGCTGCGCGCCGGCGATGCGACTGTGATCGTTCATCGCCAGCCGCGCGTACAGGGAAGCGGCATGCAGGCGAACGGCGAATTGCCGTTTCCATGCGCGCGCATAGTTCGGGCCGGCGGCGGGACGGTCGGCGACCAGGCATTGCGCCAACAGCCAGGAAGACTGGATCGCCATGCTGATGCCTTCGGCGATGATCGGATGGGCCTCGCCCGCGACATTGCCCGCAAAGAATATGCCGTCGCAATAACGGGCCCGGATACCGGGCCGGATCGGGCCGGTGGCGAGGATCGCGTCCTCGACCGTTGCGCCCTGCAACACGCGCCGCGCGCCTTCGGTGCTCGCGAGGATATGCCGAAACACCGCCTCACCCGCCTTGCCACCATGAATTTCGCGGGCCCGCGCCAGCTCCTCGCGGCGGACGCAACAGGACAGGGTGATGCGGCCGCGATCGCTGTGCACGATGCCGCCATAACCGCCGGGAAAGGCAAGTAGTGGCATCACGCCATCCGCCAACGCGCCGCCGCGGAAATGGGCTTTGAAAGCGAACAGGTCGGATGGCCGAGGCTTCGCGGTGACGGCGAAGGAACCCCTGGTGTTCCAGGAACCGCAGGCCGCGATCACTACCCGCGCGCAAATCTCATCGGCAGCGTCCGCGCGCCGAAGCGTGAGTATGTGCCGGTCCTCCCGCCTGCACAGCGCGGCAACTTCGGCGGGCTGAAACAGCATCGCTCCGGCCGCGACGGCGGCATCGCGCAGCAGCACATCCAGATGTTCGCGGCCCAGCGCCCGGCCCCATCCCGCCTTTGCATGGGGCAGCGGCGCTTCCACCATCGTGTCGCCGGAATAGGCCGCGACCTTGTGCACCGCTGGCCCGGCCCGGGCGAGGAAGTCACCGGCCACGCCGCAGGCCTCCAGCACGGGGATCGTCGCCGCCGAGATGAATTCGCCGCACACCTTGCGGCGGGGAAATCCGGCGCGCTCGATCAGCGCCACCGACCAGCCCACCTGCGCCAGGAGCCGAGCCGCCGTGCCGCCCGCCGGGCCGCTGCCGATTACGGCTGCGTCAAACCGCATCGCGCTGGGCCGAGAAGAAATGGGTGAAGGGAAGCGCCAATCCTTCCCGTACTCGCCAACCTTCACCGGGCCATAGGCGCCATAGCTCGCGCCCGTCAAAACCGGCGCGCACGCTGGCGACGGCGTCGTGCCGTGTTACGTGATTGCAGGCGAGCGCGAACACCATGCGGCTGGCCAGCAGGGCTGACTGTGAGCGGCGCGGCTCGCAGGCGACAAAGCCGCGCGCCTTTTCCGCCGCCAGCGTCAGCAGCCGCGCCAGGGCCACATCTTCCAGATGATGCAAGAAGAGATTGGCGGTAATGATCTCGGCATCCAGACGCGGCATCGCCTCGAATAAATCGCCTGTGATGCTTTCGCATTTCCAGCCTAATGCTGCAAAGCCAGCGCGCGTCTGCGGGCCCACTGTATCCTGCCGGTCCACGAGCAGCGCCGTCACTCCCGGCCAGTGCACCGCCATCCGCCGCGCCACGCCGAGCAGGAAACGTCCGTCGCCGGAGCCGAGATCGGCTAGCCGCCGCGGCGCCGATAGCGGCCGCAGCAGCCCCGCCATGATCGTCTGTTGGCGCATGACGAAGTTGATCCGTACCAGGTCGCGGCGCGAGGCGCAGGCCCGCGGGTCGTCCGCCGCCAGCAGGTCCAGCAATTCCGGTTCGAGGGTGCGTGAAAAACCCACTCACGCCGCCATACGAAACCGCATCGTCTCCGCCACCAGACCCGGCCCAAACGCCATGGCGCAGCCGCTGGTGCCGGGGGCGGCGTCCCGCATCAGCCGGTCGAGCACGAACATCACTGTGCTCGAGGACATGTTGCCGAAATCCCGGAGTACGCCGCGAGACACCGCCAGCGCCGTCGGCGGCAATTCCAGGGCCCCTTCCACGGCATCCAGTACCGTGCGCCCGCCCGGATGTACCGCCCACAGTTCGATCGGTGGCTCGTCGCTGAGGAAGGTGGAGCGCGCGTGGGCAAGACCGCTGCGGATGGCACCGGGTACCCCGCCGGAGAGCACCATGTCGAAACCCTGTTCGCGGATATTCCATCGGATCAGTTCGGCGGTGCCGGGCACCAGCGCCGCCTTGAACGAATCCATCCGCACGCCTACCGGATCGGCGGAAATGAGCGCCGCAGCGCAGCCATCGCCGAACAGCAGGAACGATAGGATTTCCTCGAGGTCGGTGGTCTCATGCAAATGCAAGGTGCACAGTTCCAGGTTTATCGCCAGCACCCGCGCGCCGGGTTCGGAGCGCACGATATGGCGCGCGAGCTTCAACGCGTTGATCGCGGCATAGCAACCCATGAAACCAACGAATGTACGCTCGATATCGGGATTGAGTCCGCAGCGCTCGACCAGCTGCAGGTCGATGCCGGGCGCGAAAAATCCCGTGCAGCAAGTAACGATCAGATGGGTGATGCGGCCGCGGTCCTCACCCGCCAGCAGCCGTTCGGCCGCTTCGGTCGCAAGATGAGGCGCGAAATTCTCGAACAGCTTCATGCGCGCGCCCGTGCCGGGAAAGGCGCCGGGCCGGTAGAAATGAGCGACGTCGCCTTCACCCTCCGGCTCGAAAAAGGAATAGCGGCGCGAAATGCCCGAGCGTTCCGCCATTCGGTTGAACAAGGCGAGGCGGCGATTGTCGTCCTTCAGCATCCGGCGCCCGAAGTCGAGAAAGCCTTCATGCACGTCGTGCGGCGGCAGCGCGGTCGCGATACGATTGATGAAGCCATCGGTCATGGCGCTGTCCTCGTCGCTTGGAAGATCCAATGCAACCCAGCGCCAGCCGCCTCGATGCTTGGACGTCGCTTATACATTTTGAAATGGTCTCGTTCTGTGCGGTACCAGACAGCCGATGGGCCATGGGCGCCAACTGGGTCGACGCGCTTCCGCGACCCAATTCGAATGAGCTACGCAAGCGGGGAGACGTTTGTGTCGCCGGCTGGGGTTCGAACGATTTGGTTGCACCACGACCTGGAGACGTTCTCGAAACGACTGAACGCGCTTTCGGCCCGAGCCGCTCAGGAGGGACTGATTCTCACCGAAGATCAGGTTCGTACTCTGGAGAAGACAAGAAAGCTCATGGGGAGATCGAGACCGAGCATCCTGAACGGGCCTATCTGTTACTACAGGCGAGCCCCCGACTGTAGGTATTATCGTGCGCGGCTCGGCCACCTTAAGAACCTGTCTCATGTGACGATTGAACTGGTCAATTCGACCGCATCAGCGATTCCAGCACCGCGAAAATGCGTCCGATATTAAGTATGCCTATCTCGACCAATCAACGCCTTACAGCCGCCCAACTCTGAAATATATCGGACAGTTCTATGCCACATTCTCTTTATATATTAGGTACTTAGCAACGAAATAAATGCAGCCTACGAACCAGGGGGTCGGGAGTTCGAATCTCTCCGGGCGCGCCAATCAATAGATAGCTGCTTACTGCGCCGCATAAATGCCTAATATATTCTTGCCGTAGAGGGCGATCTCCAATTGCTGTCCCATGAGTGTCGCCACGTTCGTCAAGTCGACGTGGCCGGCTCGCTTGTGGCCTCTGAGGGAATCCTGTCTGCCTGACCCCGATGGCACTAGGGACTCAGGTGCGTTTTATCGCGCATTCTTTCTGCTGGGCCAAGTACTAAAACTCGCCTGGCCGGCTGCATGTATCGCTTAGCGCGCAACGACTACTACCAAGTAACGACAGACGGAGCGCCCCGGATTCCGGAACACACAACTTGTCGGTGTACCGAGCTCCAAACAATCGCCGATCTCGAGCCTATGTATAACTGCCCCTTCGACAAACTCCAGGCGACCCTCGAGTACCCATACTACTTGGCGAATGCGGGCATACGCCGAAGCCGGGAAGGTAACCTGAGCCTTCGGCGGAAGTTCGACTTCCACTAACTCAATTGGTAGATCCGATCGGGGTGATACGTGCCGACGCACGTACTGGGATTGCGGATCACGCCAAATTGGCTGCTCCGCACGGCGCGTAAGCCGCCCACTTTGCTCGTCGGCACTTATAAGAAGGCTACTCATCGTGATTCCAAAGGCACCACAGATTCGGCCGAGAAGAGCTGCAGTCGGGCTCGATTCGCCCCGCTCGAGCTTGCTCAGCATGGCCTTCGACACACGGGCGCGCTTGGCTAGGTCATCGAGCGACCAGTCGCGCTGGCGGCGCTCTTCGTGCACCCGCTCAGCTATGCGCGGGGTTGGATCGTCGGATGATATAGTTGACATTCGACTACTATAGTAGAATGATTAAGGAATGGCAGCGGACAACGTAACACTGCTGGAACCAAGGGGTGGGTTACTTATTCGTCGGGCACTGCTCCACTGAATAGCGGTATCCTGGCCAGACGCCCCTGAACTCCCCAAAGGATGCAAATCCCGCGACTCGATGCTCGAGTTCCGCCACGAGCACCGGAAGACCGCTGCCGGCGCGCGCCGCAAGCCAGGCCGCTCGCTCCTCGAGTGAACTCGCTTCCAGTGAGTACAGCGACGTGAGGGGCGAAGGCATAGGAACGCATCTGACCGCTGCACTGTTTCCCCTGGCGTCTGCAATGGGTAAGCACGTCATGATCGGCGGCATAGACGCAGACAACGAGGTGTCATTGAGAATGCACACCCGACTCGGATTCGAACGCGTAGCACACCTGCGTGAGGTTGGGCGCAAGTTTGGTCGCTGGCTCGACTTAGTATTAATGCAGCGTTTTCTTGATGCTCCCGGTGCCTTTCGCGACAACTGAAGCGTCGTGAACCCGCTGATTCTCGCACTTGTTGCGGGCACCGCCATGGCGGTGCAGAACCTTCTGTTGTCTGTAATGGTATCCCGTGGTCTAGCATACCCGGCCGTATTGTTTATGAACTCCGCGGTAGGCTTGCTGCTACTGCTGGCGGTTTGCCTCGTATTTCAGGGACCAGCGTTGCTGCGCGAGATGCTCGACGTATGGAAGCCTTGGTACCTCGTACCTGGGCTGCTTGGCACATTTGCCGTTTTTGCGCTCGTCTTCGGCTACACGCACGTCGGTGCTCCTGCGCCGACAATCGCTCTCATCGCCGGACAGGTGCTCGCGTCCATCCTGATGGACTGTATTCGGTAGGGGGTGCCCGACAAGGGGCTACCGACTTCGATTCTATTCGGCGCCGCGTTCGTTGTTGTCGGGGCAGTGCTCGTGCTCCGGGCACCGCGTTGCAGCGCCCACTCAGGCACTTGCAGATTGTCGTCGATGCGACCGAATCGAGATATAGGTCCTCTGGGTCCGGTGAAGTTGCCCTGTCCATGGCGAATTGCTGATCAAAATCCTGTCTGGCCCTGCCTAAAGACAATACCTTCGCTCGTGAGGTGAGCGCGCGTCAGGCTCAATAGATCACGGCGCCGCTGGCCGGTATCTAATGCCGCGTGCAAAGCAGCGATCTGCAATGCGTCACCAGGAACTGCAGTGCGAAGCCGCATATGGAACCACGAAATTCGCGTACTCGCCGCAGGTGTAGTACATTGTAATACATGAGCACCTTGACATTGCGCGTGCCGGATGACTTGGATAGTGCCTTGGAGCGCCAAAGCGCTGCGATGGGAATATCCAAGAGTGATCTTGCGCGAGAGGCCCTGAGGCGCTACCTGCGAGTTGCGGAATTTCGCACTTTACGGACCAGGCTGCTGGCACGCGCGCAAGCTGAGGGCATCAACACCGACGATGATGTTTTCGAAGTCCTACAGAAGAAGTGAGGATTGCGCTTGATTCTTCAGTCCTGATCGCGGCGCACATTAGCCGTGCAGGCGTCTGTGCCGAGCTGCTGGAGGATCTGCTGTTGCACCACGAGCTGGTGACTTCCGAATTCATCCTCGAGGAACTGAGGCGAATGCTGCTAGAGAAATTCAGATTCCCCAAACGCGAGGCCCATCAAGTTGCCACGTTTCTTCGTCGCGCGGCCGTGGTTGTAGTTCCCGCAGATCTGCCATCAGACGCGTGTCGAGATCCGACCGACATACCGGTATTGGGAACGGCTGTCGGCGGCGAATGCACGCTGCTCATCAGCGTCGACCGTGATCTGCTCGACCTGCATCGTATCCATGACATCCCAATTATCCGTCCTGGCGAATATTGGCGACGCACTACCGAGGTCGGGTAGGGCTCGGGATTTCCTTGACTACTGCGGCTGCAGACAACCTTCGGTTTGACGCCAACGATGCATACTCCGTGTGGCCGCTTGCCGGCATCGCATCGGGAGTGCGGTAGGCCGACCGCGGCTGCATCTATTTTCCGCGTTTGGAAGCGCGACAAAATAAATTATGCCCGACCTGGAAGACTACGCTTTTCGACCTGTCGCTGTGAGATGGGTCGCGTCTATCGTGACGTGAGGATGAAGAAGGCTGAGTCGCAGCATCGCATGGGGCTCGTGTATGTTCTGTCCGCAATTGTCAAACTTATTGGCAAATCAGAGATTCAAA
>Ga0302325_10025826_pt1 | contig 12205 bp, 12 predicted proteins | sample Palsa_T0_2_FD_201948 | JGI IMG/M metagenome (GOLD analysis project Ga0302325, IMG submission 201948) | Peat permafrost microbial communities from Stordalen Mire near Abisko, Sweden - Palsa_T0_2 | ecosystem: Environmental > Terrestrial > Soil > Palsa > Peat permafrost | place: Sweden: Abisko...
AGAAATCGATAAACTATGCCAAGCCGTTCTCGCCGCTCTTGAAAAAAGCTCGCTCGATCCGGATGGCATCCGCCAAGCCACCGGCAAGGCAGTGCGCAGTCTCGGCCCCGAGGGTCAGAAAAAAGGTCTTTCCTCCACGCTTCCCGTGGCTCTGGGTAAGCTGCAAAGATCCGGCGATATTCGCCGCATCTCGACTAACGGGCGGCTGGATAATCAACGCTACCAGTACACTCTCTGGCGCCCCAATCCGCTTCGCAACAGCAAAATCGATCCCGCCCAAGCCGCCAACGAACTCGCTAAACATTTCTTCCACTGGATCGCTCCCGCCTCCGTCTCCGACTTCCAAGCCTTTGCAGGCATCGGCGTGAAAGCCGCCAAAGCGGCCGTCGAGCCACTTAAACTGCAACCCAGCTCAAAAGACAGTGACCTGCTCCTGCCACCCTCCGAGCGCGACGCCTTCGCATCGTTCGCGCCTCCCAAAGATCCCTGCTACCGTCTCGTCATGAATCTCGATTCCTCCATGCTTCTCCGTCGCGATTTGTCAATCCTTCTCGATTCGAAAGACGCCAAGCATCCTTTCCTTCCACCCGACTTGCTCGCCCCCGTTCAAAGCCCGGTCATTCTCGACCGCGGCCGTATTGTCGGCCTCTGGGAATACGACCCCGCCAGCGAATCCATCGCCTACCTCACCTTCGTCAAGCAAGACTCGTTGCTCAAACAAGCCATATCAAAGACGGAAGAATACATCCGCACGCAACTCGGCGACGCACGCACCTTTAGTTTGGATAGCCCCAAAAGCCGCGCACCGCGCATCGCCGCTCTACGCAGTTAAACTGAGACGCAGGAAGCCATGGCCAAATCTCCATCGCACGCCCACCCCAAGGACGACCCCCGCCTCACCCGCGTCATCAAAATCTCTCTCGAGCTACCCGAAACCAGCTCGCAACGCCACGGCACTCACGCCGCGTTCCTCGTGCGCAAAAAGCACTTCGCTTACTATCTTGATAACCATCACGGCGATGGCATCGTCGCCGTGACCTGCAAAGTCGCGCCGGGCGACAATCAACTCCTGGCCAAGTCGCGGCCCGAGCGTTTCTATCTGCCTTCCTACCTCGCAGCGAGAGGCTGGGTAGCGCTGCGCCTCGACTGCGGCGAGATCGATTGGGATGAGGTTCGGGAACTCCTGTTCGAGAGTTATCGCCGCATCGCCCCTAAGAAGCTGGCAGCGAGTGTCGGCGCATCGTAAATATGGCCGTTTTTGACAGCTTTCTTGAACGGCAAGGTTTCCTCCTGCTGGATGGTGGGCTTGCCACTGAGCTGGAACGTCGTGGCGAAAATCTGCATGATCCTCTTTGGTCCGCCAAGATTTTAGTCAATGCGCCTGAAAAGATCGCGGATATTCATTATGCTTACTTCCTTGCAGGCGCCGATGTCGCCATCACCTCCAGCTATCAAGCGACCTTTCCGGGCCTCCGGGCCTCCGGGCTCACCGCACAACAGTCGGAATGTGTGATTCGTGATAGCGTCGTCGTTGCGCTCCAAGCGCGCGAGCGGTTTTGGAGTGATCCGCAAAATCGCATCGGCCGTCTGCGTCCCCTCGTCGCTGCTTCCATCGGCCCTTACGGCGCTTTCTTGCATGATGGTTCCGAGTATCGCGGCGATTACCGAATCTCCCGCAAGGAACTCAAAGCCTTTCACGCCGACCGCTTGGCCGTTCTTTCCAATAGTGGGGCCGATCTGATCGCTTGCGAAACCATTCCAGCGCTTGCGGAGGCTGAAGTCTTGACTGAGTTGCTGAGCGATGTTCCGAACATTGAAGCCTGGATCAGCTTCAGTTGCAAAGACGGCGCGCATATTTCCGATGGCACGGAATTCCCCGCCGCTATTGCGGCCGTGGTTGACTCGGAGGCCGTCGTGGCAGCGGGGTTGAATTGTACTGCCCCACGTTTCGTAAATGCGTTGCTCGATCGGGCCCGTCAGGCGACTGACAAGCCGCTTGTCGCCTACCCCAACAGCGGTGAATTGTATGACGCGACAACTTGCGATTGGCAATCCGCGAGCGAAATCGGCATGATTGAACAAGCTGCCCGCGGCTGGCGCGACCGCGGCGCACTGTTGATCGGCGGCTGTTGCCGTACTACGCCTGAAACCATACGCGGAATCCGAACTGCGCTCACTTCCCCACTTGCTTATAGCGGAAGCAGGTGACCAAATGATCGTTCACCATGCCCGTCGCTTGCATGAACGCGTAACAGATCGTCGAACCCACAAACGTAAAGCCTCGTTTTTTAAGATCTTTGCTCATCGCGTCTGAGACGGTCGTGCTCGCGGGCATGTCCTTATGCGTTTTCCAGGCGTTCTGAATGGGCTTGCCATCGGTGAATCCCCAAATATAGTTGCTGAAAGAACCGCATTCCTTGGCCACTTCCAAAGAGGCCCGCGCGTTTTGAACGGCGCCGTGTATCTTGAGCTTGTTGCGCACAATGCCCTCATTCGCGAGCAGCTTCTCGATCTTGGCGTCGCGGTAGCGAGCGACTTTGGCGGCGTCGAACTGGTCGAATGCCTGCCGGTAAGCGTCGCGCTTCTTAAGGATCGTCAACCAACTCAAACCGGCCTGTGCACCCTCAAGAATCAGAAATTCGAACAGCCCTCGATCGTCTCTCAGGGGAACTCCCCATTCAGCATCGTGATAGGCGGTCGAGAGGGCATCGGAAGTGGACCAGGGACAACGAACGAGGGGCGGCACGGATCAATGGAGGGAGGGAATCTTGCGGTAAGAGTCAGCCAAACTGCAGAATAAATTGAACCGGACAATATACCAGAGCGCTGCGAAGCCGTCCTTCATGCCGATCTTCTTTCCCTCTTCATAGGTTCGTCCACAGTAGCTGATGGGCACCTCATAGATCGCGCAGCGCAGTTTTGCAACCTTGGCCGTGACTTCGATCTCAAATCCGAAGCCATCGCTGGTGATGATCATATTGCGGATGATTTCACCGCGAAACGCTTTATAACCGGTTTCCACATCGGTCATATTGATATTCGTGAAAAGATTCGAGAGGAAGGTTAACCCGCGATTGGCTAAGTAGTGGTAGAAATACAAGACGCGTGTCCGTTTACGAACTAAGAATCGCGAGCCGTAAACCACATCCGCCTGACCTTCGAGAATGGGTCCGATCACTTCGGGAATTTCGCTAGGGTCGTACTCCAAGTCCGCATCTTGCACAATCACAACATCTCCTGTAGTGTGTTGGAAGCCGGTTTTCAAGGCTTCGGTCTTGCCCTGATTTTTCGGCTGGTGCACCGCGCGCACAACCGGCTCGGAGAGTACCAATTCGTCGGCCAGTTTACCTGTGGAGTCGGTAGAGCAATCGTTGACGATAATGATCTCGGTGATATTCGAAAGTGCCAGCACGCGTTTCACCACCGAAACCAGCGTAGCCTGTTCATTGTACGCTGGTATCACTACCGATACTGTCGCCATTCAAGTGAACCGCTAGAATAGCACAGGAACCAAGAAACCAGGAGAGTCCATGTCAGAACCAACTTTAGAGGAATTGAAGGCTGAGCTTGAGAAGCTAAAAGCACAGAAAGACAAAGTGAGAACCGGCGAATTGTCCTTCAAGGTCAGCGAGAAGGGCGCGGTAAGCGTCTACGGGCTTGGGCGGTTTCCCGTGACGCTCTATCAGGAACAATGGACCAGGCTACTGGGCGTTGCCGAAGATCTAAAGAAATTCATTGTCGAGAATTCGAGCAAACTAAAGGTCAAAGAGTAATAGTATCGGTCCCGCACGGCGGCGAAGAAAGGGCGCAGAAATGTCCGGCGTCTTGGTTCGAGAGAAATAATTAGGAACTTTACTAATTCTCTGTGAATCGAACTTTCATCCGTCGATGATAGAAGACCGCCGTGAGGCTTATTACCGCAAAAGCGTCAGGCAAGCTGGCCCGCAATACGCCAGCTTCCATCTCCCTTCTGCCGAGATCTACTTGAGCCTTCGCAATACGGAGGACGTGCTGCAGCAGGCTTGCTGGCAATATCTTGGACCCTTTGGTGTCTCGAAATCGTCGGTAAATCTGCTAATGATGCTGCGCCACGGTCCGAAGGAAGGGATGCAGCTTCACGATCTGGGCGAATTGATGCTGGTGAGCCGCGCCAATATCACAGGCCTGATCGATCATCTGGAACAGAAGGAATATGTCACGCGCGTGGTGGATCGGCACGATCGCCGCGCCCGCTTCGCGCGCATCACTCAGAAGGGCGAAGAGCTTTTGAATACATTTATGCCGGTCCATTTTAGAAACGTGAAGGCCCTGCTACAGGGTCTTTCGGAAACTGAGAAGGACACGCTGCTTTATTTATTGAAGAAGACCCGGGAAAGCATCAGGGCGCATGCGGCTGACCTGGAACAAACGGCGTTCGCCGAGTTGACCACTGCGGAGCGAAGATAGAAATGGCACAAGTGCAGGAGCAAGACCCCAAAATTAAGGGCGAAGAGGCGAGCAAAGCCCGCCCGGAGCAATTGAGTTACGAAAATGCGCCGCCCCCGCCAGTGAAGCCGCCTGAAGACACGCGGCGGAAGCGCAAGATCCGTTTTATTGTGCTCGCGGTATTGGTAGTCGCGGCGATCGCCTCCATTCCGATTTACTCTTACTATGCGGCGCGAGAGAGCACCGACGACGCGCAGGTTGACGGTCACGTAGTCCCTATCAGTCCACGCGTCAGTGGTACGGTGCTGGAAGTGCTCGTGAGGGATAACGAGCACGTGCAGGCGGGTCAACCGTTAGTCAAATTGGATCCCGCCGATTATGAAGTGGCTTTGGCCCAAGCACAGGCGCAATTGGCAACCGCGCAGGCCACCACTTCGGAATCCAAAGTGAATGTGCCGCTCACCAACATCAACACCTTATCGCAAGTCGACACCAGTAAGACTCAATCGGATCAAGCACGCGCAGCGGTGAATAGCGCGCAGCAGGCGGCCAATCAAGCGCAGGCCAACATCGTTGCCAGTAAAGCGACACTCGAAGCGCGGCAAGCCGATTACGAAAAAGCGCAGAAAGATCTGGCGCGCTTTAAGGATCTGGTGGCGAAAGACGAAATTTCCAAGCAGGAGTACGATGCGGCCGATGCGGCTGCTCGCGCCGGATCGGCGAATGTGGCGGCGGCTCAAGCCAATGTCACAGTGGCGCAGCGTAGTTTCGATAAGGCGATGGCCGATTTGGGCGAAGCTAAGGCGCGGTTGAACACCGCTCTCGTTTTGGAGCGGCAAGATGCCCAGGTGCGGCCTCGCCAGCAAGAGGTCACGGCGGCACGTTATCAACAATCGCAGGCGGCAGTGCAACAGAGAGACGCCGATGTCAAACAAGCGCAGCTGAACTTGAGCTACACCGAAATCAAGGCCCCGGTGGAGGGTGTGGTGAGCAAGAAAACGGCAGAGCCTGGCATGCATCTTTCGGCCGGCGAAGAAATCATGGCCCTCGTTCCCCTGGACGATGTTTGGATCACCGCCAACTTCAAGGAAACGCAGTTGAAGAAAATGCGCGTGGGCCAAAAAGTGGAAATTGAGGTGGATACGTTCGGCGGTAGCCGAAAGTATAAAGGGCACATTCAGAGCATCGCCGCGGCATCGGGCAGCAAATTCAGTCTGCTACCGCCGGAAAACGCTACCGGCAACTACGTGAAAGTGGTGCAGCGAGTGCCCGTGAAGATTCTACTCGATCAGGGGGAAAACGACGATCATCGCCTGTTGCCCGGCATGTCGGTCACCCCGGTCGTTCTGCTGAATAACTGAGCCGAGCCGCATGGCGACAGCAACAGAAGAAACTAGCGAGACATCGCACACGCTTGCCGATCAGGCGATCTGGAAGCCCAAATTCAACCCGTGGCTGATTGCCCTTACGGTGACCCTGGCCAGCTTCATGGAAGTGCTGGATACCAGCATCGCTAACGTAGCGCTGCCGCACATCGCCGGCGGATTGTCGGCCAGTGAAGATGAAGCGACGTGGGTACTCACCTCTTACCTTGTTTCAAACGCCATCATTCTGCCCTTGAGCGGCTGGTTCTCGCTGCTGCTTGGACGCAAGCGATTCTACATGACTTGCGTGTTCATTTTCACGGTCAGCTCTTTTCTGTGCGGCATCGCACCCACCCTTGGACTCCTGGTTTTCTTCCGCATCATGCAAGGCATGGGCGGCGGCGGTCTGCAGCCCAGTGAACAAGCGATTCTGGCTGATACGTTTCCTCCCAAACAGCGTGGTATGGCGTTCGCCGTGTATGCGATCGCGGTGGTTTTCGCTCCCGCCATCGGGCCTACGCTGGGTGGTTACATTACCGATCACTTTACTTGGCGCTGGATCTTCTTCATCAATATTCCGGTGGGTGTCATTTCGATTGCGTTGTCTAGTTTCATGCTGGAAGATCCGCCGTACCTGATAAAAGAGCGCAAGGAGAAAAAGAAAGCAAACCTGCAAGTAGATTACTGGGGCATTATTTTCATCGCCGTGGGTCTGGGCTTTCTGCAAATCATGCTCGATAAGGGCGAGCGGTTGGATTGGTTTTCTTCCGATTTCATCCGCGCCTGCGCCGTGTTGGCCTTTGGCGGCCTGGCGTTGGCCATTTATTGGGAACTGAAGAGCAAGAATCCGGTGGTGGATTTGAGCCTGCTGAAAGACCGCAATTTCAGCATCTCGGCATTCTTCATGTTTATGGTGGGCGTAGTGCTCTTGGGAAGTACGGTTTTAATACCGCAGTTCTTGCAACTCGTGATGGGCTATTCGGCGACCGACGCCGGGCTGGTCATTTCGCCCGGTGGGTTCCTGATTATCGGAATGCTGCCTTTTGTTGGAATTCTGTTGGGCAAAGTGGAAGCGCGCTGGCTGATTGGCGTTGGACTGGCCATCACGGCTTTCGCACTCTTTCACATGACCACGTTCAACGACCAGATGGACTATAGATACGTCATGCTGGCGCGCTGCCTGCAGTCGTCCGGCCTGGCTTTCCTCTTCGTGCCCATCAATACCGCCGCTTATGCGTTTGTCCCGCGCAATAAGAACAACGCCGCGTCCGGCCTGATCAATCTGGCGCGCAATGTGGGCGGCAGCGTGGGCATTTCGTTGGTGGTTGCCGTGCTCGCTCGCCGCACCCAGTTTCATCAAGCGCGGCTGGTGGAACAAGCAACGATGTTGAACCCCCAGTTCAACGCCGCCATCAAAGCGACCACTGGGGTTTTGGGGGCAGCCGCCGCCGGCAGCAATAGCGCTTATGCTCTGCTGATGCAGCGCATTCAGCAGCAGGCCGCCACGCTGGCTTATGTCGATTGCTTTTGGTTGTTTGGCGTCGCGTTTACGATTTTGATCCCGTTTGTTTTTTTGATGAAGCGCGTGGCTCCCGGCAAAGCCGGGATGGGCCACTGAGGTTATCCCTCAACCGGAATCCAAATTTCAACTCCGCCCGGTCGAGCCGGATTGAACGTGGCACAGCACTTCGGTGGCACTAGCAATTCGGCATTCGGTGTCGGCAATTCGGTCGCGTCCCTTGGGCCACCCATTTTCATCTGCAGGGATGGCCCAGCTGCCGTTGGGTTCGTTTTTTCAAATCGGCTGCCAAACCCCGAATTGGGTTCGAATCATTGAACGCCGCACTGTAAATCTCTAGCCGCGGCCTTTTGGCGATCCGCACGGCCGATGCGGGCAGCCATTGATTCCAGATCTGACCCAAGGTATCGCGAATGGTTGAGATAGGGCCCGTGTGCGAAAACACCGCGTATTTTTGTTTCTCCAGGGTTAGACGGCCGAACTCGGCGGGAACCGCTGAAAGATCGGAGACCTCCACGCCGCACACATATTCAAACCCTTCCGCTCCCTTCAAGGGCCACATCACACCGTAGGTCTTCCCACTCAGCTGCCCGGGTATATGACCAATGTGTGGATCGAAACGCTGCCACAAGGCCGGGATGCCGACACTCGTTTCATCGTTGTAGCGCTGACCCATACCGGCAATCAACACCGGGCCGAATTCTTCAAAGCGCGGCGCTGCCAAGTCTGCCATGACTGATAGCATAGATGATCTATTCCGCTGAAAGACAAGATTGCCATTGTTACCGGAGCCGGGCGCGGCATCGGTCGCGCTATCGCATTAGCACTGGCGCGTGAAGGCGCGAGCGTCACAGTCAGTGATGTGGATCTCACAAGCGCCGAGGCCGTCGCTACGGAGATTGTTGCCTTTGGAGGTCGGAGTTTCGCGATCGGGACGGATGTGTCGTCCGAAAAGCAGGTCGCCCGGCTGGTCGAAGCCACCCTCGAACAATTTGCCAAAATCGACATTCTCGTGAACAACGCGGGCGTCCTCAGCACCGGACCTCTGCTGGAAACAAGTGTCGAAACCTGGGAACGCACGCATGCGGTGAATCTCAAAGGGGTGTTCTTGTGCACCAAAGCCGCCTTCCCCACTTTGATGACGCAGCGCAGCGGAAGAATTATTAACATCGCATCCGTGGCTGGCAAACGCGGCGGCGGAGTCTTTGGCAACACCTGTTATGCCTCGTCGAAAGGTGGCGTGATTGCTTTCACCAAAGGCGCGGCGCGTGAAGCCGGACTGTATAACATTACGGTTAACGCCATCGCACCGGCCATGATCGAAACAGATATGATCGGCGCCATGCCGCCTGACGCGCGCGAGAGCCTGCTGCGATCCATCCCTCTGGGCCGTACCGGGAGCGTGGACCATGTGGCGGCCGCCGTTTGTTTTCTGGCCTCCGACGGCGCCGGATTCATCACCGGAGAAATTATGGATGTCGACGGCGGTTTGATGATGGATTGAGCGTAGCGCCTGCCAGACACGGGCGAAAGCGCCCGCGCCACCAGGCCTTCTCAACGATTGGCCCATTTTTTCTGAAATCTTCTCACGGCATAGAACAAGATCAGCCGCAACTGGTCACCTGTTACTCCATGTTTATCGCAAACCTCTCTGCGACTCAGTTCGTGGTAAAACAGATCGACAAGAACCTCCCGGTCCCTCTGGCTGAGACTGCTGAGCGTCTTGGTAACCGCTTCCGCTCTTTCCCTTTCCTCGAGCCGCAGTTCCGTGCTTTTCGCACGATCTGGAATACGCTCGACCTCGAAGCGTATGGAAATCGATTGCGGCCGGGCAGTTCGCAGGGCCCTTTTGATTGAGTTCGTCAAAATTCCGCACACATAGGCGGGCAAAGAGCTGGCGTCGCTTAGCTTCCCTTGCATGATGTTTTCGATGGCAGCCGCCATCACGTCGTCGACTAAGTCTTCCTCCCGTTGCCGATTAAACTTGCCCCAAACCTTGGCGCGGAGGAGACGACGGAAGTGGCGATCGAAATGCCTTGCGGTTTCGTCATCGCCCGAACGCAGACGTTGCAAATAGGCCTCGTCGAATCCGCTAGGTCTCAGCGCGCTATCCCGGCCCGCACGCCGCTCTCGCCTGACTTCACAGATCGTTTCTCGCATTGCTGGTTGCATATCCTAAAATCCCGGCCCAATGCCCCGCGTGGCCGGTTCGGCCCGGCTCACTTCTGCGGCTTTCATCTGTATAAGCGCTATAATTCGTCGAAAGACACAACGAAAGGTAAAAAAATTACGGAGCCCAGGGAACAGGAGCCGGTCACGGAATTGCTTTTGCGGTGGAGGGCCGGCGAGCGGGAGTGTCTGAACCGGTTGATCCCGCAGGTAGAAGGTGAGTTGCGTCGAATCGCCCAGCGCTATATGCGCACGGAGAAACTCGGCCACACACTGCAGACAACGGCACTGGTCAACGAGGCTTATCTGAAACTGGTGGATCAGTCGCAGGTGGATTGGCAAAACCGCGCGCAGTTCCTGGCGGTCGCCGCCTGCTTGATGCGGCGCATTCTGGTGGATCACGCGCGCGAGTTGCGCTGCGAAAAGAGAGGCGGCGGGGTTCAGTTGCTTCCATTGGACGAGGGCGTGATCTTTTCCCCAGCGAAATCGGCAGCGCTGGTGGCGCTGGACGACGCGCTCTGCGGCCTAGCCGGCTTCGACCCGCGCAAGGCGCAAATTGTCGAACTTCGCTATTTTGCGGGATTGAGCATCGACGAAACGGCGGAGGTGCTGGCGGTGCATCCGAATACGGTGCTGCGCGACTGGGGCTTGGCGAAGGCTTGGCTCAAGCGCGAGTTGCGGGCAAAAGGCGCCCATGCAGGCTGAATTGTGGAAGAAAGTTGAGGCGCTCTATCAAGCAACACTCGCGCAACCGCTGGAGCGGCGCGCGGATTTTTTGGCGGAGGCCTGCGCCGACGATCCCGAACTCCAGCGAGAAGTGCAGTCTTTGCTGGATGAGCAAGCCGATTCCTTCCTGGAGAGTTCGCCATTCCCGACGATCGAAGCGCTCAGAGCGGGGGTAAAGCTGGGGAACTTCGAAATCGTGGAACTGCTCGGGCGCGGCGGCATGGGCGAGGTCTACCGCGCGCGCGATCTGCGGCTGAAGCGTGAGGTCGCCATCAAGACGCTCCCGCGCGTGTTTGCCGCTGGGCGCGACCGGCTGCAGCGCTTCGAACGGGAAGCCCGCGCGGCGGCGGCCATCAATCATCCGAACATTTGTACCCTCTATGAGGTCGGCGAGCATGACAGCCATCCTTTTCTGGTCATGGAATTCCTGGAGGGGGCAACGCTGCGGAAGCGTATCGGACATAAGCCGGTGGCGCTCGAACTGCTGCTCAACTGGGCGATCCAGATCGCCGAGGGCCTGGATGCGGCGCACGCGAGTGGCATCATTCATCGCGATGTCAAACCGGCGAATCTTTTTATCACCGCCGGCGGTCACGCCAAGATTCTCGATTTCGGCTTGGCAAAGCTGGCCGGTCTTCGCGCTGACGGCGCGCCGCTTGGGGAGGAGTTGACAACCGTCTCTGGAAGCGGACTGACCACGCTGGGCACGGTGGCCGGTACTCCAGGGTACATGTCGCCCGAGCAAGTCCGCGGTGAGGAACTCGATGCGCGTACCGACCTTTTCAGCCTGGGCGTGGTGCTGTACGAGATGGCCACGGGTCGCATGCCGTTTCACGGCAAGACTTCCGGCGCCTTGATGGCCGCCATTCTGCATGACACCCCCGAGCCGGCGTGGGATGTGAATCCGGAAATACCGCCGAAACTCCAGGAAATCATCGCGCGCGCCATCGAGAAAGATCCCGACATGCGCTATCAGAGCGCGGCCGACTTACGAGCGGAGTTGAAGCGGCTGAAACGCGATCTGGAATCGGGCCACTCGCATCCTTCCGTGGCCTCGCTGCCGGCGCAGCGGCCGAAGACTCGCAAACGTGGATGGTGGCTGGTGCTGCTGGCGTCGAGCGCCGCTGTAGCCGCAAGCTTTTTGTGGTGGGCTTTCCAACCTGTGCCGGTTCCCAGAATTGTTAAATCGATTCAAATTAGTAACGACAACGATGCCAGCGCCAAGCTAGAGCCCTTGCTGATCGACGGTTCAAGAATTTACTTCAACTCGGGCGAGGATTTGGCTCCCTTACCGCGCCAAATAGCGATTAGCGGAGGAGACTCCTTTCCATTAGTCACAGCGCTTAAGAACGCGCATATAGAAGATCTTTCGCCCGATCACTCGGCTCTGCTGATCGGCAGCGAGCCGGTGTATGGCGCCGGAGTCGAGCTGTGGGTCACGCCTACACTGGGCGGCTCTCCGCGGCGTCTTGGAAATTTACTCTGCACTAAGGGGGATTGGCCTTGCGCCGGTTGGTCGCCGGATGGCGAGCAGATCGTTTACGTATTGGACAATCAAGTGCGAATTGCGCAGAGCGATGGGACGGATTTGAGAGTTATCGCCAGCGTAGCGGGTTCGCCGTTTTGGCCGCGCTGGTCGCCGGATGGACGAAAGATACGTTTTAGCGTTTCGGCCAACAAGGATCTAACGGTTCACCTCTGGGAAGTGGGCGCCGACGGCAGCCACCTGCGCTCGCTGTTCCCCGCTCTCGACAAGACGCGCTGCCGGGGAGGGAGTTGGACGCCCGATGGAAAATACTTTGTGTTCAATTCCGATGCGCAGATCTGGGTGTCGCGAGAGCGAACGACAGCCTTTAACGAGGCAGCACCCATACAATTGACCACCGGACCTATGTCGTCTTACGCGCCGTCATTCGCGCCGGGAGGCACGCGGCTTTATGTAGAAAGTTATGAGCCGCGGTTGGAACTGGTCGAGTACGATCCGAAATCCGACAAGATGGGT
>Ga0302325_10025827_pt1 | contig 12205 bp, 11 predicted proteins | sample Palsa_T0_2_FD_201948 | JGI IMG/M metagenome (GOLD analysis project Ga0302325, IMG submission 201948) | Peat permafrost microbial communities from Stordalen Mire near Abisko, Sweden - Palsa_T0_2 | ecosystem: Environmental > Terrestrial > Soil > Palsa > Peat permafrost | place: Sweden: Abisko...
GAAACTACCAATATTGCGCGCGCGCTGCTGCGCGGTGCCTTGGCCTGCTAGCGCCGAGGCGGCCGAGGCTGCGGAAGCGGCAGCCGCCGTGCGGCTCTGACGGGCACCGCCTGCGCCCGTCCGCGCGCCGGTGTTAAACGTGTACGTCAGGCTGAACTGGCGTGGGGTATTGGGGTTGGCCGCAACATACAAGAGACCGCCGCCGCTTGTTGCGATCGGTTCGGCGTAGGTTAACGACGAGAGCGCGCCGGACTCGGTATTGAAAACGTTGGATTCGAGGAACGAAATACGTCCTGGGCCGAGCTGATGCGATGCGCCGATATTCACGAGCGCATACGGATCGAGATGCTGCGAATTATTCGGGCCTGTGTAGCTGACGTTTGACAGCAACTCCAGACCCAAGTGGGGCAAGTCGCCGTCAATGGTGAGGTTGCCGCGATGGAGCGGGCGGCCCGCAATCTGCGAACCGATGATCGTCGTGCTATTCAGCGCGGCCAAGCGCTGATCGGCTGCCGTAACGACCGCGCCATTGACCGAGTACGCGGGAATTAAGACCAAGTGCGGGCCCAGCCCGATGCGTCCGCCGATCGTGAGGCCTTGATACAGGCGCGTCATGTCGCCGATCGGTTCGCTCACGTAGACGTTATTGGGGTTGAGTACCGCGCTCGCACCGCAGGTATCGGGCGCGGAATAGAAACCGTTGAGCGCTTGAATATATGGGCTTGATGCGTTCATTCCCAAGCTCGTGGCCACGATCTGCGCGTTGATGAGCTGATCGGCTTGCGTCTGACGGTAGAAATCAAAGCGCAACAGACCAAACTTCCACTGATGCGTCCAGTTCGCATCGTAGCTGATCGCCGACTGCGGACCGGGTTGATCGCCGGGTCCGCTGACGTTGGCCGTACCCGCCGCACAATTGAAGCGCGCGCTGGCCGGATCGCTGAGCGTGCGAATCAAACCGCCGGGTGACTGCGAACTGCCCAGACTCACGCTTCCGCCGTAGGTGTCGCCGGCATACGGACGCCATTGGCCGCCGACACCGCCGAGCAACGAGGAACCACTACCGCTCAGCGACGCCAGCGACACATTCGGTCCCACCGACAAGCGGTCGTTGACTTTATATTGATCGCTGAGCTGGAACGTGATCGACGAGTTGCTAAACGACGACGGGACAACGAAAGCGCTCGAGTTGACGATCGGGTTGAAGTCGGTCGTCGACTCCATTGTCGAACCGTTGAAGGTCCAGGTCGACTTGTTCTGATTGATCGTTGCCAAGAATGCCACACCGCGCGATGTGCTCTTGGTGTTGGAAAGGAGCGGCTCGGACGTGCCGTCGACGAAGCGCAGCAAGTCGTTCTGATAGCTATTGTTCGAGTTGATATAGGTGGTCGCGCTCAGCGTCGTCTCGCCGACGAGCGTTTGGACGGTGCCGTAGGCGAATTGAAACGCGCCGACGTTGGTGTTGCCGGGGCCGATACCGCACGGCACCAGCGTCACGTCCTGCGTACAGAGCGCTGACGTGCCCGAATTATTTTGCAGTACGGTGAAATTCAGCGTCGTCTTGTCGCCTAACCCGTAACGCAGCTTTAGGAAATCGCCCGCATTACTCGATTCGCCGGCATGCGCATACGTCAGGCCGCTTTCATCGGTGAACGTGTTGAACGTAAGCGGGTTGTTGCCTTCGCGCAAGGTGTGCAAGACGGCGATACCGAGTTTTCCGTAGGAGCCGGTTTCGCCGATTTGATAGTTGAAGCGGTCGAATGTTCCGTATGATTCGGAAAAACGCGAGATCCACGTTTGGGTCGGCTGTAAGGTGCGGAAGTTGACCGAGCCGCCGAGGGCGCCGGCTTGCGCGGATGTGCTCACGCTGGCGCCGCTGAAGAGATCCGTATTGATGCCGCGCAAATTGACGGCCGAACCGGGTGCACCGAGCGGAATGCCATCGAGCGTAACGGCGGTTTGCGTTTCATCGTGACCGTTGAGCGAGATCGTTTGCGCAGCATCTGGATCGTTGGACGCTACCGTCACGTCGACGCCGGCAATTTTGCTAAGTGCGTCGGTCAGTGAATCTGACACGCGCCGGACAGCGCTATCGACATCAACGTCGCGGGTGTTGATCGTTACTTTAGCCTGCGCGCGACCGATGATCTTGAGGCCGCTCGAATCCGACGCCGCGGGCGCCGGCGTCGCCGAACCGCTCGGCACGCGCGCGACTTGCTCGGCCATGTTTACATCGAGCTCGACTTCTTTGTTGCCGAGAAGTTCGAATTGCGGGGAGATATTCTGGGTAAAACCATTGCGGACGATGCGCACGCGGTAGAGCCCGGTCGGTACGTCGGTGTATTTAACGACGCCGCTTTTATTGGTGAGCGCCGACGCCTGCGTCGCGCCGTACAAGGTGATCCGCGCGTCCTGTAACGGCTTCTTTGTCGCCGCATCAAAAACGTTGATTGTAATGATGCCCGTGTCGTCAGAGTACTGAGCGGCGGCGGGGGTCAACGGCGCAAGCGGAAGCAAGAGCGCCAAGAACAAAGCAAATACGCGACGCGCGATTCTCATCGCAGGGATCCTTCCACGTCCGGCTGAGATGAACCTCAGAGGGCACCGGCCGGCCGGGTCGGCTACCGGGCGGCAGCGATAGCAGCCAGGAACCGCGCCCCAAAATCGGCCAGCTTTTTATCCCCGACTCCGCTAATGGCAAGCAATTGGGCGGGCGTCTGCGGAGCCTCCCGCGCCATAGTGCGCAGGACGGCGTCGCTGAAGATAATGTAGGCCGGCACGTCGCGCTCGTCCGCCAGCTCCTTGCGCACGCTGCGCAGCACGCCGTAGAGATCGGTATCGTACGCCGCGTCGGGCGCCTCGACGGCCCGCGACTTGCGCGCTTTGCCGGGCGGCACGGACGGCTGATGAATTTCGATCGGTGTGCGGTCGACAAGCGCGCGCCGCCCCGCGTCGGTCAACGACGCGACGTTGTAGCGGTCCGCGTCCTGCGCGATGAGCTGTAAACGGATGAGCTCGTCGGCCAAATGCCGCCAGCCGCGCCGGTCGAGTTCCGTGCCGATGCCGTACGTCGAGAGGTTCTGATGGCTCCAGCGCTCGATCTTTTCGTTGTACGCGCCGAGCAGCACATCGATGATGTGGGTCACCCCGAACTCGCCGCCACGCGACTCGCGAATGCGGACGATACACGACAAGAACTTCTGCGCGGCGACGGTCGCATCGATGGTCGGGCGCGGATCGAGGCAGTTATCGCAGCCGCCGCAGTCGTCGCTTGCCGTCGTTTCACCGAAGTACGACAAGAGCTCGCGCCGGCGACAGGTGTTCGCGTAGGCGTAGCGCGTCATTTTCTGCAGCTGCTCGCGAGCCACCGCGCGTTCGGCCGGATCGGTTTTCTCGCTGATGAAGCGCTCGTACTTGTTCACGTCGGCATGGCTGAAATATAAGAGACACTCGGCCGGTAAGCCGTCGCGGCCGGCGCGACCTGTTTCCTGATAGTAGCCTTCGATATTCTTGGGAATATCGTAGTGTACGACGAACCGGACGTTGGACTTGTCGATGCCCATCCCGAAGGCGACCGTCGCGCAGATGACGCGGACGTCGTCACGCAAAAATTTTTCTTGATGCCGCGACCGTACTCGCGCGTCGAGCCCCGCATGGTAGGGCAACGCCGCGATGCCCGCTGCGTTCAACCGTTCGGCGAGACTTTCAGCCGACGCGCGGCTTTGCGCATACACGATGCCGGCTTCGTCCGGACGCGCTGCGATCCAGCGGACGAGCGACTCGGCCGCTTTGTTCTTATGCGCAACGCGATAGGTCAAGTTCGGCCGGTTGAAACTCGCGACGTATACACGCGGGTCGCGCAGCGCTAGGCGCTCGAGAATATCCTCGCGCACGCGGTCGGTCGCCGTTGCCGTTAAGGCGATGAACGGAAGCGTGGGAAACTGCGTGCGCAATTCGGCGATGCGCCGGTATTCAGGCCGAAAGTCATGACCCCACTCGCTAATGCAGTGCGCTTCATCGACAGCGAAGCGCACGACGTTCCAGCGCGCGAGATCAGCGGCGAAACCCGACAGCGTCAGGCGCTCCGGCGCGACGTAGAGCAGTTGGTATCGACCCTCGTCGAGGCCGCGCATCCGTTCGCGCACGTCGTCGAGCCCGATCGACGAATTCAAAAACGTCGCGGGGATGCCCGCCGTCGTCAGCCCATCGACCTGATCTTTCATCAACGCAATAAGCGGCGAGATCACCACCGTTAAACCATCAGATAAGAGCGCCGGCAACTGGTAGCACAGCGATTTGCCGCCGCCCGTCGGCAGGAGCGCGAAAACGTCGCGGCCCGCGAGGACATCGGCGACGATATTTTCTTGCAGCGGACGGAATGCATCAAAACCAAAATGGTGCTTGAGCGCCTCGTGCAGGGCGCCCGTCTCGCTGATCATCAAAAGGGCCATTCGCCATCACTTCACGCAGGACCGGGGCGCGACAAGCGCCTGTACAGAGGAAGCAAGCGGACTGTTGATTCGCCAGGGCTCGGACGAAGAGTAGACTATCTGCACTTCAAGCGAGCAACCGCTCGCACCAACCACAAGGGTGTTTGCCGTGCGTCTCGGGGCCTTTCAAAAGCTGCTGCTCACCTGGGCCGGGCGCCCCTGTGCCCTTACCATGCATGTCCTCTGGGGCACGGGCCCCCTCACCGTCACCGGCATTTTGCATCGAGCCGGCGATGGGCGAGCGGAGCGCTGGAGCTTGACGCCGCCCGACGAATTTGGCGGCGTGAGTTGTTTTCAGATCACGCTGCTCGAGCTCGACGACAAATCGGTGCGGCGCGTCATCGCCGCGGACGACCCCGACGATGCGCCCCGTCTTCAATATTGGTCACATCCCGAGGTGATTTTCGAGCTGGCGCTCTTGCCCGATGACGGCGAGGACCAGGCGCAACCCGCATAACGGACTCGCGCGCGTTGCCGTGAATCGATAGCGGATGCCGACGACTGCGGAGCTGCGTACGATCATCGGAAGTATTGCCGCGCTCGTCCTCGCCGGATTGATTCTGGCGCTGGAAATCTGGACGGTCGTGCCGGGCCCGACCATCCCTACCCTCGTCCTGGCGATCGTCGTTCCGGAAGCCGCCGTATGGGGCGTCTGCATTTGCCTAGCGATCATCGCGCTCGTTCAAGGCATCTCGCGCGGCTGGGCGCGGGTCGTTGCGACGGTTCTGGCCGCAGGCGCACTCGGTTGTGCGATCGTGCCGCTCTGCTTCGTTCATGGAGCGATCGCCGAAGCCGACCGTGAGATGCAGCTGGCACTCGGCCCCGATTATGCCGTCGCAGCATCTGACCGTGCGCGCGCCCGCATGCTCGCTGTACCGTTCAATCCGGTCACGTCGTTTGCGGGATATTCGCACGACGATGCGATTCGCGACGATCTTGCTCTGCGGGTGATTATGCGCGACGGCACACGGCTGCGCGCCGACCTGTACCGGCCCGGCGCCGACGGCCCGCATCCGGCGGTCATCCTCATCTACGGCGGCGCATGGCGCTTCGGTGCCCGCAGCGACGTCGCCGAACGCGCACGCGCGTATGCAGCGCTTGGTTACACCACGATCGCCGTTGACTATCGGCACGCTCCGGCGTTCCACTATCCCACGCAAATCGAAGACGTGCGGGATGCTATAGCGTCGATCGCGCGCCACGCGACTGATTGGGACGTCGATCCGTCGCACGTTGCAATCATCGGCTATTCGTCGGGTGCCGAATTGGCACTATTGGCGGCATATGCACCCGAACCGCTGACGATCAAAGCCGTCGTCGCATTCTATGCGCCGGCCGATCTCGTACAAGGTTACGCGCTCCCACCGGTACCGGATCCGGCCGGCGTGCGCGGCATATTGACGGCATACATCGGTGGAACGCCGGCGCAAGAGCCCGCGAAATACATCGCCGCATCCCCGCTCGCGCACGTTCGCGCCTCGTTGCCGCCGACGTTGCTGATCGGCGGCGGTCGCGACGAACTCGTGCGGCTTGCATTCCAACACGAGATGCGCGACCGGTTACGTGTGCAAGGCGTGCCGGTCGCGTCGATCGATCTGCCGTGGAGCAATCACGCCTTCGACGAAGTCCCAAACGGTCTCGGCGGCCAAATCGGCCGCTATTACACCGAGCGTTTTCTAGCGGCAACGCTCTAGCGACTTTCGGGCCGACCAAAGAAAAAGCCCGGCGCCTGAGCGCCGGGCTTTTTCTGTTTGTACGCTAGAGCGAAAGCTTAGCGGTACGATTGACGCGACGAGAAGCAGTCGCGGCAGTAAACCGGCTTGTCGCCACGCGGTTGAAAGGGCACTTGGGCCACTTGTCCGCACTGGCTGCAGGTCGCCGAGAACATCTCGCGCTGGGGACGGCCACCGCCGCCGCCACCGCCGAAGCCACCGCCGCCGCCATTGCCGCCGCTGTAGCTACCGCCACCGCCGCCGCCACCAGCGCGTTGGGCCTTGCGGGCCGCGCGGCAGTCGGGGCAACGGTTCGGCTTATTCGTGAAGCCCTTTGAAGCAAAAAATTCTTGCTCGCCGGCGCTAAACGTAAAGGGGGCGTTGCAATCAACGCAGTTCAGGGTTTCATCGTTATACATCTGGTCTCCAGGATCAGGTTGGGTTAGGCGCCGATAAGCTCACTTCGCTGTTCCTGAACCCCTGGAGCTGAAGACGTATCTTCCAAAACCACCGAGCGGATCGCTAAAATGACTCCGTTTCGCACGACGCCCGGCGCGAACACGGTACGACCTTTATAACACAGTCTTTTCAGAAAAGGTTGAAAAACAAGGGATGTCCTGCCAAAGACTCTCACAATCGGGGACGATCTTTACGTAGCGTACCTCGCTTGCGTTGATAACGGGTTTAGCGTCGCAAAACGTGGATTTGCGAGGCATCTCGCTCGTGTCGCCGGCCGGTGCGACCCGGCGTTCGACTCTAGTATGCGTTGATATACTGGGCCTCGGCGGGTGGAATAAGGGTGATTGCATCACCAACTTCCTCTTTTTAAAAAAGGTACGTATCTCTTGTACCGACGCCTTCTCGCCGCTACAGCTGTTATTGCAACAAACCTCGTTTTGGTAACGCCCGCGCAAGCGGCGACCACCGGGACGCTTAGCGCAAGCGTCGTCGCTCCGGTGTTAAGCACGATTGCAGTAACGAACGGCACCGTGACCTGCAGCGTAGCCACCATCGTTTCGCTGGCGGCTCCATGCACGACCGGTACGGCGGTCTCGGGCAGCGTGCGCTCGTCGCGTAATACCGTAACCAGCCTTACGGTTACTGGTGCTGCAATCAATAACTCCGGGGCAACGAACAACGTCCCGGCCAGCGCCTTCGCTATGACGTGTACCGACAGTTCAACCGGGACGCAGCACGGTGCGCTTACCGTCGCGAACGCAGCGCCCCTTTCAACGTCGGCTGTGTCGTGCGCGAATTGGGCTGCGAACCCGACGGGGAACATTCTCTCGCTCAGCGATGCGCTCGCCTTTACCGTAAATGCGTTTCTGGTGCCGGCCGACACATATACGGCAACCAATTGGACGGTCACGCTCTCGGCAAGCTAAACGAGCGCTGCCGCTACTTTTGTCGGCGCGCTACGGCCTTTTTGTATAGCGCGCATGTAGTTACGGGGCAAATGCATGTTAGCGCAATCGTTACCATCATCAAGTTGCAATCACAAAGCATTTTTACTGCCGCAAAGCATCTATACTGTGGAAGCCGGCAAAACAAAGACGCCGAACATCATCTGCCAAACTTCTTAGGAGTTCACTTTGTTACAGCGCTTCCTGACCACCGCCGCTTCCGCCGCCGTTATCGCCGCTCTCATCATTCCGAACGCCGCCGCCGCCGCAACGACCGGCACGATCACGGCGAACATCACCGCCCCCGTTCTCGCCACGATCACCGTTTCAAGCGGTACGGTCACCTGCGACGTTACCAGCAGCCTATCGGCAACATCGCCGTGCACGAGTTCGGCCGCTATCTCCGGCAGCGTGCGCTCGTCGCGAAATACGATCACCAGCCTCACCGTCACCGGCGCTGCGATCAGCAACTCCGGCGCGACGAACAGCGTTGCTCCCAGCGCCTTCGCAATGAGCTGCCTCGATGCATCGACCGGTACGCAACATGGTGCGCTCACCGTTGCCAGTGCTTCAGCCCTTTCGACTTCAGCGGTTGCTTGCGCCAGCTGGGCAGGCAACGCCGGCGGCAACATACTCTCGCTCAGCGACACGCTTGCGTTCACGCTCAACTCGTACCTCGTTCCGGCCGACACCTACACGGCCGCCAACTGGACCGTTACCCTGACGGCCAGCTAAGCCACCAACCGTTCGGCAGATGGAGAAAACCGCGCTACGGCGCGGTTTTTTCATGGCCTCGCTGCTTAACAAAACACGCAATCGGTGCCGTTTGTTAGCGCACGATATCCGCTGCGTCAAGCGCAGATATAGTTACGAGGGAAGTGCGTGTTAGCGCAATCGTTACCATCATCAAGTTGCAATCACAAAGCATTTCTACTATCGCAAAGCATCTATACTGTGGAAGTCGGCAAACAAAACGCCGAACACCATCTGCCAAACTTCTTAGGAGTCTCACTTGTTCAACCGCCTGCTGACCACCGCCGCTTCCGCCGCCATCATCGCCGCTCTCATCATTCCGAATGCCGCACAAGCCGCAACGACCGGCACGATCACGGCAAATATCACTGCTCCTGTTCTCGCCACGATCACCGTTTCGAGCGGTACGGTCACTTGCGACGTTACCAGCACCCTGTCGCTCAACGCTCCGTGCACGAGTTCCGCCGCCATCTCCGGTAGCGTTCGCTCATCACGTAATACGGTCACCAGCCTTACCGTCACGGGCGCTGCGATCAACAATTCCACTGCGACAAACAGCATCGCTCCGAGTGCTTTCGCGATGACCTGTGCCGATGCGTCGACCGGCACACAGCATGGTGCGCTCACCGTTGCCAGTGCTTCAGCCCTTTCGACCTCAGCGGTTGCTTGCGCCAGCTGGGCCGCAAACGCCCAAGGCAACATTCTTTCGCTCAGCGACACGCTCGCGTTCACGATGAACTCGTTCCTGGTGCCGGCCGACACGTACACGGCCGCTAACTGGACCGTTACGCTGACGGCAAGCTAAACCAAAAAGGTCCGGCAGATGGGAAGAACCGCGCTCGGCGCGGTTTTTTCATGAGCTGCCGTAGTACCGTCAAGCGGTTGCCCGGTTTTTCGAATCACGGTCGTTAAGTGTTCGCAAGTGAGCATTGCGCCGGGGGGGCAGACCGCCTATACTACTGAAGAGCAGGTGACATGCAACTGTTGAATCACCGGCTCAAACGCGTTTAAGGATACGATTCTTGCTACAGCGCTCGCTTACTGCACTCACGGGTTCTGCACTCGCCGTGGTGGTCGCATGTGTTTTTGCAGCCATTCCCAGCGCGGTTTCCGCCGGCTCGACGGGCGTCGTTTCGCTGACGATCACCGCTCCGGTGCTGGCAACGATCACCGTCTCGAGCGGAACGGTGACCTGCAATGTCACAAGTGCGGTATCCTTGACTGCCCCCTGTACGACATCGGCGGCGATCTCAGGCAGCGTCCGGTCCTCCTTCAACACGATCACGAAACTTACGATCACCGGCGCCGCGGTCAACAATAGCACCTCCACCAACAGTATTCCGCCGAGCGCTTTTGAGATGACGTGTTCCGACGCGTCGTCCGGTGCCGTTCACGGCGCATTGACGGTCGCTAACGCCACGCCGCTTTCGACGACGGCGGTGTCTTGCGCAAGCTGGTCCTCAAATGCAGCGGGTAATGTCGTGAATATCAGTGACTCGCTGGCATTCACCATCAATTCCTTTGTGGTTCCGGCGGATACATACACCGCTACGAACTGGACCGTCACTTTGACGGCGAGCTAGCACGATGTCGACATCCTATAGACGGTTGCGTATCCTATGTGCCGCTCTCGGAATGGCCGCGGTTTTAATTTGGCCGCCGGTGCCGCTCCGTGCCGGAACGCTGTCGCTCTCGGTCGGACCGCTGCTTATTGAATTCACGACGGGTTCCGGCGAAACGGCGAACCAACGGGTCACCGTCAAGAACAGCGGGACCGACCGCGAACGCATCATTCTGCAACCGATCGACTGGCGCAACGGCGTTGACGGAAGCTTCAAAATGGAACGCCTCGGCACCGAGGACACCTCGTCGCTGACACAATTTCTTCGGATCTCCGCCACCGATGTGACGCTCGCTCCCGGCGAATCGCGCGACCTCGCGCTCACGCTCGACCTGCCGTCGTCGTTTTCAAATGTGCCCGGCGTTTATTGGGGCGGCTACAACGTCCGCGCCGTCTCCGCCGGCGAATCGAGCGGGTCATTCGGCGCGGCAGCCAACATTCTCGTGCTCAATACCATCGGCAAGCCAAAGACGCACGTCAAGCTCGTGCAACTCCATGTGACGCCCGTCGGCCACGACGGTGCCGCGATTGACGCACGATTTGTCAACGATGCCGTCGGTTACGTGCGCCCCACCGTTCGCGTATTGGTCTCGCAGGGTCCTCGCATCGTTCACGACGAGAGCGAGGGGACGGGTACGGTCTTTCCGGGCGGGACGCGCTTGTTCACGAAAAACCTGAGCGGCTTACCGCCCGGTGACTACGATCTCGAATTAACGATCGACTACGGCGGCTCGACGCTCATCGACGGAACGACGAAATTCAGCATTCGATGAAACATCTTCTTATCGCTACCCTCGTATTCATGTTCGTCGCTGCATCTGTCGCACCGGCGCCGGCCTCGTCGTCGTACACCATCGATCAGATTCAAAATTCCCCGGCAACCTTCACGGTCAATGACATGACGAATGCCGTATTGACGCCGACAAGCAGCACGATCACGTTTCGGTTAAACTATACGACGACCTCAAACGGGGGTCTCGTTTTAATCACGCCCAGCACGATCGCCGGATCGCACAACAACTTCAATCCGACCAACATTCAGATTTCCTGTTCCAAAACCAGCGGCAGTGGGACGTTTACGGGATTTAACAACGTGCAGCAGTTTGCCGGAAGCTCGGGCTGCGGCACGATGCCCGCCAATAGCTCCGGCACGAACATCATCGTACAAATGACGATCACGATCGACGACACCGCCTTGGCCCCGGCGGCATTTAGCGCCGACACGTATAGCGGCTCGCTCACGATTTCGGCCATCGACGGCTGAAGCGGTGTCGCCCCTTCGATTCGGCCGGGCCGCGATCGTTGCGGTGTTGGCCTTCACGTTTGCGTTGCAAAACGCGGGCGCGGAAATTTCGCTTGCGGCATTGATCCCCGCCGTCACGGGCCAAACTGCAACGCCCCTGAGCGTCACACTGGACGGCCGGTCACTCGGTGCGATTGCAATATCCCGACCGGGAGCAACGCCGCTCATTGAAGTCGGCGCCCTCGCAACCGCCTTAAAATGGCAGGTGACCATCACGCCGGCCGGTGCGAATGTCGACGACGGGAGCGGCCTGCGTGCGCTGCGCGTCGGCTCGCGCTTCATCCGTGAAGACGGTACGGATGTGGAAACATTCGACGAACCACTGGTCGAACGCAACGACCGGCTGATGCTCGCGTTTCCCGACGCACTGTCATTCTTTAGTATCAACGGCTCATTTACCGCGACAACGATTATGCTTACGGGCGCCGTCGTCAGTCAGACCGATATTTTCACGACGAAGGAAGTGCCGGAGCCCATCAATACGCGGCCGAAGCCGAAACCCGCTGCAACGCCGGCGCCGACCTTCGGTTCACCGTTCGATCCCGGCTTAGCCGACATGTCCGTGTCGCTCGATCTGGACGGCTCGTCGCGCTTCTATCGTCTCGGCTTAGCATCCAACACCAACTTCATTCACGCGCACGTCAATGCGGCGGGGATTCAGACGTTGGGTCCGCCGGACGGAACCGTGACGCTGGGAGCGCCGACGCGCAATGCCTCGTTCGGCGAACAGGCCGATCCGCTGGGCGGATTGATTTTGCCGGGCAACGGCTTTGAGGGCGGTACGCTGTTCTCGCGCAACGGCGATGTTGCGACGTCGTTCGTTGCCGGCCGACGGACCGATGGACACACGATCATCGGCGTCGAGCGCGCGCTCCCCGGCTCAAATAAAAGTAATACGATCGCCGTCGTTTCGCAAAACGGCG
>Ga0302325_10025828_pt1 | contig 12205 bp, 19 predicted proteins | sample Palsa_T0_2_FD_201948 | JGI IMG/M metagenome (GOLD analysis project Ga0302325, IMG submission 201948) | Peat permafrost microbial communities from Stordalen Mire near Abisko, Sweden - Palsa_T0_2 | ecosystem: Environmental > Terrestrial > Soil > Palsa > Peat permafrost | place: Sweden: Abisko...
ATGAAAAGCTTAATTCTGACAGATTCAAAACAAGTCATACCTTATTACGCAAGAACTTCCTACAATTTGGTATATTTCTTCTTACACTATAATAACGATTAGGCGAGATCTGCCGCAAGGAACATGAGAATTACGAGGAATGTTGTGACTATATATTCGGAATACGCGAACCTACGCAGGACTATCTCGGCGAAACATATTCGAGTGCCTAAGTATACTTGATGCACGGGTGGATCTTGCGAAATGTATATATGGACAACTCCAAATTTGAGAAAGCAATGTGGAAAAGGAAGTCGACATAGCTTTAAGATACATGTACAGGTTATATTCAAGCAGGCGTCAGATGAGCATAGAAAATTTCATATCGCCAAATCCAAGGCGAGTAGGATTACATTTGGGTCTGTTTAACATTGGATGACTGTCTTATATCTACATGAAGACTGTATACCATGCTATATGTGTCCCTTTTTATATATCCCATCTCTGATATCCAAAACCGTGACCCAGAAACTCCCAATCCAACTCCCACTCTCCCTGCGAAACCATCCCTAAGTTTCCCCGAATATTCATCCACCACACACACTCCAAAATGCCCTCCCCGCAGTCTGCATAATATCGTCACACTCCCTCCTGCATATCCTCTCCGTCCTGGTCCCACGACTAAACATATCGTCCGCATAGCGTACTCCGACTAACGAATCCGGGGAACTGAAAATAACGGTCCCGGAGGTGAGGAATGGGACTGTGAGTTCAGGTAGACTGGCCTGGAGGGGTTGGAGGTGAGGAATGGGGGAGAGTTGGGCGGAGTGTTGGGAAGGGTTTTGGATGATTAAGGTTTTGGAGGTGAAGATGTTGTTTAGTGAGATCAGGAACTAGGGATTAGATGATAAACGAGAAGGTACGTAAGACTAAAGAGAACCAACCATTGCTGTTGAAACAACCCGAAAGAAACAGGGGAAAAAACAAAGAACAAAGGGAATCATATGGCCATGTAGAAGGTATCAAAAAGTCTATAAACACAAGGAATCCAGGGAACATTACTCTTTCAATAACAGATGTCATCAGTCCTTGATCATTAATCACAACCACCAAATCCCGCACAAACATCTTAACCCCCGAGCCCACCCCCCTCGACTCGACCCCTTTCACCCCTCTCACATAAACCACCACCGTCGTCAACACAGGAAATTGTTCCCTAACCCGCTCAAGACAAGATTCATCCGCGGTCCACTTGTGCAGAATCCTCCAATTAAGGTGCATGGCAAGACATCTCATATTCGCAAACACCCTCGCTAGCGGCAGAAGTTCCTCAATCGTAGCGATCTTAAGACCCCTCAGGGACAAAAACTGTATATCCCTTGGAACCAATCGTTTCGCGATTTGAGCATCCGGGACGCGGATGTCACGTAACGTTAAATGAGTTACTCCCCTAAGAGACGTAATGATATCCCCCACATAGGACGTAATCGTCACATCGCCGACTTCCAATCTATGCAAAGAGCGTAAATACCGTCCCGAAGAAATTGTTTTATACAACATTCCATTGCAAATGCGTAACCGTCCCAGTTGAAGGGGCGTCGATCTAGTCTGCCCTTGTATCCTCAGAGCGGTGATTTCCGGCAGACGTTGAAGTAAATGGGATACCGTCGAGGGTAATCTGTTTAGGGAAGTACCCAGGACGGTATCGTGCAGGATGAGTGTGCGGATTGTACGTGCGACGAAGGGGGAGTGGGTCAGGAACGTGGTTAGTGCGAGGGGGGAGGTGGCGCCTTTATGCAGGGTTAGGCGGAGCGTTTTGAAGAGGCCGAGGGAGATACAGTAGGCTCGGATGTGTTTGTTGACGAGGGAGAGGGGTTTGAGACTTTTGTGGTGGTGGGGGGTGCAGGGACGGGCAATGGTGACCCATGAGGCGATTTCGGCGAAGAGTTCAAAGGGCAGGGCCGACAGGAAGTCTCTGTGTTGTTGTGTCGAGGTTATTTTCCGGGAGTATTTTGGGGATCTGGTCGGTACAGGCAAATTTAAGAAACATGCCATCTGCGTTCTCGGCGCAGTATCTCTGCCTGCCATGACAATGCTTCATTAGTGTTAATGATACCGTACCTGTTTTAGCAGCCATCGACGCTTCAAAACTGATCGGCAGCCAACGCGAAATCTGCTCCCGACTTTTGCATGTCCCACGGCCGCACCAGACTGCTCGTACCCTCCTCCCCATACCAACCTCTAACCTGAGATATGCGGTCTCGGGAACCCCGGCTATCTCTACGAAAACACACGCCACTCAATCGGCCTGCGTTTCCTCGACCATCTACGGACACACCTGCGCTACCCCCCCTGGGAACACAACACCACTATCCAGGGACACTGGAGTAATCTCTCTGCAGACTATGTATTATTCAAATCGGACAGGTATATGAATGAGTCGGGAAAGGCGGTATTGTCTGCGTATAGAAAAGTCGGCGGACCGGCGTGGGGGAAGTTATGTGTTGTGCACGATGATTTGGAAGTCCCGCTCGGGGGGTTCAAGGTCCGCCGGAGGGGGATGGGGAGGTATCTCCCGCATGGGAGCAGCGGGGTTGACGGTAGGGGACATAATGGCATTGCGAGTTGTCTTGAAAGGCTGAAGACGGAGGTACCATGCGCTGACTATACGAGTTTGCAGCCTGTTCTGATGGGTAGGAATTCATGAGGATTGCAATTGGGATTGGGAGACCTGTTTCGCGGGAGCCGACGGATGTGGCACGGTATGTGTTAAGTGCTTTCCCGCCGAATGAAATGGATTTAATGCATACAAAGACGTTCCCCGAGATCATAGCTCAACTGGGCAATCTCGTCGAAGAGGGCAGAGTCTAGTCACAAATACCACATACAAATACCGCATACATCTTTACGTACATATCAAACACTCTATTATCTTCCATAATATGCTCCAGAAACTCCCCCAACTTAATCTAATTATCCGCACAACAATGAAACACAGACCGCTCTACTCTCTTACATATCTCCACTCATCCAACAATCTCGCCTAAAAAAGTTCCCGCCGCGCTTTCTTTGTGAGGGCACGTGCTCCAAATCACGCCGCTCCAATCCCGCGATTCCACAATTCCACCCGCTTTAAGCCGCGGGAGCCAATTTAGACGCATTCGGCAGCCGGGCGAAAGGGGTCGGTGCGCCGCTGTGCAAGGTGAGTGACTGAGTGACCCTTCATTGTTCCGCAGCGATTTTGTCAAAGAGCACACGGAGGGTCTGTGCGCCGCGCTGGAACACCTTGCATATAATTCATAATTATACGCTGCGCTGCGACAACAACACACTACTTACACACATATACACACGGGCAGGGACTACTGGACGGTCCGTTGTGCCAGTGCTTAAATTACGGACCAGGGCTGCGGCTGCAGACAATGGTTGATTATTGTGCGGACTAAGGAGAGGCGCAGGCACGCACGTACGTATATTAGCGAGGACACTGCGACAGTCAGTCGACGTTGTCGTTCGTATCGTATCGTTATATTATTATTAGCGAGGGACGGTTGCTGTTGAGCGACGCTGTTATTTGGTTTGACAGGGGCTGGCTTGGCAGAAACGGAGGACAGTATAACCGATAGACTGAGACTGAGTCTGTCTGTACAACACACATCCGGTCAACCGATACAAGTGCAGAACCACAGCCTGCATTGGAGGAACACGGCCTATGACGATGACAGCGAGTTCGACGCTGACCGTCCCCCCTTCGCCAACAGTGCGAAGTCCCCCCGTTTTCTCCCCGTTCACCGGCAACATCGACTTGGTCCAACAATGGGACGAGGCCACCGTGGGAGAATGGCTCAAGTCCGTCAACTGCGAGAAATATCGCCAACTCTTCGAGAAGAACAATATCAACGGAGACGCATTACTGGATTGTGATCAGAATATCTTGAAGGAAGTCGGAGTCACTAAAGTTGGAGATCGCATTCGTATCATGGTCGCCGTCAAAGCTTTACGGAATCATGCGATTTCACAATCAAAGGTTTCTCTTGCTTTTATCCTCGGTAGTTAACATTAGGCTGCGAGACTGGAGAATAGTATCGGATCACCATTGAATGGATCGTATAGTCCTACCAATACTTATAATCAGTTTCATCGATCGGGGAATAATTCAGCTACTTCGTCGCCTGTGTTATCTGCTTCGCGGACGATGGATCCTCTGAATTCCCCCGGCGTCCATGATCACAACTCTCGTCTGAGGCATCAAAAGTCTGTACCAAGTATTGATGGTGGAGGAATTATGAGCATTGACTCTGTTCGTCAGGTATCTCTTTCATTCTCCATGATTGACCCTAGAATTGCGCGAAATTCATCGGCGAAGACGGGCAGACGCGTATCGTCAATATCAGTGATTGTTCCTCCGCAAGAACAATCCTCAACAAAGTCCTCAAGAAATTCAATATCCAAGACGATCCAAATAACTGGTGTATCTTCATCACCAAAGATCGCGGAGGCTGTATCCCTTTCATACCATCCGTTTCTGACAGTAGACTCCCGATTATCGGATGCAGAATTACTACAATACTGCCACGATCCCAACATCCCCGAACGAGAACGCCTGATCCTGACGAAACGCAACGCCACCCCCGGAGGCGCAGAACTCCGTCGTGCCCAAGCAATAGCAAAAGAACAACAACTAGCAGCCCAAGAAAAACTCTACACGGAACGCAAAGAAAAACTCGAAGGCGCCAACTCCCTCGGCCGCACAAAAACCAACAAACTAGAAGGCTTCTTCGGCGAGCGGCCCACCTCCTTCCAGCGTCCCCCGAGCGGCAGTCCGCCAAGCCACAACGGCAGTCCGCGCGATCAAACCCGTCCCAACACAAAACGTCTGCGCAACTTCTTTGGCCAGCGGCCCCCCAGCGAGCTCATCTCGAGTAATCTGGCGGAATACTTTCCTGACCATGAGAAGAATTTACTGGAGGAGACGGTGCGCAATAGTATTCGTCGGTCGACCAGGATGAGTCAGGCCGGCGGGAGGAGGTTTAGTACTGCTACGACAGCGAGTACGGCTAGTTCGCGGGATAAGGATATTCCGCCTTTGCCGACCATGGGGGATGCGTGGAAGGAGGCGGTTTCGGGGGCAGGGGCCATGCCGAATAGTAATACTAGACTTGCGGTGCCCAGAGTGCCTACTAGACCAATCAGTTTGAGGAGGGCGCTGAGCACGGCGAGTTACACGAATTCGATTGTGGAGAGTTTGAACGAAGATGATGATGAAGAGGATAAGGAGGCGGAGAAACCGCAGAATGATTTGTCTGCCCTGGAGTCTGAGGGCGGCGATACGCTACGGCCATCGACTCTCAGTTCAGCGTCGCCGGCTACCATCGAAAGTTCAGAAAATAAAGATGACGAAGAGGATGAAGAGGATGAAGAAGAGGAGGAAGAGGAGGAAGAGGAAGAAGATTCAGAGGAAGAATATGAAGAAGGCGAATTCGATGCCGTAGGAGGAGGTCCAACTCGATGGATCCGAGGCGCATTAATCGGCATGGGCTCCTTCGGCAGCGTCTACCTCGGCATGAACCGAACAAGCGGCGAACTCATGGCCGTAAAACAAGTCGAGCTCCCCTCCCACGAAGTCCAAGGCGAACAACGCAAGCAAAGCATGTTAATCGCCCTGCAACGAGAAATCGCCCTCCTAAGAGACCTCACCCACGAAAATATCGTCCACTACATAGGTATCCCCCCCCAATATTTCAACTCACTAATTTTGAGGCTCCAGCACAGACGACAAGTTCCTGAATATTTTCCTCGAATACGTTCCTGGCGGATCAGTAGTCCAGCTCCTGACCAACTACGGCCCCTTCGAAGAGCCCCTGGTCCGCAACTTTGTCCGCCAAATCCTCGCGGGGCTAAACTACCTGCACGATCGAGACATCATCCACCGGGATATCAAGGGCGCAAACGTCCTAGTCGACAACAAGGGTGTCATCAAGATTTCAGATTTCGGAATCTCAAAGAAAGTGGAGGCGAATTTGTTGTCGACTGCCGCGCCTCATCATCCGCATAGACCGTCGCTGCAAGGGAGTGTCTACTGGATGGCACCGGAAGTCGTTAAACAGACTTCTTATACGAGGAAGGCGGATATTTGGTCGCTGGGGTGTTTGGTCGTGGAGATGTTCACTGGATCTCATCCATTCCCCGACTTTTCTCAAATGCAAGCCATCTTCAAGGTCCGCCCCACAGCCCTGACCATCGCGTCCTCTATTCTCCTGACATTTTGCGGTTTGTTCGTTTGCTGACTTTAGATCGGAACGAGTTGTTCCCCGGATATCCCGCCGCAGAGCTCCGATGACGCAAAAGACTTTTTAAACAAGACGTTTGAATTAGATCATCATAACCGGCCTTCTGCTTCAGAGTTGATGGACCACCCGTTCCTGGATGAGAAGAGCAAGAGTGATCAGTCTAGTAGTGTACCGTCCACGCCCACAAAGGCCAAGATGGAGGAGTAACTAGAGCGCGAGACGCGCAGAGATGAAGGCGGGAAAGGAAATTTATGGAGTTGGTTTAATGGTGATTTGGGTGTATTTAGGATTCAATGATACTTCTGCATGGCACTTGAAACGTGTCCTTCTTTTCCCTTGGCTTGAACATCGTGTGATCCTGGTGATATACATACATATGTACCTTTGACATTGCGGAGGGTTTCCCTTTTTTGACAGGGAAAATCACCCGACGCAATTGGCCGACGATCAATCAATTCGACGACGCATCAACTTTTCGAGCCTCAAGTATGTCCATCCGTCGATACACCGGCCTAGTCGCCACCTCAGCCGCAATCGTCCTCGGCGGCTACGGCATAATGATCCTCGTCACTCCCACAGACGAGCAAGTCAAAGCGGTACCCCTTCCGCCTCCACACTGACTTACAGAGAACAGCGAATGAATCCCGAGCAGCGAAAGAAATTCGACTCCATGGCCCAGGAACGGATGAACGAGAAAGAAAAGTTGTTCGAGCATTTGAAGTATAATATGAACTCTGATAAACCTGGTATGATATCTCTCTCTGGGATGTGGAATGCGCGCTGAGGAGTTAGTCTGGGATGTGCAGTGGGATAAATTGAAGGATGACAAGGCGAGGAGTGAGTATCCTGCTGTGAGGAGTGTTGTACCGGCGCCGAGGAAGAGAGAGGGCAAGAGTAAAGCGACGGAGGGGTAAATTGTGGATTTTGAGAGTGGTTGAAACTGTGTTTGGGGATATGTACATGGCATTGGAGTTTGTGTCTTAGGGAATAATGGATAGATGACTTCACTCATGGATTTGTTCTGCTGCGAGAAAATCTGGAACATTCGGAAGTAAGATGATACAAGTAGGAAGTTGCCAACACAAGTCCCACCAGTCATTGAGGTATGAGGAAAGAATACTTCTACGATACATCTGCGATACTTCTGCGGTTGGGCGTCTTTCTTGCGAAAATATATAGAATTGACACATGGAGATATTTGGAATAAGGCAGAAGCTCTCTATGAAACACGAAACTCATATCCTGTCGCGATCTTTGCGGGAAGTTGAGTTTGCAGAGATCAAGTCATCTCCATTTGCAGATAAATGGTATGTGAAGCGCAAGCGGATGACCTCCTGCGAGGAGAAACATTCGTGAGAATACGATTCCTTATTCAAGTCTACAGTCTACCTCTTCCTATACTTCTTCAAAGCGCCCGGCCCGCCAACAGGTTTCTTGGGCACATGTCTGGCTCCCTTCTTAAACGGAATCCCATAAGCCGACAACAACAACCTCGCATCCGCCGTCGTCGCCGCACTCGTCGCTATAGAGACATCGAATCCCGGGATATGCTCAAAGGAATCGAAATTCGCTATCATCAGTAACCGATCTCGGGGTGGGTGGGAGACGGGGAGAAGGGATGGGGTTAAAGGGCAAGTGGGTTGGGTTGGGGGTCTGAAGGGGACGGACCTTCGATCTGGGGAAAGAGAGACATCGTCGCGGGTTCGAACCCGAAATTGATACTCCCGTTGCCTTCATTTTGGACGTAATGTATGCCTTCGAAATCTGTTACTCGCGGAAGAACGACTTCTGCTAATATAGACAGGAAGGCCCACATCTTTGGTCCCCGTAACGTTACTTTCACCGAAACCGGAATCCCTATATATTAGCTCTACTCCTGCAGTCATTGGAGAAGCCGTAGCCAATCTCAAGGGATTGTACGTGGTCGTAGTTTGAAGACAGCGACAGAACTGTAGGAAGAATTGAAAAGGGGCCTCTGGCCCGTGATACTCTGCAGTGCCAACGCCGCGTTCAACAAATCACTCCTCTTGGCAATCGAACTCTTTACGAAAGTATGAACCGTAATGCTTTCCACTATGGGCAAGTTCTTCGGAGTGACAGGTTGTTTGAGTTTCAAGAGCGGTCGTTCCCGTGGCTGGGGACGGTTCTTATGGTACGGCGAGGTGCCGTCCCAGCGCAGCGGCGGCAATTGTTTCTTGGGTTTTGCGGCCGGGTCATAGGACATCAGAAGGAGATTTGGCGCAACAATTTCGTCGTAGTAGGTTGTGAGACGGGTGGATTGGCCGAGTTTGCTGGGGACAAAGTTGGGTGAGGCGGGCGATAGGTCCGAGGGCGGCTGCACGGGCGAGAGCTTGGAGACGTTGTAGTGACGGATGTGTCGGGTTGAGGAAGGATTTCTGGACTGACGCAGACAGGTCCGGCAGGATGCCAGTGTTCCAGGAGTCACTCGAACACCCGCCATTGTCGCTGTCTTCCCACAGCAGTAGTCAACAGGCGATCGAGGATCAAAGTCAAAAAAGTTCGAAAGTTGGTGATGCAGATAATTTCGATTACAACCAGCCATCTCAAGCATTACAGATATTAGAGGTAACTATTTTCCTTGCCCATCATCTCTTTCATGCGCTTTCGTTCTTCCAAACGTTTCGCCGCTGCTGCTCGCCTGGCAATTGCATCCTTTCCAGGTGCTTTTGCAATATATTCCGCCTCCTCAATGTTCGTATTTTTCGGAGACAACACCTTTGGTTTCTCGTCATCTGAAGTCAACCCTTGTCCAATGAGAGATATACCCTTGAACGAGATGAGTACATCCTGCTTTACTTCCGGTTTCTCTTCCATGACCGGCTCAACAGGATTTCCATAGTCCATGCCACCGGTAGTACTATACGTGGCGGACACACTGCGTCTGGACGTCGTTCTCCGATGACCACCCCATCCCCTCTGCCCTGATTCCGTATCCTTCGTCATCGTCACATTAGGACCAACTCTGCTCTCCAGAGTCTCCATCCTAAGCTGCGATAACTGTCTCTGAGTCTTCCGTAGCTTTTCCTGCGACTCCGCCAAAGCAAATTCCCTAGTCTCCATCTCCTGTCGATTCTGTCTCAACAAATCCTTCGCCTCATCCACCTGTTCCTGCAACTCATGCACTTTATCTTCCCACCCATGACACTTTGTCTGCCAATCCTTCAATTCCGTAGCATACGATTCCCGTTCCTCGACAATCACTTTATTCAACGACTGGATCGTCTGTTGGTAATCTTCCACGATTTTCGCCGTCGACGATTGTAATGCGTATTGTTCCTCCATTTGATGCGTCAAGGCCATGTACTGGTGATTCAACTCCCGCTCCCGAGTCTCCATCGCAATCTGCTGCTGTTCAAAATCCGCAAACAAACTCCTCAACACCGACTTTTCTCGCTCTAATTCCCGTTTCATGGTCTCCAGGTCTGGATGGCCCTGGTACTGACTGAAGGAGTCGTACTGCAATTCCCCGGAAGTAATAATTTGTTGCAGACGGGTGTTGTTATCCAGCACCAGATCGACGTGCGCTGCAATGGTTTCCATGGCAGACCGCGAAACGGGGATCAAATCTGTGTCATCGTCTTGTGAATGAGTGGGTTTGGTGGATTGTTGTTGGGGAGTGGATTGCCGGGTTCGGGGGGTATATGGACTAGGAAACCGTCCAGGAAAATTCCGAGACAGTATACTTGTTCTTTTATCCTTTGGAGTAATCATCTCATCCTTCTTCTCGGTATTCTTCTCCTGCTGAGCAGCAGCCGAATCCCTATAATTGAATGTCACGGACTTGCGACGTGTAATCGTCCCTGGAGTCTTCAATATCCCTCCCTTACTAGGACTCAACTGTCCTTCCTGTCCCCCTGGCGTAAGCGAGATCTACTAGTCAGCCTTTCTCCCCAAGAAAGAGAAAAAACCTCATCAATTTCATCGTCCATGTTTGTTGTTGTCGCCGTCAAGGGACTAGGACGAGTCCCAAGGAGCTGATTCCGCAGCGCTTTGAGTGCCCAGACATGAGCTGGGGGAGTCTCTGGAAGGGGCCCGTAGTCGAAAAGAGGCTTGTTGAAACTGTTTTCTTCTTCGGGGGGCGACTTTTTGGTGGTCATTGTGGGCGGATGATGGACGGAGTAGTGATTGACGGTAAGGTAAACAAACGATTGAAGATCAGTGCACGGTCACGTGAAATGGCATTCGAAAAGCGTTAGACTCCTCCCATTTATCCGAATTTGACACTATATCACAAGAATACAAAGAGACTAAGTTTTGGGTTATTGAGATACCATGGAAACTGGTCTTATTCCGGGCGCAAATAGTCATTGTCTGGCGAGATGCTGGTGGTAGAGAGCCATAATTACCGGGTCTGAAAATACTAGTCGCGTATTGAAACACGTGACTCTTTTGGCTGAGCGGCAGACCTATAAGCCCTGGCCGGTGGCAGTTTTCACAAACTTTAAAGCGCTTCCAGCATCCCCTCCCAGCATCCACCACACATTCCCACAACCACATCCCCAGCCAGTCATCACCCTATTGTTTCCCTCGACACTCATTAGCTGAGTACTTTCAAGATGGACGCTGTGATGTCAAACGGGACAGGAAAAGAGTCTGCTATTCGACTGAAAGAACTCGGCAACGAGGACTTCAAACAGGGCCATTTCGACAAGGCTGTAGAGCATTATTCAAGGGCTATTGGTATCTTCTCCTTCCTACAAGGGATCGTAAGAGACGGGGATTGATGGTAGAGTCCGAGGGGATAGATAAACGCACTTTAGCTATATGTTTGACCAACCGCGCTCAATGCCACATCAAACTTGAAGAATTCGGTTTCCCATTTTTTTCGTGCGGTCATCTAACGCAATAGGCACCGCAATCGAAGATGCAACAAAAGCACTCGCTGCGGATCCCTCGTTCCACAAGGTCCTCCCAACCCTACCCCCGTGGTCCCAAAGAACAAGTGCTATTTCTTGAACAGGTCCTGACGAGTGTTAGGCGTATTTCCGACGTGCAACAGCCCATATGGGAATCGCGAAGCCGAAATTGGCGTTAAGGGATTTCAAGATCCTTGCGACGAGGGAGCCAGGGAATAAAGACGCGCAAATGAAGTTGGCGGAGTGTGAGAAGATTGTGAGGCGAATGCAGTTTGAGAAGGCTATTGAGAGTGAATCTCCGCCGTCGTCGTGGGAGGGATTATCCCCTGACGATCTTGGTATATCCCCTGATGATATTATCCCTTAAGATGTCGGTGTTTGCGTGCGAAGTGCAAGTGCTGCGATGTCCAGACCTTTTGCAGCGTGTTTTGGGCGGCAGCTAACGGGTGTTAGAGGTGGAGGAGGATTATGATGGGATGAGACTTGATAATAAAGGGATGACAAGGGAGTTTATTGACGATATGATTACCCGATTCAAGAACAACAAACGCCTTCACAAGAAATATGTATTCTTCCCAGACAAGGAGTAATGACTAACGTTTGCCAGGTATACCGAATATTATGGGACATCAAGGGCATTCTCATGGAAGAACCGACAATGGTCGAAATTGACGTCGAACCATCTCACACCCTCACCATCTGCGGCGACACTCATGGTCATCCCCCACCCATTTTCCCCTTACAAAGACTAACGACCAGGCCAATTCTACGATGTCCTTGAGATTTTCAGAAGGAATGGCTTTCCGACACCGTCGCACCATTACTTGTTCAATGGCGACTTTGTGGATCGAGGATCGTGGTCCACGGAAGTTGCTTTGCTGTTGTACGCGTTTAAAGCCCTTTATCCGACTTGTGTGCATCTTAATCGTGGAAACCATGAGACGGATGATATGAATAAAGTATACGGCTTCGAAGGAGAATGCCGATCAAAGTACCCCTCATCCCCCCTCCATCTCACCCCCCCGTCCCTAAACATCCCCACTCCTATCAACACACTCT
>Ga0302325_10025829_pt1 | contig 12204 bp, 7 predicted proteins | sample Palsa_T0_2_FD_201948 | JGI IMG/M metagenome (GOLD analysis project Ga0302325, IMG submission 201948) | Peat permafrost microbial communities from Stordalen Mire near Abisko, Sweden - Palsa_T0_2 | ecosystem: Environmental > Terrestrial > Soil > Palsa > Peat permafrost | place: Sweden: Abisko...
CACCATCGGCTTCCCCTATCCAGGAAACTGGAACGTGATCTTCAACAGCGATTCCAATGACTACAGTGATTCGAATGATTTCAATGCCGTCGACAGCTACAACACGACCGCCGGCCCCGGCGGCTACGACGGCATGCCCTGCTCTGGCAACATCGGCATCGGTCCGTACTCGCTGATCGTTTTGAGCCGATAAGTCCGATTCCGAATGACGCGGCATTCATGCGGCGACCACCACCTTGGAACGATTTCATCAAGTATCCCGTCGCCGGCGGCACGATTGCGCTGGCGGTGGGAGTTTCACTCGCTTCATGGTCGGGCAAGGTGGATGTTGGCGCGTTGTATGAAACCGTCGACATCCGTCGCGGCGAGCTTTGGCGATTGCTGACGTCCGCTTTGCCGCATGCGGACCTCCTGCATCTGGCCTTCAACTGCTACTGGATTTGGGTCTTTGGGTCGCTGATCGAGGAACGCTTCGGACATCTCAAAACAGTCGCGATGTTCGTTTTGCTCGCCATAGCGGCCAATGGCGCGGAGTATGCGGTTCTCTCCGGCGGAATGGGTTTGTCGGGAGTCGTTTACGGCCTGTTCGGGCTCCTCTGGGTGCTTTCGCGCCAAGACCGCCGATTTGAAGGGGAGATCGACCAGAACACCGTGCGCCTGTTCGTGGCATGGTTCTTCTTTTGCATATTCCTCACCGTCGTCGGCTACCCCATCGGCAATGTCGCCCATGGTGTGGGCGCCGTAGCGGGCGCGCTGCTCGGATTGGCGATCTGCGGTTCGTCGCAGCGACGGATCGCGGCATCCGCGGCGGTAGCGCTGCTTCTGGCCGCGACGCTGTCCGGAGTTACGTTGGGCCGGCCGTGGATTAATCTTTCCAAGTATGGCGGATACGACGAGGGCAGCCTGGGTTACGATGCGCTGATCGCCAACCGCGATGAAGAAGCTCTTCGATGGCTGCGCGATGCCACGCGCATGCAGCCGGGAATTGCAGCATACTGGTTCGACATGGGCATCGCTTACGATCGACTCGGCCGTCGTTCCGAGGCGACGGCAGCATACGAACGGGCACGTCGGCTTGAACCTGCCAACGCTCAGTACCAGCAAGGATCAGCCCCCGAGGCGCTCGAGTCCCCACGATAGTGCCGACAGTAAACGTCTCATCCGCGAGCGGAAACCGGGCTAACCGGAATATGAAACCATCTCCAGGAAACCCGCATCTCGGCAATCTGTCTACAACTCCGAGATAAGTCTACTCTTTGCGTCTGCATGCCTAAGATGCTCGTGCTGAGCCTGGTGGTTGCCGACGACGGCACGCAGTCTTGAGCGTGAGGGCGATTACATGATCTTTCCCGTTCCGGCAGCAAGACAGCGGCGCAGTCACACCGCTGACATCCTTTGCGCCCTGACGATCGTTGCATCCGGCTGCATGGTCGGGCCAAACTATCACGCGCCTGCCGTGGCGACGCCGGCCCAATGGCGAGAGATCACCGCGCCTCAGATCAAAGGTGCGCCCGCCGATAGCGGGGAATGGTGGACGGCTTTTGGCGATCCGGTTCTCGACCGCCTCATTCATACTGCTTACGCGCAGAACCTGACGCTGCGGACGGCCGGGCTACGTGTCATCGAAGCGCGCGCCCAGCTCGGCATCTCGGTCGGGCAGTTTTTTCCGCAGGTGCAGGAAGCAACCGGCGGCTGGACCCACAACCTCAGCAGTGCGCACAGCCCCGCGTCGCTGGGGCGTTTCTATTACGACGATTGGAGAGTTATCGGCGACGCCGCTTGGGAGCTTGACGTGTGGGGACGCTTCCGCCGCGGAATCGAATCGGATGATGCGAGCTTGTATGCCTCGGTCATGGACTACGACGACGCGCTGACGACGCTCGTTTCGGATGTGGCGACGGCTTATATCTCGCTGCGGTCCGATGATGAGCAACTCGCATTGGCTCGCTCCGACGTCGGCATCCAGGAAAATTCGTTGCGGATCGCGAATGCGCGTTTCCAGGCCGGTGCCGTCTCCGCACTCGACGTTGCCCAGGCCAGCAGCGTATTGGCCAACACCCAGGCCATGATTCCGCAACTGGAACTGGCCCGGCGGCAGTCGGAGAACCGGCTCTGCACGCTGATGGGAATAGCGGTTCGCGACTTGAATGACATCCTCGGTCCGCCGGGCGTGATTCCCGGTGCGCCTTCGGAAGTGGCCATCGGAATCCCGGCGGATCTGCTGCGCCGCAGGCCCGACGTTCGCGCCGCCGAGGCGCGCGCCGCCGCGCAGTGCGCGCAAATCGGAGTGGCCACGGCTGATCTGCTGCCGCATTTCAGCTTGACCGGCTCCATTGGTTACGAGAGCACCCAGTTCAAGAATCTGTTTGACAGCAGCAGTCTGGAAGCGAGCGGGGGCCCGGGTGTGCGCTGGGATATTTTGAATTACGGGCGAATCATCAACAACGTACGCGTGCAGGACGCCCGATTTGAAGAATTGATGGTTACGTATCAGCAGACCGTTCTCGCGGCGGGAGAGGACGCGGACAGTTCCCTGGTGCAGTTCATCAAATCGCAGGAGGCGACGAGCTATCTCTCCCAAAGCGTGATCGCTACCCAGCGCGCATTCGACCTTTCGCTGGCCCAGTATCGGGCGGGCGGCACGTCATTCCTGAACGTGCTGAACGCCTCGGCCACCCTGGTGGAGGAGCAGGTTCAACTCGTGCAAAGTCAGGCGGCCGTCGCCGATGGCCTGATTTCCCTCGAGCGGGCGCTCGGCGGCGGATGGTCGCTGCGGCGCGGCAAGGAGTTTATCGACCGCGAAACGACCTACCGCATGCGGCAGCGTGCCAACTGGGGAGACATCCTCGGCAAGCGATATGACCAGGATGCTGATGTGATCTTTTTCCCGCATCCGGATCCGGACAACGTTCCGCGATCCTGGAACTCCGGCTCGCCGCCGGGTGCCAGAGGATCGCCGCTTGTGACGACTCCCGCGCCGTCCAAGCCTGCGGAAACGGCGCCAGTTGGAATAATCCATGCCCCAGAGACACAACCGGCCCCGTGAGATCGCGCGGCGCAAGTCGCCGGTGTGCCTTGGGCGCAGCGTGGCACGGGCGTCTCGCCCGTGTCAGCGACTAAGGAGTAGAAAAATTGCCTCCGCGTCGAACGATTCTCCTAAGCTCCAGATCGCTGACACGGGCGGGACGCCCGTGCCACGCGTGCCACGCGTGGACTGGTGGCTTTATTTGCCTCGGACGATCGGCGCAGCCTACGATCCGCCGCAATGGTGCGGCAGTCTCTGCCGTGGAACTCGGACTTGACATGATGCGAATGCAGCCGGACCGAATCGCATGGAGGGATACGATTTACGGCGCTCACTTTGCCGTTGTGGTTGTCTTGCTGCTGTTCGTAGGTGCAGCTGGATGCAATCGCGGCCCGGCAGCCGCTGCGCCGCCCCCGCCGACCGTCACCGTCAATCGCCCTCTCCAGCGCGAGGTCTTGGAGTGGGACGAGTACACCGGACATCTCGAGGCGCCCGAGTCCGTTGAAGTCCGCGCTCGCGTCAGCGGGCAGATCGTCGACGCGCCGTTCAAGGAAGGCTCCGTCGTCCAAGTGGGCAAAACGCTGTTCGTGCTTGACAAACGCCCGTTCAAGGCGGATTTCGAGAGCAAGCAGGCCGACGTGATGAAGACGCAGGCGCAGCTCGATCTGGCGAATATCCAGCTCCAGCGAACGAAGGAGCAATTGAAGTCCAATGCGGTTTCCCAATCCGACTACGACAATGCCGCGGCGACTGTTCAACAGGCGCAGGCCGCGCTGGACGGCGCCAAGGCCGCCCTCGAATCCTCCCGATTGAATCTTGAGTGGTGCGATGTCGTTGCGCCAATCACCGGTCGCGTCAGCAAGAAGATCGTCACCCCGGGGAATCTGATCAGCGGCGGGTCCGGTCAGACGACGCTACTCACAACCATCGAATCGATCGATCCGATGTACTGCTACGTCGACGTGGATGAACGCTCGATTCTGAAGTACGTGAAGCTCGACCGCGAGAAGAAACGCATCAGCGCGCGAAACCAGCCGATTCCCACGTACCTCGAGTTGGCCAACGAGACGACTTTTTCCCATCGCGGACTCGTCGACTTTGTTGACAACAAGGTCGATCCCAGCACCGGAACGCTGGAGGCACGCGGCGTGTTCCCCAATCCGGGCGGCTACCTGACGCCAGGGTTCTTCGCCCGTATCCGGGTAGCGGGATCGGGGCGTTACCTGGCGCTGCTGATCCCGGACTACGCGGTCGGTACCGACCAAAACATCAAATTTGTCCTCATCGCCGGTCCCAACGACATCGTCGAGCGTCGCACGATCACACTCGGCGCGCTCTTTGGCGAGCTGCGCGCCGTCGCGGACGGCATCACCGCCGACGATCGGGTGATCGTCGATGGACTGGTCACCACCGTGCCTGGATCGGCGGTCAATGCGGTGGAGAAGCCGGTGCCGGCCGAATTGTTCCGCCCGATGGTGCCCGCCGGGGATGAAGGGCTCGCCGCGACCCAGCCGGCGACCGCCCCCGCAACACCGCCAGAATCGGCGCCCGCGAACCAGCCAGCGTCGGCCCAGGAGACGCAGCCCGCATCAGCCCCCGCGACGCAGCCGGCGCCGGAGGGCGCGGCGCCGTGAATTTCTCCCACTTCTTCATCGACCGCCCGGTCTTTGCCGGCGTGATCTCCATCGTGACGATCATCGCCGGGGCGCTGGCGGTGAATCAGCTGCCGATCGCCCAATATCCCGAGATTGCGCCGCCGACGGTCGTTGTCACCGCGAGCTATCCCGGCGCTAACGCGAAGACCGTAGCCGACGTCGTCGCCACTCCGATCGAGGAGCAGATCAACGGCGTTGAAAACATGCTCTACATGTCCAGTCAGAGCACCAACGATGGAAATCTTCGCCTCACTGTCACGTTCAAACTGGGGACGAATCTCGATATCGCCCAGGTACAAGTGGAGAACCGCGTCGCGATCGCCCAGCCGCAGTTGCCGCAGGAGGTCACTCAACTCGGCATCGTCGTCAAGAAAAGTTCACCGGACATCACCCTCGTCGTCCAGCTGATCTCGCCGGACAAGCGATATGACACGCTCTACATGAGTAACTACGCCACGCTGCAGATCCGCGATGAGCTGGCGCGGCTTCCGGGTGTCGGGGATATTTATCTGTTTGGGGCGCGCGATTATTCCATGCGTCTGTGGCTCAACCCGGAGCAGCTTCAGTCGCGGAATCTGACGGTCGGCGACGTGACCAGCGCCATCCGCGAACAGAACGTTCAGGTGGCGGCCGGCGTCGTCGGCGCGCAGCCGCTCCCGCCGCATACGACCGCGTTTCAGCTCACGGTCAACGCGCAGGGACGTCTCACTGATCCGGCCCAGTTTGCCGAGATCATCGTGAAGACCAGCGCTGACGGCAGCGTCACCCGCGTGCGCGACATCGCGCGCGTGGAACTCGGCGCCGCCGATTACAGCGTCAGCGCCTATCTGAACGGATCGCCCGGCGTGGCGATTCCCATCTTTCAGCTTCCCGGCTCCAACTCCATTCAGACCGCCAACGCCATCTACGCGAAAATGGAGGAACTGAAGAAGAAGTTCCCGCCGGGCCTCGAATACAGAATTCCCTACGACACCACGATCTTTGTTCGCGACAGTATCCGCGATGTCGTCAAAACCCTCTTCGAAGCCATCCTCCTCGTCGTGCTCGTCGTGCTGGTATTTCTACAGACCTGGAGGGCCACGATCATCCCGCTGCTGGCAATCCCGGTTTCGCTGATCGGCACCTGCGCGGTCATGTACGTCGCCGGCTTTTCGCTGAACAATTTGTCCCTCTTCGGGCTCGTGCTGGCGATTGGAATTGTCGTCGATGACGCCATCGTCGTCGTCGAAAACGTGGAGCGATGGATCGAACGCGGCCTGGCGCCCCGTGAGGCGGCTTTCAAGGCGATGAGCGAGGTCACCCCTGCTGTCGTCGCAATCGCCTTCGGACTCACAGCGGTCTTCGTCCCCGTCGCGTTCATCAGCGGAATCACCGGGCAATTCTACCGCCAATTTGCGCTGACCATCTCCTTTGCAACGCTTCTGTCCGCGTTCAACTCGCTGTCGCTGAGTCCCGCCCTGGCGGCGATCCTGCTCAAGCCCCGGGAAGCGAAGAAGGACTGGTTTACGCGAAGCATCGAAATCACGCTGGGCTGGTTCTTCAAGCTTTTCAATAAGACCTTTGAAGCGGCGACGGCCGGATACGTTCACGTGCTTCGACGGGTGATTCGTTTCAGCGCCATCGCACTGCTCGGATACGTCGGCCTGCTGTTTCTGACCTATTCCGGATTCAAGAACGTTCCGTCCGGGTTCATTCCCGACCAGGACACCGGTTACCTCATCATGAACCTGCAGATGCCCGACGCGGCCGCCTTCGACAGAACCGATCGCGTGGTACACCGCCTGATCGACATCGCCAATAAGACGCCCGGTGTGCATGACACGTTTGCCATTACCGGCTATTCGATCTTCACCGGCACGAACCAGTCAAGCGCCGGGACGATGTTCATCGTGATGGACCCCTTTGAGGACCGGATCAACCATCCCGATCGTTCGGCCAGAGCGATCGTCGGAAAACTGATGGGCCAGTACTCGCAGATCCGCGAAGGCCTCGCCCTGGTCTTCCCGCCTCCTCCGGTGCGTGGCATCGGAACCGCGGGAGGGTTTAAGATGCAGATCGAAGACAGAACCGGACTGGGAACGCCGCATGATCTGCAGGCGATCACCCAAAAGGTGATGGCCGCCGGAGCCCAGAACCCCAAGCTCGGCCGCATGTTCTCCAGTTTCCGAGCGAATGTTCCCCAGCTCTATGTCAACGTCGACCGCACCAAGGTGAAGAAAGAAAATGTGCAGGTCACCGATGTCTTTGACGCGTTGCAGGTGTATCTCGGCAGCCTCTATATCAATGACTTCAACTTCCTGGGTCGCACCTACCGAGTGCTCGCGCAAGCCGATTCGTCGTATCGCGCGCGTTCCACGGATATCGCTCGACTGAAGACCCGCAATGCCTCCGGCCAGATGGTGCCGCTCGGGAGCGTGCTGGAGGTCAAGGACACGGCGGCACCCGATCGCATTAACCGCTACGACCTGTACCCCTCGGCCGAAATCAATGGCGCCGCCGCTCCCGGCGCCAGCAGTGGCGAGGCACTGGAGGCGATGGAACAGATCGCCAACCAGAATCTCCCGCAGGGCTATGAATTCGAATGGACGGATCTGTCATTCCAGGAACGGGTGGCCGGCAACACCGCGCTGTTCGTCTTTCCTTTGTGCATTCTCTTCGTGTTCCTTACGCATTCGGCCGAATACGAAAGCTTCGCGCTCTCGTCGGCCATCATTCTGATCGTGCCCATGTGTCTTCTGTGCGGCATCGGCGGTGTATGGCTCCGCCACCTCGATAACAACATCTTCACCCAGATTGGCTTTGTGGTTCTCGCCGGGTTGAGCGCCAAGAATGCGGTGCTGATCGTCGAGTTCGCCAAGCAGCAACAGGAACGCGGGCTCACCGCATTTGATGCCGCCGTCGAATCGGCGCGGCTTCGCCTTCGTCCGATTCTCATGACCAGTTTCGCCTTTATCCTTGGCGTACTTCCATTGGTCACCGCCGTCGGCGCCGGCAGCGAAATGCGGCAGGCCCTCGGCACCGCCGTCTTCTTCGGCATGCTGGGCGTCACCGTGTTCGGCCTCCTTCTCACCCCGGTGTTTTATACGGTCATTCGCAAGCTCACGGGAAAGAACGTACTTCCCCCCGAAGAACTGCATGCCGATGCTGCCGCGGGCGATCATCCAGATGAAAAAGTCGCCCCGCACGCAGACCGGATGAATGATCCACACCCGTCGAGTTAGAGCGGTTTTCAAGTTGCTATACCCCCCCGGACCGCCGGCGTGGCCACTTTAGTGGCCATGTCAGAGCGCGGACCCGCTGTACCATCGGGGAATCCGCTATAGAAACCGTTTCAGAACCCCGTCATCTGTTCCCCTTTTTAAGCAGAGAAAGCCCGGATGCGGCGATCGACGTACTCCCTCTCCCGGTAATCCGGGAGAGGGCAGGGGTGAGGGTGATTTCGAGTTCCAATGGTCACCGAAATTCCAAATCACCCTCACCCCAGCCCTCTCCCGGAGTACCGGGAGAGGGGGCCGGAAGTGCCCCGTGGTGAATCTCTTTATTCAAGCCTTGGGCTTGGTAGGCCCCGGCTTGCCGGCGTCGGGACTGAGGAACAGCTGCGCTCCGAGATGATTTGGGTCGAGCTTCAGCGTCTGATGAAAACAGTCCATCGCGTCGGCGTGCCGGCCGGTAAACCAATATTGATAACCCAACAGGAACTGCACCGACGCGTTCTTGGGATCGGTACGCGCCTTGGCTTCCAGCGCGGTCAAATAGGTTTGATATTCCTCGGGCGAACCATTGGCCTGGCGCAGGTCGATCGTCACCGAGGGCCATTCCGGAATGTACTGCAGTCCCTTGAGGATCTGCGCGGCGGCATCGTCAAATTGCTCCTCGGCAAACAACGTGTTGGCCAGCGCCATCGGCGCGTATCGGGCGGCCACCGGGATTGAGTCGACGGGTTGTCCCTCCAAATCGGCAAGCGTCGACACAGCCGTTCGCAGCGCGTCCTCCGATTCCTGCAATTGCGACCGTTTGAGATATTGCTCTCCCAGCGAAATCATGGACTGCGTCTTCTGGGCGGCCAGTTCGCAGCCCAGTTCGTTCTTGTCAAATGCATAACGCAGCGACCAGGCTGCCCGGTCGTCGTCTCCGTAGGCCCGGGCACGATCCAGTGCGAATTGCAGATCATCCAGGGCGCTTCGGGCAGAGGGAGTGGCGGCGCTTTTGTCGCTAAAACTGGCAACCAGCGACTCGGCCGTCTGCCGATAAAACCGGGCGCAGGCGCCGTGATCCCCGTGGTTCCATGAGGGAGCGCCAAAGGTGATCGACAGCGCAACCGCCTGCTGGATCATCCCGGGTGTCGCTCGCTTCCTGGCATCATGAAATTCCTTGAGCAGCGTATCGATCTGCTGACGAACCGCCTGCGCATCGGGCACGGCATCGGGGTCATCATCCGCGCGCACCGCATGTGCGGGAATCACAAGAGCAAGAATCGTCGCGACCCCAACGGCTCGGCAGAACATGAAGACGTCCTTTCGCGCGGGAACTTCATCCCATCTTACGCGCCGGCAGAAAACCTGAAAGCTGAAAACGCGAAACGTGAATGCTGAAAACGTGAAACGTGGAACGTGAAGAGGGGCAAGAACCGCGTTTGCGCCTGTCTTCTTCACGTTTCACGTCTTCACGTTTCACATCATTGGACTTGCAGCCGCTTGTTTCGATGATCCCGTCACGTTCCAATCACCAATCACCAGACCCATGCAGAAGATCGTCATCGATAAGCCTTACGTGCCGGTCCCACCGTATCGCGGCCGGATCTGGCCGTGGATTCTCTCGCTGTATGTTCCCCGGCTGCTTCGCAAGAAATACGGCATCATCAGAGTCGACTGCGTGAACACCAATCGGCTGCGGGAGTCGATCGTTGCGGGGCATGGCGTCCTGCTGGCGCCCAACCATTGCCGCGATGAAGATCCCCTCGTGCTGGGGCAGCTCTCGCGAGCGGTGAGGAAGCCGTTTTTTATCATGGCGAGCTGGCACGTGTTCATGCAGCACCGCGTCGGCGCCTTTTTCCTGAACCGGGCGGGTGCATTCAGCATCTATCGTGAGGGGACCGACCGTGTCGCACTCGACACCGCAATTGAGATTCTTGAGAAAAACGAGCGGCCGATGGTGATGTTCCCCGAGGGAATCATCGCGCGAACCAACGATCATCTCAATCCGCTGATGGAAGGCGTTGCGCTGATCGCGCGCTCGGCTGCCAGGAAGCGGGCCAGGCAGGAACCGCCGGGGAAGCTGGTCGTTCATCCGGTGGCGATCCGTTACCATTTCCACGGCGATATTGATGCTGCCCTGACATCGGTTCTCGACGAAATCGAGGCCCGGCTGAGCTGGCGGCCGCAGAAGCATCTCTCGCGTCTCGATCGGATCTATAAAGTCGGCTCTGCCCTGCTGACGCTCAAGGAACTCGAATACACCGATCATCCGCAGCCAGGCGATATCGCCCAGCGGCTGCAAAATCTGATCGACCTGATTCTCAATCCGCTCGAAGAACAGTGGGCATCGGGAAAACACGACGGCTCGGTGACAGCTCGTGTGAAAAGATTGCGCGTCGCGATTCTTCCCGACGTTGTCAAAGGAGAGCTCGACGAGGCCGAGCTTGCCCGGCGGTGGAGACAATTGGCCGACGTCTATCTGGCGCAGCAGCTGTGGCATTATCCGCCGGACTACGTGCGAACCAATCCGTCAGCCGAGCGTCTGCTCGAGACGGTCGAGCGCTTCGAGGAGGATCTGACCGACAAGATCCGCCTGCATGGTCCGATGTCGGCGACCGTCACCGTCGGTGAAGCGATCGAAGTATCGCCGCAACGCGAAGCCCGCGGCTCGCCCGATCCGCTGCTGGTGAAGATTGAAGAACAGCTCCGTCAGATGCTGGGGCTCGATGCCTCATCGGCTTAGCTGAGAGGGTTCAGGGTGTCAGGGTTCAGGGTTCAGGCGGTCAATTTCTTCGCTGAACCCTGAACCCTGACACCCTGAACCCTGTTCGGGCCTCGGGAGGGAGCTACCGGACGTCGGAAGACCTCTTTGCGCCAGGTTGCATCAAGTCGTTGCGGACCGCTGGCCGATGAAGCAATTGCTGGGGAGCCGCATAGTGAACCAATCGTACAAGGAGCTACCCCATGCTGGCTGCTGGAACGGAGATGTTTCTTCTTATCCCGGAGGATGCCAATGGACGCATTCTCCATCCCGGGAAGGTGATCGAGTCCGACGCGATGGGTTTCGTCGCGGAATTCGAGGCGGCAATCGCACCCGCCTCTGGCAGCGACGTCAACGCCTACGGCGAGGTCCGCGGCAAGTTCTTTCAGCAGGGGGCCAGGGTTACGGAAGTTCGCTCCGCGGATGCCAGGTCGATCGTCGTATGTACGCGGGTCGGCGAGCCGGTCTCCGCCGAAAACCGCCAGACCTTCCGGGTCTCGGTCGTTTCCGCGAACATCATGGCGAAGGTGGGCAAGCAAAAGAACTGTTCTGTCGTCGATGTCAGTCCGGAGGGTTTCGGCGTGATCGCCAAGGGGGAACTGCAGGTGGGGATGCTCGTGCCCGTTGAGTTTCAGCACGCCGGCCATGTGGTCAACGCCCCGGCTCGCCTTCAAACGATCAAGCGGCTTCCTAGCGGCAAGTTTCGCTACGGCTTCCTCGCCACAGCCGACAAAAAGGGAGAGGCTCGCCGTTCGCTCCAGCAGATTACCAGCCTGATGCAGCGCGATCAGCTCCGCCGCCTCGCCGGCGCGGCTTAGCACCGGCGCATCAATACCGGCCCAGCCATGCCGGCCAAGCCATCCCCCCGGTGTAAAGCCGCGACCATTGGTCGCGCTCCCCGCATTTGCGCTGACCGCATCATATCGCAATCAGCGCGCCGGCCGGCTACACTTGTAGCGAGCGTGGTTCGGCGGTTCCGGCGCGACCACTGGTCGCGGCTTTACACCTAACAGGGGAAATGATGGGGAACACGATTGGGTATCACTTGGTCAAATCGGCCTACGGGCTATGGCTGCCGGGGGATGAACGCGGATCGTGGTCGGATGCATGGGATGACCAGATCGGCTATTGCGAGCCACATACGTTGCACGACGGCGATCCGGTTCGCCTGCGGATGGCCGAGGAGCGGTTGAAGCATCCGCCGGTGCGGTTTACGCAGGACATGATCGCGGCGATCGCGGACGCCGTCCGGCAGTGCGTGCGATCATCCAACGGCGGGCTGGTCGTCGCGGCGATGACGATTGAAACGACGCATATGCATATCGCGCTCGGCTACACGGGCCGTGACATCGATACAACCGCGAAATGGATCGCCGATCAGACGACCAAGGCCGTGCATCGCACTACGCCGCACGCCGGGCCGGTATGGTGCAAAGGGAGATGGCGATCGTTCGTGTACGATCAGTCCGTGTGGGGGAACGTGCTGCGATACATTCGCCAGCACAACATCCGCCGCGGCATGCCGCGGCGGATGTTGTGCTGGCGAATGTATCGCAGCACGTTCCCCCA
>Ga0302325_10025832_pt1 | contig 12204 bp, 10 predicted proteins | sample Palsa_T0_2_FD_201948 | JGI IMG/M metagenome (GOLD analysis project Ga0302325, IMG submission 201948) | Peat permafrost microbial communities from Stordalen Mire near Abisko, Sweden - Palsa_T0_2 | ecosystem: Environmental > Terrestrial > Soil > Palsa > Peat permafrost | place: Sweden: Abisko...
ACGGTTCAACGCGGCGACAGCCTCTGGTCGCTGGCCGAAAAATACACCGCTGACGGCGGCAACGTCCAAGAGACGATCGACCAGATCAGCGCGGCCAACCACCTGTCCGCGCCCACGATCGAAGCCGGCCAGAAGCTCAAAATTCCTCAGTAAGTCGCGGCCGGGTACCGCGGCGACCGGCGGCGCTCAGGGATGAGCGCCGTTTTCTTTTCCGGCGCGGAACCCGACGTCGAGCGCTATGTTGGGCGGCGGTTGATCGCGATGCTGTGGCCGCGATGCTTTTCGAGAAAATCGAGCGCCTCGACGATCCACGTATCGAGCCCCGCTTGCACGTGTCGCGCCACCTCGCGCACGACGTGCTCGCGGTCTTTGAGCCATTGCAGTTCGGAACGGGTGGTCGCGGGCCAGGCGGCCTCTTCGCACTCCTCGCAGTGATAGCCGTACGTCATTCGCTCGCTGTACCCCAGCGTGCAGCCACAACCTTTCTTCGCGAAAGATCGCGAAAAGAATGCGGCCCCCGGATTGCTCCGGAGGCCACATCGCTTTCGATAGATCTAGCTTAGCCTGAAAACAGGTTAGCTTGATCCGTGCTTACCGACGATGCGGACGCATCGACTGGTGGCGACGAACAGCGGCCGATCCGCCACTCGAGGCCGGTGCGGGATTGTATTGACCGGCTGGGGAGATCGTCACATCTGATTGACCAGATGCTCCGACGATCGTCGGATTCGGAACGCCTTTGCTGTTCGGATAGGACGACTCATACGCGGGATAGTCGAAACCAATCGCCCACGTATTGACCATGTCGGCCAGCGCCGGAGCTCCGTTCGCGGTCGTGTTATCGGCTGCCGCGCAGATCGACTGCGCGCCGCCCGGACCCATGGTATCCGTCAAGGTTACGGTTCCGCTGGCCGTGACCTCAAACGTGTAGAAGATCGGAGCTCCGACCGACGCTCCGTTGCAGCTCGCCGACTGGGCGCCGGAGACGGGATCGAACGTTCCCGATCCGAGATCAACGATCTCGATGTACGCTTCAGTGACGCCCGCCGGAAGTGTGTAGCCGAACGTACCGCCATTTCCGCTTGCGTCCGCGGTATAGGACGGAGCCGCGATCGCCGGTAACAGAGTCGTTGACGTCATTGACGCCGTTGCGGTCTTGGTGAACGAACCGGCGCTCGTTCCCGTAATGTTGACCGTCAACGAGTAAGTAGCGCCGGCTGCAGGCGCAATCTCGAATACATCGAGACCTTCACTGATGCCGGCAGTACCGGACGGTACGATTCCGCTACCGTTTGGAGCTTCTCCCGTTCCGAGGATATCGAAGGCGGGCACGCCTCCCCAAGCCGCGGGCAGCTGATTGACATCCCCGGTCACGAATTCACCAGTCGGTGGGGGCGTTGCGGAAGCCAATGAGTCGTACAACGGCACCGGATACGGAGGCAGAGGCACGCCCGTGTCCGGGTTTTGAAATGGCGTCCCGGTTGACGAGGCGTAGTTGAACGGCTCGATGCCCAGACCGAACACGCCTCCACTTTGCCCGAACGTGGTTTGGGTGACGTTGGTCGGTTCGGGCGGAGTTTGCGACGTCGAAGTCATCGAACCGATCGTCGACGGAGCGACTGGGATTTCCGCGATGACGGGACCCGTCCAAATGGTCGAGTCGGCGTCTCCACCCAATGCTACCCCTGGATTGGGCGGGAATCCACTAGGAACCGTTAAGACGGGCGAGTTGACGAGCGAACCGCTGTCGCCTGGCGCTTGGCCACCCTTCGGCTGCCTGTACGTCGTCACGACGTTCAGGCCAGCCGAAGTGCCATAGATGTTAGCCGTTCCGACTGCAAGTTGCAGTATGTTCGAGTTCGGAGTGATGACCTTATTCGGAGCGAGCGAATTGCTTCCCGAGGAAGCTCCGCAGCCCGAAACCGCTATCGCTCCTACGACGCACGCGGAAAGGACTCTTAGATTGGTTTTCAAGTTTTCTTCCTTTCCGAACTACAGCTTCAGCTGGTAGTAGACGGTAAAAGCGAACGGTTGCAAGGGCGCTATCGAAGAACCCGACGTGAAGTTTCCGTTCGAGAGCACGTACGATCCGTTGGTGAAAGCGTACGACTCACGCGGGATGTTCGAGCAGCCGCGCGCCGATCCGAATCCGCCGTTCGCCTGCGAGATACAATTCGGATTGTAGCTCGTCTGCGCACCGGATACTCCGGTCGTAACCGGCTGATAGTATGGGTTCAGCGCCGGAACCGAGTTGACGAACCCATTTCCGAACAGGTTGATGAACTGGATGCCGACGGTGCTCGCCTTCACGGTATACTGCAACGTTAGGCCGGCCTGCAGGTTGATCGCCGACAGGTATCCGCCCGTTGCGGCAGTTTGATTGACGCCGCGCGTGGCGGCCAGGTTGGGATTGAAGTTCGTGCCCGGATCTGCTGGATCGTAATAGCCCGTAGCGTTATTCGTGCCGCTGGTGTTGTAGATACCATTGTTGATATCGGGCGAACCGCAGCCGAAATTGGCCTGAACGATGTTCACGTTCTTCCCGTTGCAGCTTGCCGCGATGAGATTCCCTGAAGAATACGGGTACCCGATATTCATCTGCAATACCGGCGTCGCGGTGAACCCGCTAGCCGTCTTGTACGTCGTGCCGAGACGCATCGAGAACGGTGAAACGTAACCGGCACGATAGATGTTGCCAAGGTCGATAGAAGCTGACGGGAGCAGCGGGACGTTCGTCTCGTTCTCCGAGAGCGGCGGGGTCGTGCCGAGCACGTTCTGGTATGTGGCCGCGAAGAAACCGGAGAAACCGACTGCCTTTGTCGGCGTCGTCAGGTCGAACTCGGCGCCAGTCGTGCGGTTGAAACCCTTATTGTTGGTTCCAAAGATCGCGCCGCCACCCGGGAGCAACTCGATTAAGCCGAAAGCCGGCAAGTTCGTTCCGGTCTTGTAGAATCCGGTGACGCGCGAACCCCAACCGTTGTTGAACGCGTGGTTGAAGCTCAGGTCGTAATTGTTGTACGTGGCAGGCTGTGTGTTTCCGGCGTCGGGGGCTTCGACGGCGTCCCCTTGCCAGTACAGCTGCTGTGCGTAGCTCGTACAAGGTACCGCGTTCCCGCTGATCGCGCCGAAGCACGTCGCGCCCGGCTCCGCCGGGATCTTCACATACGGAGCGAGATTGTAGAGCGTGAACGGCGTCCCGCCGGTTTGCGCGTTGATAAACACGGCCGAACGGCCGTATGACGCGCGCACCGAGTTGGTCGTGTTGAGCTGATAGCTGATGCCAAGTCGAGGTTCCCACTCGGTCGGGTTGAGGAACGAGCTGGTCCAGGCCGAGGGAAGCACGGAGTACGGACCGCCCGGCGTGCCGGACGGAATTCCGAGGCCGTATTGATCGAGCTGGTTAAACCAATGGCTGTTCTGGCCTTCGTACCGCACGCCGGCGTCGATGTGCATCGCGGCCGTCGGAGTGTACTGGAAGCGCAGACCGGTCCCGTAATTCTGGAAGAAGCTCTTCTGGTAGTTGATACCCCAGATCGGAATACGCGGAACCGCTTCACCTTTGCTAGTGAAGTAGTTATAGATGTAAGAGCCGGTGCCGGTGGGGCAACCCGCGGCTGTCGCCGCGGAGGGCGATAACCAATCACACGTCGAGGGGTTCGGTGACGTGTCGAACTGGTTGACGCCCAAGAAGCCGAGCTGCGGCTCATACCCATCCCAGACCGGATGGGCGTTGTCGTACTTGCCGTTCAGCGTGACGAGCAAGTTCGACGAGAACTGGTGTGTCAGGTCGAACGACATCCCTGTGGTCGGGCCGCCGACGTTTTGCCAGACTTCAACGCCGCCGCTCCCGGGTCCCAAGGTGAATGACGTATCGTTGGCGTCATACTGCGACCAGTTGTAGTAGCGCAAAGCCAAGAACGTGCTCGAGTTCAGGTTGTTGTCGTACTCGAACTTCAGGAATTCGGTCTGGAGATTCTGATTAACCTGAGGACCCGGTATGTTTGAGTTGATGGCCGGCGTGCCCGGCGTCAGTCCGATGAGGTTCGCGTATTGCGTAGGGTTGTAGCCGCTGTAAAACTGCCACAGCCCCTGCGTGAGCCCGTCGTATGGGTAGTATGCAAGACCGTTCTGGTTCGTGTCGGCGTTGTACGGCGAGCCGCCGCTCGGAATTCCACCGAGGTTACCGATTTCAGTCGAGTTGATGTTCGTGTACAAGATCTGTAACGACTGAGACTGATTCTTACCGAACTTCCAGATGAAGTTGTTGGTGAACTGATTGTTGCTCGTGTACTGCGTTCCGAAATAGTTTCCGTACGTGCCCTGATCTTGCAGCGAGTACCCGTAGTACGGTGCGAACCGGTTTCCGGTGTACGCGATGTAGTCGGAGAACGCACCGTTCGAGGTCGCGAGGCCTTCCTCGAATGCGAACTGGTGCGAGAAGTTCGGTCCGCCGGCTTCAAAGTCCAAGAAGCCGAAGCCGGGATACGTGCCGCGCTTCGGGATGACGTTGATGACGCCGGCACCGATGTTGCCCTGCGTCGCGTCTCCGGCGCCTTCAACGACTTGGACCGAGCCCAGGCCGCTGACGAGCCCGTTCGAACCATTTTCCGAGAGGAACGGCTCGTTGAAGCTGACGCCGTCGTACTGGTACGCGACTTCAGTCTTCGCACCGCCGCGGATCGTCGGCATGCCGGCGTTGGTCAGCGTCACGCCGGGAACCGCCAAGAGAATGGCGTTCTCGTTCGTCGTGGCCAATTTACCGGTCGACTGCAGAATCCGGGCTTGGTCGACCGTGAACGTATCGGTCGTCTGCGTCGGCTGGAACGCACCCGACTGGGCGCGAGCCGCTACTTTACCGATTTCTTTCAATTCTTTGCTGAGAACGATGTTGCCGAGACCCTGCGTTTGGTCTCCCAAAATGGAGATACCGGGCAGCGTCGCCGGCTGATATCCGGTCGCTTCGACCGTAACCAGGTACGTGTCGACCGGCACGCCGAGGATGCTAAACTGACCGCTTCCGTTGGCGGTCTGACGGTACGTACCGCTCGGACTCACCACGGTCACCTTGGCACCGGGTACACCGGCCTTCGTGGCCTGATCGATCACGGTGCCCGAGAGATTTCCGAACTGACCGCCTGCGGCCAGAACCGGGCTGATCGACGTGGCCAACATGGCAAAAATTAGCGCTACGAGGACGGCCGACTGTGCGAACCATCCTCGACGCTCACGCATGAACGCCGTTGACATATAAGTCCCCCCCTATAAGGGTGAAGTGGCGAAGCCCGCCCGTCGCTGATAGCGACGAGCTTGCGGCCGTAGGTTTGACGCCAGATATAGGCTGACCAATCGCAGAGCTCGCGATCGTCCTACTCAACGTGTTCGTGGTGCCGTCCAGAACCCAAGTTCCCTGGACGATGTTCACGAGCGCCGGGTGGGGGATCAGCGAACTGAGACTGCGTCTCAGCATACTGTCTCCTTAGCGGTTCAGTTATAACTGAAGCGGAGTTGACCTAAATCAACTATCGCAACGCCGGGCGCCACCAAAGGTGGTGACACCTGACACTAAGGGCGCTTCTCGCGGTCAATTGTTAATCCTCTGTTTACTTGTTAAGACGCGATGAGCGTCGCGAGGCGAGCCTTCAGGAGGCCCGGGATCTCGGAGGGACGGTCGGCCACGGGGACCCCGGCAGCCTTGAAGGCCGCGAGCTTGCTTTCCGGAGTGCCCGAATTTCCCGAGATGATCGCACCCGCGTGGCCAAGCCGCTTGCCCTTGGGAGCCGAACGCCCCCCAATAAACGCGACGGCAGGTTTGTTCGGGAGATGCTGGCGGATGAAATCCGCCGCGTCTTCCTCGTCGGATCCGCCGATCTCGCCGCAGACGACGATCGCGTCGGTCTCGGGATCGCTCGCGAAGGCCTTGAGGCAATCCACGAACGTCGTCCCGATGATCGGGTCGCCGCCGACGCCGACGCAGGTCGACTGCCCGAGGCCGGCCTTGGTCAAACCGTCGACGATCTCGTACGTCAGCGTGCCCGAGCGGGAGATCATCCCGATGCGACCCTCTTTAAATATCTGCCCGGGCATGATGCCGACCAAGGCCCGGCCCGGCGAAACGAGTCCGGGACAGTTCGGGCCGATGATTCGCATCCCGGCCGTGGTCGCCACGACGCGCAGCATGTCGTGCGCCGGGATTCCCTCGGTGATGCACACCGCTAGCTCGATCTGCGCATCGTGCGCCTCATAGAGAGCGTCGGCGGCGGCCGCCGGTGGCACGAAAATGATCGAGACGGTTGCCCCGGTCGCGGCGACCGCGTCCCGGACCGTGTTGAAGACGGGCTGTCCGCTCTCGATCTTCGTCCCGCCCTTGCCCGGCGAGGTCCCGCCGACGATCTGCGTGCCGTACGCCAACATCCGCTGCGTATGGAAGAGCCCTTCGCGTCCGGTGATGCCCTGGACCAGGACCTTCGAGTTCTTGTCGAGCCAGATAGACACGTTTACCCCACTCTTCCTTATGCGCCGCCGGCGGCGGCCAGCTCGACGGCGCGTTTGGCGCCTTCGTCCATGGTCTCGACCGGGTTCATCCCGGCGGCGGCCAAGATCTCGCGGCCTTCCTTCTCGTTGGTTCCGGTCAAGCGGATGACGAGCGGGACCTTGCGGATGTCGTTGCCTGAAAGCGCCTCGACGATACCCTTGGCGACCTGGTCGCCCCGCGTGATGCCCCCGAAGATGTTGATGAAGAGCGCCTTGACCTTCGGGTCGCCGGTCACGAGCTGATAGCTCTTCTTGACCAGCTCCGCTTGCGCTCCGCCCCCAATATCCAGAAAGTTCGCGGCCGAACCGCCGGCGGTCCGGATCGCGTCCATGGTCCCCATGCCGAGGCCGGCGCCATTGGCGATCACGCCGATGTCGCCGTCGAGTTTGGCGTAGTTCGACATGCCGAGGCCGATGGCGACCGCGGCGGCCTGATCCTCGTCCTTCGGCGTATCGTTCTTCCAGTCGGCGAGCTCCGGGTGCTTATAGAGCCCGTTGTCGTCGAGCTCGACCTTCGCGTCGGAGGCGATGACCCGGCCGTCCTTGGTCAGCACGAGTGGATTGATCTCGACCAGCTGGGCGCCGTAATCCATGAACAGCGCATAGAGCGCGCCCATGATCGACGGAAACGTTTTACGGTAGCCCTCGGGCAGATTCGCGGAGAACGCCAGCAGCCGGCCTTCGAAGGATTGGAAGCCAATCGCAGGGTCGATCCAAAGCTGCGAGAGCGCGCCGGGATCGGTCGCGGCGACTTCCTCGACGTCCATCCCGCCTTTAGCGCTGACGATCGCGACCGGCTCTTTGACGGCACGGTCGATCGTAATCGACGCGTAGGCCTCGCTCGCGATGTCGACTTTCTCTTCAATGAGAAGCGCTTTGACTTCCTCACCCTCGGGATTCTGCTCGTTCTTGAGGATTTTGCCGAACAGCTCGGTCGCGAGTTTGCGCGCGTCCTCGGCGTTGTCGGCGAACTTGATGCCGCCGGCTTTGCCGCGTCCGCCCATCAGGACTTGGCTCTTGAGCACCCACGAACCGGGATTGGCCGTTACGAACGCGGCGACTTCATCCGGCGTCTTAGCGAGCTGACCGCGCGGCGTCGGAATGCCGGCGCGCCGGAACAGTTCTTTCCCTTGGAACTCCATCAACTTCAAGCGTCGAGTCTCCCCAGCAGCGAACGCGCGATGATCACTTGCTGGATCTCGCTCGTACCCTCGTAGATTTCGGTGATTTTGGCGTCACGGTAGTAGCGCTCGACGGGGAACTCCGTCGTGTAGCCGTAGCCGCCGTGGATTTGCACGGCCTCCGCGGCGTGCCTGCGCGCGGCGGTCGAAGCGAAGAGTTTTGCCTTGCTGGCTTCTGCCGCGAACGGCTCGCCGGCATCGTACAAGCCGGCCGCGCGTTGCACCAGTAAACGCGCGGCATCGAGATCGGTGGCCATCTGCGCGATCTTGAACGACACGCCTTCGAAGGCGCCGATCGGTTTCCCGAACGCTTCGCGCTCTTTCGCAAACTTCACCGACGCATCGAGGCAGGCCGCAAGAATTCCGGTCGCCTGCGCGGCGATGCCGATGCGGCCCGTCGTCAGCGCGCCGAGCGCGCTGGTAAAGCCGGAACCTTCTTCGCCGAGCAGCGCATCCGCCGGAATGCGCGCCTCCTCGTAGACAAGATCGACGGTGTTACTCGTGTGAATGCCCAGCTTCTCCGTGACTTTCTCGACGACGACTCCCGGCGTATCGGCGTCGATCAGAAAGGCCGAAACGCCCTTGGCGCCCGGCCCTCCGGTGCGGAACATCGCCATCGTGACCGCAGCGAAGCCGCCGTTCGTACACCACTGTTTGCGGCCGTTCAAGACGTACGTCTCGCCGTCGCGCCGCGCGCTGCTGCGAATCGCGGCGGCGTCGGAGCCCGCGCCCGGTTCGGTCAGCGCGAAGCCCGCAATCTTGTCGCCCGCAGCCAGCATCGGTAAGTATTTTTGTTTTTGCGCGTCGCTTCCGAGCCGAGCGATGGCCGCCGCGATCATGTAATGCACCGACAGCGTCACCGCGGTCCCCGCATCGACGCGCGCGATCTCTTCGAGCGCCAGCGCGCACGAGACGTAGTCGGCGCCGGCGCCGTCGTAGCGTTCGGCGATCGGCAAGCCCATCAGCCCCGCCGCGTTGAGCTTGCCGTACAACTCGCGCGGAAAAAGGTGCGCGCGGTCCCAAGCTGCGATGTGCGGTGCGATCTCGCGTTGCGCAACCTCGCGCGCCAGCGCACCGATCTCCAACTGCTCGGCGCTTGCGGCGAACTGCGTTCTCGGACGAGTGTCGAGCGACACGTCAGCGCGCGATCGCGACGGGCACGGGTTTGGCGCCGTTCGAGTCACGCGCCGAGTAGTCGTAGAAACCGCGGCCGCTCTTACGCCCGAGCCAGCCTGCGTCGACGTATTCGACCAGCAGCGGACACGGCCGGTACTTCGAATCCTTGTAGCCTTCGTACAGGACCAGCAGGATTGAGAGCAAGGTGTCGAGCCCGATGAAGTCGGCCAATTCGAGCGGTCCCATCGGATGGTTCATGCCGAGCTTCATCACCGTATCGATCGCTTCGACCGAACCGACGCCTTCGTGGAGCGCGAAGATCGCTTCGTTCAACATCGGGCAGAGGACGCGGTTGGAGACGAAGCCCGGGAAGTTACGCACTTCGACCGGCGTCTTGCCGTGCGCGACCGCCAGCTCGCGCACGAAGTCGAACGTCTCTTGCGCCGTCGCGATGCCGCGGATGATCTCGACGAGCTTCATCACGGGAACCGGATTGAAGTAGTGCATGCCGATCACGCGCGGCGCGCGGCGCGTCGCGTTGGCCAGCTTCGTGATCGAGATCGACGACGTATTGCTCGCGAGGATCGCTGCCGGGGGTGTCAGCTCGTCGAGCCGGCGGAAGATATCGAGCTTGGTTTCGAGCTGCTCGGACGCCGCTTCGATCGCGACGTCGACGTCGAACGGAACCCAGTCGAGCTGTGGCGTGATGCGGCGCAGCGTCGCGTCGCGCTCGTCTGCGCTGAGTTTGCCCTTCTCGACGGACCGTTCGAGGTTCCGCTTGATGACGCCGAGACCGCGCTCGACGAACTCCGGCGCGCGATCGTTGAGCAGCACGCTGTCACCGGCTTGCGCCGCGACTTGCGCGATGCCGCTCCCCATCTGACCGGCACCGACGACCAGAACCCGCATCGGGCCGCTACTCGACCCGGATCAGGATCGCGTCGCCTTGGCCGCCGCCGCTGCAAATTGCGGCGATGCCGAGGCCGCCCCCGCGCCGGCGCAGTTGATGCACGACCGAGGCGGTGATGCGCGCGCCCGACGCACCCACCGGATGCCCGAACGCGACCGCGCCGCCGAGTTGGTTCATGATCTTCGGATCGAGATTCAGATGATGCGCCGTGCTCCAGGCGACGGCCGCGAAGGCCTCGTTGACTTCCCAGACGGCGACGTCGCTCGCTTTGAGCCCGTTCTTCTCGAGCAGCTTCTGCGCGGCCATCGCCGGCGTGAGCGCGAGGTAGGCGGGATCCCACGCCGCGGCGGCGTGGTCGACGACGTACGCCAGAATTTCGCGCCCGTGTTTCGTGGCGTAGCCTTCGCTCGCAAGTACGACCGCCGCGGCGCCGTCGTTGACGCCGGGCGCGTTGCCGGCGGTCACCGTGCCGCCCTTCTCGAGCGGAGGGAGTTTCGTCATCGATTCGAGCGAGGCGTCCGCGCGAATCGGTTCGTCTTTGTCGACGAGCGTGAAGGGAGCGTCGCCGGTAACGTACGGCGAGAAACGCTTCGCGTCGGGGACGAGATGCGCTGCCGACTCGTGGCTGAAGAGGCCCACCACGCCGTTGCCGCCGCCCGCCGCGACCGGCACGCGCGCCCGGGCTTGCACCGGCAGCGCCTCAACGACGAGCTTGCCCTTCGCTTTGTTCGCGACTTTCAGCGGAACGATTTCGCTCGCCAGCGTCCCGTCCGCGGTCGCCTTCGCTGCGCGTGCGTGGGAATTGTACGCGAACTCGTCCTGCACCGCGCGGGCGATTTCGAGATCCGCGTTCACTTCGGACTGCGCTTGCGCCATCGTCATCTTCGACCACGGATCCAGCAACGCGTCGTAGACCATCAAATCGACGAGCGCGCCGTCGCCGAAGCGATAGCCGAAACGTGCCGAGAGCGCAGCGTAGGGCGCGTTCGACATGGACTCCATGCCGCCGGCGACCACGACCTCGGCATCGTCGTCGTTGATCAAGCGCGCACCGTGCACGATCGCGATCATGCCCGAGGCGCAAACTTTGTTGATCGTCTCGAACGTAACCGTCTTGGCGAGGCCGGCATTGTAGGCCGCCTGGCGCGCGGGCGCCTGCCCGGCGCCGCCCTGCAGCACCTGGCCCATGATGACGTGCTCGACCTCGGCCGGATCCACGCCCGAGCGCTCGACCGCTGCCCGAATCGCCTCGCCCCCGAGCGTGGTCGCGGCCAGCGATGCGAGCGCGCCGCCCAAACGCCCGAAGGGCGTGCGCGCGGAGCTGAGGATGACGGCTTTTGAGTTTCTCATGATGTGCTTTCCTCTGGGATTCTCACTGACTTGTTTTGCTTCAGGATCGCACGACGGCGACCCTCGAAATCGAGCTCTAGCGAGCGTGCCGGCCCGCGACGGAGCCGACCTGCGTGCAGACGATGCGGTCCGCATCGTCGCACGACTCGCATTCGAACTGAATCGTGACGTGCGTGATACCAAAGTCGTCGCGCAGCGACGTTTCGATCGTGCGAAGAATGGCCGAGGCTTCGCTGATCTTTTTGTCGGGCAGCAGCACGTGCGCCGAAAGCACGTGCGTGCCCGCGCCGATCGTCCAGACGTGCAAATCGTGAACGCCCGCGACGCCGTCCAGCGCGCGTAAGGTGTCGCCCACTTTTGGAATGGCAGCGTGTTCGGGCGCGCTTTCGAGTAGGACATCGGCGGCCTCACGCACGATGCGCAGGACGCCGAACAGGATGATCGCGGCCACGAAGAGCGAGGCTAGCGGGTCGATCCACGCGAGATGAGTCGTCAACACGAGGACGCCGGCGAGGGCTACCGCGAGGGCGCCGACCGCGTCGCTCGCAACATGCAAGAGCGCCGCGCGGACGTTCAAGTTGTCGCCGGCGGTGCGCGAGAGCGCCACACCGAGGCCCACGTTGATGACGATGCCGACCAGCGCCACGGCGAGCATGATGCCGCCCCGCGGAAGCTCCGGCGAGGCAAAGCGGCGCACGGCTTCGACGACGATGAACGCCGTGACGGCGAACAGCAAGCCGCCGTTGAGCAGCGCCGCAAGAATCTCCATCCGCGCGAAGCCGAAGCTTTGCCGCACGTTGGCCGGGCGCAACGCCTGCGCGCCGGCGTACACCGCGATGCCCAGAGCGAGCACGTCCATAAAAACGTGGGCCGAATCGGCGATGAGCGCGAGGCTGTGCGCGTAGAGGCCGCCGATCAGTTCCAGCACCGCGATCAGCGCGGTCAGGACCAGCGCCGTGCGCAGCGGCGCACGCTCGCCGTGCATGTGATTCGTCACGAACGCGGCATCTTGAGGCCGAGTGCGAGCAACATCGCGCCGAAGGTCAGGAAGGTCCGGCTCTCGGCGCGGCCGATGACGCTTGGATCGTACGCGCCGTTCTGCGGCTCCGACGGCAC
>Ga0302325_10025833_pt1 | contig 12203 bp, 15 predicted proteins | sample Palsa_T0_2_FD_201948 | JGI IMG/M metagenome (GOLD analysis project Ga0302325, IMG submission 201948) | Peat permafrost microbial communities from Stordalen Mire near Abisko, Sweden - Palsa_T0_2 | ecosystem: Environmental > Terrestrial > Soil > Palsa > Peat permafrost | place: Sweden: Abisko...
AACCCGTTCGAATGAGAACAAGGCCGCCGAGAGCAAAGCAGCCGCAACCCGTTCGAATGAGAACAAGGCCGCCGAGAGCAAAGCGGCCGCAACCCGTTCGAATGAGAACAAGGCAGCCGAGAGTAAAGCGGCTGCAACCCGTTCGAATGAGAACAAGGCCGCCGAGAATAAAGCGGCCGCAACCCGCACAAACGAGAATAAGTCCGCCGAGAATAAAGCAGCTTCAACCCGTTCGAACGAGAACAAGGCAGCCGAGAATAAAGCAGCCGCAACCCGCTCGAATGAGAACAAGGCAGCAAAGCCTAAGGTTGCTCATGTGCCCGCTGACTCTAATAAGCCAACTGCGGCTCATGCGGAGCCTGCTGCTCATCCGGCCACCACAGCTCATGCGGAGCCTGCTCCTAGGCAACCGGCTGCGCCTCGCGCTGAAGCCGCGCCCCGTGCGCAGAGTGCGCCGCGTGCCGAGACTGCAGCGCATGCGCAAAGTGCACCTCGTCCTGCGAAAGAAGCGCCCAAGGAGGAAGAGCGCCCTCGGAAGTAGCAAAATTGGCTGCCACGTGTTCGTCAGTCTGTTCGAGGTGTAAGAAAGTCGATTAACTCTGTATCGGTGCGGGTCCAACTCTTGGTCCCGCGCCATTTTTTTCCGGCTGGAAGCAGCGATTCGAAGTGATGTCCGAGTTGTGGAGATGCGATCCACCGCCTTCACCTGCCGGATCTTCCACGAGAGAATTGATCCGCTGTTTCGACCATTTCTTCCCACTGAGCAGTTTTGACCATTAACAGACCTGCAAAACGCCTATAACCAAAGCTGACTCGCAGGGAAAAAGGAGCAAACATGCTTGGAACCATATTGATCGTGATCCTGGTTTTAGCACTGGTTGGTGCGCTGCCGCGCTGGTCGCATAGCCGGGAGTGGGGTTATGCTCCGACCGGCGGCTTAGGGCTGGTTCTTTTCATCGTTGTCATTCTGCTGATTCTCGGGCGTATTTGAATTATCCGGTATTTGAACCATGCGCGGCGTGCAGTTTTGATTCTCGATTTCGGCGCCGATCGGGACAAGAAAGAATCGGCACGCTGGCGAACGGTACTGGCCTCGCTCGGCCAGCTAAAGGCGTTGGCACCCACGCTCTGCTCGGAAGAATCTTTCTGACGGGTCGTCTTCACGCGCGACAGAATTCCGATGCCCAAAAGCACAACTGCAATCCAATGCGTCGGCATATGCGCGCCGTAACCCGTCCCCCGATCAGGATGGCGAACCCAATCGCGTAAAGATCCGAATGACATGACGTCCCCCTTTAACTCTCGGAGAGACTAAACTCGCCCATTTGCCCCGACGGCGCTGTGCAAAATCGCTCAATTAGTGCGCCTTTCCCGGCACCCGTAGAACTAATTTCGCAAGAACTAATCTGGCAAGACGGTCAATTCTGATCAGTTTTCCGAAGGCCCAAAGTCTGATACTGGCTATACACAAGGTTCCAACATTGCCAGGACCTTCGTGAACAAATGTTGTTGTAGTGGACATTCCTGACGTTTCGGAGGTTTCAATGAACCTGAGTGCGCTGGACCCTAAGCTGATTGTGCTTGCCGCCGCGGTGATTGTGATCATCGCATTGCTTGCCTGGCTGTACATGCGAAACCGCAGAAGTAAGACTGCAGGTCTGCGACAAAAGTTCGGCCCCGAGTATGACCGCGCTGTGCTGACGCATGGGTCAGAGAGAAAAGCGGAGGCGAAACTGGCGGATCGCAAGGAACGGGTCGAGAAGCTGAATCTTCGCGATCTTGATCGTGTGGAAAGTGAAAAATTTTCGAGACAGTGGGAGTCGGTGCAATCTCGATTCGTCGATTCTCCCAAAGGAGCAGTCGCGGAAGCCGATGATCTGGTGTCCTCGGTAATGAAGGCTCGTGGCTACCCGGTGTCCGATTTCGATCAACGTACCGCCGATATTTCTGTCGACCATCCCCGCGTGGTTGAGAACTACCGGTCCGCCCATGAAATTGCACTGCGGGTTGGGAAAGACCAGGCTACTACAGAAGACCTGAGAACGGCGATGATTCACTACCGCTCTTTATTTGAAGAATTGGTACAGGTGCCGGCGGCCGTTGAGAGAAAACAAGTGGCGTGACGGCGTCCGCCACCATGCTGCCGGCGACGGAGTCAAGAAAGAATCGAAGTTTGTCGAAGTAAGGATACATAGGAGAGAACATGAAACCAAGTACGCAGGATCGGACCGAGGGTAAGCTCCACGAAGTGAAAGGCAAGATCAAAGAGGAGGTCGGAAAGGTGACGAACGACCCCGATTTGGAAGTCTCGGGGAACGCGGAAAAAAAAGCCGGCACGGTTCAAAAATGGATCGGTCGCGCTGAGAAGGCTGTCAGCGAATAGAGAACGTATCAACAGCGGCCTGCAAAAGGCACAGGAGTGAACCATGTCACAAACCGTAGTGGAAAGAACGGCTGGACAAATCGCCGAATCAGCTCGCCAGGCTTCGCGCGTAACCAGTGCGGTTGCCGATGCGATCGAGGATGGCGTGGGGGTAGTGAAGCGTGCCGCGAAGCAGGGCGGTGATGCTGCCGAAGAATTCTTGAATGACACGACTCAGCGCCTCCAGCGACACCCGTTGCTAACCGTCGCGACGACGTTTGCAGTGGGCCTCACTGCTGGGACATTACTTGGCTGGATGATAAGGCGAAGATAGGTTCTAACCTAAAGATAGATCGGAACCTGAAGATAGATCGGAACCCAAAGACCGGGCAAAGATCTGTGGAGCGGCGGGAATACCTCCCGCACATAAGACGAAGGTTGGAAGAGAAAAACTTTGGAAAAGGGGAACCATGATGACAACGAATGAGAAGGTTAAGTGTGCGCATCTACCATGCCGGTGCATGGTGCAAGCGGGCGACAAATACTGCGGTCAAGCCTGCAAGGAAGCGGGATCCAAGGATGTGGAGATTGCGTGCCAGTGCGACCACGGAACCTGTCCGCTTACCGTGTGAAAAATACTAACCGTTGCTGGGGACGCCGATTGACCAGGGAGAATTTCAGTATGAAGATGCGTCGCAGTATGCTCCTGGTAATCGCGGTCTTAGCCGTTATGCCGGTGCTGGCAAAGGCGCAAGCGCTTGCCGATTCAAGTGATTCCTCAGGCGTCGTCGCAAGCACGACCCCGACCCCGGCGACACCAGATCTCACGTACACGCGTCCGACGCAGACGACCAAACTTCACAACTACGTTTTCGACGCGTTTGGCCCCTATCCCCTCGTGGGTGCCGGGTTCGCGGCCGGCATCAACCAGGCATACGATACCCCACCGGAGTGGAAGCAAGGCGCCGCTGGTTATGGCAGGCGATTTGGGTCCGACTTCGGTATCGCGGCGGTCAGTACTACCACGCGCTATGGGCTGGCACAGGCCTTCAGGCAAGACACGTTGTACTACCGCTGTGAGTGCAAAGGCGTGCTGCCACGGCTGCGCCATGCCGTCATCTCGACCCTTTCAGCACGCCAGGGCAACGATGGCCGCCGCGTCTTTTCGTTCCCGGCGCTGATCGCTCCCTATGCCGGCACGATGACTGCCATCTACGCGTGGTATCCCGGCCGCTACGACGGCAAGGACGCACTTCGCATGGGCAACTACACCATGCTGGGATACGTGGGCGGGAACATCGCCCTGGAATTTTTTTACAGCGGGCCTCACTCATTGCTCTCTCGAATGCATCTCAATAGCGCGCACGGGACCCCAGGCCCCGGAGCAAACCCATGACTGACAGTAGAGCCAGTGCGGCCGCGGATATGTCTGCTCTCCGACCCGGGCCGCCGACCCTGCCGGCGTCTTCCATTGTTTCGACTACCGGCCTGATCAACCAGTTTCTGGAATGGTTTGGCGATCTCGGAATATTTTTCTGGCAAGTGGTGCGGGCTGCGGTGACGCCGCCGTTTGAATTCCGCGAATTGTTTCGACAACTCGACGAGATCGGCTCAAAGTCCCTGCCGCTCGTCGCTTTGGCCGGTGCCGCCACCGGTGTTGTTCTCTCCATGGAAGCCCGTTTCAGCCTGACTCGATTTGGCGCTAAGTCGCTGCTTCCCGCCGCTATCGTGTTCTCCATTATTCACGAGACCGGCCCGATCATCACCGGTCTGGTGGTGAGCGGTCGAGCGGGTGCGGGCATTGGCGCCGAGTTGGCGTCGATGAAGGTGACCGAGCAGATCGATGCCATTGAGGCATCCGCGGTAAACCCTTATCGTCTGCTGGCGGCGACCCGCATCCTGGCTTGCATCTTGGTGTTGCCTTTGCTAACGCTCGCGGCCGACTTTGCCGGCTTGATAATGGGCTGGGTTGCACAGGCCTTGGTTGAGCCGCTCTCGTTCCACCAGTTCATCAACAGCGGTTTCAAGGGCGCCGATTTCAACGATTTCCTGCCCCCCACGTTTAAGACCATGGTGTTTGGCCTGATCATTGGGTTGATCGCGTGTTTCCAGGGAATGCGGACGCAGGGAGGCGCCGCGGGCGTGGGCCGTGCGGCCACGAGTTCCGTAGTGTTGTCATCGCTGTTTGTGATCCTGGCCGATGTCGTGCTGGTCAAAATCATTCTCATATTTTTCCCATGACCATTGATTCAACAGCGATTTAAAAACCTCGCGTAACAGTATGGACACAATCGATCAAACTGCGATGAAGCAAGGAGAAGCCGAGAAGGACGGCAGTGCGCCAGTTGTCGCCGTCGTGGACTTACATAAATCCTTCGGAAGTCAAAACGTTTTGAACGGCATCAGCCTGGCCGTGGGCCGCGGCGAGACTCTGGCGGTGCTGGGGCGCAGCGGTACCGGTAAGAGCGTCTTGCTGCGGCTCATCATTGGCCTTGAAAAGCCTGACTCCGGATCGGTTCGCATTCATGGTCAGGACATCGCTGACCTGGCTCTCGACCAGATGGGCGAAATCAGGAAGAAGATGGGCTTTCTGTTTCAGCATGCCGCGCTTTACGACTCCCTGACCGTCGAACAGAACGTAGCTTTTCCGCTGCTGCACCATAAGAAAGAGATGTCGAAATCTGAGCGGGGCGACCGGGTCGAAGAACTCCTGGCGGAAGTGGGGATGGAGAGCGCTCTTGCCAAAATGCCTTCCGACATCTCCGGCGGCATGCAAAAACGGGTAGGGCTGGCACGTGCGCTGGCTTTGGAGCCGGATATTCTGCTGCTCGACGAGCCCACTGCCGGTCTCGACCCTATCAGTTCCGGAGAGATCGACGACCTAATTCTCAAGCTCCAACAGGAACATCACACGGCGTCAATCGTCGTCACCCACGACCTGCATAGCGCGAAGACGGTTGCTGATCGTCTGGCCCTGCTCAATGAGGGCGACATTGTGATTCAAGGCAGCTTTGAAGAACTTCAAGAAAGTGACATCGAGTTTGTTCGGGAATTTCTAAAGCATTCCTAGGAGAACATCATGTCGAGAGCGGCGCGTTTAGGAGCTTTCATCGTTGCTACCCTGGCAATTCTGGTGGCTGGTATCTTCGTCATCGGTGGCAAGCAGTATCTTTTCAGCTCTACCTACCAATTGAGGGCGCAATTCGACAACGTCGTAGGTCTGGATGCGGGAGGAGATGTGCGGGTGGGCGGGGTTCACGTGGGAACTGTGCACGCCATCATGTTGCCCCACAAACCCGGCGACAAGGTCACGATAGTCATGGATCTGGACAAATCGACCCGCCAGATCATCAAACAGGACTCCGTGGCCTCCATCGAAACCGAGGGTTTGTTGGGCAACCAATATCTGGCGATATCGTTTGGATCCCCCGGAGCAGCCGGCGTGTGGGATGGCGACACAATCGCCAGCCAGCCTCCACTGGAAATGTCGGACCTGCTCAATAAGATGAGCGGCATTCTGGATAGCAGCCAGCAAGCCATTCAGAACGCCACGCGCGCCACGGCGAATCTGGATTCAATAAGCGCCAAGATCAACGGCGGGCAGGGAACGGCGGGAGCGCTGGTGAATGACAAGCAGCTTTATAGCAACCTCGAACAGACGTCGAGCGCCATGCGCGACACCATGGTCCACGCGCAAGCGGGGGTTACCAACTTCGAGGAGAATATGGAAGCCCTAAAGCACAGCTTCTTCGTGCGCGGGTATTTCAAAAGCCGCGGCTATGAGGATTCCGCTGAGCTCGCCAAGGATGAGATTGAACGATTGCCACAAAGCGTACCGGCAAAGGAGTTCACATATCCGGCGAAGCAGCTCTTCGATAAGCAGGATTCTGCCAAGCTGAAAAACCAAAAATCTCTCAACGCTGGTGGCGAGTTCCTGCGCGATAACCAGTTCGGGTTTGCCGTGGTCGTTGCATCCTCCGGCATGGAGGGCGATACTCAGAAGGATTTGGTGCTAACCGAAGCCCGCGCCATGGTTGTGCGCGAGTACCTGGTGGAGAACTTCGGATTCGATGACAGTCAACTTAAGACTTTGGGAGCCGGCAAACAGACGGACGCGAGTTCGGATGCCGCCTGGGGTACGGTGCGGATTCTCATCTACCCGGCCGGAACCGAAATGCCGCCTAACAAGCAAACCCAGGCAGGTGTCTCGTCCGCAACTACCTCGAGCCAACGGCCTCAGACCCCTGAAGCCTCTCAATGAACAATAACTAATAGTAAATACATTGAATGCCAACAACCCCTACTGGCTAACCGTTCTCAACCGCGAAGTCGTAGCCTGCACCCGCTGCCCGCGCCTCGTCGTCTATCGCGAGCAAGTGGCCCGCGAGAAACGCCGCGCCTACCGCGAGTGTGAGTATTGGGGCAAGCCTGTGCCCGGCTTCGGCGATCCCGAGGCGCGCGTTCTGATCATGGGACTGGCTCCCGGCGCGCACGGTTCCAACCGCACCGGACGCCCCTTCACCGGCGATGCCTCCGGCAAGTTCATGTTCCCGGTGCTGCATGAAACCGGATTCGCCAGCCAGCCCAACGCCACCGATCGCAACGATGGGCTCACGCTGAAAGATCTGTACATCACAGCCGCGGTTCGCTGCGCCCCTCCCGCCAATAAGCCCACGCCGCAGGAGCTCGCCGAGTGCTCCCACTTTCTTGACCGCGAGCTTGCAGGGTTAGAAAGAGTAAAGGTCGTGGTCGCGCTCGGCAAGATTGGCTTTGATGCCTATCTGAACTATGTGAAACGGCGCGGCCTGCTCTCCGGCAAGCAGGGCTACCTCTTCAAACATTTTCCTTTCAAACATGGCGCCAATTACCGGTTACCCGATGGTAAGGTGTTGCTGGCCTCTTACCATCCTTCGAACCAGAACACGCAGACCGGAAAGCTTACGCGCGAAATGTTTGTGAAGATATTTAAAGAGGCGGCAAGGCTTGCCGATGAGTAAGTTGGGGCGCCGCCAGGCGGATCGTTGCACCCTACCCCATCGAACGGGGTCACAATCGACAAACTGGGGTCATGAACCGGGGCGGCGCCATTTGCTGGGTTGGGCTCGTCGAAATCGAGAAGTGTTCCAACCGGAACATATGTGCTGAATGTTCCAACTGGAACATTTTGTGCGTGCAATGGCGTAAGGATCGAGATGTATGTATAATGCTCGTAAATGAAACCATCCAAGGCGGTTAGGACGGGCCGGAAGGCGAGACCCCAAAAGACCCAAAAAGCCAAGAAGACCCCCAAGACGATCAGCTTGCAGGCGGTAGCGGAGGAGCCAAAGCGGCGCTACATTTTGCTTCGGGATGTGGGGGTGTTATACCGGCCGATCAAGAAACCGGTCACGCTGCGTCTGGACGCCGATGTAATTGCGTGGTTTAAGAAATCAGGGCGCGGCTACCAAACGCGGATCAATGGGGCGCTGCGGAAAATGATGAAGGATGAGATGAAAGAGGAGAAGAAAAAATCTGGGGAGTGAACCGGGCCGAGATTTCGGAGGCTGCGGGATGACGTGCGCGGGCGACTCGCGCAAAATGCAAGCATGCTTGACGCAGAGGGCGGGCAGGAGTGCCCGCCCCACACAAGTTATTTCAACTTCGTTACCGTTACCTCCAGCTGAAACTGGCGCTTGGAGTTGGGATCGTCCACGCTGCCCACCACCGTCGGTTTTCCCAGTTGCGCTACGGTGCTGGCATGGATCTCCAGTTGGCGCAGCACCGGCCGCGCCCCAGTGTGTTCCTGCTGCTCGGGCATGGCAAAGTTGCTGATTTCAGCCCGCACCGAGATGGGTAGACCATTGGCTCGCTCTCCGATCCTGCACCAGATACTGGTTCCCACATCCAGGTAGGTAAACTCTCCCTGCTTGGACTCGACTGGAACGCGCGTTCCAATCTTGATCTCGTTGGCATCCTCGGCATTCAAGTTCATTGAGTACTGCCGCGTATTGATCTTCTTGCCGTCTTCGAACTCGTTGACGGAGAAGTCGAGACGATAAGCGTTTACGGCCTTCTCCGTCTCAGGAGCGGCCTTCGGTTTACTCGAATCCTGTGCCGACGCTTTGTTGAATCCTCCAGCCGTAAGGGTGAGAAGCAGCACTGTGGCTACGACCATTTGTTTGAACATTGGTTATTCTCCTTAGTTCGTGCCGGTACTTCTATTTGTTTTGTCACTGTGAATTCTGACCGTCGGCGGAGGCAGCTACGGCCATTTCTTCGGCGCTGTCCCGCCGCAGCTCATCGCTTCTGGCCTGTGCGATCAGCGCGGCATGCTCCGGATAGTTTGCGACGTAGCGCGTCAGGATTGTCTCCTGCTCGCTCAGCGGCTGCGGTGAAGGAAACTGCTCGAGCTTCGGCGCAGGAACAACAATCGTTGCCGGGTCGCTGAGCGCACGTGACTTAACCCGGCTTCCAGGTCCCGCCTCGAGGGGACGAATCGAGCCGCTTCCGCCGTTGTTCGCAACCAGCGTCTTGGCATCTTGATTGGTCTGCACCGTAGCCGATGGTTGTTGCCCGCCGATGTTCTGCGCTGGCTTCCCCGATCTCCATGCCACCGATAGGGACACAATGATCACCACTGCCAGCGCCGCTACCGCCGGCCATCGCCACCACGAGCGCTTGGCTGCACGCTTGTGTTCGATTCGCAGATTCGCCAGAATGCGTTCTTCCAGTCCGGGTCTCGGCTCGGCCGTTGCGAACTTCGCCAGCGCGGCATCAAGTTCGCGTTCGAGGGCGCCGCTATTGAAATTCTGCCGATTCATGCCGTCTTGCCGGGAATCACTTTCCGCCATATTTCCCACCTCTACTTCTTGTTCACTACTTCTGCCAGCTTTTCCCGCAGAATATGCCGTGCCCGGAAGACTCGCGACCGCACTGCCGCTTCGCTGATTCCCAGCGTCACAGCCACTTCGCGCGGCGACATTTCTTCTACTGCCGACAGGATCAGCGGTTCGCGCAGCTTCTCCGGCAACGCCGAAATCAAGCGTTCGAGCAGCACGCCGATCTGTGAGCCGTGCATCGCCTCATCTGCCGTGGCGTCCGCGGACGCTGCCTCTGCAACCGGCTTCCCGGGGTCTTCGAGCGGAATCTCCCGCTTGCGGCCGCGATGCTTGCTCCGGTCGACCGCCACGCGCCAGGCGATGCGCGCCAGCCAGGTCTTATGGTCTTCTACCGTGGCCAGCTTGCGGCTGTAGCGCAGCACCCGGAGAAACGTTTCCTGGGTGGCGTCCTCGGCATCGTGATGGCTCCTGAGCGCGGCGTAAGCAATGCGGTAGACGAGCCGCGAGTGCTGGCGGACGAGGTCTTCGAGCGCGTCTTCCGCACTGCGGTCCGGAGTGCGGTCCTGACTACGATCCTGACTTCGGTCTTGACTGCGCGGTACCGTCACGGCGTCGCTCAGGACTGCCTCTCCCGCCACCAATCGCTTGCCCTCAATCATGAAGACCGCCGGAACGTCTGGTTTGTTCAGGTATTTCTTGGGAAGAACGTTTGTGGAGACGTTGCTTGCAAGGATGCGGGCCTTAGGTCGTGGGTCTTAGGTCTTCGGGTCTTGCCTAAGACCTAACACTCAAGACCTGAGACCTGCTGCTAGAAGCCCACCATGACTGGTTCCGACTCCAGCTGGACGCCCCAGATTTCTTCCACGCGATGCTGGATCTGTTCTTTCAGGGCGAGAACATCGGCGGCTGTGGCGCCGCCGCGATTGACGATGGCGAGTGCATGTTTGGTGGAGATGCCAACGCGCCCAAAGCCGAATCCTTTGGAGAATCCCGAGCGCTCAACCAGCCAGGCTGCCGAAACTTTCTTGCGGGTTTCGAGGGCGGGATAGGCGGGCACGTTTAATCCTCGTGCGGCGGCCCTCTGCTTCAGATTCTCGTGCTGTTCTTCCGAGAGCACAGGGTTCTTGAAGAAGGAGCCTGCGCTCATGCAATCCGGATCTCCCGGAGTGATGAGCATGCCCTTGCGCGTGCGGATATAGCGCACAGCCTCGCGTGTTTCGGCGAGATTCGGAGGCGTTTCGCGGCCCTCGAAATGCCGTTGGAGGTCGGCGTAGCTGATACGCGGGTTACCTCCGGGAGTGAGCGCGTAGGTGACGCGGAGAACGATGAATCGTCCGCGCTCACTGGTGTTGAAGATGCTAGTCCGGTAGCTGAACCCGCAGGCTTCGGGACAGAGTTCGCGTACCTGATTATCTCTTAAGTCGAGCACCTGCACTGAGGCGATGATCTCGGAGACTTCCTGCCCGTAGGCGCCGACGTTCTGCACCGGCGTGCCGCCGACGCTGCCCGGAATTCCGCTCAGGCACTCGACGCCAGCGCAGCGGGCCATGACCGTGTGAGAGACGAACTTGTCCCAGGATTCGCCCGCGCCGGCATCGAAAAGAATTTTGCCTTCATCATCGTGGCCGCTGGGTTGGACCTGGTTAATGCCTTGAACCGCGATTTTGAGCACCAGGCCCGGCCAACCGGCATCGGCGACGACCAGGTTGCTGCCGCCACCCAGAACGAACAAAGGCAAATTGCGTGAGCGGGCGAATATAACTGCCTCCTGCACTTCCCCGGCATTCCCAGCCTCGACGAAATACCTCGCCGGGCCTCCAATTTTGATGGTGGTCAGCGGCGCGAGCGGAATGTTTTCGAGCAGAAGCACAAATCATTCTCAAATATACACACGGGTGGAAGCGGGCGCACCGGCTGCGAATTAGCCGAGAACGATGTTCGGCAGTTCAGCGAGCGTGGTGATTTGCGCGTCAGGCGTTTCCGGGATGCGCTCGGGGGCCTGGCCGAAGCGATTGCACCACAGGGTGTAAAAGCCAAACGCCTTGGCGGAGTAGGCATCCCAGCCATTGGAAGACAGAAAGCAGACGGCGGACGCAGCCACCTTAAACCGCTCACAGGCCAGCCCGTAGACCGAAGGGTGCGGCTTGTAGACCTTCACTTCCTCCACGGACAAAATCGCGTCGAACACTTCGGTGATGCCGGCGTTGGCCACGGCTGCCGCCAGCATGGCGGGTGTCCCGTTGGAGAGAATCGCGAGCTTCATCCCGGCTGCCTTCAGGTGCTTTAGGGTGTCAGGAACTTCCGGGTAGGCGCTCAGGCTCAGGTACAGGTTCATGAGCCGCGCGCGCAGGGCAGAGTCATCGAGCTTCAGCGCCGAAAAAGCGAAGTCGAGAGCGTCGCCGGTCACCTGCCAGAAATCCGCGTGGCGCCCGGCGAGGCCGCGCAGCCAGGTGTATTGCAGTTGTTTCAAGCGCCACAATTCGGCGAGCGGCTGCCACTTGTCACCCAGCGAATCCTGGGCGCTGCGCGCCGCGCTGTTGACGTCAAACAGCGTGCCGTAGGCGTCGAACACGCAGGCCTCAATGCCGCGAAGTTTTAGTGTGGTCATCCAGCAATCTCCCGTTTTCAGGTTAACCTAAACGGCAAGAAAGCACCTCCAAACCAAGGAAGAACCGCGCACAAAGTCTTGCCTCGAAGTTGAGCAATTTTGAACAGACGCGCGACAACTCTGGATGAAATAGTACCTGCGGTTGTGCTCAGCCGAATAACTTTAAGGAGATGACATGCGAAAACTTTTTCTGCGCCTCATTCCGTTAGGCATCTTGAGCTGCCTGACTGTGCCGGGTGTAACGCAGGCCCAGTCCGGCCCCGCGAAACTTTTCGCGACGAACTGTACCCTTTGCCACGGGGCTGACGGCAGCGGCGACACCGCTTCCGGCAAGGCAATGCACGCGAAGGATCTGCGATCTGACGAGGTTCAGCAGCAAAGCGACGCGGCTCTTAGCGAAGTCATCACCAAAGGC
>Ga0302325_10025834_pt1 | contig 12203 bp, 13 predicted proteins | sample Palsa_T0_2_FD_201948 | JGI IMG/M metagenome (GOLD analysis project Ga0302325, IMG submission 201948) | Peat permafrost microbial communities from Stordalen Mire near Abisko, Sweden - Palsa_T0_2 | ecosystem: Environmental > Terrestrial > Soil > Palsa > Peat permafrost | place: Sweden: Abisko...
CCTGTACGCCGGATACTCGATTAAAACGAGCCTCGACGAAGGCGATTTGACGTCCGCCGAATTAGCGACGGTGCGCACTTGGAAGCGCAAGCTCGCCGGGGTCGCCGTGGAAGAGATGCTGCACCTGGGCCAAGTGTCGAACATTCTTACGGCCGTCGGCGGGGCCCCTCATTTTGCTCGACCGAACTTTCCCCTTCCGGCGTCTGCGTTTCCCTTCGGCATACCGATCTCGCTCGAGCCCTTATCGCAAGATTTGATCGGGCGCTTCGTCTGCTACGAGATGCCGGAGCAAGGCGTCCTGACGCCCGAGCGCATGGCAGAGTACGAGGAACTGCGCAGGCGCTCCGTGTCGGTCGACGCCGACCAGCTGGAAGCCATCCGACAGCAAAACGCGATCGAGCCGTTCGATATCGACTTTAGAACGGTTGGCGAGTTCTATCACAAAGTCGAGTCGGCGTTTCGCCGCATTCCCGCCTCTCGGCTGTTCATCGGTGATCCCGCCGTTCAGGCCAATCCGAACTATCTCGACCTGACGAGAGAGCTGGTGCAGGTCGTCGACGTCGCATCGGCGTGCGCGGCGATCGAGATGATCGTAGAACAGGGAGAGTCGCCGACCTCCGAGCACCCGGACGCGCATTTCGTCGTCTTCGACTCGATTCGACGCGAGTACGACGCGCTTTTTCTCAAGGCAAAGGAAGAAGGACGGCGCTTCGATCCGTTTCGGCCGCTGCTGAGCAACCCGAGCACAAGGGGAGTCGGTGTCGTATCGGGTACCAATCGCATCACCGACCCGGTGGCGCAAGAGCTCGCTGCGCTCTTCAACAGCGCCTACGGCCTGATGCTGATGATGCTCGCGCGCTTCTTCGCCCACGGGGGCGAGAATGAGGACGAGATGCGGCTTCTCGCCCGCGGGACGCTCCGTATCATGGCCTCGGGATTGCGACCGCTGGGCGAATCGCTCGCCAAAACGCCCGCAGGGCCACAGTATCCGGGGAAGAGCGCCGGTCCCAGCTTTGGCTTTACGCGCTACCTCGATCTCCTCGTTCACAAGAACGCAGCGTGGATATTCTTTCTGGAGCGCCTCTACGACTTGGCCACCCGGTTGACGAGGCTCGGCGATGAGACATCGCTGCCGCAAGAGGTCCAGGAGGCGGCCGCGGCCTTTGAGTCCGTGGCGGAACATCTGACGCCATTCATCCCAGCCCAGTTTTCTATGATCGTCCGCAGCGACGCAGACGAGCGCAATGCGCGCACGACAATCCGGCCTGAGGTCGACGGCCCCTACATCGTGCGTAATCTGCGCGAGTTCACGAATTCGAAAGGAGAGACGCTGGCCGTACGACCGATCGTGGCGCTCTGCCGATGCGGCGGCTCAAACCTCAAGCCGTATTGCGACGGGTCTCACGCGCGAATCGGATTTTCGAGCGCGAAGTCGCCGGACCGCACGCCGGATCGTCCCGACACGTACGTCGCCGATGAGATTACCGTTTTGGACAATCGCGGCACCTGCTGCCATTTTGGAAACTGCACCGATCGTTTGCCGCAGGTCTTTCACCACGAAGGAGAGCCGTTCGTCACTCCGACCGGCGCCGGCGCGGATGCCATTATCGACATCGTGCGCGCCTGTCCGTCTGGGGCGCTCGGTTTCATCCGTGAGGGCGTGGCATATGAAGGCGAAGAGAGGGACGCGGAGATCTACGTAGCGGAGAACGCTAGCTACTACGTGCGCGGTGGGATTGAGCTGGAGGGCGAGCCCATGAACAAGGAGGCGCTACGCGAGCACTACGCGCTGTGCCGCTGCGGCCACTCGAAGAACAAGCCGTTTTGCGATGGCTCGCATTGGTACGCTGGTTTTCGGGACGAAGACAATTGAGGGCCCGGAGATGAGGAGCCGGACCGAGCTTATTCTGAACAAGGGCCGTCTCGAATCGTTCAGCGACGGCGTGTTCGCGATTGCTGCTACACTGCTTGTGCTCGAGTTGCGGCTGCCGTCGTTTCAGGGTCCCATTGCTGCATCGCAGCAAGTGAAGGACCTGGTTTCCATATGGCCACAGTACCTCGTGTATTTCGTGAGCTTTGCGACTATAGGAATCATGTGGCTCAATCACCACGCGCTCTTTAAGAACGTACGGCGCGTCACGCATGCCATCGCGCTCGCGAATCTCTCGCTGCTATCGCTCATTTCATTTCTTCCATTTCCGACCGAAGTGCTAGGTCGATATGGGCTAACTAGCATCGCGATTCTTTATTACGGGCTAACCATGACCCTCATATCCGTTGCGTACAATGTCCTGTACCAGCAGGTCGTTGCGGCGCATCCGGGCTCCAAGAACCGAAGAACGCTCTGGGGCATCGTCGGCCTCACGCTATATCCGTTGGCAAGCCTCCTGGGTTATTTTGCCCCAGCGGCGGGGTTAGTCGGGATGGGCCTCTTGGCCATCTTCTACATGCAGGCAAGAAACCTCCGCGCAGCTGTGCTCGAAGTCGAATGAAAGGCTACGCAGGTAGGACTCTTCGATAACGCAAGGTAGACTTGAACCCAAGGTAGACTCGCGCGACGCCTCGTTGAACGAGCGGCGGACGTTGTGAGTGCCGGATCCGCGCCAATCCGCGCCTCTCATCCCCTGGTGGCGAGAGGTAGAGCACCGCGGTGCGTGGCGTAGCGAACAGCCATTTGGCTATTTGATCTTCGGCCGGAACAAGCAAGACCGTGTTGCACCCGACCCGAAATATGAAGTTACGAACGCGCATCGTGGCTTATTTCCGACTTGCACGACTTCTCTGGAGCCGCTGCCGAAAGCGTGATCGTCCGGGCCGTCTCCCCTGACTTCAGGACGGAAATCCGCAAGCTGTCGTCCAACCCTTCCGTCACCCGGGGAATGCCGGGCTCGGCATGAAGGCTATCCGTCAGTGCCGATGAGAGTCGAACGCGTCGATGGAGCAATGCGATGAGAAGCACGCTTTCCTGGCCGAGGCGAAGCACTAGTAGCACTACTAGCTCCGGGCCTCGGCTGACGCTGATCCTCATGAGTGCACTGCTAGCTCCCTCCTGCAGCAGTACGACTGCTGGCCATACTCCCGTTCTGCCCTCGAGTAGCGCCCTGAGCACCGGCGCCGAACCTTACGGCAGGGACGGCACGTGCCCCCAATCCCCCGATGACCTTGGACTGACTCCCGACGGCGACTTCCATGGCGCCCCTTCTCAAAGCCATAACTTCCCCACGTACTTCGCAGGAGAGTACATCACCAACACGCAGTGGCAGGTGACGACCGAAAGCGTTGACGTCATCGGCGCCAAGTTTTATCGCTTCCCCCCGTATAACTTTGCAGCGTCGATTTGGACGGAACCCCGGGAAGCGGTGGCATCGCCCACGACCCGATTCCGACGACGTCGGGTAGCTACTACGTGGTCGGGTTTTTCTTGTCGGGAAATGCGACGTGCCCTCCGAAAATCAAGCAGATGGAGTTGAGCGCCGCGGGGCAGTCGACGACGTACGAGTGGGACACCGCCCATCATGAAAACGCCCGGCGCGGTGTCTACGAGTCCGAAGCCTGGGAGTTTCAGGCGACTGGTCCAACCGCTACGGTCACCTTCCAAAGCCTGGACCAACCGAGCAACAGCACCAAGTGCGGACCGGTGGTCACGAACATCTCGGTAACGGCGGTCGGAAGCTCGGAGAGCCAAAAGGCACCCAGGCTGGTTCCTGCGCGCGATCGCGAGGGGAATTCGGCCGGGACGAGTTAACGGGCTGCGCATTGCCCATCCATATTTGAATCCCGGAAATGACATCGGTGGGCGAAGCAACGTCCCTTGACCTCGAGGGCAGCAAGCCGCCCGGTCAATGCTCTATGCGTGTTCTCGCCAGTAGGTTTCGACGCTGGTCGCCGTGGAGCAGGCGTTGATCACGCAAGCGACGATGCCGCCCACTCGGGAGAGTATATTTTCAAGGCGGAGCACGTGCCCGAACTGCGGCGCCTACATGTCGGCGACGCGTTTCGGGCTACGTGCGGCCGCAACCCTTTGCGAAGTCGGCAGTTCTTGCAAGGCCCTTGCCTCAGGGCGCCTGTGCAAACCTCTGACGGAGCACCTTCTTGTCTAACTTGCCGACGCTCGTCTTCGGCAGCTCGGTGACGAAGAATACCTGCGCGGGCACGGCGTACTTGGAAACGACGCCGAGTTCCGCCTGACGGAGGACCTGGTCGGTGATGTCCGAGTCCGCGAGCGTTGCCCCGACGCGTGCCACGACGATCGCCGCGGGACGTTCCCCCCACTTCGGGTCGGGCAGTCCGACGACGGCGACCTCCGCGACGGCGGGGCGCTGCCCGATGATGCTCTCGAGCTCGAGCGACGATACCCACTCGCCGCCCGTCTTGATCACATCCTTGAGCCGGTCGGTCACCTGTAGGTACCCCCGCGAATCGATGACACCGATGTCCTGCGCGTGCAGGTATCCGCCGGCCCACAGATCGGCGGTAGCCTCCTCGTTCTTGTGATAGGCCCGCGTGAGCCATGGTGCGCGTACGACGACCTCACCCGAGGTCACGCCATCGTGCGCGACGTCGTTCATCTCGAAGTCGACGATGCGCAGTCGACGAGCGGGATCGCCTGTCCGGCTTTCATGCGCATCGTGACCTCCTCGTCGTTGGTTCGCATCGCCTCCGGATGGACGATCGAAATCGCGAGAATCGGGCAGGTCTCCGACATGCCGTACCCGCCGAACACATCGATCCCACGTTTAAGGGCCGCCTCGCACAATGCCCGCGGCAGGGCAGAGCCCCCAATGATCATGCGCAAACCGCTCAGATTGCAGATGAGGATCGACGCCTCTGCGTGATTCAAACAGTACAGCACCTGCTCCGGCGAGAGGCGGACGTTGACGGTCTGCAGGACCGCTCCGAGCATCGGGACGGCGAAGTAATACTCGAGGTACCGGTGGCTGTCCCAATCCATCACCGCGACGGTGTCACCCGGCCGAACGCCCAGCCGCGAGAGTGCGCTGCCGAGCCGCCCGATGCGGTCGCGGAGTTCGGGGTAGCCGAATCGAAGGCGGTCGCGATAGACGATCTCCTTCTGCGTCTTCCGGCTGAGCGGCGTCAACAGCAGGTTTTTGATCAGCAGCGGGAAGTCGTAGGCCGCCATCGGTTCTCTCCCAATCATTTGAATGCCGACACGCCGCAGATCTCCTTACCGACCACCAGCATTTGCATGTGGTCGGTACCTTCGTAGGTGTAGACGCCCTCGATGTCGGCGAAGTGCCGGGCAACGTGATACCCGAGCAGAATGCCGTTCCCACCGAGCAGATCGCGCGCGTCCGCAATGATCTTGCGCGCCTTCTGGCAGTTGTTCATTTTCGCGAGCGACGCCATCGCTTGCGTCGCTCGCCGCTCGTCCAACAGTTGGCTCAGGCGCAGACAGAGCAATTGCATCCCCGTGATCTCCGCAAGCATCCGGACCAGCTTGTCCTGCACGAGCTGGAACGACACGAGCGGCCGTCCGAACTGCTTGCGCTGCTGACAATATGCCAGGGCGTACTCGTACGCGGCCATCGCCTGGCCGATCGCCTCCCACGCGACGGCGTAGCGCGTCGCCGTTAGAACCTTTCCCGTGTCCTTGAACGTGCGCGCCCGCTCGAGCCGGTTCTCGAGCGGGATCCGCACGTCGTCGAGCACGATCTGCGCCTGCCACACGGCCCGCTTGGAGATCTTGCCCTCGATGACGCTCGCGTGAAAGTTCGGCGTGCCCTTTTCGACGACGAACCCCACCCACGTCCCCGGCCTCGTCGCGCGCCCACACCACGACGATGTCGGCGAACGACGCGTTGCCGATCCACTTCTTCGCGCCGCGGAGCACCCAGGAACTTCCGTCGCGACGAGCCGACGTCTCGAGGGCGATCGAATCCGATCCGTGCGTCGGCTCCGTGAGCGCGAACGCGCCGATCTTCTCCAAACGCGCCATCGGGGGCAGCCACCGCTCGCGCTGCTCCTTGGAGCCGAGGATCGCGATCGAGCCCATCGCGAGGCCGGAGTGGACGCCGTAGAACGTCGCGACGCTTGAGTCGCCGCGTGCGAGTTCCTGGGCGACGAGCCCGGCGGCGACGAGCGAGAACCCCGGCGAGCCATACCCGCGAATTGGGCCGCCGACGATGCCGAGCTCGCGCATCTTCGGAATGATTTCAAACGGAAACTCGGCGCGGTCCCAGTAGTGCTCGACGATGGGGATGACCTCGCGATCGACCCACTGTCGCACGCGGTCGCGCAGCGTGCGCTCCTCGGGCCGCAAGAGATCGTTCACGTGATAATAATCTGTCGGAGGCAGGTTGGCGGGTAGAGTGATTTCCTCGAACATGGGTCCTCCTGCGTCGTATGTGCCGATGGCGCTAGCTCGCGGCCAACGCCGTCACCGTGGGCCACGCTCCTTCGAGAAGAAAATCGCGAATGATCGGCGCGCACTCGCGGATGCTCGTCATGAGGAAGAGGTGGCCATCCGGGACGATAACCAGCCTCGACTTGGGTATCAGCGCGGCCAGCAATCGACCGTTGGCGACGGGAACGATCGGGTCATCGCTGCCCATCATGATTAGGGTCTGCTGGCGCAGGAACGGCAACCACGGCACGCTCGTCCACCCGACCGCAGACAGAAGCTGGAGGTAGTATCCCGCGCTGCGCGGCGGCTGGAGTAGCTTGCCGTACTCTGCGAGCGGCTCGGGGTGACGGCGAAGCTTCCCACCATTACCGAAAGAGCATCTTACTCTCTGGCAGATCTACACGCTCCGAGCGCGGCCGCAGCCATGGCGTCGTGGGACGGGCAGGACGCCCTCCTTCCTTCGCGCCGCCGCCGGCTTGTACGCTGCGGTACGCCGCGTCAGTACCATGCGCTTCATAGGCTTCACGGCCACGCACGGTACGGCGCCCAGAAGGCGCCGAAAGGAGATCATCCCACATGAACGAGCGACTCTTCCGGGCCGGCGCCCTTCTCGCAGGCGCTGCCATCATCGGAGCTGCGATGGCGGTCAACCCGGCCACCGCGAGCGACGTGCAACGCATCATGCATGCCGCCAAGATGGTGAACTGCAACAGTAGCAACCCATGCTCCGGGGGCGCGAATAAGGGTACCGGCGCCGGCGTCCAGGGCACGAACACGGGATCGGGCGATGGCGTCGTCGGCCTGTCTTCCAGTAGCAACGGTGTCTACGGTGTGACGACCTATCAGGGCTCCCCATCGGTCTGGACTGCCGGCGTCTCCGGGCTCGATAACTCCACGAGCGGCATCTACAACGCGGGCGTGTATGGAAGTTCCACCACCGGCATTGGCGTGCATGGCGCATCGGTCGACGGCCCAGGGCTGATCGGCGACTCGAACGCGGGCTACGGCGTCCTCGCGAGGACATACCTCGGCATCCCGATCCTCGGGCAGTTCATGCAGCCGGGCAATCGGAACCCGGCGATCTGGGCCATCGGCGGAACCGATAACGACCCGATCGGGACGAGCTTTGCCGTAACCCAGAACAGCGAAGCGCTCTCGTTCTGGGTGACCAACGACAGCAACGCACACCTCAACGGTCTGCTCTACACGAACGGCAACTGCAACTCGGGGTGCGATCGTTCGCGCGGTGAGCGCGTCGTCTCGTACGCGGCGCAGACCAGCGCACCGACGATCGAAGACGTCGGCGAGGGGCGGCTCGCGGCAGGTCAGGCTCACATCGCGATCGACGCGTCGCTGGGGCGGGCAATCGACCGCGGCGCCTCGTACGTCGTGTTCCTTACGCCCGAGGGTTACACGCATGGCCTGTACGTGACCGACAAGGTCGCGTCGGGATTCCGTGTCGTGGAGGTCGACGGGCACTCGGACATCTCGTTCGGATACCGGATCGTCGCGAAGCCCTACGGGGTCAGCGCACCCCGGCTTCCGGTCGTGGCGGCACCGCGCATGCCGCACGCCCCGCAGCCGGCACAGTCGCGGTTACCTCGTTTCCGATAGTCACGCCCACCCCGTCACCTCGCGCGAGGGCCCGGCGTGCGTCCAGGGCCCTCCTTTCCTTTCGCTGTATGGCGCTCCGGGTGGCGGGAGCGTGGCGACCTCGCCGGCGCCAGACGCTTGCGGCGGCACGGCGTTGACAGGCTACACCGTTCGTGGTAACTTACCGTAAGTGAAGGCTTACGACAAGGCGTTTGACGCCCTCGGCGATCCGACCCGGCGCGCCATTCTCGAACAACTGATACGCGGACCCCTCGCGGTCGGCGAATTGGCGCGGCGCGTCCCGGTTAGCAGGCCGGCGGTGTCGCAGCACCTGCGGGTGCTCAAGGAGGCGCGCCTCGTGCAGGATCGTGAATCCGGCGCTCGCCGCATCTACCAGATTAGCCCTGAAGGCATCGCAAAGATGCGCGCTTATCTGGATACGTTTTGGGAGCGCGCGCTCGAGCAACTCAAGGCGAGCGCCGAGAATCGGACTCGGAAAGGAAAGCTATGACGACCAAGACGTTCGCTGTCGAACGCGCGATTCGTATTCGAGCACGCCGCGAGGAAGTCTTTGCACTGCTGTCGTCGCGCGAAGATTTTGCCACGTGGATGCCGGTCACGATCCTGGAGCCGCGGGTCGGCGGAAACGTCGAGTTTCGGTTCGACCGCGAAACTGGCGGTGAAATCGTTGCCTTCGGAGAGATCACCGCATACGATGCGCCGTCACGAATCTCGTTTACGTGGGACTTCAAAGACGATCCCCTCGATGCGCGTACCGAGGTGACAATCGACCTCACACCGGACGGAGACGCAACGGTAGTACGCCTTACGCATATCGGTTTCATCGACGATGAGGAAGCAGCGAAACACGCGCAGGGTTGGGAGCACTGGCTCGGCCGCCTGAAAGCGCGCCGTGAAGGTGACTATCACGCCGACGACCGCAGCGTCTAGCACGACGTTCACGATGACGAACGCTAGGACGGTCGCGACGACGGCAGGCCTGACGGCGACGATCGGGCTCGGCGCTGCATCGTGGGTCGTCGCGGTCAGGCAGATGAGCGGGATGGACATGGGCGTTGCGACGCCCCTCGGCTCGTTCCCGTCCTTCGTCGCCGTCTGGGCGTCGATGATGGCGGCGATGATGTTGCCGGGCGCTGTCCCAGCAGTTCTGAGCAGCGCTCATGCCGTCGGCGTCCGCGCCGTACCACTGTTCGTCGGGTCGTACCTTGCCGTTTGGACGCTCGTTGGCGTCGCCGTGTATGCGGTGTACCGGCCGCACGAGACCTTCGTCGCCGGCGCGCTCGTGATCGCAGCAGGTGCGTACGAGTTCAGCCCGCTCAAGGCGCACTTCCGCCGGCGCTGCCGCGAGAAGCTCCGCTCGGGATTCGACTTTGGGCTCGCCTGCATTGGTTCGAGCATCGGCCTGATGATGGTGCCGGTGGCGCTGGGCGTCATGAATATCACATGGATGATCGTGATTGCCGCCATCGTTATCGCTCAGAAGCTGCTGCCCGCAAAAGCCGCCATCGATTTGCCGCTCGCGCTCGCGATTATCGGACTTGGGGTCCTGATCCTCATCGCGCCCTCGTCGGTAGCCGGGCTCACCCTGCCGATGGCGATGTGAGACGCCTGTGGGGGCACCGGCCGCGTCAAGCTGTTGAAACAACCACGAAGGGATCGAAAGAATGACAACGACGATCGACCACAAGACCGGAACGCGTGAAGAGTGGCTTGCAGCTCGGCTGGAGTTGCTCGGGGCCGAGAAGGCCTTGACGAGACAGAGCGACGACCTCGCGCGGCGGCGGCAGGAACTACCCTGGGTGCGAATCGAGATGGAGTACCGTTTCGAGACCGACGACGGTACGGCGTCTCTCGCGGATCTCTTCCGGGGACGCTCGCAGCTTCTCGTCTATCACTTCATGTTCGGGCCCGAGTATACGGCAGGATGCCCGTCTTGCTCGGCAATTGCCGACGGGTTCAATGGCTTCGTCGTCCATCTCGCAAATCACGATGTCACGCTGTGCGCGGCGTCGCGAGCACCGCTCCCGAAGCTGCAGGCATACAAACGACGAATGGGCTGGAGCTTCCCCTGGGCGTCGTCGTTCCCAAGCGACTTCAACTTCGACTTCAACGTCTCGTTCAGCGAAGAGCAAGAGCGTGCGGGGACCGCCGAATATAACTACCGGCGCGACGGCCACGCGAGGGACGCGACCGCGGCACCGGAGCCCGACCAGGAAAGTTCCGGGCTCGCCCTTATGGCGTCGTCGTCCGGGACGGACCCGGAGACGTACGCGCGGCAAGCGCCCGGTATGAGCGCCTTCGTGCTCGAAAACGACGTCGTCTACCACACGTATTCCGCCTTTGCGCGTGGGCTGGACGGCCTCTGGGGCATGTATCAGTGGCTCGACCGCGCCCCTTTCGGTCGTCACGAAACAGGCCCGTGGCTGCACCGCCACGACGAGTACCGGGACGCTCTATACCAAAACCAACACCAATAGTAACAGCCCAACCGAGTGCGGAGGTAATCGGGATGACAATGAACACGCCACCAGTCGTTTCGCCGCAGGAGTGGGAAGCGGCGCGCGAACAGATGCTAACCAAGGAGAAGGCCTTGACCCGCGCGCGTGACGCGCTGGCCGCGGAGCGCCGGCGAATGCCGTGGATGCGCGTCGAGAAAGAGTACGCTTTTGACGGCCCCAGCGGCAGGGTGAGCCTGCGCGACTTGTTCGACGGACGCCGACAACTTATCGTCTACCGCGCGTTCTTCGAACCCGGCGTGTTCGGCTGGCCCGATCACGCTTGCCGGGGCTGCTCGTTCGGCGCCGATCAGGTCGCGCACCTTGCCCATCTGAACGCGCGGGATACCACGCTCGCGTACGCCTCCCGCGCGCCGCAGGCGGATATTCAGCGAGTGAAGGCGCGGATGGGCTGGGAGATGCCATGGTACACCCTAACCGACAGCTTCGATACAGATTTCGGCGTAGACGAGTGGCATGGCCACAACGCCTTCTTCCGCGACGGTGACAACGTTTTTCGCACCTACTTCATTGACAGCCGCGGCGACGAGGCGATGGGCAGCACGTGGAGCTACCTCGACGCGACTCCACTTGGGCGCCAGGAGGAATGGGAAGACTCGCCGCAGGGCTATCCGAAAACGCCGCCCTACGAATGGTGGAACTGGCACGACAACTACGACGCGGAGGCTTCGCCTGACCCAAAATGGACTGCCGTTGTTGAAAACGCGCAGGCGACGTAGCTCGAAGGTGACGAAAACTCGGACCATGATCGGACCTGACTATGCCGCACCCCAACCAAGGTCGCTCGCTCCGGAACACCGCAGTTCTCGACGACCGTATGGTCGGAAACCAACGACCGGCCGTGGAGTCGAAGCGGCAGCCGTTCCTTAGTGCCTCGGCGGCTGCCCGCGAGTGACGAGGCGCCGTCCCTGGCTTCCGAGGCGCCATCCCGTCGTCACCGTCGTCGCGTTCGCCGTCATCGCGGCCGCCGCTGCCACGAGGGAACTTCGTGGGCAGGAGATCGCGTTCCGCGCCTTATCCTCCTGGACGATGTTTCGCGGCGTCCCGAGCGGAAACGCCGTGGTACCGGGCGACCTGCGCGCGCAGTGGAGCGTCGAGACGCACGGCGCGATCTCGTCGAGTCCGAGCGTCGCCGGCGACACGCTCTACAGCGGCAACAACAGGGGCTGGTTGACCGCGATCACCGTACGTGACAGGCGCGTGCGGTGGCGTTACAAAGCGAACGACGCGTTGATGTCGGCGCCGCTCGTCGACGGTGACCTCGTCATCGTCGGCGAGGGGAACGAGAACTCGACGACCTACGTCCCGCGTACGAAGTTCCACGTCGGCAACGGCGAGAACGCTCTCATCGCGGTCGGCGTGCGGGATGGTAGGGAACGCTGGAAGACGCCGCTGCGTGGGAGCGGAATGCCCTCACCAGCACTCGTCGACGGCATCCTCGTGCATCACGATGGCGCCGGCGACGTGGTGGGGTCGACCCGGCGACGGGTCGCGTCCACTACACGCGACATCTCGGCGGGGTCGCGTCGATGGTTGGAGCGCTCCCCGTCGGCGGCGGGGCGTTCGTCACCGATGGTCTATTTCCGAGCGGCGTCTGGAAGCTGCGCGCCAGTGACGGATCAACGATTTGGACGGATGGCCTGCCCGGCCAGATGTCGGGCGTCGGCGATTGTCCGCCGGCGAGCGACGGTCGCCGAGTCGTCTGCGCC
>Ga0302325_10025835_pt1 | contig 12203 bp, 11 predicted proteins | sample Palsa_T0_2_FD_201948 | JGI IMG/M metagenome (GOLD analysis project Ga0302325, IMG submission 201948) | Peat permafrost microbial communities from Stordalen Mire near Abisko, Sweden - Palsa_T0_2 | ecosystem: Environmental > Terrestrial > Soil > Palsa > Peat permafrost | place: Sweden: Abisko...
CGCTTCCGGGATGATCTTCATCCGTGGTGTTCGCACGCCAAGTATAATAACAACTGCAACCTCCTCATTCCCCTCTGTGCCTGTCCCTTCCCCCAGCGCCGAGCCTGTCCCTACATTTGCCGTTTTTGAGTCTCCTGAGCCTGTCCCTGCCGAAAACACTGTGCCTGTCCCTAGTAAGGACTGGTCGAAATCCTCACGAGGCTGTCCCTGGCAAGTTTACCAACGACATTGAGGTCACGCTTGGCCTCGGAATCGTCATAGCAGGGACAGGCTCAAGAAGACGGGTGGCCACGTAATAGTCGGCCTGACTGGGGACAGGGAGGAGCAACCGGCGGCGGCGGACCCCCACAGGCTTACCACTCGACCCGGCCTCGGCGCGCCTTGTGTTTGGCGCGGTGTTTCTTTGTCTCGATCATTCGTATCTTCTGCCCGCGGCTCTTTTGCCTGGTGCGGCGGCGCTCGGCCTCGCGCGCCTGTTCCGCCGCGTCGACGGTCGCACGCGCATGCGCGGCGAGTTTCTCGCAGAGTTCAGCCCAAGCCCTCTCCCGATTTGCCGCCTGCGAACGCTGCTGCTGGCAGCGCACTTCCAGCCCGGTCGGACGGTGACGCAACCAGACCGTCGACGACGTCTTGTTGATCTTTTGCCCGCCGGGACCCGCCCCGCGCACGAACCGTTCATCCACGTCTTCGAGCCGCAATCCGAGCGCGGCAAGTTTTTCGAGGGTTTGATTCGGTAAGTTCATGGCCGCGAGATTATTGACCCCAGAACGAAACTCAGGAAACTCTTTTGCAGCCTCCGAGTCAAACTGCCGCTCCATCCCCCCCTCCATGCTCACCGGTCCCATCTGGTCCCAGAAACTCCGTGTCGAAATCGCCAAGGCCGTTGTTGGCCAGGACGCCGTCGTCGAGCGGCTCCTCGTGGCGCTGCTGGCCAACGGCCATGTGCTGCTCGAAGGCATGCCGGGACTGGCAAAAACGCTCCTCGTCAAATCGCTCGGCACGGCGCTCGGAGTGCAGTTCGAGCGAATCCAGTTCACCCCCGATCTGCTGCCAAGCGATGTCGTGGGCACGATGATATTCCAGCCCAAAACCGGGGAATTCCGTTCGCATCATGGTCCTATTTTCGCCAACCTCGTCCTCGCCGACGAAATCAACCGCGCTCCCGCCAAGGTGCAGAGCGCGCTGCTCGAGGGCATGCAGGAGCGGCAAGTCACGATCGGCGGACAGACCCACCCCCTTCCGAAACCGTTCTTTGTCATGGCAACCCAAAACCCCATTGAGCAGGAAGGCACCTATCCGCTGCCGGAGGCGCAGACCGACCGATTTTTGTTCAAGCTGATCGTCGATTATCCCAGCGCCGAGGATGAATCCACGATGATGCAGCGATGGGGCCAGGTAACGCACCAGCCCGAACTCGCGGCCGTGTCGGGCGGCGAGGAACTTCTGCGTTTGCGCGCCGAAGTGGACGCCGTTCACGTGGCACCAGCCGTCCAAGCCTATATTCTTGCAATCGTGCGGGCAACCCGCGGGCTGGCCGGACCCTCCGGCGGCGCGAAGAGCTACCTTAATTTTGGGGCGTCGCCCCGCGCGTCCCTCGCGCTTTACCAGGCCGGACGCGCCCTGGCATGGCTGCGCGGCCAGGACTATCTCGGGCCGGCCCTGGTGCAGGAATTGGCGCCGGATGTGATGCGGCACCGTGTGGGACTCACCTACGAAGCCGAGGCGGAGGAAATCACGACGGACAGGATCATCGCCGGAGTTTTGGAAAAGACCCCGGTGCCGGCCGTTTGACGTGATGAGCGACAAGGCGCCAAAGCCCGGCGGCGGCGGGTCGGTCATCACGTCCCAACTGCCGCTGCTGCGGCAGCTGGAGTGGCGCGTGCGCCATGCCGTCGAAAACGTCCTGAGCGGCGAGTACCGCTCGACGTTTCGCGGGCGCGGCATGGAGTTCGACCAGGTGGTCAAATACGAGTTTGGAGACGACGTGCGCGATATCGACTGGAACGTCACCGCGCGACTGGGAGAGCCCTACCGGAAGAAATTTGTCGAGGAACGCGAAGTCACTCTGTTGCTGGTATTCGACGATACGCCGACGCTCCGCTTCGGCTCCGGGGCGCAGTCGAAACGCGAGGCGCTGCTTGAACTCGCCGGCCTGGTAATGCTGCTCAGCGCCGTCAATCGCGATCGCGTGGGTTTCGTGCACGCCAGTCCGGCCGGCCACATGTTTTACGAACCCGTCCGCAGCCGCGGAGCCATTTTGCATGCGGCGGCGACCCTGTTGAGCAGGCCGCCGTCGCCCGTCGAAACGGACTATGGCGCGCCAGGGGATGGCGGGCGGGCCGCCATCCCCTGGAAATTCCTCGCGCGGGCAGCGCCCAAACACAGCGTATTGCTCTGGCTCGGCGACTTCCCGCCGCGGCCGGCGCCCGAGGGCTGGGTCGTTTTGCAACGACGTTACCAAACCATGGGATTTCGGGTGGACGATCCCTGGGAACGAGCGATGCCGGCCGGAGACATGTTTGCCGCCTACGATCCCGCGGCCGGACGGCTCGTGACCCTCGAAGGCAGCGCCGCGGAGCGTGCGGCCCAAGCCGAGTGGCGCACAAGGCGGGAGGCGGCTTGGCAGCAATTGTTTCCCGATCCGCTCAGCCGCCTCGTCGCCACCACGGAAGAGAACCGCCTCAACGCGCTCGTGCGCTTTTTTCATGCGCGCATGAGATAGGGAAGCCCCCGCATGGGTAACATCATCCTAAAAGACCCTATCTGGCTCGTCGCCCTACTGGCGATCACCGCAGTCATCTGGCTGCGCGGACGGGCCCGCGTGCCCGTCCTGCTGGTGCCTTTTGCGGCCGCCTGGCACCGCCCTTCGCTTATCGGCCGGTCGCGGGTGCCGTTGGGCCTGGCGGTCGCGGGGCTGGCGCTGCTCATCGGTGCGCTGGCCCGGCCCCAGCGGATCGAGAACAAACGCGAGACCCGTTCGCAGGGCTACGACATCATCCTCGCCGTGGATCTTTCCGGGTCCATGCTGAGTGAAGATTACGAGAAAGATGGCGAACGCCTGAATCGCCTGCAGGCAATCCGGCCCGTCATCCAGGCGTTCATCGAGAAGCGTCCGTCGGACCGGATTGGCGTGGTCGTGTTTTCCGGACACGCCTATACGCTCGCTCCGCTCACCACGGACCATGAATGGCTCGCCAAGCAGATCGCGCGCATAAAGATCGGCATCATCGAGGATGGCACCGCAATTGGCGACGGCCTGGGAATCGCGCTGACGCGACTTGAGCAGGGGAGACTCGAAGTGGGCGGCAAACGGCAGGGCGCCTTCATTGTGCTCCTCACCGACGGAGCGAACAATATGGGAGCCCTGGCGCCCATGCAGGCCGCCGCCATCGCCAAGGCACGCGGCATTCCGATTTACACCATCGGCGCGGGCGTAGATGGCTACGCGCCATTCCCCATCTTCGACGACAAAGGCAACAAACTCGGTTATACCCGCATCATGGCGGATCTCGATGAGGAAATGCTGCGCGACATCGCCAATACCACGGGGGGCCATTTCTTCCGCGCCGCCGACACCGGCACAATCGAGTCCGCCTTCAAGGACATCGACCAATCCGAGACGATCGATTTCCAGGCAAAAAGTTACCTCGTCACAACGGAGCTTTTCCCCTGGCTCGCGGGCCCGGGAGTGGCCCTGCTGCTGCTGGCCGCGCTGATCATGCGCCGCCGCGATACAGGCCGCCCGCCTTGGGGCGAACCGCTTCCCCACGCGTCATGACCTTCGCCTGGCCCCAGCTCCTCTGGCTTCTGCTCGCGCCCGCCGCATTGCTGGCCCGGGAGCTCGCGGCCAAACGCCGCTCGGACTCCGTCGCGCATCCGAAAATAATCCGCGCCGAGGCCGGGATGCGCTCGCTAACCGTCGCCCCGCCCTCCTCCCTCCCGTCCGCCGCCTCCCATCGGGGCGCAAAGCCGCGTTGGTGGCTTTGCGCGGGCGCGGCGCTGGCCGTCGTGGCGCTGGCGCGCCCGCAATGGGGCCGGATCGACGAACCGGTGTTCAATCAGTCCCGCGAAATCGTCCTGGCCATCGATCTTTCGCGTTCGATGCTCACCCCGGACGTCACCCCCACGCGCCTGGACCGGGCGAAGCTGCTCGTCCAATCGCTGCTCGAGCGGCTGGCGGGCGAGCGCGTGGGCCTGGTGGTATTCTCCGGGACCGCCTTCCTCCAATCGCCGCTCAGCGCAGACTACGAGATCCTGCGTGAATTTCTCCCGGTGCTCGGCCCCGACTATTTGCCCGTGGGCGGCACCAACTATGGCGCGATGATCGACGCGGCGGCCGGAGCGTTTGAGGGAAAGACGGTCGCCGACCGATTTCTGATCGTGCTGAGCGATGGCGGCGCCAACGACGAGGATTGGAGGGATCATTTGGGCAAATTAAAGGAGAAGGGCATTCGCGTCATCGGCCTGGGCGTCGGCACCGCCGCCGGCGGATTCATTCCCGACGTGGGTGGCGGTTTCATGAAGGACGACCGGGGCGCGGTTGTATTGGCAAAGCTGGAGAGCGACACCCTGCGCGAGCTGGCCGCCAAGACCGGGGGCGTTTATCGCGATGCAGGCCAATGGGTCGATCTCGCGGCCTTGGTCAAATCCACGGTGGAGGCGGGCCGAAAAGGGAAGTTCCTCGAGAAGAATACCCTGCGCTACGTCGAACGCTATCAATGGGCGCTCGCGCCCGCGCTCTTCTGCCTGCTGATGAGCCTTTGGCGCGAATTTCCCGTGCGGCCCCGTCCGCGGGATGTGACGCTTAAAAGCGCGCTGCAGACGGCCTCAATGCTGATTTTAGTTTTTGCTCCCGCATTCCTCGTTCCGCATTCCGCCCGAGCCGACACCGAGGCCGGATCTCCGCCCGACTCCAGCGCATTGCTCGGGCGGATGGTCGGCCGCCTCTCCGCGCAGAACAGTCCGAGCGCGCTCGACTGGGCTGAACTCGGGCGCCAAACCGTCACCTGGGGGCAGCAGCTTCAATCCGATCATCAGCCGGTGCTCCCGGGGCCCGTGCATGACGCCCTGGCGGCCGTTGATGCGGGCTCGGCGCTCGATCCCAAGGTTACCGACTGGCCGCGTTTGCGCGCCGATCTGCAAGCATTGCTCAAGAAGACCGAGGAGCAAAAAAAGCCCAATCAGCAGCAACAGCAGAACCAACGGCAGAATCAGCAAAAAAATCAGCGGCAAAACCAGCAATCTTCCCCCCCTCCGCAAAGCGGGGAACCGGAGAACAGGCAGAACTCCAAAGATTCAAATGCGCCGAAACCCAGCCCGACCGCCGCGAATCCCGCGAAGCCCGGCGCACCGCGCGACGGCGGATCCCCCTTCGGCGACATGAAAGCCCAGCCGCCGCCGCCATCCGGCGGCATGCAGCGGGTCGGTGGCTCGACGGAACGCAAGAGCCGGGATCCCGCGGCGGCCGACCCGGCGCTGGCCCTTCCGCTTCAAAGGCTCGACCAGGTCCGCAATCAGGATTCTCCGGCCGATTTGTATCAGATGATCGAAAATAAAGAACCCAGGCCGACTCCGGCCGCCAACAGCAAAAATTGGTGATTTCCATGCGCGTTCGTCTCCACCATTTTACTTCTGTCCTTTGCTTGCTGTCCGCAATCGCCCAGGCCCAGTCAGTCCGCTGGGATCCGCCGGGCGGCACGCTCCCCGTCGGGCAGTCGACCTCGCTGCAGCTCATTTGCGAGGATTGCGAGCCAAAGGACACTCCCACTTTGCCCAAGGTGGATGGGCTGGCCCTGGAATACGACGGACAGTCCAGCAACATGTCGTGGACCAACGGCAGCTTTTCACACAGCGTGACGTACAACTACACCGCGCTCCTGTCGAAAGATCAAAGCGTCGAGATTCCGTCGTTCGAGATCGAAACCAACAAAGGGCGCCTCCGGGTGGCCGCGGTTCGCTTTGGCACCACCGGCGCCACGGTCGGCAGCAGCGGCGAAGCGCTTGAATCGGCGGCGAATTCCAGCCTGGAAGCCACGCCGGACAGTGTTTGGGCCGGCGAAGTCTTCGATCTCAGCTATAGCATTCAAGTCGGGCGCAGCTATTATCCCAACTTCGGAGATGGCACTTTCGATTGGAATCCCGATCCCCTGATCGCCGAGGAGTGGTCCCCGCCGGTGTTGGCCGACCTCAACTCCGGTTCCGAGCCGCAAACGGGCCTCACTTACCACACGCGCGCCATTGTCCGCAAACCTGGCGAGATCCACGCCCATCCCATCAACCAGCTCGTCAATCTGAGCGTCGGGATGAGCGGACTTGGTTTTTTCCAGCAGCGGCAGTACCAAAAATTTTCGGTCACGAGCAGCTCTCCCACCCTCACCGTTCGCCCCCTGCCGCCCGCGCCGGACGGTTTCACCGGCGCAGTCGGCGCCTTCCGGCTGATGTCCAAGGTGATTCCCACCACCGCACCTGTCGGCGAACCGATTACCTGGACGCTCGAACTCAAGGGCACGGGCAACTGGCCCGACATTGGCGGGCTGCCCGCGCGCGAGGTGTCGAAGGATTTTCAGGTGGTCCAGCCCAAAGCCAAACGCACGGCCGCCGCAAAAAAAATATTTGATTCAACGCTGAGCGAAGATGTCGTGCTGATCCCCACCCGGGCCGGCGTTTATGCGCTCGCACCCGCGACGTTCACCTATTTCGACCCGAAGGATGGCGTCTACAGAACGATCACCGCTCCGGGCGCGACCGTCACGATTTCCGCGCCCGCCAACGCCGAAAGCCAAACCCCGGGGCTTGGATCCGGGATGGTTCAAAACAACCCCCCGGCGCCTGCAGTCGGGGCACCGCCCGCGCCGCCCTCCCCTCCCTCCGGCCTCCCGCGGGATGCCCTGCCGGGTGGCGGCCCCGCCTTGACTCCGTGGTCCGCCAACGGGCTGATCGCTCTTCTGCTCACTCCAATTCCCTTGCTCCTCGCGCTCTGGCTTTGGCTCGCGCTGCGAAGAGCAAAGGAGGCAGATCCCCGGCGCTTGCAGCGTGAGGCCCGCATCCGGCTGGCTGCGACCTTGGCGCACCTAGGAACGCGGCAAGATGCCGCGTCTACGCCCGATCTCTTGGCCGCGTGGCAGCGTGACGCCGCAATTCTCTGGGGAATTCCCCATGCCGCGCCCTCCGCATCCCATCTCGGCGAGTCGGCCGAATGGACCGTCCTATGGTCAGAGGCCGAACGGACGCTTTACGGGCCCGCCGCCTCGCTGCCCGCGGACTGGAACAGCCGCGCCGCCGCGGCGCTTGCGGCCAAACCTGCGCCCGCGTTCGCATCCCGGCAATTGTTTCTCCCGCGCAACCTGCTGCCCTGGCTATTTGCGCTCACATTTTCTCTGGCAGTTCTCGGCGCGTCAAAGTCCGCATTCGCAGCGACCGAAGAGGGGGCACCTGCCTATCGCCGGGGGGATTTCCCGACCGCCGAAATTGCATGGAGAGCGGCGGTCGCCCATGAGCCCGCTGACTGGGCGGCGCGGCACAATCTCTCCTTGGCGCTCGCCCAGCAAAACCGTTGGGATGAGGCCGCAGCCCATGCCGCCGCGGCATTTGTGCAAGAACCCGAAAACGAGGCTGTCCGCTGGCAGTTCGCGCTCGCTTGCGACAAAGCCGGCTTCGTTCCCACGCCACTGGCTTTGTTTTTGACGCCGGGCCCCATCCAATCGCTCGCGCGGCTCGCGTCCCCGGCCACGTGGCAGCTTGTATTGGTCGCAGCGGTGTGGCTGGGCGCCGGCGCCCTTGGGTTTTTGATCCTGCGCGGCTTTAGACCGGGGATGTATTCGCCGGTCCCGGCGTTGTCTGGCCTGGGACTCGCCGCGGTACTGGCCGCCGTTGCCTTGCTGGGATGGTTTGCCTACGGACAGACCGCCGACAGCCGGGCAGTTGTCACCTGGCGCGATGCCACCCTCTGCTCGATACCCACCGAAGCCGATACGTCTCAAAAAACCACGCCGCTTGCCCCGGGAAGCGTCGCGCTGGCCGACAAGTCCTTTCTTGGCTGGACTCGCCTTTCCTTCGAAAACGGCCAGACCGGCTGGGTGCGGAGCGAGGAAGTGGTCGGCCTGTGGAAGTGATCGGGGGATCGGCGATCGCTCATCGCTTTTTCCAAACCGGGTCCACTTCGTAGGACTCCACGCCTTCCAATCGGGGCCAGATATCGTCAATCGTCGTCGCGACCGAGTACAGCCCCTGCATGCCGGAAACCTTGAACCGCTCGCGGGTCATCCGGTCAAAAAACCGCAATAAATCGTCGTAATAACCGTCCTGGTTAAAAAATACCGCGGGCCCGCTGATCTTCGCAAGACTGCGAAGCGTGAGCGCCTCGGCCATCTCCTCCAGCGTGCCAATGCCTCCCGGCAACGCGAGAAAACCGCCGGCGCGCGCGAGCATCGACTGTTTTCGCTCCGCCATGGTCTCGACGGTCACCAATTCGTCGGCCCCGTGAAACGCGAGTTCGCGCGCCTTCATGAACTCGGGGATCACCCCGACCACATGGCCGCGTTCCGCCTTCACGCCGCGGGCCAGCGCGCCCATCAGGCCGACCCTGCCGCCACCGTATACCAAGCCCCACCCGCGGCCGACCATGGCGCGGCCTATGGCTTCGGCCGCCTCGTAGTACTTGGGCGCGAGATGCTGGCTGGAGGAGCAATAAACGCAGAGAAGCTTGATCATCTTTTCAAAAACCTGAAGGGTGAGACTTATACCGAGCGAAGCGACATCAGCCAACCTGAAATTAAAAGGCCAACCTCCTTATCGCGGCCGTTTGGCGCCGTCGCCCACGGGCTATTTGCATCTCGGCCATGCGCGGACCTTCTGGATCGCCGCCCAGCGCGCCCGCGACGCCGGCGGCCAATTGGTGCTGCGCAACGACGATCTCGATGCCGCGCGCTTTCATTTGGATTTCGCGGACGCCATCCTTGAGGACCTGCGGTGGCTGGGCCTCGGTTGGGACGAAGGCCCGGACATCGGCGGCCCGCACGCTCCCTACAATCAGAGCCAGCGGCGTCCACTCTACCGGGCCGCGCTGGAAAAGCTGCACGCGGCCCGCCTGATCTTCCCCTGCGCCCGGTCCCGGCGCGACGTGCTCGATGCCGCGGTCGCACCCCACGAAGGCAATGGCGACGACGAGCCGATTTATCCAAAAAAATTCCGTCCGGCTCCGGACGACCCGCTTCCGGCGCTCGGAGAAACCGTCTCGGTCAACTGGCGCCTACGCGTCCCCGACGGTGAAGAACTGGTTTTTGACGACGGCAATTTCGGACGTCAGGGCGCGGTGACGGACCGCGACTTCGGCGACTTTCCCGTGTGGCGGAAGGACGACTGCCCGAGCTATCAGCTCGCGTGCGCCGTCGATGATGCCGCCATGGGCATCACCGAGGTCGTGCGCGGCGCCGACCTGATCCGCTCAACCTTCCGCCAGCTCCTGATCTACCGGGGGCTGGGCATGGCAGCGCCGCGGTTTTTCCATTGCCCGCTGATGACCGACCCCCAAGGCGAGCGCCTCGCCAAGCGCAACGACGCGCTCAGCCTCCGCACCCTCCGCGAGCAGGGCCACTGCCGTGAAGACGTGATTGCGATGTTTTCGTAACGCCCATACTGCTCGTGATCCCAAAAATCGGCATCTTGAATATTTCCGACCGCGCCAGCGCCGGGATTTACGAAGATACGCCAGGCAAGGCTTGCCTGGCGCTACTGAAGGAATGGCTGGCGACCCCCTTCGAGGCCGACTACAGGATCGTGCCCGATGAGCGCGAGGTGATCGAAAACGAACTGCGGCGCATGGCCGATGAATCCGGCTGCTGCCTGGTCGTGACCACGGGGGGGACCGGGCCCGCCCCGCGCGACGTCACACCGGAAGCCACCGCCGCCGTATGCGCGAAGCTCCTCCCCGGTTTCGGCGAACTCATGCGGTCGGCGTCGCTCAAAGTGGTTCCCACGGCCATCCTTTCACGGCAAACCGCCGGAATCCGCGGCCGGACCCTCATCGTAAATCTGCCCGGCCGCCCCAAGGCGATCCGGGAGAACCTCGAAGCGGTCTTTCCCGCGATCCCTTACTGCATCGATCTCATCGGCGGCCCGCGCCTGGAAACCAATGAGTCCGCAATGAAGGCGTTCCGACCGAAGTGACCGGATCAGAGATCCGTATACTTCTCAGCCCTCCCGCGCGATTTCTCGACGGTGTACTTTTTCGCGTTGGCCTCCATCTTCGCCTCAATGGCGGCCGAAACATCAATGCCGGTCGCGTTGGCGAACTCCAGGGCGTAAATCACCACATCGGCGAGTTCCTCGGCGATTTTGAGGCGCTTGGAGCCATCTTGCGCGATCGCGCGGGACTTTTCCGGCGTGGCCCAGAGAAAATGCTCCATCAGCTCCGCCGCCTCGGCCGCCAAGGCCATGCTGAGATTCTTGGGCGCGTGAAACTGTTCCCAATCGCGGTCGCGCGCGAAGGAGAGCACCCGGGATTTGAGTTCGGCGACGGAGGTGGTGGAGTCGGTAAGCATCGCGCGAGCATGGCAGGAATTGGCGGGAATCCAAAATAATTCTTGGCACGCCACCTGCTATATGCATGGTACCACTGTTCCAATGAACCGGACCCAACAGCAACATCAGCGCAGCAGCGCCGGCACTTCGTTCACGAAGGCCTGTGGCCGCCTTGGCTGCGCGATGCGTCCGGTTGTCATTTCCCATTGGAATAAAACCGGCGCGGGCTTCCCAGCCTGAACCTCTCCTCCTAACGGAATAAAGTTCAGCCCATTGGAAGCCCCGCGGTCCCCGAGACCCGAGGAAGCTCCCGCTTTCCCAACATGCACACCATCATCCACACCACCCGTCCCGATACCCGCAGTCGCGGAGCCAAGCCGGCGTCTGTTGCCGGCTTTCGCAAACCGCATTACGATTGCCGCGGAGCGGCCGACGCGTTGCAGATCGTCGTTTACATACCCGGCGTGGATGCCACGGGCGTGAGTATCGAAGCGCAAGCTCCCGACCTCATCGTCACGGCGCGCAAAACCCGTTTCGTCCGCGTCAACTGGCAGGCTTTGCACCTTGAGGGGTCACAGCGCGACTATCGATTGCGCCTGCGGCTCGGCTCGGCCTACGCCTACCCGTTGATGCAGGCCGAAATCCACAATGGCGTGCTAACAGTCACGCTGCCGATAAGCCAGGGTCACCAGGCGGGCGCTCCGGCCCGCTGGCGCCGCGTGGCTTGATTCGGACACCCTTCGCCTGCGGGCACCACTCCAACGAGATATCGGGCGAATTTCGCACCGATCTCCTGGAGTCCGTGACCCGCAGGCGCCAGGGCGCCGAAAAAATAAAAATTAATGGCACTCTCGGGGTGGCCGCTGGTCTATCCGAGCACCATGACACCGACTCCTTTTTATACTTCCACTCCCAAACCGCGCCTGGCGGAACCGCCGCGCATCTCCGGCTGGCCGGACGCGCAGTGGAGCCGCCCCGTTTTCCGGGCTCCTCCGCTCATCGTCGAAACACCGGTTCCTGACATCCGGGATTTTGCTGAGGCTCAGGATCGGTTGATCTGCCGATAGGAATGTAGACGCGATCTCCAGATCGCGTATCGAAAGAGGAACGCGGCGGGACGCGGCGTCTACTTTTCCGGAATCAGCCAGCTCAAGCCCGAGCTTGAGCCTGGCGCTTGTGCCAGTACATCAGCGAGATAGCGCATCATCGGCGCCACCTCGCGGTCGAATTGCCAAGGCGGGTTCACGATGAGAAGGCCGCAACCTCTCATCTTGGGCGAATTCGGATCAATGACCATTTCGACCGTCAGCGTCGGCGGCAGCAGGACCGCATCGAGGTTCTCAAAAAGCGCATCGACCCGCGCGCGCCCCGTGAGCGGATACCAGACAACATAGGTGGCGCCGGGAGACCGCCGCAACCCGCAGCGCAAGGCCTCGACGATTCGCGCGTCTTCTTCAGCGTCCTCAAAGGGGGGGTCGATCAAGACCAACGCGCGTTTTTCGGGCGGCGGCAGCATCGCGGCGAGCGCACCGTAGCCATCCATTGCATGCACCGAAACACGCTTTTCCCGACCAATGCTGATGCGAAGCGCCTCGCATTCATCCGGATGCTTTTCGCATAGCGCCAGCCGGTCCTGGGGGCGGGCGAGAAGGCGCAGGAGCCAGGGGGAGCCGGGGTAAAATCTG
>Ga0302325_10025836_pt1 | contig 12203 bp, 9 predicted proteins | sample Palsa_T0_2_FD_201948 | JGI IMG/M metagenome (GOLD analysis project Ga0302325, IMG submission 201948) | Peat permafrost microbial communities from Stordalen Mire near Abisko, Sweden - Palsa_T0_2 | ecosystem: Environmental > Terrestrial > Soil > Palsa > Peat permafrost | place: Sweden: Abisko...
CTATTCTTCCACCGCCAATTGTAGGTATAAGCCTCTGCGACACAATAGCCATAAGTATATTTGCTAGCTGTGAACGTATTTGAGGCTGTTGGTGAGGTGGAAATACGTCAATCATACGGTCAATCGATTGCGCTGCACTGTTGGTGTGTAGAGTAGCAAAAACCAAGTGACCCGTCTCAGCAATAGTTATTGCACTAGCGATTGTTTCCAGGTCACGCATCTCCCCTAGTAGAACAACATCGGGATCTTCTCTAAGGGCGCTTCTTAAGGCTGCGCTAAATGAATAAGTATCATAGTGCACTTCCCTCTGAGCAACTACAGATTTTATAGAACGATGGGTGTATTCTATCGGGTCTTCAATAGTGATTATATGAACTGCTTTTTCAGCGTTAACTTTATGAAGCATGGCTGCAAGCGTAGTTGATTTACCAGAACCGGTAGGTCCTGTTACTAAAACTAAACCAGTAGGATAATTAGCAAATTTGTTAACTATTTGGGGCAATCCTAGCTGTTCTACGGTTAATATCTCGTTCGGAATTAACCTTAAAGCTGCCGCTATATTGCCACGTTCATGAAAGGCATTAACACGAAAACGACATACATCGCCAAATGCGAAACTAAAATCGAATTCCTTATCCTTCAAAAGAATTTGCTTTTGGTCCTCGTCTAAGATGGAAAACACTAGTGATTCTACCGCCTCTTCATCAAGCGGATCGGCAGCATTGACTGGCGTTAAAGCACCGTCAACCCTCAATGTTGGTGGAAGTCCTACTTGTAAATGTAAATCAGACGCCTTGCGTTTGACTGTTTCATCTAGCAGTACTTCAATTCTTGGTTTTCCTGCGTCACTCATAGTCCCACCTCTCTTATTGTGATCAGCCTGTTTGTCATGCGTTACCTTCTGCTGCGACACGGTTAACTTCCAGTAAGGTTGTCTTTCCGTCTAAGGCCTTTAGGTATCCGTCCTGACGCATGGTTATCATACCTTCTGCTCGGGCTTGATTTTCAATTTCTGTACTTGTTGATCTTTTCATAATTAAGCCCTGGATTGCTTCTGATACTTCAAATACCTCATACAGTCCCATACGGCCCCTATAGCCAGCTGGCGTATCGGTACTGTCTGTACCCTTGTTTAAAGTATAAGCATTATCGCCCCTTAAGGGCAAGCTTTTATACCCTAGATCTGTGGCTACCTTGGCCATATCGGCTGCTGACTGAGGCAAGAGACCACCAAGTGTGCTTTGAATTGCTGCGGTTTCCGTCGGCGACGACGCATACGACTGCTTGCCATTGTCTGCAATTTTACGTACAAGTCTCTGGCCAATAACAGTATTAACAGTGCTTGCTATAAGAAAAGGCTCAACACCCATATCTAGCAGACGAGGAAGGATACCTGCTGCACTGTTCGTGTGTAACGTACTAAACACAAGGTGACCGGTTAGTGCCGCCTGCACAGCAAGCTGAGCAGTTTCCTTATCGCGAATTTCTCCAACCATAACTACATCAGGGTCTTGACGCAAGATACTTCTGAGTCCTGCCGCAAAGGTTAAGCCGACTTCAGGATTAACCTGAATCTGATTGACACCATCCATCTTGTATTCAACCGGATCTTCAAGCGTAACGATATTAATGGCTTCATTTTTAATCTCTTGCAGTAAGGCATATAAAGATGTGGATTTACCTGACCCAGTAGGACCACTGGTTAGAATCATTCCGTTTGGACGTTCTAACCCTTTTTTAATTGTCCTTAATGATCGTCCAAGATAACCCATGTCTTCAAGCCTAAGCGATGTTCCGCTTTTATCTAGAAGACGTATGACAACCTGCTCGCCCCAGACGATCGGCGCAATAGCAATACGTAAATCTATATCTTTGCTGTCTACATGGATAGTAAACTGTCCGTCCTGCGGTATACGGTGTTCATCAATCTTTAAGTTAGACAAAATCTTAATACGAGATATAAGAGCGGGTTCAGCGTTCTTAGGCATACGTGTGACTTCACGTAGCACACCGTCTATTCGACAGCGAATTTTTACATCTTTTTCAGTTGGTTCTATATGAACGTCACTTGCTCCGTTTCTAGCAGCAAATTCAAGGACGGCAGATAAAGCTTTGCTAATAGGAGAGTCTTCGACCAAATTCTTAATAGATTGTGGCTTGTTTTTAATAGCCTCGGCTTCAGCACCCTCAGGCTGTTGCCCAAGGGGAGCGTTAAGACCCGTATTCATTGTGTCTAAACGAGAATCATACTGCTTCAGAACTTGTCGTATACCGGCTTCGCTGGCGACATACACTTTTAGAGGCCTGGCTATACGATTACTCAAGAAATCAACTGCTTGCACATTATCCGCGTCAAGCATACCAATAACTAAACGGTGATGCATTTCCCCCAACGGAACCGCCATGTATCTTTCAGCGATTTCTTTCGGCAATAGCTTTAATATACTTGGGTCAATCTTGGCAGCAGTCAAATTAACGTAAGGCATTTTAGTGACTATGGCATTTGCCTTGGTAAGCTGTTCGTCAGTAATGAAGTTGTTATTCAATAGATAAGTAAGAAGAGGCGTATTGCTCTTCTCTGCTTCCGTACGTGCTGCTTCCAGCTTATCCCCGTCAAGCATCTTAGTTTTAACTAACTGATCGGTAACTTGCTGCTCGGTACTGGCAGATAAAACATTCATGACTTAACTACCTCTTTATTGTGCCTTGTGGCTAATATAGGTTCGACGTTGTTTAAAACTTTTATACTTTTATTTTGGCTGCATCCCACACAAAACTCCTACTGTCAGCCACTACTGCCCACTAAATGGATTTGTATTATTGCTCTGTCCTATTGTGATAGTATTGCTTGGGTCAAACATATTGCCATTAAAGTATTGTTTGCTTGGAGTCTGAAAGTCTGTCGAAATGGCCTCTACTTGCGTCCCCTGCTGTTGCTTACTTTTGGACGAGAACACTTGCTTTGAAATAACAACTGAAAGAATAATACTCACTAAAACAACTACCCCGATTAATGCTATGTCTTTTTGTTTCATGGTACTATTTGCTCCGATATATTAACGCTTTTACCTGGCTGGAAGTAAGTGTGTGCAGTAACACTAAAGGTCATGTTATTGCTACCACCTTCTAAATCAATAGTATCTATATATATTGGTCGAATAGAATTTTGCAAGGCGCTTGTAAGCTCAGTAACCGCACTGTAATTCATGTTGTTAATAGAAAATGAAAATGGCATAGCTACAGGTGCAGGATCGGAACTTGTTGAATTGGATTGTTGGCTCAATTGCTCATCCGTTCCAGATATGCCGCTAAGAGCAAGCCCTTGGTCTTCGACAAGTCGTTCAATACTTGAAGTAACTGCCGGGAAGTCATAATTTGGAGGCAAGGCATCAAGAATTATTTGTGAATTACTACCATTATTATTTCCTACAGTACCACTACTTTGCCCGCCAATAATATTAGTCTGGCTATTATTGAATTTATCATATGAACTCTTGAGGCTAGTGAAGGCATCTATATTGGCTTTAAGCTGTTTGTTAGCCTTTGACTGGACAGAATTAACTTTCGACTGATAGTGGTCTTGTTTCCAGACTGAAACCGAAGCTACAAGACAGAAAACAGTAACAAATGCCGCGATCGCAACGGTTGCCACCATTTGCGCGTTGGCCTTATCTATTGCCATTCGCTTGGTTAATATCTCTGTAGGCACCTTAGCCATAACTAATTACCTCCTCCTGTTGTAGTTGGTGCGCCGTTTGTCTGGAGAGACTGAAATAAGCTAGTTGGCACATTAACGTCAGCCCTAGTAGTAATACTTGGCACCTGAAGTGTGACGTTATATTCAACATTTAGTATCGCAGGATCGTAGTCAAAGGTAATGGTATAGGTGGCTGCCTGTGCCGGATTTATAGGATCACTACTTAGACCAAAGTTACTAAGCACAATGTCTGAGAAAGCCGGTTGTGTTGCCTTCTCGTTGTTAATCGAGTATGTAGTTTTCTTTATTACATCTACGTATTGGTTCACGCTACTAAGTGAATCTGATGATCCGGTAATAGTAATCTGTTTTTGAGTTGTATCAGCATCAAAATTACTAATCGATATGTCCGCGGGAGTCAATTCGTTTAAGTACGTCTGAAACAATCTCGAAACAGCTGGATTGGCTGAATCTAAAGCCGGCAAACTTTCAAGTTGGTTCTGTACTGTCAAAATAGTATTAATATGAGGCTCTGATTTAAGTTGCTGGGAATTGCTTGAAATATCGTTGTTAAGATCGTGTAAATGCTTCTTAAGAGCAAGATTGTAACCGAACAACAGTGCAAGAATGACTACTGACACTACCATAACAATAATTGACACGCTTGTTATCATTCGTCTTTGGCGCTGCGCTTTTATATACTGCTGCTTTACGTCTGGTAATAAGTTAAGCTGAATCATGAACTTCTCTCCGCTAAACCAACCGCTACGCCAAATTGATTAGAAATAGCTAGTAGTTCATTTTGCCTATCAGCACTGAAACTAACATTTTGCCATGAGTTACCTATCTCAACACTAATGCCAAATTTATTGGCCAAATAAAGCGGGAACTCTGGAATGGTGGCTGCTCCACCGGTTACGATAATTTTTTCTACTTTTGATGTACTGTATCTAGTTTGGAAGAACTTAACTGATTTCTCAATTTCAGTAGTAAGGAGATCAACAATACCACTTATAGACTCGAGTACTTGTCCTTCGAGTTTCTCTTTGCTCATACCAAATTTTCTAACAAATTGCTCAGCCTGCTTATGATCGACATTAAGATTCTGCATAGCTGCTTTAATAATTGAATCCATTCCTGTAGGTAAGCTGCGTGTTAGATGAGGTGCTTCGTTCATTACTATTACTAAGTCGGTACCCAAGTTACCCATGTCTACAAGTAGCTGTGGCGCGCCGCCCGGAGTAGACAATGCACGTGCCATAGCAAGATTGTCCGGCTCAAAAGCAATTACGTTAAGCCCGACTGCCTCAAGCAAATCAAGCTTAGATTCGACATACTTGTTGGTTACGCTTGTTAGTAATATTTCTTGTTTAGTTTTATCTGCAGGGGAATCACCGATCGGTATCCAGTCTATCTTCGACTCGGCAAGAGGTGTGGGAATAAGCGAGTCGGCTTGATACGGTATGGCCTTGGCAAGTTCGCCTCTGGACAATTTATCTACATCTGAAACGGTCGTGAAGACTTTATCTGATGGTATACCTACAGCTACCCTGTTTGTATTTACACCTGCTTGTTTTACTAGTTGTGAGATTATTTGTGCCAGTTTCTGCTGGTCGACTTTCGAATCGCTTACGGCAACCGAGCTATCAATAGGAACGTAGGCGTACTTAACGAGAGCTTTAGTACCACCTTCACCACGAAGTTGAACCAATCTTATAGCAGTAGTGCCAATATCTAATCCGAAGAAATCACCGCCACTTGCAAGCAAGTTACTCATAGCTCTGCTCCATCTGAGGTACTCATGTTAGAAATTATAGCATAAGCACTTAGTATATTTTGGCACTCAAATATAGATGCGTATCTTGCAACTGAAAATATTTGTTTTGTTCCCACCATACTAATTTTATATTTCCTATACCGCTATTGCTTTTTTAAAGTATATCATAAATTACCCTACTTAAAATACTGGGGGGAGACTTGTAATCGAATCGCTGTTGTCGCCACCTTCTGTTTCTGTTTCAACAGGAGGTCTTCCTAAATATACTTCAGGAGTAAAGTTAAATACTTCGGCGGCACAAGTATTTTGATCTACCCAGCCTACTCCACCTTCCTGCTCGTTACTACAACTTGTCAAAACTGGCGCAGTTGGAGCTGGTGGAATAGTAGTGGACATGCCTTTGTCTCCCTGTGTAAGCACACAGGCGACTATGCCGTTGCCGCTCGCTATTAGGGGTCCTTGTTCATTTGGGTTAGCCGTGTAGTAGTTATATTGAGCATCATAGAACTTATACATAGGTTCAAGAGCTACTGGTCCGGAATCGCTTTGCCATGCTGGATCACAGGTTCCGGTAGCAGGGTTGACCGGTATAACATAGCCTACAAGCGTAGCAGACGGGTCTCCAAAGAGTTCGTGGGCAACAGAATTAGCGGTTGCCTGGTCTGGCTCAGTTGTATAGTAATTATCTCCTGGGCTCGTACCTGTATTTCGAGGCATGAAATACAACCCTAGTTCACCAGGCTGAATGTTGTTAGTAGGTAGTACGTACATTGGCGGCTGATCGTTATCATTAACACAACTTGGTGGAACCCCATTGTAAATAGCTGGCACTGCAGGCACGCCAGCTGCCTGATAAAAGTGAATGCCTGGAGCTCCCGCACCCTCTCCGCAAAACTCACTTTCCAGTTGAATGGAACCATTGGGATCGGTCACCGGTCCTGTGGGTTCAGGTGGTTTTTCATCTCTTAAGCTGCCGAATGTACGTTCTAAGTGGATGTCATTTGCTTCCATTTGCCCGTTTACTTCTAGCTGTTCGTTGCAAGTACTGTATTGGTCAGCCGATGATACAGCCCCAGAACTATCGCTACAGGTATATATATTGCCTCCCGTACCATCCGCGTTATCACTTATGTATGTTCCATCTAAGTTAGTAACCCCTGAATCTATATAGATATTTCCAGTGGCTACAATTGTTACTGATGGTACATTCGATGAGGGGGGTAGCGTAGTAGCAGTCCAGTCTTTCGCATTAGCATCGGAATAAGTAATATTATTAGTAATCTCGGCATCTCCCGTAATGAATATTGAGATGTTAACGCCATTTGCAATGGTTCCTCCTGGAATTGCGACCTTCGTCCCAGTTCCTACAGTTTCTGTATAGGAGCCTGAAGGAATCTCGTCCAGGGGCTGCGATTCATATGGATTTTGTGTTTGAGAAGTGCTTGCCGTAATTGACACTGGACAATCTGTACCCGAACCACCTGTGTATGTGCCTCCTAAGCTTGGCTCATACGCGTCATACGCAGAGACGTCGGTTACATTATTGGCAAAAGAAAGCTCGGATGGTGATCTTGCTTGATTGTTCGACCCCGCTAAACCACTTAGGCCGCTGGCCACGCCTGTTATCTGACCCAACGAGAGTGTCTCATACTGCACGCTTGTACCGAAATCATAAGGTTTGTACGTACCGCTGTCATTGTCCCATCCGTCTAATACACCTCCTCCACTACAAGTTGAATCAGTGTTTGTGGGGAAATCACTTATAGCTCTGACACCGCTACCGTAAACTTTAAAGAAAGGTTTATTATCTACGGTGTCACACAGACCTTGACCTCCACCCGAACCACCGTTCACTAGAACGGTGCCGTCGGCATTAATTACGTTCAAGGCTGTATCACCATAAGTAGTATCCATAAATGGACAATATTGATCTCCGGCTTCCAGACCGGATAATGTTGGACCGTATGGGTTTCCAGAGGGATCTATTGGATTAGAGCCTTTTTGATACGTGATCTGGGTTTCACCTTGGGTACAATCATACGGGTTTGTTGATGGGGGTGTTGCAGATAAAAGAACGTCAGCGTCGCCGGTTCTTAGCATCTTATCGGTTATATTACAAGTTAGCATAGTAAGACCGGAAGCAGGATCAAAGTTTTGATTGTAAAGGCCATCTTCCTCCGTTTTTGCATTGTAAGCTACGGAAACAGCGGCAGTAGTTGAATAAGACGTAGGGTCCTCATCATCAGGGCTTAAAGAAACGGTTGAATTATCTGTAACGGTAAATCTTGAGCATGATGTCATTTGGTCTCCGTAACCTACTCCCTGGTATACAGTCCCGGGTGTTCCACCCCCAGCTGCAGTCTGTAGGCCATAGAAGTTAGCCTGGCTAGCCCTTTCGGCGTATACATAAAACGTGTATGTGTAGCCGTCTAAGAGGTCTGGTGTAGAACTTCCAATAGGTTGGTTCGGGTCGTTGTCTGCTGGAATATTAAACCCATACCCCGCCGGCACCCCTAGAGGAGATTGATCTGCCGTATAATAACCGTCGCTGTTGGACTCGTAGTTATAATCGTAAGTCACTCCTGGATTAGCGGATGTTTGGTATTTAACTTGTACCTCAGGGTGGTAACTCAGATCTGATTCATCTTCAACCCATCCCCAAACAGCATCTAGACCATTCGTTTGGTTCACGCAGCTAGTGCCATTAATATATCCAAGGGCAGACCAACCGGGGGGAGGTTGCTGCGGACATTGCCTAGTATAGGTCATTGTTACGTTAGGAGTACTGTCATATATGCCATCTGGCCCTTCGGTTTTATTAGTGGTAATCGGGTTTTCTATCGATTGGAGACTATTAGCGGCCTTTACCCAATACCATATACCATTAACCGGATCTTGAATTCTCAGGTAGAAGACCAAAGTATAGTTAGGGCCTCCGCTCGGGTGCAACAAGAAGGTGGACTGAAGATTACTCGGTGAAATTACTATAGGATTTCCTGACTGGAATTGACCAGAAGTCAGCTCCGTTATTTCATTGCCATCATTTAGGCCTAGATTGACATTGTTATCCTTGTTGTTTCTAGTATAAAGCTGATAATTTATTGGGGCGGCACTCGGATAAGCAGTGTCTTCCCCATATATAGTCGCCTGCGTACAATCTGCACTAATATCATTGACTCCACCAGTCGGATTCGGGGTCTTGAGTTGATTATTGCAGTCAAAAGTAGACGCATCAGTGTACTCGCTAAAAGGTAGCTGCACGGATAGACCGTGAGCTCGAGAAACGTTATACCAAGTCCACGTATAACTATCTCCTACTTTGAAACTAAATGGGTAACTCGCGGTAGGGTAACTCGTGTTATTTGCTAGCCATTGTTCTCCTGCCGCACTGCCATTAGCGCCCGCCATAGGAGAATAAGTAACATTCCCATTTGTATTGTTTTTAATACTCCAGTACTCATACTGGTTTCCGCCCGCCGATGAGTCTTGTGTACTAGTATTTCCTTGATTACGCCATGTAAAGGTGCCTGAGGTTGTTGTCTGACCCACTGCCGAGCAATCTGGCTGAAACTGAAAAGTATAATTATGTTGCGGCCCTAGTGGTTGATTAACTATACCGTATCCTCCACTAGTGCTATCTTGTCCTATTGCGTTTGGACAATACGACTCGTTAGAACCACCGAGAGGTTCGCTTGCTTTAGGGGCAATATTAGGTCCGAGGCATGGGTCAGGTAGAGAATTATTAAAAGTCGCATAATCAGCTGCTGGATCTTGGATATTGGTATAGCCACCGCCAGTATTATTAGTGGCAGGACTGATATAGTAACCGTTTGTGGCGTTAAAACTCATACTGAATGTTTTTGTACTGGCATCGCTAGAGTTATCTGTTACTTGAATAATGTCGTAAGCCATGGGTTGGCCGCCGGAGTAACCGTATCTTCCCGGAGCGCTCGTAAAATTGCTAATAGGTAATACCAAATTTGGATTACTGCCATTATTTGCACAACTTACTGAATTATTATTATCCGAGGCCGTAAAATTACTTATTAAAGGAACAGTGTTGGGTGGATTGGCGCTCGCGTCTTCCCAGCCTACAGAGTCACTCACTGCCTTGCAAGCGTTATTAATAGTCAAATCAACTACGCCCGAGTCAGAAAGATCTTTAGGAGCAATTACAACATAAGTACTGGTAGGTTCGCTAGCACCAGTGCTCCTTACTCCCCACCAACACGCATCTGTTACTGAGACTTTATTTGTACAAAGATACGATGTACCATTAATTGATATTTTGTCTCTAGAATTAGGATCTACTTTACCTTTATCATTAGTGTTGTAAAGATTATCTGAGTTACTATCCCACAAAAGGAACTGGCCTGCTCCGTGTTGAGATGAATACGAAACTGGTCCTGTTGTAGGGTCACCAGAACTTGATGTCCAAGAAGCTGTGCAACCGTTAGGATAATCGATTTGGGTTGCAGGACATGCGTAAGCCGCACCAGTTTGACTCAATGAAAAAAAGACAGCCCCAAGTAAACCTGCGCCGAATATAATCAAAGAGTTGAATTTCAAGCTGGACTTTTTAAGATTTGAATAGGTGTTTTTTGGCTTATTCCAAAAATTAATCATACTTACTTAGCCTTTTCCATATACTGCGCAAACACAAAAGCTTTTTCCCGTTGGCTATATTGCTTTTGACTTAAGTAGAGTTTTTCAAGCTGGGTGGAATAAGATAAAGCTTTGTTTGTATTACCGGCAACAAATGTACAAGTTACAAGGTAATTAAGGGCAGTCTCTCTTGTCTGAATATTATAATATGTAGAGTTCCCCAGTTTGGAAACTTCTGGATTTATCTGATTTATGCCATCGTTACATGTTTCGTTCTTTTTCAGGCTTGCTATTGTTTTATCCAAGCTGTTACTACGACTGGTTTTTTGTGATGTATGCAATTTGGGTAAGAATATCAAACCAAGAATAACAATTACTATTATGGCTAAAAGTACATAAAGAATAGCTCTTATATGTTTTATATGCCTTTTATAAAATTTGGCAGGCTTTATGCTTCTATTTTGGGTTTGTTCAACTTCCATTCAAAACTCACAAAGTACACTACAATGGATACCGCTTATACTTTAGTTAGATTGTAATTGACATCTGATAGTTTGGCAATGCCCAAACTATTTTATAAAGCCAAAAGATAGAGTGTTTTTAGCTACCTAATGTAACTAGTCCTGGTTTAAGCATTCGTTGAGTGAAAGGAACAACAACATGTTTGTTAGTTTCGCCATCGCCAATCAATGGAACTGGCATTTTAAAACTAGTAGTCGCGCCTGATGTACTGTTACTGTTAGGACTGGCGCTTACATTTGCCGATTTAGGCCGATCAGCCGCAGGAATAGCTACGGCCGGAATATCAATAGTGTTGCCGCTTGTCCAATGAAATGGCTCTAGTGCTAAGTAACGATCCATTTCATTGTGGTTAGGGTGAATTTGTTCGTGAATGTATACATAAGTACCTTTACCGTTTGGACCTGAGAATGGCTTTGATCCCATGCCCGGACCATATATACCGTTACCACTCTGTAAGATAGGTCTTGAGTATTTGAAAAATGCCTGGTGATTATCTGGATCAAAGCTCTCAGCAAAGGCTTCTTTATAATTACCTCTCCAGGTACTATCGGTATTAATCGTCATGTCCATAGACTTGTTCTGCTTATTCCAATAAAGTACGGGGCCTTCCTCTACGCGACCTTCCCATCTCTCGGTAGCATGAGATATAGGCCATACTTCGTCATTGACAGCTAAGCCATTAGACTTAAGGGTCGTCATCATTATACGGTTAGGTTGCTCGGCGTAAGCAAGATATATTTTGCCATTTTCAGGGTCCTTCTGAACGGTTGGATCAATTAAACCACCGTATGCCTCCTGTGCGTTTCCTGCTACATTGTTAAATTCACCAGTGTAAGCTAAGACTTTAGTGTGTTTGTACATAGAATGTATACTTCTTCCCCAAGCAACTCCAAGAACCATGCCATTTTCAACTTTTCCATTAGATATTAAGCGGTCTTTTGAAGGGTCAACTTGAGCTGCAAAGTAAAGAATATAATTCTTACCTATTTTTTGAATAGTTGGGCCCCAGTAGTGTCCGTATGGAGACTTAAGAGCCCACCACGGTTCATGCCCGTCCGGAAACGCATCTCCATCAGGTATCATGTCGGTCAAGTTGTGAGTCTTATAAAGTGAAAAAGCTCCATCACGGTTTGGATCATTAGGATTGCCGACTTCATCTTGATCTTTATCTGAAGTACAGTCAACTTCCATAGTGTAGCGTTCGCCGGGTAGTCTTATTGCATCTGGATCAGGACATGCTACTGAATAAGGGTTAGTTACTATTTGGCTTGTTGCAGTGCCATCTAGATTAGCAGCTTCGGCTCTATTATTTTTCATGCCGGCTGCAAGGCTAAGAGAGGCTACAACAACGCTGGCTGCAAAAGCAGCTATGCCGCCAATTCTAGCTAGTCTACTGCGAACATAAGGGTCTTCAATGTCATCGTTGGCACCATCAGCAACAAGCTGATGGTGCATGTCTGGTTGTTCAGAATGAATTTTTTCGGCCATAGTTATGATCCACCTTTACTGTGTCTGTGCATTTGATATAACTAAACCATATATTAACACAAATCATTATAATTTGCAAGTGTATATTTTATATCTTTGACTAGATGTAAAACT
>Ga0302325_10025838_pt1 | contig 12202 bp, 3 predicted proteins | sample Palsa_T0_2_FD_201948 | JGI IMG/M metagenome (GOLD analysis project Ga0302325, IMG submission 201948) | Peat permafrost microbial communities from Stordalen Mire near Abisko, Sweden - Palsa_T0_2 | ecosystem: Environmental > Terrestrial > Soil > Palsa > Peat permafrost | place: Sweden: Abisko...
TAACGATTGTCCTTGTCTTCGGCGGAGGCTTTGAGACAGATCGCTTCGATCGCCTTGGGGATATCCGGTTTACGACCGCGAGGTGGAACCGGTTGTGACGTCCGCGCCAGATTGAGGATTTCATCACGGCTCTGCCCATCGCGCGGCGGCTGGCCGGTCAATATCTGGTACAGGGTCGCACCCAACAGATATACGTCGGTGCGCTCGTCCACATCCAGCATTTTCCCGTGAGCCATCTCGGGAGCCATGTACAGCGGGCTGCCCATGATGCTTCCCGCGGTCGTCTCTGCCGTGCCGCTGCTGCTACCGGATATCCCGGGCGGACTGTTGATCGCCTCAGGCTGTCCCCGCACTCTGGCCAGGCCCCAATCGAGCACCATGGTTTCGCCGTAAGGCCCAAGCATGACATTGTCGGGCTTGAGATCGCGATGCAGCACCCCGCGGCTATGGGCGTAGGCGACGGCATGGCAGATGTCCACGAATACTTGTAGTAGGCGATGCCACTGCAGTTCGCGGTCGCCCTGGTTCGACCCGGTGGCGTGGTATTCGTCGATGGCCTGCTTAAGACTTCGGCCGCGAACAAACTTCATGACGTAAAACGGCCGGCCCGCTTCATCCAATCCCATATCGTGGACAGGGACGATCCCCGGATGCTCCAGTTGACCGGTGACTTGTGCTTCAGCAAGGAACCGCTTCTTCGCATCCTGTCCGCCAAGAGAGAGCATCTTGACCGCAACCTCGCGTCCGAGGTGAGAATCTTCAGAGACCCATATCTCGCCCATCCCGCCTCGGGCATGGAACTTCTTGATGAGGTAGCGATTTCGCCCCAATGAAACGGCGATTGGTGATGCTTCGATTTCACCCGCTGGACCAGACACCGCCAAATCGGAAATACCGACGCCCGGCGGCATCGTGGGTGTTCCAGACGGTTGCGGATCAATGGTCTCCGCGAGATTTTGTGAATCGCCATCCGGCATCAGCCCTGATCCTCCAGGCAATCATTTCCATGTCGGGTTCCTAATCCAATCGTTTTGAATGCCATCGCCCGCAGCAGACAAACGCTGCCCAGCAGCATCACCGCCTTCAGTATATTTCGCCGAACATCCGCAATCGTCACCACGCGGCCCACTTCAGCCGTCGAACCATGCGCTTGTGCTTTGGCCGAAATGCCCGGGAGGGTCTGGCCCAGATCATTCTGCTTCGAGACTGGTGGTTCCTGGCCGGGCGGTGTTTCGACTCGGTTCCACGCATCCCCGGCGGCCCTGCTGGTCGATCCCCCATTCCAGATGGCCTGCGTCGTCGGCGGGTGCGATTTCCGCGTCGTCGGTAACTTGCCGGCTAGCGGCGCTGCTGGATGGACGACATTCCCCGGCTGAGTGGTCGGTTTACTTTTGTTATAGGTGTTGGTAACCGCCGGGGGCAGGATCTGGTCTGCCACGTCCGGTTGCGACGCAGAAGCCGAGTTCGTTACCGTCCCGGTGTCGGAACCCTCCACCACGATGGTCGCAAAAAATGCCAGCAGGGCCGACCCCACTGACAATCGCCCACCCGCGGCAGGGGCCGGGGTCGTGAGGCTGTCCTGGAGAGCCGCAGCGTCCGTGATGCCAAACTGGAACTGCCGCGTGCCGTCGCGCAATCCATCGGTCAGTTGAATGCTCTGCTCCTGGTCCGACCCGACGATCAGCACGCCGCCGCGGCTGGCCTCTGCCACGTTGCTGACATTCAGAACGAACTGACCTGGCACGATCGGCAGCACGACCACCTCCACATTGCTCGCCACGCTGACGAACGAATCGGGAATCTGGTTGCTCAAACTATTGGTCTGCAGGCTGTAATCGATTCGTGTCCCGTCGGGATCGACCAAATCAAGCGACACCGGGTCCAGAAACATGACCAGAAACGGAGGCAGATCTTCCCCCGCAAGCGCCGGCTCGAAAAGGTGAAGCATCTGATTGAGCAAGGATGACGTGACGGTCGTTCGATCTCCTTCCTGGGTCAGGAGCGAATCCAACATCGCTCCGAGGTCGCTGTGGAATTGGGTGAGAAACGCCGTGCCTGTTTGGAAAATCCCAAGGTTTCCCAGGGAACCAATGTTGGAAACCAGATTCGCCGCGGCGAAGCGTGCGCCATCGACTATTTGTCGGCCGCTGAGGGATACGAGATGGTTTTCGGCGAAAGCGCTGGCGGTCAAAGCGGCCTGCTCATCGTCATTGAATGCCGCCGATTTGATATTGGGCGACAACGTGATCAGATACGATCCGGCGAACAATGCCTGGTCAAATAACAGCGTCACGGTCTGTCGAACGGCCGTCGGATAAGTCTTTCCACTGGCGACGTCGATATTGGCGCTCGGGTCGTACACGACGGATTGAAAGCCGCTTTCACTTGCAAGCGGGATGATTCTATCGTCCGCCGTCCCCAATACGCCGTCGGGACCGAGCCATGTCACGGTATAGTTCGCGGGATCTTCGGCGGAAACCGGATCGAGGCGATCGCCCTGAAAAGTAATAACGAGGCTGGTCGTCGGACCGCCTGCGAAACTGCCCTCACCTGGCAAAAGCGCGTCGGCCTGCACTGAGACAACCTGCGGCAATACGTCGATGTCCAGCGTGTATGCGCCCGCGCCTTGGGTGTTGCCTGGTCCGACCGCGCCCGAGACGTGTAGCGTGAGCACTTCGCCCTGAGTGGCCACTACCTGGAATTGCTGCCCCGAGGCCAATTCCACTCCCTGCGAGTTGAGAACTTCCATCGCGAGGCCCGCACCCGCCATCGCTTCAAAGTCACCGGAGAAGTTAATTACTTCGTTCCCGGCGCCGAGCACGGCTTCAGTCGGGACGGTTATTGTGTAATACGCGTCCTCATGTCCCGGAACGATGGTCAGCGTCGGCTCCAGCGTGTGCACAACCACGCCGAGGTTACGCGCTGTCTGCGGCGTGTTATTGGGAGCGATGACCGGGGGGCTGCCGAAGATGATGTGCACGCCGTCGTTATCGACGTAGACGATATCAAGCGTTCCATCCCCGGTTAAGTCGCCTACGGCAAGCGACTCGGGCCTGCTGGCGGTCGCGAGGACAATCGGCGAGCCGAACCCTTCAAACCCGCCACTGTCGAAGATGCTTGGCAGAAGGACGATTTCGGCGGGTCCGGAGAAGTCGGTTTGTGAAAGCCCACTATCTGCGACAATGAGGTCTGGGTGGCCATCGGGCGGACCCAATTCGGTCGAGCCGTCCGGCAATGTGATTTGGCTGCCGACGTCCGCCACCGCCACCGCGAGTGGGGCCTCTCCCGAACTGTTGGATGTGGTGGAACCGAACGTCCCGTTTCCGTTTCCCAAAACATAGGAAATGGTGCTGTTGGAGATATTGGCGTTCACGACATCCGGGATGCCGTCTCCGTTGAGATCGGCCATCGCAAAACTGGGGCCGCCGCCGACGAAGCTCGATCCAAGCCGGAACGTGCCGTCGCCGTTGCCGAGGTAGACGTATGTTTTCTGATCGGCGCCGCCCGTGACGAGCAAATCCAGTTTGCCGTTGCCGGTCAGGTCTGCGGCCTGAATATCATCGTACGAGAGACTGTTGAAAACGGGGGTAATGATGAGCTGTGGGGGCAAGAAAGTCCCGTCTCCCCGCCCGATCAGAATAGCGAGAGTCGAGTACCCGGCCGAGGCAGACAAAACTGCCAGGTCCGGAATCCCGTCGCCATTGAAGTCACCAACGACGATGGAATTGGGTGCCGGGCCGGCGTCGAATCTTTCTTGCGGCTTGAAGGTCCCATCACCGTTTCCCAGCAGCACGGAAACATCGCCGGACGTGGGATTGGTGACCACGATGTCCATGGTCCCGTTTCCGGTCAAATCCGCCACGGCCAGCCCGCGCTGGAACGTGTGTAACTCACTAAAACTCGTAACCGCGTCTTTAGTGTTCATCGCGCCAATCGAATATTGTCGCGGCGATTGAAACGTACCATCGCCGTTGCCGAGCAGAACGCTGACGGTGTTATCCAGGGCATCGCTGACGATCAGATCCGGCTTGCCATCGTTGTTGACGTCGGCGATGACCACCTGGGAGGGTCCGTCCCCTGCCGGGAACGCCAGCGAGGTTCCCAAACTGGCGGAGAAGAGATCGAGGTTCGTGAAAGCGAGCGTAAACGACCCCGTCGCCGTGGAGACGCCCGACACTTCCAGAAGGAGAAGCTGGTTCTGGGTGACGGAAACAGCTACCGATTCGGCTTGGCCGGCGCCGGAAGGTTGGCCGGCGGCGAGGACGGTTGGATTTCCGCTCGCGTCGGTCTCGGTTGGACTGAGGACTTGTACGATTAAATCGCCTACTACGTCACTGCCGGGCGTCAGAGTAACGTTGATGGACCCGGCCGCTGCCGACTCGAATTGATAGAGGTCTTGATCGCCTGCCGCCAGCACGCCCGATTCGTTCCCCACAACGGCGGTGCCCAGATCGGCGGTGAGCGATTGAAGGCCAAGCGAATAGCTCACCGAAGCGGGACCATCGGGCGAAATCCGAACCAGATAGGACTGGCCTGCGGTTCCGGGAACAACGATCTGCTGGCCCAACGGGTTGCCGTTGCCGTTCGATAGATCGGTCCCTGAAGCCAGCAAGGTTGACCCGTCGGCGCTATATAGTTGCAGAGTCAGACCGCTGGATGAACTTGTTGGCGTTGCCGTAATCGTCAAATTCCCCGTGGCCGCCGCGGTGATCTCAAACCACTCCTGATCCTCCGCCAGAACGCGCAGTTTGGGAACGGTTCTTTCAATGACGGTCCCAAGATTCGTCGCGCTGGCGGATGTGTCATTCGGCCCGAACCGGTCGTTGGTGGGCGGCGGCGGCGAAAGCACTGAAAATGTCGCGAAGTCGATATTCTGATTGCCGGCGTTGGTATCCGTCCAGGTGGCATAGGCTGTGCCGTCGGCGACCGAGAGACCGATCCGGTCCCCCAGGAAGTCAGTCGTCTGCCCCTCCGCATCGGTGAACTGCCCGGCGTCGGCGTCGAACGAATCGGTGGTGATTCGGAAATTCGCGCTGAACGTCTTGCCCCCATCCGTGCTTACGGTGCCGTAGACATCCAGAAGGTGGTTGTTCGGATCGTGGCGCGTGTCGTACCAGATGACCGCCAAGTCGCCCTGGGCATCGATGGCCATTTGCGGCATCGCTTGACCATCGGCGACCTGGTCGGCGCCGCCATTGGACGGAAATCCGCCGTTGTCGTCATTGAGCAATTCGGCAGGCTGGCCCCCAACGTCGAATGTCGATGTCCAGGTGATACCGTAATCGGTCGAGCGAGCGAAGAAAATATCACCGTAATCCAGGGGGACGCCGTCGGCGTTATCTGTCTCGACGGCCTCGGCTACATAGAGCGTGCCCGGACGAGTTGGATCGGCGATAATGTCCCGGGAAGGGAGAGTGCGGAAATCGTTCGTCGGCCCGGCAGCCCCGGTATCGGCACTGATATTGCCGACGTAGATCCCTGAGTTGAACGGCAAGCCATCGCTATTTTGCAGATCCACTGAAGTGAAGGTCTCTCCGGCATTGGTCGAGTGTATGACGGCAAACCAGCCGAACATATAGTAGCTGACATATAAATCACCCTCGGGCCCGACCGACTCCTGAGCATAGTTTTGTCCGGTAAGACCTAATGGGGCCTCGCCGGTGAAATACGGGTCATTGGGCCCGATCACGGTCACGGGAATACCCGTACCTGCCTGCGGCTGAAGCCGCAGTTGCCAGGTCTGTCCGTCGTCGGTTGAGACTGCCAACATGATCGCCCCGCCACCAGTTGATGTCGGATCACCCGGAAACTGACCCGCGGGATAGAGCTGAGTAAAGGTTACATATTCGTTGCCATAGTTGGGGTTGGGCTGACCATCGGGCAATAGACGAAATGTATCAATCGCCAAATCCGGAAAGATGTCGAATGGAACGGGGTCCGTGCCGTCGTAGAGATTTGAGGCCACTGCAACCGGCGTGTCCCAAGTCAGCCCGCCGTCGTCGCTGCGGGCTACGAAGATGCCATTGTCGGACTGGAAACCGTCGGGCCGCTCAGACGCGTCAGGATTGGTCAGCCCCGGCTTTTGTGCCCCGAGAAACGTGGCGGCTTCAAATACGACGAAGACGTGGCCCTGAGCATCGAATACCGTTGTGGGATTTGAGGCACCCTGGTCAAACGCGGCGGGCAGTGGAATCGAATCCGTCTGCCAGGTCGCACCGCCGTTTTCCGACACCGCCACGCCAATTCCCTCGTAGCCGGTGTTCACCAGCGACTGATCCATGTAACTGACCACAATATGCTCGGGGTTCGTCGGATCGGTCGCGATCGATGGATTCTGCTGGACCTCTGGATTGGATGTGACGGCCAGGTTTAATGGGAGGGTTGATGTCAACGGCGCAGCGGACAGCAGAATCCGTCGTTCCAGGGGCTCAATCAACGCTCGGGCGGCCTGCCGACGCGGCCGCGGTCGCCGGGTGGCCGACTTCCGGTTCGTGAAGATGTGCAGCCACTGGTTCAAGCCGCTCCCGGTTAGAACAATCGCTCAATTCCTGCAAAGAGCGATCACGGCGACCTCCCTGTCCCGAAAGGCACGTTCAATCTGGCGCGAGTGGCATAACCGATTTGGATTCGTCGCCCGCGCCCTGGCCCATACGCGTCAATGCCTCCTTGAGCAATTGCCGCGTCTGTTCATCAACCCATGTTGGAGTGCCAGACCATCGCAACCCTTGAATCAGTTCATCAGACCGTAATTCACTGATTCGCTTCCCCAGCCGCAGATCGGCGACAGCAATGCTGGCATAGTACAGCAGTGCCGCGATCTCGCGCGGCAGCGGGCCGTCGCGATCACTCCAGCATTGCTTGGCAAATCGCTTCACCAGATTCAAAAGCCCGATCGCCGGTTGAGCACCATGCAGCAGTTCATCCAGATTCTTCAGATTTTTCCGGCTCAATTCAAGCATTTCCAGTTCATGCATAACCTCAGCCGACAGACTGTCCCCGAGGGCCAGCGGCATCGGCGCCGTCAGTTGGTGCTTCCAAATCGCGCCCAGTTCTTCGGGTCTCCACACATGCCGTGTGTCTTCCCGAAGTTCCAGCAGGGATGAGAGGGCCAATGGGTTGTCGCTGCGCGGGCTTGGTTCTTGCATTGCGGCCTCACTCTTCTTTCCCTGATAAGTACGCGAGATGAATGCCGACTATGCGCCGGCCATCGAAAGAATGGATTTTAGATCGTCGATTTCCTGATCGATCAGTTGCGGATCACCGGCATATTCGCCCGCGACAGACCGCAAAATCCGTGCGAACTTTCGCTTTGCGGTCGTGAGGAGGTTAAAAGCCTGAATTGGCGATTGCAAGCCAAATCGCTCGATCAACACTTCGTATGGCATCGGCTCGATCCCATCGAAGGCCGGCTTGACGACGCGACATTCAAAAATGACCCATACCTCCATTTGTCCGGAGGTCTCACATTCGCATCGCATGCGGCCCAACGCTTCGGCGACAAGCTCGCGTGCCCAGACAATGTCAAACTGATTGGACGGTTGGATCTCCCTCGAGACCAATTCTTCCCCCGCATTTTCACCGACCGGCGCAGTCTCCATGGATCGCTTGCCGGCGCCGGTTCGGCGAACTTGATCGATCACGAAGCGATTCAGCGCAACCAGCAAAAACGAACGGAACTTGCCTCTTTGGCGATCAGCTTGCGCGATGAGATTCTGTTCCACCACTTTTTCAGCGACGAACGCCTGAAGAAGATCCTCCACCTGCTCGTGATCGAATTTTTTCTGCGCCCGCAAATGTGCCCGCAGCGCCGGCAAATAACGTTGCAGCAGCAATCCCAGCGATACTTTTCTCGCCTCGACATCCGGTTGCCCCGCCCGATGCACCAGCGACCATTGGGTCGGCACAAACGGGCCAAGTTCGCCTCCTCTTTGGCCTGACATGTCCAATGATCCTCTCTGTGAGCTGAGGCCCGACGGCAGGACAAACTGCTGGAAATGTGTCAGACGGGATTTCCCCCCTGACCGACACCTCGCGATGGTCGGCATGATACCAAGTACCGCAGGTCTGCCAAAATGTATTCCGGTCCCGGCCAACGAGAGCGCGATCGTTTGGATGGTAAGTCTCCCATCTTGCCGCCGCGGACTGTTTTCCCCCATAAGGGCGGCGATTCTGTAACCGCCCTTGCACAATGGATGTCGGACCCCCGGAAATTGCGGACTCTGGTGCTGTTGGGCTTCGCACCCAATGGCGAATCTCGCCGAATTCTAATGCAATGAACTGGTTTGGGGTGTAAAATATAGATGAATGGTCATTGCCATTGCGAGAGGCGGCATCGATCATCGAATCACAGAAAACAAAGATGCGGTTAGTATTTGGTAGTGCCGCCAATTTTTCCCACTTGGATCCAAGTGATAGGGCGAAGTCCCGTCGAATGTCGAGACGGTGTTCAGAATGCTGCGTCGAAGTTTTGGAGTCGCGCTTATTGTTGAGCACGGTCAGTTGGATTGGCCCGGGCAGTGGATCGTGGAACACTGCCGGCGACTGGAGCACCGGCACGATCCCACAGCCGGGCGACAACGTCGTCATTAATCAATCCGGAAGTATTCAGGTCACCCTCGTAGGCAGCGCAACGGTCAACAGCATTTCAGTCACCGGCGACACGCTGACGGTGTCGAGCGGCACCCTGACGGTAGCGGCAAGTTCGTCAATCAACTCGTCAGCCACGTTGGTGCTGAGTAACGCGACGCTGGCGCTGGCGTCGGGAGCGTCGCTCACAAACAGCGGTTCCATCACCGTCAATCCGCTGAGCGAGATGAACATCGGGGGTGCTTATACCCAAAACTCGACCGGATCGCTGACGATGCCGTCCGGCTCGTTGACGACGGGAGTCGAAACCAATTTGCTGAGCAATCCCGGTTTTGAATCGCCATCAGTGGGGAGCAACACCACAACGACTCCCAACGTCTGGGGAAACTGGGGACCGTCATACATCAGCACACAATACGCCCACAGCGGTGTGCAATCGGTGCAGGAACCCGGAACCAGTGGCGGTTCGGGCGTGAATCAGTCGTTCTCCGCGACCCCGGGCCTTTCTTACACCGCGTCCGTCTACGCCATGACTCCTTCCACCTCCAAACTCACCGGCGCGGAGGAAGGGATATTAAATCTACTGTTTTACAACTCGAGCGGAACCCAGGTCGGATCCGACGGCATTACCGTACTGACCGCCAATAGCGCAACGGGAGGCCCAAATTCGGGAAGTGTCGGCAGTCAGGGGTGGAATTTTTATACGACCACCGGTGTAGCGCCCAGTACAGCCGCCACCGTCACCCTCGCTCTACAGGTTGGACCCTACAGCAGCCTGAGCGGCACTAACGGCGGATCAGTTTTCTGGGATGATGCGCAATTCGGCGCGACCGCCGCGACATCCGCCGTGATGAGCGCCACCAGCGTATCCAACAGCGGCGCGATAACGATCGGAGCTGCCGACCAGATCAACGTCACCGGGACCTTTTCACAAACAAGCACTGGAACCCTGACGACGCAATTGGGCGGCCCACCCGGCGGCCCAATGGTCGGCACCCTCAATGCCGGCGGCGCGGCGACGCTCGGCGGTACCCTCAAGGCGGTCCTCGTCAACGGATACAGCCCATCAATCAACGATGGTTTTGTCCTCCTCAATTATGCCAGCGAGACCGGCGCGTTCTCCTCGGTCCAGCTGCCATCCGGCGGCTCGTACGCGTTCCAGGACGGCATTAATCCCACATATCTGGGAATCAGCGCCCTGCCTGCGTCATTAACCACGACGGTCAACATCAACTCGGCGGTCGGCGCGGAAACGACCAGTCTGGTCGGCGTGAATCTGGCGTATTGGGATGACCAGTTGACTACCACGGAAACGCAAACGATGGTCGAGGCGGCGGGCCTGGCCATATTTCGCTTCCCCGGTGGTTCGGCCTCCGATGATTACCATTTCAACTCATCCAGCAACGACGGTGATTCCTCCGCAAATACGATTCCTCAGTTTGCGCAATTTATCGACAATGTCGGGGGCCTGGGGATCGTCACCATCGACTACGGCTCAGGAAGCCCGCAGGAGGCCGAGGCTGAACTGGCTTATCTGGAAGGTTCGCCGACCGACACCACAGTGATCGGTACGGGGATGGAATGGAGTGAAAGTGCCGGCGCATGGGAAAACGTCAATTGGCAGACCGTGGGATATTGGGCCAGCCTGCGCGCCGCGACGCCGCTGGCGACGGATGATGGGTATAACTTCCTGCGGGTCGGCCGCGCCAGTCCGTTCACGGGAATTGATTATTGGGAAGTAGGCAATGAACAATACGGAACCTGGGAGACCGATCATTACAGCCCGACTGGCTATGGAGGAAACGGCACATCGTCCTACAACTACCCGGCGGCGTACGCCCAGTTCGCCGCATCGTTTTCCGCATTTGTCATTGCCGACAAATCGCTGCCATCCATTCTGATCGGCATCGACAGCGGAGACCCGAGCGGCGCATCCGACAACAACTGGACGAAAAACGTCTTGACCGACGGTCTGGCTGATGGGTTCGTCCCCGGATTCATTTCCGATCACAGCTACATGTATGGGCCCGGCTCGGAAAGCGATTCGGTCCTGCTCAACGACACCGTTTCAAACCCGTCCAGCATTGATGATTGGTCCACTCGCTACAGCGATTACCAAAATATCCTCCAGGAGACTTTGGGCTCCAAGGCGTCAAGCGTCCATATCATGGCCACCGAGTACAACTCCAATTATGGCACCCCGGGAAAGCAGATGACCAGCCTGGTCAATGGCCTCTTCGTTGCCGATTCCATCGGCAGCCTGCTCGACAGCGGATATACCGGCGGATTATTCTGGGACCTGCGCAACGGGTGGGGCACCGACGGAAACAACTCGCCGACTCTATACGGTTGGCGCGAAGGCGGAGACGAGGGAATCCTGGGCGATCCGAATTACTACGATCCACCGTCCACCGGTCCATATATCCCATACCCCAACTACTTCGGCGACCAACTCGCGTCCAAGCTCATACAAAGCGGCGGCACGGCCGTCTCGGCTGCCAGCAACTACAACGAACTGGCGGTCTACTCGGTCCTGGAAGCGAATGGGCATGTGGATTTGATGGTGATCAACAAAAACCCCGATGCGGCCATTACCGAGCAATTCACTCTGACGGGTTTCAACCCCAGCAGCCAGGCGCAGTTCTGGCAATACGGTGAAGCGCAGGACTACGCCCAAAGCCAATCATCCACCGGCGCGGCTTCACTGGCGAATTTCAGCGCTATGCTCAGCTTCACGGGCGACAGTTTCAGTTACGCTTTTCCGGCGTATTCGATGACGGTGATTGATCTCACGCCGACCTTCTCCGTCACTTCGGCCGCCGCGGCCAACCCGAATCCGGTCGCGGGCGCATCGACCGCCTTGAGCGCGATGGGCTCTGAAAACGGCAGCGGCAACGGGTTGACGTACACCTGGTCCTATACCGGCCCAACCGGCGTCACCTACACCGGCAACACCAACGGCACCAATGCCGCGCAGAATATCACCGCCAACTTCACGCAGGCCGGCAGCTATGACTTCACCGCAACCATCACCGACAGCAGCAATAATTCCATCACCAGCAGTGTCTCCGTCACCGTCCAGCAAACGCCCACAATCATCACCGTTTCGCCCTCGACTTCGCCGGTCGTTCCGGTTGGAACCTCCCAGCAATTCTCGGCCACGGCTACCGATCAATTCGGCAACGCCATCAGCTCGCCGAGCCTCACCTGGGGGATCACCGGCAGCGGCAATTCGATCAGTTCCACCGGCGATGCCACGCTCGGCTCGACACCGGGGTCGTTCACCGTCTCGGCCATGAACGGCAGCGCCCAGGGAACGGCGACCGTGATCGCCGAAAACTTCGCCGTCCCGAACGGGTCAACCCTGGACATCAATCTCGGCGCGGCCGGAGCGGTCAGCCTCAGCGCTGGCGGCGGCAATATCACCGCCAGCCAGAACGGCGTGCAGATCAGCTTCGCCGCCTCCGCCTTCACGGGCGTGACCGTCTCCGATACCGCATCGGGCGATACTTTTATTTTCAACGGCTCGCTGTCGTTGCCGTTCACGTTCGTCAATTGCGGCAGCTCAACAGTGGATGTCGCCGGCGGAACACTCACGTTCGCCGCCGTCGGCGGT
>Ga0302325_10025839_pt1 | contig 12202 bp, 13 predicted proteins | sample Palsa_T0_2_FD_201948 | JGI IMG/M metagenome (GOLD analysis project Ga0302325, IMG submission 201948) | Peat permafrost microbial communities from Stordalen Mire near Abisko, Sweden - Palsa_T0_2 | ecosystem: Environmental > Terrestrial > Soil > Palsa > Peat permafrost | place: Sweden: Abisko...
ATCGGAAGCGAGGATTTCAGGGGTCGCACATGGGGTACTCCCAATCGCAATCCTGCGCCGGTCAGTATTTTATTCAATAAACCTTTTACATTTATCATTAATCTCAGGAACCCACAAGTCCCCAACCCGTACGCAGAATTTTTCTCGCCTCCACATCAATTACCTTTAGAGCGGCCTACTCATCCCATACCGAAAAGGCGCCACCTCTCTCTTCTGCTGCTTCCACTCCGCCATCCAACTCAACACAAAACTAATCTCCTTCGCATGCACATCCACGATCGTCTTCGGCGGCAAACTTGGCGTCGTCTCATTCGCAAAAATATCATTCTCATCCCAATGATGTACCGCGTCCTCAATCAGGATAAACGGCTCATCGACTGTGCTCGTCCGATTCTTTGCCGTAGTGTTGAAGGGGCTTGCGTGCGGTGTTGCAGGACGCCAAGGATCCCATTCTCCGTCGATGATTGCTAGTCTGGGGTATGAGATGCCGAAACCGCCGTACTTGTTGATGGCTGTTACGTTTGGGGGGGTGGTGATGTTGAATGCGTATTTGCAGACGATGGATTCGTATGCGATGTCGTTGGTACGGGAGATAAGTGGGAGTTGGTTTGCTGGGACGCCGGATCCGGTTTGTAGGAAACCCCATTGCGTGCAGTATTGATAGGGCCAGGAGCGCCAAGAGGCTGTGATGTCGTCTTGAGCGTAGTTGGCGGGATTGTGGGTACCGTAGCAATCATCCTGAGTTCCCTGGCAACTGCTGATGACGTTCTCGTAGAGCCAGCCTATCCAATTCAGGAAGGGTGTTGTGAGGGAGCCGACTTCGTGGCTGTAACCACCTTTCTTGAGAAGATCTTGGACCTTGGGCTTAAGGCTTTCGGTGTCGCTGTAGACGATGGAGGAGTTTGTGATAGCGCTGCACCAGTTGTCAAATGTAGGATCGTTGAGCGCTGGATCCCAATTCTTACTTTGCCAGTACTCGAAGGCGGTTGCGATGGCTTGAGCGAAATCATCGTCGTAGGTGACATTCGGAAGACCAAAAACACCCTTCAATTCCGCGGTCGTAGCTGGATCCTTCAAGCCAATCAGGATGTTGTCGACCACATTGGTGATCTTCTGGTCAAATTCGATACATTTCTGATCCGCGTAAACCCGTATGGGCTCGAAGTACGCCCAGTAATCCCAGATAGCTTCAACAACACCACTGGATGAGATGGTTCCTACTCCCTGTCAGCTGATGTCACTTAAGTCCTTGGGGAAGACCTACCCCAGAAAACATCCGGATATAACTTCCTCAAAAAGGCATTGAAAGCCCCTGCATAACTACCCCCGTATCCGATATACGCCGTATTTGGCGCAGTAAGATCCAAGTGCTCCAAGCCATGAAACTTGACATTCTGCGCAAAGAACACCTCATCCGCGAGCGCCTGATCCGTAGTCAAAAATCGCATGTTCTCTGTCGTCAGATCCGGAACAGGGAAACTAGTTCCATAATATCTATGTTCGAGCACAACACCAATACCATTGGTAGCCTGCGCCAAATCGTGCAGCAATCCTTTCTGCAAGAACCCCAACCGATCTTCGCCCGATGTTTCTCCAGACTGAAGCACGATGACAGGTCCCCCCGCTTTATAGTATTGCGCATCAAACCAGTAGCGGAGGTGAAAGCGCCCATGGATGTGTGGTTCGTAGGTGGAGTCGTTGTGGAAGTGGTCAATTGGGACGGATAGGTTGTAGGCGGGGTAGAGGAGTGAAGGGTCGGTATCTCTTTTCTGGAGCTCATGGCGCGGGATCGTTGTCCTCTGAATACTTCTATTAGCTCTCTTCTTTCTTTGGGTGAAGGTCTGGGGACAGAAGTGTAACGTACCCGTACTCTACGCTCAATCGCAGCATTCAACGGCTCCGCAAACGAAGCTCCCACCATGCCGAGCAGCACACACAGAGCACCAAGCCTCACCATTTTGACGACCTATTAATTCCTCTTTCCTCTACCGAGTACCAAATAGATAGCTGTAGATCAGAAGGATCTACATTTTGTCAGCCATTCATCCCATACCACGGCTATCACCGCATCTTCGGCACATTGCAGAATACAGGCTTCCAAGACGAACAACTAGAAACAAAACTTACATTATTGACTTCACGTTCCTCTCCATTCCCCTAAATCCATCCCCCAAGCACAACTTATATACCTTCCATCCCAGATTCATTTCTCGCAGATCCCCCGCTTGCCTGCTCCCAGAAAGAGAAGGTGTGATCGTGAAGCGCCGGTGAACAAGCTTTATCGGACGACAAGGATGCATAGTGGCGGGACCTGCTGCTTCGGGACTGCGGGGCCTGAATCGCCAGGGCTGTCCCTGCAGGTGGCTTGGCGGGACGTTTACTCGTATCGTGACCGCTGCCGAGAACATCAGGCGTCGTTCTGGAAAAATTGAGGAGGTTGGGACGGAGCCCGACGGCATTTCGGCTTCTACTTAATCGCGCGCACTCTAATCTACCTGATTTGATCTGCTTGGTCATATTTGGCCTACCTTGAAGATTTCACGGAGCACGGGGGATATCTGCAAGAACTTTCATTGCCTATGGGAGAAGGGATGTAGCAAGAATCCGTCTGAAGTACAGTACAGACCATTTCATCTCAACCTGCTGCACTCTCTGCTTTTGCAAGTCCGGTTCTGTATATCTATTGAATCCATAACGAAGCAGCCCTCAGTTATAGCAGAGTTGCGAAAACTGAGCAATGAAGTTTGGAGCATGTACAGTACACATTTCGCTAGCACTTGGGTATCGAAAGCCACTCGTGATTCATGAATACGGAAAATGAGAGAAAATAGCTGATGAGAAAAGCTAGTTTAAGGAACATGCAATATCTCCCCGGTGCACATCGCTCATCGGTATCGTATACATCGTAGTGCCAATCTCGATAACACTTAGCCCGGAGCCATGTTTCTATCTGCAAAGAGAGATTCCACTAGCTCGAGTTGGACGTTGAAATGCTCAATATCAAGGGAAAAGAAAACAAAAGAAAATTTATAACATGCAAAGGTAGCAACATGAATCGAAACGACGCTGCCGTTTATCTGCACGCATAGCCAGACATCTCACTCGTTCAAGCATTTCTTGGGTCCCTCGCATAAGTTCTCTTCGGATAGCGTTCATCCAGATTCGTGAAGAACGCCTTCAGTTCGTCAGTCATAGATTCATCAACGTCTATATTGTCGGAGTTCTTCGCAATGTCCTTGGCACGAGCCGTAGTGTTCGGGACATGGCGGTGCATGAATGCCTGGAAGTCCTTCTCGCCCTGTTCAGAGTTCGCCAACTCCTTTTCAATGACAGCCTGCATCGGATGGGGACGGATGATCTTGGGGTGCTTCTCGGCTCTCTCACCAGAATTCATCATGGCCATGGGGTGAATGACGGGGGTGTGTATCCAGTAATTCAGCTTGATACTCCCATCATCGCTCCAGTCGCTATCACTCTTAGTCGGACTTCTGTGTACCTGCATCAATGCCATTGCGGCGTTCTTGTTAGCCTGCGACACACTGGAAACTTTTTGTTGAGACGTAGTCTCCGTCAGAGATTGAGCCTTAACTTTCTTACGAGCATCCCGAGGCTGTGGGGTGGTCGTGTTCGTCAAATAACCCGTCTCACAGTTCTCAGCACGAACCCGAGGGGGAGGTCCCATGTCCATCGAATAACCTTTTCCAATTTTCTTCTCATGAACCCGAGGCGGATAAGTCATCGGGGGTTCCATCCCAAGGTTCTGCTGCTGAACATGAGTCGAACAAGTCATGTTCATCGGGTGGCCCATTTCAAATTCCTTCTCATGAATCCGAGGGGGATAAGGCATGTTCGCCGCATGGCCTAAGTCTTTGTCACAACGACGCCGGGGTGGGGAATGCTTGTCCATCGAGTAGCCTATCTCAAATCTCTCAACACGGTGGTGGGGCTGCACCCAAGCCATGTCCATCACGTAACCTGTCTGGCCCTTCTCGTTACCACCCGGAGGTTGTGGAAAACCCGCATGTGTCGTGTAGCCCCTCTGAACATTCGGATGTGCCATAGTCGTGTACATTGAAGAGCCCGCTTGAATATCTTCACCACCCTGCTGAGGACGTGGAACTACCCTGTTCATCGAGTTGACTGTCTGGAAGCTCTCACCACCCCGTTGCGGGCGTGTAGTAACCTTATTCATCGAAACCCCCCGTTCAGCATTTTCACCAAGACCCGGAGGCTGCGCATAAGCCAAATCCATCGAGTAACCCATCTGAGGATTCTTACTACCATCCTGGGGTTGTTGAGTAACCGTGTCCATGATCGTCGAATATGCACGTTTGCCTCTCTCACCAAGTGGGGCAGACTTCGGGACATCGATGCTAATCGGATACGCCATATCACCCAAGACCACAAAATTCTCCAGAATACGCTCGTTATACGTCTCAACAATGCTCCGGAAGAAAACATCCTGGACTCGAAGATACCACTCGTAGTTCACTTCTCTGCCCGTCAATTTCCCGACCGGAACACTCCACGTACACCAGAGAAACTTCGGAACGGCGGAGACTGTGAACCAGTTGTTTTTCATAATCTTGGCGGCGTTGAAAAGGAGATTGCCGTATGTGATACCGGAGCGTTGTGGGCAGCGGTTGACGATGTTGGCAGACAGCCAGGAAATGACTGTGTTGGAGACGAGGGCGTATTGACTAACTTCGAAGGATGTTGCTTTGCGATCTTCCCTGATGTGTAAGAGCTGCTTTTCTTAGAACAAACTCTTCAAAAGAAAACATGGATTGAGGACGGGTACTTACAGCCGGTAGGAGCTGCAGCATAAGAATTTTTGCCTCAGCCGGACTCAAAGACTGGGTAGGCTCGCCAATATATTCCCTAGATATGGACGGAGGTGACTGGTTTGGTACATCTCTGGCAAACATGGTATTGCTGTTACTGATCTTAGTATAATCAATGAACTTCACCGGACCGAGCACATGCATCCAAGCCTCGAAATCCTCCTTAGTTGGCCTGGTTTGGAAATTCTTAATAGCAACAGAGCGCTCTGCGAAGTACGTGCCGCCATACTCCAGGAGCTCGGGCATAGAAGCAGATCTGCGCTGTGCATTCACCTGACCTTGTGAGAGGAACCAGCCCGCAGGTGGAGTTTTAGGACGATATGGCCGCGGGTCAGGTGCAGTTCCTCCATGAACAGCAGTATTTGGACGATATTCCTTCGGACGGGGCTGACGAAATTTGCTCTCCGGAGACAGTGGGACACGATCAGCAAAGTCATGTGGAGATAGCTGTGAAGTGTTTCTCGGGGTAAAGATTGGGGTGTCATGTGCCAGGTTGCTGGACGTCGAGTTAGGCCCCTTGCTGATTTGAGACTCGACTGGCTTCGGACGATCTTTCGTAACATCAAAGACCGGACTTTCAGAGAGTTTAGAAGAAGCAGGGGTCTCAGTTATACCGCCACCGTAATAGGGACCAGGAGCCATAGGAGAAACTGGAAGAATCATTTTCATTGGCGGCGTAACAGGATCATTCGAAAGGCTTGATAAGGGCCCGACAACACCCTCTTTGACAGCAGGGTTGGCTTTTGCTGGAGTTTGAGGAGCAATGCTAAAGATTGATTCCTTCTTCGTCGAGGAAGAGTCGGAGCCTAGCGGGGACTTGTCAGGAGTAGCTGGCGGGAGGAAAGTGACATCTCGTGGCTTGAACTTGTACGAGCGCACGAGGAAAGCTTCCTGTTCTTCGAGAGATTTAGTCAGGTACATAGACAATGGGGTGTATTGATTCGAGACAAATGTCCTTGGGGGCCTAGGGCTCGAACGAGGCTCTCGATCTGGCGGTGGAGGCCCAAGCATTGGTTCCTCGCGTGCTGATCGACTTGTTGTGCCTCTTTGTGGCGCCATCCGACGGATGGGTGGGACTTTGACCGAAGGAGGCTCCAATTTCGGGAGCTCTGGGATTGGTTCAGGTCTAGCTTCCAGAGCAGGGGCTTGAGCAGGTGCCGGTGCAAATCTTCGCATATCTCCCAGGTGTCTCAAGAAGGAGAGACCTGCAGATGGAACACGGGACAAGGAGGGAGACGGAGACGCTGTGCGTTGTTGGTCGCTGCCACGAGCTTGAAGGCTCTGGAGCCTCTGGTTTGGAGAGGCGGTAGATTGTTCAAGCACTCTGCCGCGCTGAATGGGAGAGCCCGTGGCCTGTTCATTGAGCTTGCCGGATTGTTGCGACTGAGGCTTGTCAGCCATTGTCGCGGTGGTTGATGGTGGGTTTTCTGTCTGATTGAAGGGAGGACAAAGTTTGAAATTTTGTGTTGGCTTTGGAAATTGCCATGACTTCCGAATTCGGCTTTGTTGACATACCCTTAGCGTGAAGGGCTAATCGTTGCTCCTCAAAGCAGCGAGCAGAGCTTGGGTAGCAGGGCGGTGTGGTTGCGGTCACGAGATCATGCTATTGCTCTTTGAAAGGAGATATGGTGACGTCTAGGGACGATAAGATCACTTCCTCCTTCAGACTCCTTCGGAGACAAAGCTTCCTGCCTGCTCAACCTACCAAGCAGAGATGTATAGGTCAAAGACTTGGGAGTCGAAGCCGCTCCATATGTGTGAAGCAATCTGGTCCTTTTCATCCTATTTCAAGTCTCCTTAAGGATCCTGCCAGAATGTTGTGCTCTACAGCACCAGATGGGATATTTCCCTCTCGCTTGCTGCTTGCTGCTTGTGGCTGCAGTGGAGTAAACTCCAAGGTAGCTCCAAATTGGTCTGGATATTGATGCATCATTCCAATTTGCGTTCCACTTCACGAGAGCTCTTTGCTACATTATGAAGTATTACAAGTTGCTGAAGCGTTCTTTCAAAGTGGAAGGCCGACCAGGAAAGCTGCATCGATTCTCTTGACAGGAAAAATCGTTTCAGACCTCACATCAGAAAAAGAAAACCCAGTGAATCAGACACGTATCTCTAGCTCTTGGAAAGGTTTAAATACTTCGACTTGAAGCATGACTTGCACCAAGGGCCAGCGCCGCTTGTCAGCATGATTTATGGTCATATGACCAGCACGAATGCTTCTTGGTCTCCGTTCTCACTGGAGATAACAGAACCTGTTTTGCTGCTGGATGAGATACCACTCTGCATGCTCAGAAGCACTCTGATCATGAATTGACATCAGTTATATGTGGAGAATGGCGTGCTCCAAGTCCCTCTGACCTTTCAGTAAATGCATTTTCGTAGTTGTTCCTGAGAAATTTAGCCAGAAAGGTTCAATGCCTGTTCTGAAGCTTGGTCAGCTTTTTGGCAGACATCCGGAAGTTTACCAGATTGAACCTGAGTCTGTTCAGAACCTCGAAACTCGAATACCCGGCCAAATGAAGACGATGCTTTGCAAAATACTGTATGCACCCGTTCCAAGGATTGGTTGGCCAGCACCAACGAAATATAAGCACGGATTCCGCAGAGCATTATATCTGTGCATCGCTCGATCAATAGTATAGGAGAATATTTTCCGCAAGTCGCGTCTAGAAGATGAAACCTCGCTCATCAACATTGGCTTGGTAGCCGTCTAGCAAGACCAGAATCTTATCATTAATTGCGAGCAATTCTGCAGGCGTTGAATACGTCTTCAGCAATGGTGTTCAGTTTCGCATAGTTCGATTGTACGTTTTGCGTTGAATATGAGAAATGTTCGTCAGAGCCCAACAAGTCAGAGCCGCCCAGAGTTGGCGTGCGTGGCCGATCTGGCCGTATCCATCATAAATGTGCGGAGTTGTCAGTTCACTCGATACTCTCTCTCTATAGCAGCCATCCTTTTGCATCGACGACGGAGAACTGGGCAGCACCCTTCTCCAGAGTTAAGAGAGATACCAGCTGTTCAGTTGTCCCAGACCGGGTGGACTGCTCGTGTCTCAACGTGTGTTCCAAGGGCCTGGATCCTGATATGCCAGCGCATTTTTCGTCCATCAAACTATGCTGGATGATCTTCGAATTTCCTGATGTTGTGTATGATGGCAAGGGATATTCTCGCGCAGTTGTAGAGCTCGAGCTCGATCAAGATCATCAGGGTTTTCGCGTTTGTTCTCCTACACAAGTCAGACTCAATTCTGCTGTAGACCAGAGGTATGGACTTACTGGGTAGTCAGGCTAGCTTTCTTTGTAAGCCCTGGGTGTTGTTTGTGTCGTACAAGAGCATCAGCGGCAGGGGTGATGGAAGCATCCACAAGCAATGATGCTTGTTACGCAGATATTGAGTGTAGACCGTGGCAAGATATCGATTTGTTCTCTCTGAAAGTCGCTCTTTCCGTCTGAGAATATTCAGGAAAGAACGAAGTTGTCTTGGAAAGTTAGTTCTTTAGGGCCAGCGTTTAAGGAGCGTTATCCACTGACCTTCAAATCATGTGATCTTCACTGCAATACACTTGTCAACGACTCTTTTGTCACAACCCTTATATCGAAATCCCCGTTATATTGTGTTTTAATTAGGTAAAGTTTGTATGCCAATCAGACATCTTTTGCGCCAGTTCTACCTTACTGCTGATGCTGAAGTAATCCCGTGCCATATCAAAAGGGGGCTGCTCGAAGCGAGTTAGCATTATTGACATACTTTTCTTCGTTCCCACGACGAACGCTTTCTCCTGCAAGCCATGACATCGCTCCGCAGGACAAGACTGCTCATCCAATCTTTTTTCACGGAAAATTTCATTGCCACAAAGGCTTTTCCTCAATTTGGTCTGCCCACAGCCCACCTACATGCCATTCAACAAGTTCGAAAGGCCATCCGTTCTTTCTCTTTTCTCCATCGCACTTTCCTTCTACGCAGCACCTTCACCTAGCCCGCACCTCATTCCTCGACCCTACCTCTCGAGAAGGATTTTCCTTCTCAGAAATCCACCCAACAACACACCACCTCAAGCATCTCGCATAGGCTCCGCCATCTGAGCGCCTGGAATAGTTCCCGCAAGCATCCAGAAATCAGATGGAAGCCTCTGGTCAGTGCCATCCGAGTTCTCTTTGCTTTTGTTTCGAAGACCAGACCATACACCTGTCACCACTGACACGAACCTTACTGACAAGATTTCTCCATCAGGTCGATCAACTCTCCTCCCCAGCCCTTCTTGCGAATATATCGGCCACGTACTCTGCATACAACAATCTACGCAAGACTTTGCCCACCCATCGATTGCTTTGGCAGCCCTCCATAGCTGGAAAGTGGAAAATGAATAACCAGCACTTTTCTGCAAGGAAAGGTCTATAAGGCTTTCTGGTGGATCTCAAGCTCCTCAGTATCACTTTCGGTAAAGCCAACCGTCGATGCCAACCAAGGGAGAGGTAAGCAAGCGAGCCGCTTTCAAGCCACAATTGATTACTCCTCGACCTTCGACTAAATATAATAGGCTTGCATCCTCTTCCCATAACTGAACATTCTGCTACACAAGGTATGACATTTCACTGATCCTCTCTCCTTGTCCTCGGTTGTCTCCATTCCCAACAAGGTTGATCCTTCGGCGGCAGAGTCTTGTTTCCTTTTATTCCAAATCGGCGGTTTCCTTTGTTTGCTCCTTTCCTTCTCACGAGCATTGCCAGCTTTCACTTTGGTTGTGTTGAAAGACAGACCTGCAGTCGCTGTTGGGTGCGATTGCTTTGCTCTACGCTCTTCTTTCCTCTCGACTTGCTTCGGATTCTCAACTTTCTGCTGATTTTCGAAGTCTGGCCTTGAGCCGAAGCATTTTCCTCCGAAGCAGTTGGCTAACAATATTCTTAGGACGCCGTCACTGACTACTGGGGCTGAGGGGTGGCACTCTGGATCGGCTTCGAGTCTACACGCCCCTTTGCTATCAAGGTCCTCCTCGGAGGTGTTAATGCCATTAGTGGTGAACCTATCGTTGAGACCTTTGCTACTGCACTCCGGCGAGCCCGCCTGATCAACGAGGGAAAGTCCATCCAAGACTACGCTGTCGTCGATCCTGCAAATCACTCCCAGCTTTGGCTTGATGGAATTGCAGAGCAAAATGGCAGTTAGGCTCTAAATGTCCGTCGAGGCACAGATTACGAACGCTGATGCTGTTGGCGGTATCCAGATCATGGTTACTCCACTTAAGCAGTGGCCTGCTTTCGGGTGCCACATGGCACTCGATGCATTCTTACTCTCTCTGCCCAGTATCGTCTGGCTATGGACAAGCAAGCTTCCGCCAAGTACGAGGCTTTCGATTACGATATCTCAAGGCCGCTATCACAGACTATAAAATGTACTTGGGCATGCTCATTTACATGGGTTGTGACATGCCACTGTATGCCTTCTCGCCTCTTCCTGCCCTCGATCCTCGCGGAACTGGGTTACACCTCAGCCAAAGCCCAGCTGTTCACCGTCCCGTCTATTCTGTGGGTCAAAGAAGTTCACGGCTCTGGTGAGTTAACTATTGCTAACGCGTCTTCAGGGTTTGCCAAAAGACTGGCAGATTATGATCAATAACAGCGGTATCACAAAGAAGGAACAAGAGCAGAACCCTCAAGTATTTCTAACCCTGAACATTCCGCTTCATCCTCTGACGGAGAATTACAGACTCTGTTCCGCGAGCCTACGGATGCAGTTCAACGACTAGAGCGCTCTTAAGAAGAAGTACAACCTTCCTCTTGGCACTTCAACCAACGCTGCTGCAGCTGCAGCTTCTGATGCTAGTCCTTCGGTTCCCAAGACCACAAAGAATGATAAGGTCAAGAAGACTCCTACTAAGAAGAAAGCCGTCGCAAGGCTAAACGCGCGGCTGACAAGGTCAAGAAGGAGTCTGACGAGGTGGGCGAGCAGGAGATGATTGGCGAGGAAGCTGCTGAGAAAGATGGCGAGGAGGCTGATGAGAAGGATGGTGAAGAAGAAGAAGCATAAGCTTGATCATCAACACAGGCTGTATCATGAAGCATGGGAGGAGATTTCTGCAGCCTTCGGCTACGGAGCGCAACCTCTACGGCTTAAGATATAGTGCCCTCCCGCACACCCCACCACGGCACTTTTTACTCGGAGTACTTTCAGCGATGCCTTAATAGCAACTTCATCGAGGGCCGAACCCAGAGAATTGACCTAGACCAAGACAACATTGAATATTTCAACATTCTGGTTTACATGTCTTCCGGATTTGTAATGTGTACGTTTTTTCGAGACGGCCCACCATCGAACGCTTTCACCCTCCCGGATTGGAAATAGTCCCTTATCACCTCCATTCTCTCTGCTGGTACATTATTCGGTGCTCTCATGGCTGGAGATCTCGCCTCTTTCGAAGCTTATGGTAAGTCAACTGCTTTAATTGGGAAAGTGGACTTGGAGTTGAGCTCGACGTAACCCGCTTTGGGAGGAGAAATTCTCGATCGTGACAAGCGTTTGGGATGGCATTTCTGATGTTAGGGACTAAAGCTCGCCGCGACCGATACAAGCGTAAGCACAATCCAACACGTCGTCAGAATGCTCGGGAAGATGCTGGTCAATTCATGTAATCTAGTAATACAGTTCTATTGTCTCGAGTAGACTCTCACTTCGATTCTCAGCGGGGATCGCCTTTCGTACAACATCGATCCCGTATCACGTATTAATGTCCCCACTTCCAGGCCCAATCAAGTACCTTTCTTTCAAACATCCGCTCCAGAGACCTCAACACCTTCCGTAACCTCGCCATTGCCCTCCTGATCTCCGAACTTGTGCACCTAGTTGCCCTTCTCCCTCTCTTCCCTCTACTTCAAGCCCGAGGAAACTGCTCTCTGGGTACTCCGCACTCACACCCTACACTCAACCTCGAGAAGTATGATTTGAAGCAGCTTGACATCAACACTTTTGTCCCCGTCTGCCTTGAATAGTGGTCACAGTTGAATCTTAGCTTGCAAGCGGCCTTGGAAGAGCTTGATCAATGTGCTCTCGTCTGGATAGACCATATAGCCGAGGGGCGACCGGAAGGTGATGTGAGGGGTTTTAGGTTATTGAGGGACTCTGGTTTGGCGTTCTTAAGCTCAATATAAGGGAGGAAAGAGAGGAGACAAGCGCATAGCAATTTCCAAGTCTTCGATGAGGTTGCGGGAGATAACGTGGAGGAAGAACTCATCTTCTTGCTGCAGAAGTGGTATATGCTGAGGCACGATGACTCGCGTTAGCTCGAATGTTCCAGCACTTTGGGGATAATGAAAGACTGGCTCATCTTTACTCGAATAATGTCGATGAAGGCATTAACGTTGGG
>Ga0302325_10025840_pt1 | contig 12202 bp, 18 predicted proteins | sample Palsa_T0_2_FD_201948 | JGI IMG/M metagenome (GOLD analysis project Ga0302325, IMG submission 201948) | Peat permafrost microbial communities from Stordalen Mire near Abisko, Sweden - Palsa_T0_2 | ecosystem: Environmental > Terrestrial > Soil > Palsa > Peat permafrost | place: Sweden: Abisko...
CCTCAAACATCCTCCCTTCCGACTACCGCCTCCCTCCCACAATCCCAACCCCCCTCATCTCAACCTATCCCCTCCACCCCCACCCCCTCCACCACCCCCATCTCCCCCAACTACACCCGAAAATTTCTCACAGGAACTCTTCACCACCCCTCAAAGCACTACACCTCCCTCCCCCCCCCCCCCACAACATCCCTCCACCGCACCCTCACCAGCACCTCAACCCACATCGCCTACCCTCTCTCCGGCCCCGGCGGCCGCCTCGCCATGATCCCCCTATCCTCTCCGGGCCGACAATCCTCCCCCGCGACCATTTCCAACGGCTCCAGTCTCGTGGATTTCAGTCTCTCGCCCTTCGATCAGGAGGTCCTGTGTGCGGGCGAGGATGGAAAAGTGCGGATATGCAGTTTTGAGGTACAGGAGAGGGGTGTTTTGGGGGGTGTGGAGAAAGTTATACAAGTGGAGTGGAATCCTGTTGTCAGGGGGGTGGTGGGGGTGCTTTGTGTTGATATCGGGAGATGTGAATTCCGTGTGTGGGATGTGCAAAACTCGCAGACCAAGAGGGCTGAACTTGGATATATGGTCTGATCCCATATATACACTACATTTAATTTGGCGAGGAAAACTGATGGTAGGGATATTCGTTTGAGTGGAGTTGTGATGGGAGAACAGTGGTTATAGCAGGAGACGATAGTTGTGTCCATGTCATTGATCCGAGAATTCCTCAAGACGATGGGGCGGGGGAATTGTTTAAGGGGAAGGAAGCGAATTCCTCGCCAAGGGGGTTCAAAGCTCTTTTCTGTGGAAATAACATCGTTTCAGTCGGATTTGCCAGGTACCTTGCTTTCCCTTTAATCCCCCTTTCCCCCGTGTGGGACAGTATTTACTTAATTCTCAGGGGATCATCGCGACAGATATGTTTGTACTCGCAAGACCAAGAAACACCGGTTCAGAAAATTATCCTAGATACCTCTCCGTCACCATTAAATCCACACTACGACCAAGACACAAAGTTCCCTCCCTCCTCCGTATAAAAATCTAACGTGTTTATAGGATCCTCTTCCTCTGGTCCAAAGGATCCCGTCAAATACACGCATACCATCTCTCAGATACTAATTCCCTTGACCTCCTCCCCTCGTTCGACAGCGCAGATCTCCAACTGGCCGTCTCATTTCTTCCCAAAACATTAGTCGATGTCCGGAAGGTGGAAATCATACAAGGCCTACGATTCACCTCCGCCAACAAAATCGAACGGTTCGGGTTTAGTATTCCCCGACATAGGGTATGTGGTTAAACGCATGCATGAGCTGAGTTTTTAGGCTGAGTTTTTTCAAGATGATGTTTTTGTGCCGACGGTGGATAAGAGTTCTCCTTGCATGACTGCGGAGGAGTGGTTTGATGGTGTTGAGGTCACTCCGAGATTAATCTCCTTGAAGCCAGATGATATGATTCCTTGTACTTCCCCCTTTCTCTCCCCTTCCTCCCCTTCCACCCCCTGCTTTACGTTTGCCTAGGTGCGGGGCTAAGGATAGTATCGCAAGCACCGGTTGAGAAAACGAAGACGGCTGTGAAGGGGAGCAGTTACCAGCGCGTTCTAAGTGAGAAGGAAAAAGAGGAATTGGCGATGAAGGAGATGTTTGATAAAGCTAAGAGACTGGATTTTGATGATGAGGATATTGAGGGGATTCCAAAGAGGGGGAATACTGATGCGGGATTCGATGATGATGATTGGAGTTGAGAGTGGAAGGGCTACGTGTGCCTTGGGAGCATGGAGTTCCGGTTGTTGGATGAGTGCTGGATGAGGTGCGGATGTCATTGTGGGGGGAGGGAGTTCAAGTCATGGAAGAGGGGAATGCATTGTAGCGGCTAGTTGTGAGCATCACTATACCTTACGAGTCTTTCGGTCAGTGAAAATATAAATTAGACAACATGTACTTTCGGAGAGCCTTTTTTCGTTCTGCAATACTCATTCATTGACTCAAACAGGCAATAATACATGACCGCGATTTAAACTACACTCGACAACAATACAACTTTAAAGACCAAAACCCCATCTAACAGTCCCACCCTGACAATCCAAAATACCTGCGCTTGCTATCTCCATCTCGTCCCCTCTCCGATCCCAGCGCTTTACGGCCAAAAGAACGGCACCCCCGCCTTCCCAGCTCTCTCCCTCGCCAACTGCGCGGCCTGCTTATGCTCATCCGTCCGTTCCTGAACCACCATCGCCGAAACAACAACAACATCCTCCATGGCCAACCCCTTCACAGTTTGCAGGATCTCCAGCCTCCCAATTTTATGTCCCAACCCGTCCAGCCAGGACGGATAAAAGAACGCAAGAATCATGTCATTCGAGTCAACGAGTTCCGAGTGTCCCCTCCAAGTGTATTCCTTGCCGTTGTGAGTGAAGGTGGTTTTTCCGTGCAGGTGGGGGAGTTTGTGGTGGACGTGTTCGAGGGCGAAGGGGCTGGAACTTTCGGAGGACGTGAAGGTTATGGTTGTGGTGCCGGGGGTGGATTGGTCGGTGTCGCCTGTGGCGATGATGGGCCCGGATTTGTCTCCTTTGTGGAAGGTGAGATGACTGTTCTGCGAGGCTTCACAGTAATATAGAATTTCCTACCTGTTAACTAAAATCCGCAGATGAGGATCCCATAGGGAAAGAGGAACGGGAATTTGAGTCGAGGGAAGGGGATACGATACCTTTGTGTTGGGATCCTCGCAGTATCTGTTTAACCAACTCACATCCTGCTTTCCCTCCCGAATAATATCGATGATCTTCGGAGGAACAGGATTCGCCATCGCCGAATCGCTGGTCTCAGGATGAGCAACATTTGTATAATTCATCGTAAACGTCTCTTTCGACTGACAAGTCTCTTCAGTGTATTCAAAGCCGAGATCGAACAAGTGATTTGTAGCGAACTGACGTGGGAGATTTCGGCGCTTTTAAGCTTGTCAGATTGTGGTTGCATGACGAATTTGATTCGCTGATGGGGGTGTTGCGTGACATGATAATCAGGGATCGATTTCCAAAATGGATTAGGCGGCGAGTATGCATATCGTTTGAGGGAGGGCCCTGTCCGTTATCTTCTCGGCAAGAGATGACTCGCTTATCGCTCATGGAACAGTGCATGTGATCGTTCTGTGCTTTTGACAGCACCTGTGATCGTGTTGTTATCGCGTGACACGAAATGGAGGGCGGGTATCGCGGTTTGTCGGGGAGATATACAGGAACCGGCCGCGCCGCCGGCGCGGGGGTTCCAAAGTGCGCAGGAGAAAACTTCCAGTTCTCCAAATGACTCTCCAATGAACTTATCTTCTCGGAGTTTGTTCGCCGTACTTACCGTCGAGGGTTGCATCTTGTCCACGGAATCCCTTCCCCATTGATCTGATCATCAGTCACAGACTCGCGATCCGCTCGTCCACTTTTCCGCATCTGAAATCCTCGCCCATGTAAGTAAGACATACCGTAAAGGCTCAAGAGTGACTCCCTCTGCAAAAAGGGAAGAAAACCGTGAGACCGATCAAACCGGCGCAAAAAAATAAACTACAGCACCCGCCGATTCCCATATCATTGCTGACTACAGTACTGAGGGGGCTCTTCCCAGCTTAACTTTGGAGATCGAACGGGATCCAGTGATATCTAGGAGATATGGCCGTAGCTGTGAAGTACTGGCAGAAATGTGTTTATGAAGTTGTTTTCTCCGGCCGCGGTATATACAAATTGGAAGGGATAGACGAGACTTGCAAAAGCCTTTGAAGTGTTCGTGGGCGCGCGCAAGCGGTGGCACGCCCGGGGGGTGGGTGGGGGATTCTGGTATGGAGTTTTGACTGCGCACTCCTCTTTGAACCCCAGTAAGTCGGGGAGAAGGACAACCCTTTCAAATACTTGGAACTCCTGCTGTTTGTAGTAGAGTGTCGTTTATCATCTGAGGGTACGGGGCGCGGTTGGGGGGAAGATGCGGGCAAAGACCCCGAGTACATCACCGCCGACGCGATGTGACCACGCGGGGATTGTCAAAGTACGCAGGCTAGGGAAAACAGAAGAGTCATAGAAACTTATAACTCGAAAAAGCCCACGGTAAAGAGATCAGTTATTCCGTTAGCAAAGTAGGATCACGAGTCATTCGGACGGGACGTTGGCAAAGTATATACACGAATGAATTGTACAAGAGATTCATTAAGTCTAAAAGCCTAAAGCGACAGAATAACCAACAGGTCGCCTTTCCAACAGAATCCAACAAACTCCCCCAAACATGAAATTATAAAGTATGCCATGACAATAAAACTCTAATCATGGACTTTACAGAAGTAGTCCAGCAACACCGACGACAACCGCGCATAGAGCACCCTTTGCAATGACAGCTCGATCGGCACCGCTGACGAACTTGGGGAGAGTGGTGGAGCCTGGTGCACCGGGTTTGACGATAATCGTGGTGGTGACGTTGGTTTTGTTGCCGAAGTGGAATGGAACACCGGGGACGGGAGGTGGGGGAGGGACGAATGACGCGGGAGGAGCGCTCGAGACAGGGACGAACGACTCAACGGGCTTTACGGTTACCGTCGCGGTGGCAGCGGGAACAGTGACTATACATTAGATGAAGAAATCAGAAAGAGCAAGTACCTGTTCCACACTCTGTGTCACCGCAGGGGATGGCATAAGCCGAGGTGGCGAAAAGGGCAGCGACAACGATACCGAAGAATTTCATTGTTGAGACTGACGTAGATTAACGACGTAAAAGATTGTGAGTTGGTTTCGAGGAGTTGGAGATGGAGAGAGAGAGTGAGTGCAAAAGAGTGACTCTGGTGAGAACGTAGATAGGATTCGGGATGAGAAACGGTTTCTTGAGAAAGGGCGGCAGATAATGATATTTATTCCCTCTGCACAGACCGAGTGGTCGTCCCCCACGGCGTGAAGAAAGCATGTCGAACAAATGTTTAACGGAGGCCCGGTCGCCGCAAATGAGGTGTGTGTCGCCCCTGAATGTGACAAAGAAGCCGCTGCACACCAAAGTTAAATTAGGATCAGGGCAGCTCATTTCTAATTTAAGCACTCGGCGCGCTGATTGGGCAGATATGTCCACCGATTCTCGAGGATTCCGCGCGCTGATCGTTTGTTGCAGGCGATAAGATTAATATTGCACAGTCGCTTCGAGAACGGACCGACCGGCAGCGTGTGTCGCGCATACGTTTGCATGTGTCCGCATCGGTTTCATTACTCACTCGGTAACATGTCACCCATAATCTCCGGATGGACGGGTACTGTTAGCCCCTTAACATAGTAATTGTCCAATGTCCATTATCAATTGCAAAATCCCGGAGCATTTTTCCTGGCCCACACCGCATCCGAAGCAACAGAAAAGGGGCGTCTTGCTCCGTTTCATCTCGGAGCAGTGGGATATCGTGCTTCCGCTCGTGGATGGCGCGCGCCGCATTTAATATTTAATCCGGACAATTGTCTTCCGTTGTTTTGTACACAAAGCTGGACCGTGGCCCCTGATCAATCAATATCCTTTCTTGCTTCCCACTGCTTTACCCCCTGTGGTCATCCGAAATAAACAACCATAATCCATAATTAGAATGGTGGCTACATATAATTTCCCATGCAAATGATCCGCTCATTTCATCAAATTGTAAAATTGCTAAAATAAGAAACTCTGTATTCCATGACGCGATGGGTATAATTCGCCATTCTACCAATAAACCGCAAAACGATCCGCGAACATTATATCTACACCCAGCAATCACCAGCTTAACCTCAGCAACTGCCGCTATAACAACTCTCGCAGCCGCCAATGTACGCCATCAAGCAATACATATCAGCCCCAGCAATGCCGCGATCTCCCAGCTCACAGCGAAACATCACTCCAATTGTCCTCGCTCTCCTGGATGTCGTCATCTTCATCTTCCACAGCAACTTCGTTCAAGGCTCTTCTCGTTTTGGCGATCCTCATTTCTTCATCCCTTTGAAATGGATCTACTCGGATAAAAGGAATTTGCGCAGTCGAGGAATGTGTAAGGAATGATTTGTCTCCCGTGCCTTCAAAGATATCTTGGTCCCCATTGATCTCTTTCCATATTCTACGATTAACATCATCCTTGAGACAGGGACACGGAAACGGGTATTCAGGGACTATACTGCTTAAAATACGTCTTGAGACTATGAAGACCCTTGAGATATCCCATATCCGGCAACTTGGGATGACTAGGCGGAAACGGCGCAGAGATCACATCCGGAGCATGTAAATCCGTTATCGCATGCGCGAAATCGACAATCTTGACACGCACATCAGGCGAGTATTTGATCCCGCTTTCCTCGTCCAGCGCATCAATTTCGTCTTGCGTCGCGCCGTCGTAGAGGAACAGCAGTGAAGTCGCGTACAGGCGGTACTGTGGAATCGTGCGGATTATAGATTCTACCGTCAATCAAATCACAAGCAAATTGTTTGGGAGGGAACAGAGGGGATTTAAATAGATAGGAGTTGGAGACCGCGGATATCGGAAGAGGGGATACCGAGTTGTTGAATCTTGGATAGAATAGTTGGAATATGATACGTAAGAACATGTTCCTGTCCACCCGCCGTGCTCGTAAGATACCTCGTCAGCGCATTCTGGAAGTCCTTCCCCACACGCAAGTCACGGCCGTAATATTTGTCTTGGAAAATATATCCCTTGTTCTTGGCATCCCAGACTTGCATTCCGCAGATCCGGACGCCCAGTTCGCGACTTGTTGTGCGGGCGCATCTAGTGTTATTTATGGATTTGGAGGGGGGGATACTTTTTTTGTTGGCTTCGGCGTTTTTCGGGGGATGAGTGGACGCTAATAATAGTCAATATCATTCACAGCAAGAATCATGAGATCCGCTCAAGCAGGGTGGACACAGAAACCGCGAAACAACGGCCGCGGACGACGGGAGGGAAACAATATCACATTTTTGGGGAAAGGGGATTGGTAATTGGGGGTTCATACCCATACTGCCTGGTACCCATTTTCAAGTCCAAGACACAAGGCCGAATCATATTCTTTGTCAAATTCTCGATCAACAAGAACCATTCCGTCCGAGTGGTGCCTCCCTGGACTTCCTGCGTAGTTTCCACCACACTGGACGTTTCGGCTCGTTTACTGCGCTCGATCTCGTAGCATCGTTCCGCCCAGTTTTGGCGGGCCTGGGCGTAAGTAGGGACCACGCCGCTCTTTTTCTACGAAATTAGGATCGATCCATCACAGTCGACTTTGCAAGCAAATGACAATCTCGCAGCAATGAAGAATGAGGGGGAATAGCGGTATAAAAAGTACAGCGGGGGGGAAGGGACGTACCGTTCCATTAGCGGGATCATCTTCATCCATAGTGAATAACTCCTCATGTTCCTGCTCATGTTCCTGCTCCGGCTCATCATGCACATCACTATCCGAATTCTGCGCACGCATATTATCCGCACTATACCTCCTCCTCAACTTATCCCCCCCCACCAGGCACGCCCCGCTCTCCCTCACCATCGCCTCCTGTTTCCTCATCCTGGCCCCATCCACGTTCTGCACCGTCGTCGCAATCTTCCTTAAATCCAGCGAGGACGCAGAGTTATGGCCCCCCTTGGGCTTCAATGTCTCTTCCTCGACTTTCTTCTTAAGACTCGGGAAGGACTGCATGGGGCTTGGTTTGCGGGATTGTGCAGGGGGCGGCGAGACGGGTTGGGAGGGATTGGTGTCGTCGGGGGCAGCAGGGGGGATGGGGGACTTGGTGGAGGGGGTGCGGGATTTGCGGGGACGGCGGGTCGGTGCGAAGACTTCCCTCAGGACTTGTTCTTGGAGTTTGTAGTTTATTGTGGTTGCGCCGCCGACGCCGGAGGAGCGGGGACGGGATTTGGCGGGGGACGATGGGGTGGAATTGGCCGTCGAAACGGGCTTGCGGTGGTTTAATAGCCATTTCGGGATGATCTGTCGTTAGTTTATGGGAGCAGAGAAGAGAGAGGAGGGTACATGACGGTTTTTGTCGATTTGGACTTCGGGAAGGGGTGTTATTGCGCGGGATGGGGTGATGTTCGCTGATGGTGGGAGGCGTGGAGAGCGTGTTTGGGGGGTTTTGGAGGGAGTTGAGTCGAGGGGTGAGGGAGGCGTCAAGTCCCCTGGCGAGGGATAGTCTCGGTGTGTGACATTCAAGGTTCCGATATACCGTGGCATAAAAGGCAGCACTACCGTCAAACACGATCCAAATGCCTAATAATATGACAATTTCGGATTTGACAAAGACGAAATTGCAATGGGAGTGAGGGGAGGTACATTCAGGCCGATTGATCTCAATGTCTTGGTAAAAGGCATTCTCTTTCTCGATAAGAGGTTTACACACGGCATGTCGACTGAATCTGAACAATGCCGAATGACCGCCCACTTGATGACTGTAAGGTTTCAAAGCCACACTCTGCGGACTATTCCATTCCTGTCCCTCGTCGCCGCTTTCCGACTCATAGCCACTTTTATTGAGACCTGCAAGAGCAGACGAAGGGGTGACTTCCTTCCGAATAGGAGGCGACGTAGTTTCATCTGGTCTAGTTACCGTGGACGTGGTTATAGCACTATCCTTTCGTGGGATGAGTGGGTCTTGGCGAGTGAGTTTCGGATAATACGTCGCCGTGGTCTTTGTTGTTTTCTCGACAGGTTTGATTGCTGATGTATCGGGCGGAAGGGAGAGGGTCTTAGAAGTGTCTTCGGGGAGCGAGGTCGTTGCAGGGGGCGTTGTCGGTGAGTCCGAGGTTTTGGACACGCCTTTGAAAATCCCGAGAGACCGTGATTCTTTACGAGCCTCTCTGGAGCCCAAGGCGTCTCCAAGCTGTGTCAATCCACGGATCCTGAAATCCTCTGACTGGCGGTGCACCTACCATTAGCCGTTCCCACGATGAAGACATACAGGTGTAGATGACAGGGGACTTGGCGGACGGGTGGTCGGAGCAGATCCCACGGGCGACAGCCCCAGTTCATCCAGGTCCGGGGTATCGATGATATCAATAGGCAGCGAGAACGTCGTGTCTTCCGTCCTTGTCGCAGCAGGAGACGCAGAGCTGCCATGATGATGTGTTGTCTTTACAGAAGGCGGCTGTGGAGCAGAGGTGGTTGTAGTGGCAATACTGGTGATCGGCCGAGACTCCCGACGTCCTCGTGCGGCAGTTGGGGGCGCGATTGCAAGGGGCGTGGAGGCAGATGTTATTGAGGAGGAGCGCTTGTGGAGATTGCGCTCGTCGATGGCATGGCTGCCGTTGTTGGTGCCGGCGGCGCTCACGTCGCGCTCAAGCGAGGATCGAGGCGACCGGCTGGGAGACGCGGGCATGCATGTAGTGCCAGAGCTGTGCCTGGAGGAATGCAGTCTCGGTGTTGCCGTCGACGATGCACACACACCCGTCGCTCACAGTTGCTGTGCTGTGCCGTGCTGTGTGCTCGTTTGTGTGGGAATAGTAGTGATGATGATGATGATGAGGAGATTCGTGATGAGCGGCGGTGGTTCGGGAATACAAATGGGGCTGCCGCAACCCAAATCCCCCAGCCCTGCCCGACTCCCCTAACCCACTCCACTCACACACTCCCGAGTCCCCAGCTGCGCGCAGGCTCACCGCCAACAATCGGCCAATCCCCGACAAACGTGGGCAGACAGAATGTCCAGTTTGGACAATACAAAAAACGGTACGTGCGAGTCAGCTGCCATTATCGGTCTCCCACCTTCAACCAGCTCCAGCACCAGCATCACAATGAGGCAGGTTCAGCCATCGTAACGCTGTTTCCCAACCCGCGACCGCGGCCGTATTCCCCATTGCGGCTCCTCTTTTATCCGTCCCGCCGAAATCAATGCAGAATTGAATATACTGTACCGACCGCTGTCTGCCGACGCGATGCGCCTTCACGGAACACGCACTGCATTATCACGATGATTGATCGCGATCGGGCGATTTCGGACACAAGTACATGCAAATATCCACGAGCGCGAAGCCAAACATATGCGGCCGGACGTACGTGATGCACTCTCTCAAACTCCTTCCCTCGGAGAGTTCAACCTCGGTTTCGATATATATGAAATCCTCTCTGTCGTCATGATGAGAGATGGACTAATGGCGCCGCCGGAATCACCCACGTGTACTCCCTGCCTCGGTCCATTCGCGCCCCGAAATTAGGTTCCGTACGGGATGATCCGTGCTGTCGGTGCGCTGTTGTTTCAATCGGTCTGGGAGACTCGGATGTATTTATGTATCATGTGTAGGTTTCGTGATTTCGCAACGGGTTCACATGCGGCTACGGCGCCGCTTCCTCTCCGCCGTATGTCTTGTCGTATTGGACTCAGTGTCCTGGACTTTCTTCCGGCTCCTTCTGACCTTCTACTAGTTCTCACGTACGGTATAAGGCCGCATGCAAGCGGGTCTGGTTTATGGCTTTTTGACGTCAATCTGCACGCCGCGGCGTCTTCCATGTTTTGTACATTTATGCACTGGACTTTCTTCGGCGCGGGCTACTTCTGACCTTCTAGTTCTCACGGTAAAAGTCCGCAAGCGGGCCTGGTGTCATGGGTTTTTGGAGGGTAATCTGTGCGCGGCGGCGTCTTCCAAGTTTTGTGAATTTGCTTTACCGATATCGATTATATTGAGATATAACTCCCTAAAGAGAAGGATCAGGGGGACTTTCACCTCAGTGATTGATCAGGGGAATAAACCTATTTGTGGATTTTCCCCTTGAATACTAGTGGGGATCTCGATCACTTTACAAGGTTATTGCATTGGGGGAGGGAGGTTTTCAGAAATCCCCTCGATCAAAATCCTCTAAAATTAGACTCGGGTCTCAAAATTACAACAGCTTTTTGACCTTCAAACAATTACTTTGAACCTTTTTTGCATGGAAGAATTGTACATATTGTCTAGATAACTAGTCTAGCAGTAGTAATCCTATTCTGAAACATGAGTTGTGTTATCTTGTTCAAGTTTGAAGCTGAGAAGATGCACGTATGAAAGCATACTATGCATCTGACAGTTTTATTGCACCCCGCGCGCACTAAAAAGGGGGAACTTTTTGTTTCAAAAATCCCCTCCAGGCCCACAATAGGAAATCTTGAGATCCCTCACGAGGGGTGGGTTGGGTTGGGTTGTAATTTAACATGTTCCAGCGCGTACGGGGAATTGATTAAATCCCCGCTTGTAGAGTGCTTTTTCAGAATACACGTTATGAACTCCCCCGCTAAGCACCAGCAGCAGGGGTCAGATCAAACTGGAGGAATCCGTGGTACTGGTGTTAAGTCACTTGTCCGGGATTCATAATCGAAATTATGCTTGTACGAAATCAGCTCGAAAAGTTTAACACAGGAGTCATATGTCCACTGGTGTGTGTGTTGTTGAGCGTGCTGATGCAGAGCTATGGCTCTGCCCTACGCTCCCTAAACACCTGTTATTTCTCGTGTTTTATTCCTCTACATCATGGTGTTTTCTCAGTGGATGTTTTACGGGTAAAGTGAGACAGAAAAACACCTCCAGCCTGACAACTGATAGCAAAAAGAGAATGCTAGGCCCCATCCAGACTCGAACCCCTCATCCCTTTACCCTTCCTTCCTATTACGCCAAATGCTTCTAGAATTGATATCTGGACTTCTCAGATGTCCCATCTATGAAGGGTCTTTGCAGGTTGAACTTTGAAATTTCCAAATCCGAGTCTCACACACAGTATCAGGGTGTGTGTCTTTGAGGCACCCTCTCACATGGTGTTGTGTACTTTCTTTCTAGAGAACATACCAGGCGGTAGCATGTGTTATGTTGAATTACTCGAGGGCAACGGGTGAAACACACGCGGTCGGGGATCATAGGGCTGACCTGATCTGATGACGATCAGATCAGATCAGATCAACGATCCGCACAAGATTCCGTTATTCTGGGTTTATAGGGACTCCGTTTTCAACGCGTACTTAATTACCCGCGCTACGGGCGCATATGCAGAGGGATATATTTCTAAATCCTCATGAATAGTAGGGATTTTCACCTTGCAACCACTGACGGGGAAGTTGGCTGGGAGAAATCCTCGCGAATTGTTTTCATGCATACTAGAGTACATGTGTTAATATATTTCTGTTCGAAATAGATAAGAGTATTTATTCCTCTGTTTCAGCCAGCAAAACTACCAGTCAGATGACGCCCTCGAATTCATTCATACTTTCATTGTGATACTCTTTCATCGCTACGAAGTTCTTGC
>Ga0302325_10025841_pt1 | contig 12202 bp, 13 predicted proteins | sample Palsa_T0_2_FD_201948 | JGI IMG/M metagenome (GOLD analysis project Ga0302325, IMG submission 201948) | Peat permafrost microbial communities from Stordalen Mire near Abisko, Sweden - Palsa_T0_2 | ecosystem: Environmental > Terrestrial > Soil > Palsa > Peat permafrost | place: Sweden: Abisko...
TTTAAATCGGACTAACTTTCTCGGACCCTCTGGTCATACTCGTCCGATGTCAGCTGTCGAACTTGCAGTCGATCTTCACGCCATTAGAGTTATCGCCACCAACAATTACCAGCAATGCATTAGAGCTATCTGGCGAGGGTACTATACTATACAATATGATGATGAAGGGTGTCTCGCCTTTGCACAGTATTCAGGCCTTCTCTCGCGACGCTTCCTTGATCACTTCGATCCACAGAGAATGAAAGGTACGATCTTTCTAACCGTCCTAATGGCTGTTCCGCTGTATCAGAATCTTCACAATTTATGTTTTTCCTTGCTCTTCGTAGCTCTCTACACAATATCGGTCAATAAACCAGACTCAAACCACTCTATGGACGCTGTCGAATGGTGTTTATTTGTACTGTCGCTCGGATTCTTTTTCGATGGAATGGTCAAAATGTACTCTGTGTACTTAACCGAGCTGATGTATAGTTATCGAGGCGGCGTTACCATGATGAAGTTCTGGCACGTCTATAATGTATTCGATTGGAAATCAAGTCTAACATAGTTGCTTCTCCATTTCGCCTTCACCGGATGTCTCATCTTGCGAATTGTTGAACTAGTAAAGTACAATCACAGTCCGTCGCCAGGACAGGGAAGCCTCAGGCTACTCAGCTATAATCTACTAGCGTGTCTGGCACCATTCTTGTGTATTTCTCTATGCGCTACAAACTCATGTCTAGATTGCCGTTTACTCTTACACCTGAATTTCTTTCGTTTCTTCGGCACTATGATCGTTATTTTGGAAAAGATAATCAAGGAAACGGCGATATTCTTTCTACTTTTGATTGTGATTGCCGCCGGTTTTTTTCAGAGTTTTCTTGCGTATACTCTAACGCTATATGCCTAACGTAGTCTCGACTCTGGCCATACTGCTGTCCTTAACAAGATGTTGCATTCCATGACGCAAGCATTCTTGAATTCTCCCAACTTTGAATTCTACGAAAAGTTTACAACCCCCATTCGGGATTATTCTGTTTTATCTTTACAGTTCAATTCTGAGCATCTGTATGCGTCGTCGTCTGTGTTGCTAACCTAGTGCTTCTTAACATATTGATTGCCTTGTTCAATCAGGCTTATTCGGTCGTTACAGGTTTGACTATTTCAGTACTATGCTAACAAGATCACGTGGTGGATGAGTTTCTGGCCCTATTTTCGAACAAGACACTCGAGTATATCAGAACGCCGGATGAGAACACCTTCTGTCCTCCCTTTAATCTAATCAAAATCTTCTTCATATTGCCCGCTGCTCCTTTTATCAAGAAATCGACTTATCAATGCGTAAACGATATCGCCATGAAAATCGTCTTCTTCTACTCGCTTTTTCTGATTGCGATCTATGAATCACAGTTCACTCCTTGATAACTCGTCTAATGCTAGGTTTCAAGCACGACAGCTGTCGTATTGTCGACAGAGTGGACTAAGTGACGGGGAAGTCGCATCGGGTTGGGATATAGAGAATGAGTTTGATCCGGAGGGCTCGGGGTGGGCGGAAAGGGTGAGGCTTACTAGTCCGCATATCGAAGAAGATGAAATGTTCTTGTTGCACCGCATAGAGTGGGCAATCCGGGGATTGGTGGAAAAAGTTGGAGCAACGAAGACTTGGGACCGGCAAGGGTAATTTTGGAGAGTACCGGCAACGTGTCACTAATTCAATTCTTCTAGAATTCGGACTGTTATGGATGAGCCGTTGCCGAAGGTATTCTCAATACTCCTATTGATTCCATTCCGATTTAGACCCCACCGCGCCGACAGAGTGTCTCTGCAGTTAGACCATTTCAGGTGACGTACGTTGATTTATTCCAGTACTCCCTCGTGTCCAGTGAGCGAGGACTCGCCTGGGAACCTAGTCTATCATTTCTGAGTGGACGTTCAATTTTTGCACAAGCAGTACTCAACTGTACCAGATTTGAACCCGACCAGTCCTGTTCTCGGAAATTATTGAAGTCGTTAGCAAAGGTTTGGAGTCGCAATAAAGTCCATACCTATTGAATACTCTTGTCAAACAAGCGCGGCTTAATACCCACCCCACGAAACCTTAAATCCAGAAGCTGCTGCAGTGACCAATCATTTCCGTGGGGCTAGATTCCCATGATTGGTGCGGGACGATCACTTTCGTCTTTTTCCACGTGAAGCACGCCATAGTAAAGAGTCTCCCACGGAATCCCACTCAGATACAAAAGAACAGAGCGCGCCCACCCTCAACATCCGGTATTTCGTCCCGAATAATGTTTCAGCTTGTAACGTTCCTGCTTCTCTGGATTGCGAGTCTCGTCAGCGGACAGTCGTCTACGACTCGTACTACCCCATAATTCCCCTGTGCTGACACACCACAGTCGTTTCAAGCACCCACTCCGCCAGTAGCTCAGCTTCGAAAGCATCGGCGGCCTCGAAAGCATCGTCTTCGGCCTCGAAGACATCCTCTTCTGCTTCGGCCACTACTTCTTCGGCCGATAACGGACGTATCTTTCTCCTCTGCCCTGGCGCTCATGTTAGATTATCTATCCACCGGCGGGATTGTAGGGATTATTGTCGCTGTTCTAGCGCTCGGGGTGATTTGGGGATTAGCCTACATATGGGTTCAGAGGAGGAAAAGAGGGGTGGACGAGGAGCGCGCTGCGACGGAAAGGAAATAGGCATTACTTGGTAACGCCATTTCCTGCCAGGTCAAGAGCTTGTGTAACATTTTTCATTCCGATTCATCAAGCATTTTAGTAGGAGATCGGTGGTTAGTAATATTCGTTGGGTGGTGTATACCTCTATTTTTTGGGCATCGCAACGAGGTCTAGTACTAATAAAACGTTTCTTCTTCAATCTGCTAAAACTGCCACTGAGGTATGCAACAGACGTACCCGAAGTGACGTTGATGGCCAAATCTAGCGCCATGGCACTTCTTTGCCATTTCGCCGTCGCCCCTCCGACTTGTGGCAAATACCCACCAATACTCCCCTCTCACAATCCGCTCCACGATACTTGTTTCGTAGATGGTGTCGAGGTTGTCGGCGTTAATATTCGATGACGAACCGTCAGGTCTTCGCACCGTTGAATTCCTTCCATTGCAGCAGGGAATTCCGGCAGTGTCCGATAGCATCTCAAGATACCCATGTATCAAGATATTTCGGTCGCCATCCTGAAGCCACCAGGCAATAACAAAGGACACTTGGTGCCTATCCGATGGTGATCTGGCTCTTCCGAATGCCTCATACAGAGCGTTCACAGCGTTTTTGTGATACACCTATGCGCCCGAACTAGGATTGAGATCGGCTACAAACGTAAACTACATAACACTACCTATCTGACTGTAAGTACAACAAGGAAACTATGTAGACAGAAGGGTCGAATAGCTACAGGTCAAAATAATAACAAAGGACAACTACAATAAGTGAATACAATTAATTCGTCCGACATTGCGCCAAGATTAGGAACGTCGGGCTTCCACAGTCAAACGTCTCATAGCTTCCTGCTCCAATAACTCTCGAACTTTTGAGTCATATCCTTCAGTGGCGCGAGTAATCGGCGTCTTTCCTGCGTAGTTTTGCACGTCAATCTCTGCATGCGCGCAATTGCACCACTTCTGAATGACCATTCCCAGCAGCCCAGCTCAAAGGCGTCTGACCATACTGCTTATCCTTTGAATCGACCTCTGCATGCGCAATTGCACCACTTCTGAACGACCATTTCGAGCAGCCCAGCCCAAAGGCGTCTGACCATACCGCTTATCCTTTGAATCGACCTCTGCATGCGCAGTCAACAGCAATTGCACCACTTCTGAATAACCATTCTCAGCAGCCCAGCTCAAAGGCGTCTGACCATACTCATCATCCTTTGAATCGACCTCTGCATGCACAGGCAACAGCAATTGCACCACTTCTGAATGACCATACCGAGCAGCCCAGCTCAAAGGCGTCCGACCAACCAAGTTATCCTTTGAATCGACCTCTGCATGTGCAGTCAACAGCAGTCGCACCACTTCTGAACGACCATTCCGAGCAGCCCAGCTCAAAGGCGTCCGACCACGCTTATCCTTTGAATCGACCTCTGCATGCGCAGTCAACAGCAATTGCACCACTTCTGAATGACCATTCTGCGCAGCCAAGCTCAAAGGCGTCTGACCCTCGCCATCTTTGGCATCGACCATTGAATCTAAAACAGAAATTCTATTAAGTCAGAAAGAACTCTCATGGGGTAGCAGACAAAGGACCTGGTCGCGTGTGCTCAATTAAATAGGCACCACAAACGCACGACAAGCCATATATTGAGAGAAAATGGAGTTGACTGACACCAAAGGTTTCCCGCTCTAAAAAGGACTTAAAATACGAAGTGGCCCTTCGCTCTTGGGCAGAAAGGAAAACGAGAACGTCCCTTGAGAGAGCCTTTTCATCCCCCTCACGCACATGCACGCCCACATATTTCGCAGCATAGGCAGCCAATTCGTATTTTTCGTCCAGGGTTTCCATCGTGTTCCCCATCGTGTATTGGTAGGGGTCTGGATCTGATGCATATTCCTTCATTTCTTCCGAGGTGCTCGATAAATCAACAGCAAAGTCAAGGTACTTCATGGAGGCTTTTGCGATGAAGGTGTTTGCGTCCAATTTTGGAAAGTTCGTTTCGAGGTAGTCTTGGGTGGTATAGTGGACTAAGCGAACAATTCCGTCTCCTTTGTTGAGAACCACAAGACCGAGACAGCTAGAGAGTAAAAGCTCGATGTCAACCAGGTCGTCCGTCTCTATGTCCTCAATCTCAGGGTCCAAGTTCACGGCAATGGCGTGTAGAAGTTCATCAACGTGGAGCCGTTCCTTCGCATACGTGATCCAGATAAGGGCTGTAGTTGCAAGCATTTGTCGTGCTTCGTCTTGACCAGTTATCCTCTCCATTACGGTTACATATATATCGTCTCTTGTCTTGGGAAGTTCCGCAAGCGCTGCGCGAAACTTCTTGCGATTCACTTTTCCGGATAAAAGCTCCATATGGAGTCGGGCAACCAGAAACCTTCACATCAATACGATCAATCAATTTAATGGCTTACATTCCTTGTGCCTTCCCAACAACCGTTTCAACCAGATCATCACGATCGTTTCCTTTAAGCACATACTGCTTGATAGATTCGTCCAATTCGATGTGTCCCCGAATGAACTTTTCGACATCGGAATCGAGTGCGCGGATTTCAAGAGTCGCAAACTCTTGAAATTTTGACATATATTTAGCAGCGAACGGTCTGCCGGTGACCATTAAACGGACGGTAGGCAGAAGCTTCCGTATCTCTTCGAGAATCTTACTTACGGTGTACTCTTCTTCAGGACATTCGTCGAGGGCATCAAGAACAATGAATACTTTTTCGAACTTTTGAGTTTCATTTGCCAGTATCTCTGCGACTTCTTTAAGCGTCGGTCGGGTTTCTCGCCCGGAGTGATTTCGATACAGTTCGCGGATCTTGTCGGATACGGGAGACATGCGTCGAACAACGCTTTTCAAAATGCTTCGTAAGATTTCAACCGGTTTGAACTTCCGCTTGTAATCAAAGTACACGCATGCCATCGTAACATCATTATTACAGAAGACATACCGTTCGAGATAATTGATGGCAATAGATCTGAAGTCAGCCCAATTTTTGGGAGGATTACGCAAGAATTGTCTTTCCCGCACCGGCTAAAGTGAGTTAGCGGGGAACAGGCAAGAGGAATACGGTCTCCTGGACACTACAAGACTGCAGTATCTCCATTGATCCAACTTTGAAATTTGGGATCATCCAACATCCATTGACCCGTTCCTTCTTCATGACGCTCGAATGTATCATCCTGCTTTGCCCAGAAATTCAATTCGGACAGCCAATTGACAATCTGGCGGTCTTCTTGAGTTTGGAGGATATCCCTTTGTTCTGATATTAGCGGCGGATAAGGGATCGCACCTTTTCCGTTTTTCTCCGCCGATTCCAATAGCTTCTCCATGGCAGACATAATGAGGCTTCAATTAGCGAGCTATTCTATGAAGAGCGAACCCGTGGTTATTTTGCAAGGCGAGCTGAAGAACTTCATTCCTCCGTCCTACGCGTTCGAAATGCTTTTTCACATCATCTTTATTGAAATGCCATGCCGTCGCATTAACAGCTTTCCCAACTTTTCCACTTTTCCACTTGAGCTTTGGTCTCCATCTTTTCCAATTCAGTGATTAATTGCTGAAGTAGTCCGTCCTTTTGATTTAGAGTGTCCATGGTGGCTTTCCACTGAGCGTCTTTTGCATGGTCTTGCAACTGTGTAAGGATTGATTGTGTCGCGATGATTTCATTGAGCAAGTCCTTTTGGTCCTTGCTTGCGTTCTTTACGTCCTTGAGATAATCAACGGTCACTTTGGCATGGCCCAAAACGGCCTCGATAACTGTCATAGGATCGACCACAACCCTCCCGAATAGCACCCTTGCGGAAGCTTGCAGGTTCGTTCTGAGTTCTGGTTGATCTGATCGGAACCGATAACGGAATAATCACATACGTGGTCGAGTTCCCAACAGACAGCTCGTGGTGTAAATGGTCACTGGCTTGATTTCGGGGATTATCTGGCTTTAGCTTAGGTCATAAATTTGAGGGAATTGGGAGGCCGAACCCCAACGGGCAGACAGTCTGCCCGGTCACCGCGGGGCTGCAGGGCCAAGTACAAGCTTGGTCAACAAGGCGGACAAAATAATGACAGATAGAAACGACAAGCTTGCGAGGCTGAAGTTAGTCCCTTCTCACTATTCAGGCGTTATGTAAAATACCCTACCATAATTTAGCGTCACTTCAGAATTTTACCACACAATTACAGCTTATAATGGTTTGTGTTACTAGCTTCTCATTTGGCCAATATTGACCACAGAAAGTCCACAGTTGGGTAAATACAAGAAAAAACACAGGCCTTTCAATTCCACTCTTCAGAATTTTGAGATAGCTATTGTGAAGAGAGATGTCCATTCTCAAAGTCAAAAATGCCAAAAATGTCGAAATTTAATATGTAATTGCTGCTGACTTGACTTTGACAGCTTGAGGCTCAACCAAATAAGTTTTTATACAAATTCTGAAGAGTGGAAATCATGGGCTACTGTCTTGAGTGTTCACAAATCAAACGGGGGGGTCTGGGGATTAGTTTTGACCAAGATAGGATGCTAGTAACAATCTCCATTACAACCTGTAATTGTGTGGTGAAAATCAGTGGTGACGCTAACTTATGGTAGGTGCCTTTACCTGGGCGGGTCCAATCGACTCATTAGCGCTCTATTAGTTTCGATGAACCTCAACACGTCCTTGCCTCGTTGGATGTCTCCGAGCCCTAAGAACCTTGGAATTGAAATGATCACACTCAGCTCATCGGAAACTCGGACACGGATGTGCGAATCATATAAATATTTCGTCGAATCAGGCAGCGCCTCATTCGACAGAGTTAGATGCTCCGATTCGGTTGCCGCTTCCAGATCGGGTAGAGTGTGGTTCAACAGCGTACTGATGCCTACGGCGACGAGACACCAGTGATAAATCCCGTCACCTGGTAAGGATTGATTCGGTATTTCGCAAAACGTCCTCGGTACTCTTCGAGAAAGGCTTGTATAGGCTCGAGTAGGGAAAGTATAACATCCTCCGTTGACTACAGGATTATAATTAGCAGGAACTAAAAGGAATCGAATACATCAAGTCCCGGGATCGGTGCTAAAGGTTAGTCCAACAGACGCTTGGTCAGATCAGTACCTGCGTCATGCACTACAACTCTATCTTGATCTCGTTCCTCATCTATTCCGCCGACCACAGTTGTTTCTGGGTTTTCTGAAGCCGCCTGCTGCACGGAAGGTGCATGTCCATCTGCCTGGGTTTCTCCGGAGTCGATACCGATGATGAAACTTGTGTCCGGTTGAAAACCAGTAACATCAAGTGCTGCGTCCAATTTGTGTGTCAAATTAGCAGACATTGTCTCCAGTTTGGAAAGCGCGGCTTTCGGTGGGGATGTACGCTTCTGAGATGACACACTGTACGTTCGCCGGTAAGAACGTGGTACCAGACTGGTGGACGATGGCCACTTTCCCCCGGAGGAGTCATCCGACAGATGTCCCCCGGAGAGTCACTGTCCGACAGATTTAATGCTGAGGACAAGGCGCTCGCGGCTTCCACGTCTCCTTTGCGCTTATACGCGTTGGCCAATTCCTCGATCACCCATCTGTTGTTGGGATCTAGGTCCAAAATCTTTCTGAACCCTGAAACCGCCGCATCATCGTCTCCATTGCGCTTATACGCCCTTCCCAATTCTCGTGCTGCGCTCCAATGTTTAGGGGATCGCTGGATAAGCACGTCCCCTTTCCGCTCATATGCTTTTCCCAATTCCCCTGCGGGCGTTATCATCGTAGTTCGCTCCGCTAGTGCTGTAAACTTTGCGATCGCACCGTCGAGGTCTCCTTTGCGCTCATATACTTATCCCAGTTCCTCTGCGGGAGTTCGATTGTAAGGGTCTCGCTCGAAAATCGCTGTTAAACTGCACCATCCAGGTCGCCCATATGCTTTTCCCAGTTCCTGTGCGGCACTCATATTGTCAGGGTCTCGCTCCAAAATCGCTGTTAAACTTGCAATCGCAACATCCACGTCGCTGGGCTCATATGCTTTTCCAAGTTCCTCTGCGGCACTCCAATTGTGAGGGTCCGTCTCCGCGGTCTTGACTTGTTGCGAAAATGTCGACGCGACGTCGCCCATAGAGGTCGGCGTGTCGGGGTGATGAGAAAAAGGCGATGTCGTTGATGGAATGATAGGTTGTTTTTCGGGTACGTGGCGCGGTACCTAACCATATGCCAAGGGAGAATCCCGCGGGAAACCTGCCCTTCAAACTGCAGATCGACGTCCATCTTCGTGGTTATGTAGGCCCAAGACGAATCGGCGGGTTCCGCCATATTAAAAGTCAAAACTTCGGGCGAAGTTCCAGTTGGCATAGGGGTCAGGTCCCTTCAGGGCCCATAGCGGGGAGGGCCCTGCCTACTATACCAAGTGGGAATGACGCGTCATTCCCGAGCGGAATTGTGGTCAGGGTACATTGGCTCAGAGTGGCTAAAATGATTACAGCGGGTCGAATTGTAGTCAGAGAGTTTGCTAATAGATCATTGTATACTATAATCTAAGCCATAAAAAAGGCATGCCCGTCGGCTCTTAATCTCTGCGCCATTTGCCTATCGCGAGCTAATACGGTTTTCGGGAACATATTCTGCGGAGGAAAGAGACACCGGCTATACCTCTGTGAATCTTCATCACACGCTAGAATTATTGCCCCTAATCTACCCTGTACGAGCACGTACTTGCACTTGTCGAGATCGATTCCGCCATCATTAAAATTCAGAGCAAGTCTTCTAACCCCTCTGAAAGCTACCAATAGTAACGTCAGATTCTTCTTCGACCACTCGTATGCGCTAATCCCGAGACCGCAGGAGACCATCGCTGTGTATAGTAATAGTGACTTGATGCAAGACGCCGACAGATAGTCATTCATCAACATTTTAAATCGCTCCCACTTTCTGACCACGGCCTCCGTAGGTTCCCTCTCCAAAATAAACAGGTTGCACATGTACGCCAATACTTTGATAATAACCTGCTGCTCATGTTCATCCTGCCCCCTTTTGTCTGTCGCAACAAACCATTCTAGGTCCGCCTCCACACCGAAGGTTTGCACGAATGAATTCATCCACATCTTTATGCTCCTCCGTGCACCCATGTGCGTCTTGACGATCTCCAACGCTTCCGGCCCATTGAGATTATCTGTCAGACGTTGCCCTTCGACTTCAAACTCCTGCCACCCCGGGAAATCGTTAGCTGGTATGTTGAGGCATACAAGCCTCGACATATCGCCCAGACATTCAGGGATCGGTATATTGGTCGTCGCGGCCGGGTTACGCACAATGTTGATAAGGTCTGTCCATTCTGCTGTGATTAGGGGCCCTAGGCGCGGACGCATGTGTGCCCCCTTTTGTGTCGCTTGAACACAGGCATCGAGAAATAGTTCCTCAAAGGTCATTTGTCTTGCCTTTTCGGGAACCCAATACCAGTCGTACTGCGGCATAATGGCAAGGATGAAATCACGAGGTTTCGATGTACGTCTCTTACTGAACATGTGATCAAGGTAGTTGAAGTTGCGAGGACGGTCATGTGAATGTTTTCCCGAACGTCTGGAGACGGTACCATCTCCAATGAACGCGTAGATAAACTTCTCCACATCGTCCTGGATAGCTATGTGATCACCCGCCTCATTCTCCGCCACCACCCAAGCTCGAGCAAGACTGCGTATACCCGTCCAGGCGTCAAATATAAGGGTAGAGAAGGTATTCGAAGAGCAAAGGCTGAGGAGTTCTTTCATTTTTTCCGCCCCATAGTCGATGTCTTGGCAGCGCACGAATTGAACGGTGTCAGACAGTAATAGTTCTTGAAAAACCCAGAGCCTCGTGAGAAACCCCTCATCACCCCTCGCGACATGCATTGGTTGACGTCCGTAGTGTTCAAAGATCCTTTCAGCGGAATCTTTATCTCCCTTCACGATCCACATTCTGATATCTTCCGTTGCTTCCGGACAACAATATTGAACACCCCAGGTTTCTCTGACAGCCAAAGTTTTCTGAGCATTTCGAAAAATTTCCGGAATTTGTTTTGTCAAGGCGATTCTCGCGGCATCATCTCGTTGGTCGATGCACATGACATCCATCCAGAACCATTCAGCTCCAATAATGGCCGGGAATTGATTCTCGAGAAAATAAGCCTTCTCCCTTGATACTCTCACCTCATCCTCCACTCCTTTGATTGTCCGCCATTGAGTCTCTCCCCATACATGAGACACCGCAGTGTACTCTATGTCGTGTAGATTCTTGATGGCTTTCACCAGTCTCCCGAATTCATAGCGACATAGCGTAATTTGCAACCGACCTTTTCGTGATGAATTATCTTCTGCCATGATGAATGACGCATGAAAAGAAAAGTCAGCCCCACGATGTATTTCAATCAGTATAACGACGCACGAACAGTGGCACCAGTCTGAAACGCCGAAAGAAACAAAGGATCGATTCGCCATTCCCACCAACGAATGGGAGAAAAATTCGTTATACTCTTCGCTAATTGGTCAACATTTGGTGGGATGTGGGATCATACAGTACCGCGCCACGCCGGATGCCCCACATTCCAGTCGACGTCGCGCGTTCACGCGTCCACCACAAATATGCTCGCTCTCCCCCGTCAACCATAACATCCTGACCAAAACCGATATGACGAAGAGAATTGTACTCCCATCCTATCCAGTATGCCAAGCAGAAGTTGCTTGCAACTTCTGCATTATAAGGTGCGGACGTAGGTCTGTCTCCACCACGGATTTCTAACCCTTGCGGCCAACTATTGAAATTATTACGTGGGGATTGCGGTCAACTTCTGTTTGATTTTGTGTGGCGGACAGGGACCAATCTCCACCATGAAAAAATATTTAAAACTTGCCTAGCCAGATGCCAAGCGTGATTCCCGGGGGAATCACGCCCTTTAAGCTGGTGGACAGGACACTGTCTTCACCACAAAAAATCAAAATCCTATCCAGAATGCCAAGGAGTAATTACGTGTAATTACTGAGCTATAAGGTGTGGGACATGGGTCTGTCTCAACTACGAAAAAAAGATTTCCCGTCCAACTTCTAAAATTATAACGTAGGAATCCCGTCTAACTTCTAAATGATTTTGTGTGGCGGACAGGACCCAATCTCCACCATGAAAAAAAATTATAAACTGGACTGCTCTTGAATCCAAGACCATGGCTATGGACACTCAACCTAACCAGTATGCCAAGCAGGACTTGCGCGAAAGTCCTGAGTTTTAAGGTGCGGATGTGGGTCTGTCTCCACCACGAAATTCTAACCCTTGCGTTCTAGTCCTGAAATTATTACGTGGGGATTGCGCTGAAGTCCTGGAATATTTTGTGTGGCGGACAGCTACCAATCTCAACCATGAAAAAAAATTCAAAACCGGCCTGACCCTGAACCAAGTCTGTGGCTCTGGAAACGCAACCTAAAACCACTCAACCTATCCAGTATTCCAAGCAGAACTCCCGCGGGAGTTCTGCGTTATAAGGTGGCGGACGTGGGTCTGTCTCAACCATGAAAAAAAGATTTCCCGTCGAAGTTCTGAAATTATAACGTGGGAATCCCG
>Ga0302325_10025842_pt1 | contig 12201 bp, 8 predicted proteins | sample Palsa_T0_2_FD_201948 | JGI IMG/M metagenome (GOLD analysis project Ga0302325, IMG submission 201948) | Peat permafrost microbial communities from Stordalen Mire near Abisko, Sweden - Palsa_T0_2 | ecosystem: Environmental > Terrestrial > Soil > Palsa > Peat permafrost | place: Sweden: Abisko...
ACCCGACCACAACCTCATCAGCGTTCAGGTTTTCGCGGATCTTCGCCAGCGTTTCCCGGCCATAGCTGTCGGCATCGGACAAAGCCAGATTGGTTTTCATTTGCGCCACGTTTTCGCCCGCGACGGTCCGCAGTTGCTCGCCCGCGCCCAGTTCAGTGGTCAGCATTTCCGCGAGCGCAATAGAGAGCCACGCCTTATCCGCTTGCCCGGAAACATTTTTCAGTCCAAGCACGGCCACCGATCGCCGCGTATGAACTGCCGTTCCCGACGATCCCGACACTCCAGGCGCCGCGGATTCCTTATGCTCGAAAAGCCGGTCACGAACTCCAAAAACATTCAGGCCGATCCCGAAGCCTGCCACAATAACCGCACCAGACATAACCGCGATTGCGATCTGAGGTTTCCTTGGCAACCCCGCCGGCAACAATCCCCCAAAATCACGCTTAGTGGTGGCGGAAAGTCCCTCCAGCGCCACCCGCAACTCGCGCGCCGATTGATACCGCTGCGATGGATCTTTCGCCAGCGATTTAGAAACGATGCTCTCGAGTCCAGGAGAAACATGCTTGTTCACCGACCGCGCCGACACCGGAGACTCATATAAAATCGCGCCCACTAGCTCCGCCCCCTGCGTCTGCGGAAATGCCCGCCGTCCTGTCGCCATTTCGTGCAGAACAGTGCCGGCCGCGTAGATGTCACTGCGCGAGTCGATGTTCAAGCCGCGCAACTGTTCCGGCGACATATAAGGGAGAGTGCCCGCAACCTTACCTGTGTCCGCTGTAAGGCTGCGCGTCACATCGGCGCCGCTGGCTGTGGGTGTATGCTTTGCCAGCCCGAAATCGAGAATTTTCAGCCTGCCGTCCGGTGTTACAAACAGGTTTGCCGGTTTGAGATCGCCATGAATTACTCCCTGGTCGTGTGCCGCCGCCAAACCTTCCGCTAGTTGCGTTGCCAGGCGTACGATGTCCGGCTGCGACATCGCTCCGCCATGCAGCCGTTCGCTCAACGGTTTTCCTGGAATCAGTTCCATCACCAGGAAGTCCACGCCCTCCTGCGAACTGAACTCGAAAACCGTCGCAATATTTGGATGACTCAGTTTGGCGAGCGCCAGAGCTTCTTTTCGGAACTGCTTTCGCGCAACATCATCTGCCAGCGTGCCCGTCGGCAGCACTTTGAGCGCGACATCACGATCCAATTGCTCATCGTGCGCGCGATACACCACGCCCATCCCGCCCGCACCAATTTGTTCGACGATGCGATAGTGGCCGAGAACGGGGCCAATGACATCGGAAGGCGGCTCCATAAGTTAACAAATGCTAGAACGTGTGGAAGCCAATGTCCATGTTGAAGTCAACTTTATCGGCGACAATCGAAAATCCCAAACCCAACCCAATACTCTCCTAAGCATCGGTCCTTCTTCGGAGAGGGCCGCTTGCGACCCCTGGCAACCGGGTCTTCGTGACAGCGATGGAGGGTGTGTGGGTACAGGAGATAGCCGCCGCCGTTTCTCGGCCAGTGCGGCCTTGACGATTGGAGTGGCTGGATTCGGCATGATTGCTTCTGCTAAGACGCGATCTGGTGAGCGGGTGTGTCGCCTGAAGCAGATCAAGTGTGATACAACGTTGTAGATTTCATACGACCTCTGGGGTGAAAATGCATCCATATTCTCAATTGGTTGCGTCAGCGGTTGCCTCACAGGCTGTTTTCGCAATCGACGATCGATAGCCTGCCCCGTCCCGGGTGTCCTCGAACTGTAGATCCAGGACATGCGTTTTCGCAGCCCAGGCGCGAGCAAGATTTGTGGGAGACAACATGAGCAAGGTCCAGAAACGCTATCTGTTGATCGGCGGAGTTCTTGGCTTGATCGTGCTCGCTCTGATTGTTGGAGCCGTTCGACCGTCCAAGCAAGCTATGGGTGCGCCGCCAAATACTCCGGATGTCGAGGTCGCTCAGGTTCAGAAGGAGGATGTTCCGATTTATTTGGAGTGGATTGGTACGCTTGACGGTCTGGTCAATGCTGACGTTCGGGCACAGGTCACAGGCTACCTGCTGAAGCAAGGGTATCAGGAGGGCGCGTCGGTCAAGCAGGGCCAACTCCTTTTCCAAATCGATCCGCGGCCTTTTCAGGCGGCGCTCGATCAGGCTCAAGGCCAGCTTGCTCAGGCGAAGGCCGCGCTGGCCAATGCAGAAGCCGTTCAGCGTCGGACCGAACTTGACGTCCAGCGCTACAAGCCACTAGCGGAGCAACAAGCGGCCAGCCAACAGGATCTCGACAACGCGGTTCAGAACAATCTCGCCGCGCTCGCAACCGTGGAAACTGCCAAGGCTCAGATCAAGACCTACGAGGCTTCGGTTGAAACTGCGAAGATCAATTTGGACTTTACGCGCCTCGCTTCGCCCATCGACGGGGTGGCCGGCCAGGCACAACTACAGGTTGGCGCGCTGGTCAGCCCCAGTAGCGGGGTGGTCACTTCCGTTTCTACAGTGGATCCAATCAAGGTCTATTTCACCGTGAGCGAGCCTCAATATCTTTCATGGCGAAGACGTTTCCCGACCGAGGAGAGCCGCTTGCAGGCCGACAAGGAACTGCGGCTGCAACTGATCTTAGCGGACGGCTCAACCTATCCGCACGAAGGAAAGTTCTATTTTGCCGACCGCCAGGTGAACGAGACCACCGGCGCGATTCGAATCGCCGGGCTCTTTCCCAATCCAAACAATATTTTGAGACCCGGCGGCTATGCCAAAGTCCGCGCGGTAATCCGGACCCAGCCGGGGGCGTTGCTTGTTCCGCAACGGGCAGTGTCGGAGTTGCAGGGCGGCTACCAGATTGCTGTCGTTGGCGCCGACAACAAAGTCGACGTTCGAACGGTCACTGTGGGCGACCGGGTTGATAACCGATGGATCATCGCGAACGGGCTGAACCCGGGAGACAGGGTCGTGGTTGAAGGAGTTCAGAGAATGCGCAGTGGTCTTCGGGTGAATCCCAAGCCATTCATGGCCCAGAACTAAGGATCGGCGAATCGATAAGGACGGATTACCCATGTCGAAATTCTTCATCAACCGTCCCATCGTCGCAATGGTGATTTCCATCGTCATGGTGTTGGTTGGTGCGCTCACTGTGCTGAGCTTGCCCGTCGCACAGTTTCCCAACATCACTCCACCCGAAATCCAAGTGCTCGCCACCTACGTCGGAGCTGACGCGCAAACGCTGGAACAAGCGGTGGCTACTCCCATCGAGCAGCAGATGAACGGTGTAGACAACGAGAACTACATGTACTCGCTGAATGCCACGGGCAACTCATCCACCAGCCTGATAGTCGACTTTGACGTCAAGACCGACCCGAATACCGATTTCATTCTCACGCAGTCGCGGGAAACTCAGGCTGCTTCTCAGCTTCCATCGGACGTCAACAACTACGGCGTTACCGTTCGAAAATCGGTCACTGCCCCGTTGATGTGGGTCGCCCTTTATTCTCCGCACGGAACGTATGATGCCAAGTTTCTGGCGAACTACGCCTACATCAATCTTACCGATCCGATTCTTCGCTCGCCCGGCATCGGCAATGTGCAGGTATTCGGCGCCGGTCAATACGCGATGCGCCTTTGGGTAAAGCCGGACACGCTGGCGAAACTTGGCATTACTGTCCCTGAGATCGTCAGCGCGATTCAGGCGCAGAACACGGTGAACCCCGCAGGCAAAGCGGGGGGCGAGCCTGCTCCAAAGGGCCAGGAATTTACGTACTCGGTCCTGGCGCAAGGGCGCCTGGTTTCGCCGGAAGAATTTGGCAACATCGTGGTTCGCGAGACGCCTGACGGTGCGACTGTGCGTGTGCGCGATGTCGCTCGCATCGAACTGGGCGCTCAAGACTACAGCGTTGCCGGACGTTTTAACGGCAAGCCGGGCGCGATAATTGCAGCCTACCAATTGCCCGGATCGAACGCAGTCGACGCTGCGACAGGCGTCAAGAAACTAATGGCACAAATGAAAGAGCGCTTCCCCGGGGACATGGATTTCGCCGTTTCTCTCGACACGACTCTTTCTGTAACGCAGGGCATCAAGGAAATCGTTGAAACCCTTGTGATCGCGCTGGTCTTGGTCATTGTTGTTGTTTTTCTTTTCCTCCAGGGCTGGCGCTCAACCCTGATCCCGCTGCTGGCTGTACCCGTTTCTCTTGTGGGCACGTTCGTGCTCTTCCCGCTGTTCGGCTTTTCCATCAATACACTCTCGCTCTTTGGGCTGGTGCTGGCGATCGGTCTGGTGGTAGATGACGCCATCGTCGTCGTAGAGGGCGTGGAGCGGCATATCGAAGAGGGCCTGACTCCGAAGAATGCAGCGTTAAAGGCGATGGAGGAACTGTCGGGTCCCGTCGTAGGAATTGCCCTGGTTCTCTCCGCTGTATTCGTGCCCACCGCCTTCATTCCCGGGATCACTGGCCGGCTGTATCAGCAATTCGCAGTCACGATCGCAATCTCGGTAATTCTTTCCGCGTTCAACGCGCTGACGCTCAGCCCTGCCCTGGCCGCATTGCTTCTTCGCCCGCGCGAAGAGAGCCATGGCCTGCTGCAGAGATTCTTCGATTGGTTTAACCGACTTTTTGAGCGAGCCACCGAGGGTTACGTCGGCTGGAGCGGCGTGCTGCTCAAGAAGACAGCCGTGGTGGTTGTGCTTTTGCTGATTTTTTGCCTCGCGGCGGGATTCTTCGCCAATCGGGTGCCGTCGAGCTTTCTTCCCGATGAAGATCAGGGCTATGCCTATGTGAATTTGCAATTGCCCAATGACGCGTCGTTGGAGCGAACATCGCAGGCAGCGGCACAAATCGAGAACATTCTGGCTAACACACCGGGTGTGAAGTACACGACCAGCGTCATCGGCTTCAGCTTGCTCAGTTTTGTTCGTACCAGCTACAACGCTTTCTTTGTCGTCACTCTGAAGCCGTGGGACGAGCGCACGTCCAGAGCTGAGCAGTTTCAAGCTATCAAGGCGCATTTGAATCAGCAGCTTTCCAAATTGCCAGCGGGAATCGCATTCAGTTTTTCGCCGCCGGCCATCCCGGGCGTTGGCACTGCAGGCGGATTCACTTTCATCCTCGAAGACCGCTCTGGCGGCAGCATCCAATTCCTGTCGCAGAACTTGAACACGTTTCTTGACGCGGCACGCAAGCGGCCGGAGATCGCCAGCCTGAGTACGACTTTTCTGGCGAGCGTTCCGCAGAAGTTCGTCGACGTCAATCGTGACAAGGTGCTGAAGCAGGGCATCAATCTTTCCGACGTCTACCGCACCATCCAGGCGTTCATGGGGGGATATTTCATCAATTACTTCAATCGCTTTGGCCGCCAGTGGCAGGTCTACATCGAAGCTGAGAGCGAAGATCGTGCCAGCCCGGAGAACGTTGGCCGATTCTATGTCCGCAACAACAAGGGCGAGAACGTTCCGCTGTCAACGCTTGCCACGGTCAAATCGCAGCTCGGACCCGAATTCACACAGCGCTTTAATGAGTACCGTTGCGCACAAATCAATGGCAGCGCGGCACCGGGTTACAGCGCTGATCAGGCGACCGCAGCCCTCGAAGAAGTTTTCAAACAAGCCATGCCCCGAGAGATGGGATTCGACTACTCCGGAATCTCATTTCTGGAGCAGAAGGCGCGCCAGGGAGTTCCACCCGCGGTCATCTTTGGCCTGTCCCTGTTGTTCGTGTTCCTGATTCTGGCGGCACTGTACGAAAGCTGGTCGCTGCCTTTCAGCGTACTGCTCAGCACGCCGGTGGCGGTCTTTGGAGCGTTTGCAGCGCTGTGGCTGCGCCGAACCTTGCTCAGCGTTTTCCTGCCGCCGTATATGGTGCAGATTGAAAGCGACATCTTCTCGCAGATCGGCTTGATCATGCTGATCGGCCTCGCGGCGAAGAACGCGATTTTGATCGTCGAGTTTGCCAAGGAACAGTACGAACACGGAAAACCGCTGGCCGACGCCGCCCTCGGAGGCGCGAGGCTGCGGCTGCGACCCATCCTGATGACATCATTCGCGTTTATCCTCGGCTGCGTTCCACTGTGGACAGCGAGCGGGGCAGGTTCGGTAGCCCGGCAGATCATGGGGACGGCCGTGATCGGCGGGATGCTCGCTGCGAGTGCGATCGGAATCTTCTTTATTCCCGGCATCTTTTACATGGTTGAGAAATGGACGAGCGCTGGAAAGGAAACTGCATCAGGCATATTGCCGCCTGCGCCTTCACCCGCGCCCGGAGATTGAGGGACCTCAAGGGGCGTTCAACAGCTTGGGAATCAAGCAAGTTTGCGCAATGGGGTTTGTGTAATGGGGTTTGCCTAACGGGGTTTGCCTAATGATGAGAATCGCAAAATTGCTCACCGCGGCCTTGCTCTCTGGCGTGCTTTCGGCTTGTGCTGTAGGCCCTAACTATCATCGCCCTGCAGTTCAGGCTCCGAATTCTTTTCGGGATCTGGCGGACAATCCTCAGCTTCAGGCGCAGACTGCCTCGTATGCCGATCTTCCCTGGTGGCAGGTATTTCAGGACGCAAAGCTGCAGGAACTCATTCGCACGGCGCTCAAACAGAACTACGATCTGCAACTCGCAACCGAACGCATCAACGCAGCCCGCGCTCAGCTTGCTGTTACGCGTTCCAGCCTTTTTCCACAGGTTTCGGGCAATGGCAATTTCAGCGGGGGCAAGGAAAACCTTGAACAGTCCCGGTACAACTTCCTCACCTTGACCGCCGACGCGGCGTTCCAGTTGGATTTCTTCGGCCGCTTGCGCCGCGCCAACGAAGCAGCTCGCGCTCAACTGCTGGCTACCCAAGATGCGCGCCAGGTCGTCGCACTGACCCTCGTCAGCGATATGGCGAGAGACTATTTCACGCTCCTGCAACTTGATCTGCAACTCGCGATCACACGTGAGACCGTCAAGACCCAGACCGATTCGGTAAAACTTACCAATCTGCGGCTGGATCACGGAGTTGCCACCAAGTTGGATGTGCTCCAGGCTCAGCAGGTTCTCGACAGTGCCAATGCGCAGATTCCAGACCTGGAGCGACAAATTGCCCAGGAAGAAGACGCCATCAGCATTCTGCTCGGCAATTACCCGCAAGACATCGCACGCGGCATTCCACTCGTCGAGCAAACACTTCCGCCTGAAGTTCCAGCCGGCGTTCCATCTTCGATCATCGAGCGTCGGCCCGACATTCGAGAAGCGGAACAGACCTTGATTTCCGCTAACGCCAACATCGGGGTCGCCAAAGCTCAGTTCTTCCCGCAAATCTCTCTGACCGGGGGAGGCGGCGGTTCATTTGGTCGAAGCTCCGCCTTCTCAAGCCTCATGACGACGCAGCTAGGCATCTGGTCCTATGGCGCGCAGGTCAGCCAGCCAATCTTTACCGGAGGCGCGCTGAAAGGGAATTTGCATCTGGCTGAGTCTCAACACCAACAAGCTCTGATCGGCTACCGGGAGGCGATCCAGCACGCTTTTGGAGAAGTCTCGGACGCGCTCATCGGTTACGAGAAACTTCATCAGGTTCGGACACGTCAGCAGGATTCGGTAGCCGACCTGCAGGAAACCGTCCGCATTTCCACGCTTCGCTACAAGGGCGGCACGACGACATACCTCGAAGTACTCGACGGACAGCGGTCGCTATACGGCGCCGAACTGACGCTCGCAGCGGCGCGGGGAGATGAGTATCGCAGCCTGGTCCAACTCTACAAAGCGCTGGGCGGAGGCTGGCAACAGTAAAATCGTCAGCCAGTCTAGGAGACAGTTTATCGAAGCCGGGCCTTTGGATTGTCGCGAAGCGGCAGCCGGGATAGTGAATGATGACGACCATGCGCGAATACAGATGTGAAGTTTTGCGGAATTGCAGACACCCGTCCCATCCACTGGTTCGTCATTCGGTGCGGCGACTCGCAACTCTCAGTTCATCGCTGGAATTCGGAAGCGGCGGAAGCCGGCGGAGCTCAGAGAATTCGTGCGATTTTGTGTGCGGTGCAGTGATCGCCTGGGCAGTGCCGAGCCTGGCCCCCATGCGCCGAAAGAACTCGCCGAAGTAACCTTTCGCGCGGCACAGGGAGTTGGCGCCCATCCGAAGCGCAGTTGTGGCGCGATGCTTTACCTGGCGTGTTTTACAGGACAGCACCTTGCCGCCGCCGACTCGTTTTTCCGGGCAGAGGTCAAGCCATGAAGCGAAGGCGGAAGCGTTGCGAAACCTGCTAACATCGGTGCTGATCTCTGTCAGTACAACTTGCGCAGTGGCTGTGCTGACTCCTGGGATGTCGGTGAGATCGACATGCGGTAAAGCTCACTCCGCAGAACCGAGGATCGTTGCCCTGCCGGTGATATGCAGTGGCCTTGGTGCGTGGTGGCATGGGATGCTCGGTCGCACTGGGAAGAGCCTGCATCAAACGTGCCGTCTCCTGATCCAACTCCAAGATCAGCTTCTGGTAGTAGCGGTATCCCTCCAGCGACTGCTTCAGGGCGAACAGATGCTCTGGCCGGTAGTCCCCAACTAGGGCCTGCGCCACCTTGTCCCGCGGGCTCTTCACTCGACTATGACAGAGTTGCGCCAGTGCGACGGGATCGCGCTGGCCCGAGAGGATGGCATCGAGAATCGCTTGGCCACTGGTTCCGGTGATGTCACTTAACACATGGTGGAGTTTCAGGTTCATCTGACTGAGCGCCTTCTGCATGTGCAGAATGTCAGATCGCTTCGGGTGGCCGGAAGCTGGCTCGCAGCAACCCTACCGAGTGCAGATATTGGATCCACTGGCAGTCGGATACATCGCTCTTGCGTCCGGGCACACTCTTCAGATAGTGCGCGTTGACTAAATACACTTTGAACCCGCGCTCCTCCAGTATCTGAAACAGCGGGATCCAGTACACTCCTGTCGACTCCATCGCCACGCTCTGAATCCGGCGGGCCGAACTGCCGCGGTCTCCAGTTCACATGTCATCGCTCACCTTCAGTTCCTTCCGTTCCTATCTGATCGAAGCTCAGTCGGTCGCTTATGGGAAGCGCTCAACGAGGTTCTACCGTGCTGGCAAAAGTCAACTCGCTATGGCCGGATCCCCCACGGTTTGTCTGGGAATAATCGCGAAATACGGGCATTATTCGCACATTTCGGCGCTGAGCGAACGGAATTTCTCTGCAGTTAAGACTTGCTGGCGGAGGGAGAGGGATTCGAACCCCCGGTACGGTTTCCCGTACAGCGGTTTTCAAGACCGCCTGTTTCAACCACTCACACATCCCTCCGCGAGAACGGGTAACAGGGTCATGTTGTCTCGGTTAGTTTACAACAGGGGTTGCACGAATGAAGAAGATATGGGGTTTGGGAGGGTCCCGCTCAAGCGTTACGACACAACTCAGGCTCCGAGGGTGTTCAACCTGCAAGCTTCCAACCAGCGAAATGTGTTCCGGAGCCGATGCACCTGCTCATTTAGGATTGAACGCCTGGGAATGAAACTCCATGACCTCGGTGAAGTGAGCCAGGAAATAGGACAGGCTGTGGTCGCCGGGATAAGGACGAAACTCGTGCTTGACGCCTTCCTTCTGCAGTTGTTCGTGTAACGCGGCTGCGCCCTTTTCAAAGCCATAGTTGTCATCCTGACCGCAGTTGAAATAGATTGCCAGCCGTCGCAGGCCGGCCTGGTTCCTGCCTGCCAGAACGAACGGACTATTGTCTTTCCAGTGTGCCGCTTTGATCGGGTTCCCGAAAACTACAGCCAGCACTCTTCCCAATGGAGCGCCGGAGCGGGCTGCGGTGTCGAGTTCTTGCGGAGATTCGGTGATCAGGGCGGCGCTTTGCGCGCTAACGGCCGAGAATATTTCGGGATGAGCGAAAGCGAAACGTAGAGCCCCATAGCCGCCCATGGAGATGCCGGTGATAGCTCGATTATTCCGGCCCTTGCTGATGCGGTATTTCGTTTCGATCATCGGGATGAATTCTTGCAGGAAGAAATCGCTGTAGCGCACTGAGCCATCGGCAGAATTGATATAGAAGGTTCGCCCGCCTTCGGGCGCGACGATAAGGAATTCTCCCATCTTGTGCTGCCGGCGAAGATCGTCGAGCAGCGTCCATCCACCGCTGTTAAAGAGGGTTTGCTCGTTGTCGCCGAGGCCATGGAGGAAGTACAGCACGGGATATTCTTGTCCGGGATGTTTGGTCGCGCCGGAGTCATAGCTGGCGGGAAGGTAGACGCAGTAGTGAATCGAATGTTTCAGAATGCGGCTATTCAGCGCGTCGCAGTCGATGCGACTTTGAGCGTGAGCCGAAAGCGAAACAGCGAAACCCGTGAACAGAAGGGTGATTCGGAGCCAACGTTCCATCGGTTTCAGTTTACTCGTAGCGTAAAGCCTGCACGGGATCGAGCCGGGCTGCGCGTCCTGCCGGGTAGAGCCCCGCAGCGAGACTCACAAGGAAAGAAAACAACATAGCGAACGCTATCAGCCACCACGGTACCGACCAAAAATGCTCTGGTGGAAAAGATTGTCGCTTGAGATAAACATTAGTTCCCAGGTTGATGACCTGTCCGATAGCCCAACCGAGAGCGACCCCGACGATGCCGCCGAGAATGCCCATGGCACCCGCTTCCGCGAAGAAGAGTTTCTTTATGTCACCATCGCTGGCGCCGATGGCTTTCATAATGCCGATTTCGCGGCGGCGTTCGAGGATGGCCATCACCAGCGTGTTTACGATCCCGATGAAAGCGACAGCCAAGGCAAGGCTGCCGAAGATGCCGAGAAACACGTCCAGCACTTTAAAAAACTGCTGAATGCTGCGGCTGGCATCAAGGATCGAAAAAGTGTTGAAGCCCATTTTCTTGATGGCGTCTTCCACCTTTTGCACTTGGCTCGGGTTCTTCACTCGCACACTTACCGAGGAATACACCGGCTGATCGGTGGCGGCCCGAGAAATTTCGCGGAGATCCGTAGGCTGCATCACATGCAGGCTCTCGGCCAGTTCGAGTGGAAGAAAAACTCGCGCTCGGGTTGGCCCGCGCATACTCTCGGGATCGAGATCGGCGACGCCAATAATTTTCAGCTTCTGCTCGCGCGAAACGACGGAATACGCCGCGCCCGCTAGACTCTGGTGCCCAGAGGAGGTGTTCTTGTCACTTGCTTCCGTCGAAGGAGCGCTCTGCGCCGCCTCGCGCTGGGCATAGCGCATGGTCAATTCCTTGCCCAGAAGCGGGGCGGCCAGGTCAGCGACATTCGTTTCGTCGAGGCCAGGCTTGGGTGTCTTTCCCAGCAGCTCTTCAGCGAATGCTTTTTGAAGAATCGCTTCGGGTGCCACGTCGGACGAAAAAAAGTGTCCTTGCACTGTGTCAAATGCGTCGTTCGATTTGGCGGAAGCAGGCAGCGCTGCGACCGTGGTTAAATGAGGTTTGTCTTCGTAGCGCAGTTCGGTGATGAAGCGGATGTCCGGATAGGCTTCAAGCACGTTAGGCAGGCGCTCGATCTCCCGCCGCGTGGGTTCGTCAAGGATGCGACTTTCGGCAGGGGCCGGCCCGCTGCGTTCTTCCTCGCGACCGAAGTTGCGCAGATCGCGGCGTGAGGTAACAACCACGGTATCGAACAAACCGGATTTCATCAAACGCCGCGATGCGAGTTGTTGCAGCCCGATTCCCAGAGAGAGCATCGCGACCAGCGACGCCACGCCCACTGAAATGCCGATGGTGGTCAGCGAATTTCGCAGCAGAGATTCGCGCAAATTGCGGACGGCGAGTTCGGTCAGATCGGGAAGCTTCATTGCCGCCCACTCTCCGCTCTAACGTGATCCGTTCCAGCCTTTGCGGCCACGGCTGAATTCGCTTCATCGCCAACCAGCTTGCCATCCGCCAGGAAAATGAGGCGTTGGGCGTAGCGCTCGGCCAAGGCACGCTCGTGGGTTACCATGACGACGGTCATTCCCAATTGTTGGTTGAACTCGCTGACCATATTCATGATCTCAGTTCCGGTACGGCTGTCGAGATTGCCGGTGGGCTCGTCGGCGAGCAGGAGCTGCGGACGGTTGATGAGCGCACGGGCCAGTGCGGCCCGTTGTTGCTCACCGCCGGAGAGTTCGCTTGGACGATGGTTCATGCGCGCCTGCAGACCAACTTTCGCAAGAGCTTCGCGCGCCAGACTGTCACGTTTCCCGCGATCGACCTCTGCAAAGCGCATAGGCAATTCCACATTTTCCGCGAGCGTCATACTGGCGATCAGGTT
>Ga0302325_10025845_pt1 | contig 12200 bp, 11 predicted proteins | sample Palsa_T0_2_FD_201948 | JGI IMG/M metagenome (GOLD analysis project Ga0302325, IMG submission 201948) | Peat permafrost microbial communities from Stordalen Mire near Abisko, Sweden - Palsa_T0_2 | ecosystem: Environmental > Terrestrial > Soil > Palsa > Peat permafrost | place: Sweden: Abisko...
AGGTTTCGACATGAACCGCATTCTCGCTGACCGTGATGGCGTCGGTTCTCTCGCCTACCTGCAGCACCACATCCAGCCGAAGGGAGCTATTGGCGTCGAGCACGATTCCGGTGCGGCGGTAGGGTTTGAAGCCGGGATGGTTCACTTCGAGAACGTAGCCGCCGACGGGAAGAACTGGGAAAGCATAAGTGCCCCGGCCGTCGGCAGAGGCGGATTGCCGGACACCGGTGCTCGGGTTGATCAAAGTGACGGAGGCTTTGACAATCGCCGCGCCCGACGGGTCTTTAACTGTGCCAGAAATGCTGCCACCCACGCCAGCGAAGGCTGTCCCTAGCAAGCAGAGGAGCAGGCATAGGCGGCGCAGCGACATTTTGGAGAGACTCCGCATGGGCTTCTGAATCGGTTCCAGTTGCAATCGAGTCGCATCTACAGTTATGATTTAGCCCTCGGTTGCCCAACCTGCCGTGTCAATTAGGGATGAGCGGACCTGCAGCTAGTTGCAATCGAGTCGCATCTGAAGTGCCGTCTTCATATTGACGGATGTTCCTATATGCCGTCAAGAACCGGCGGAAGATTCCGTCGCAGCGCGGTTGCGACCAGTTGCGACAGTCGAGGAGGGCCTTATGCCATTACCGCAAACCGAAATCCCGGGCCGATTGCAGTCTCATTTCGCCGATCGGGGAATCCGCATCACCCAGCAACGGCGCGCCATTCTGCGGGTGATGGAGACGGCCAACAAACACCTGGATGCGGCCCAGCTTTTGCGCAAGGCACAGAAGCTGGATGCCAGCGTGGATCGCAGCACGGTGTACCGGACCCTGCGACTGCTCAAGCGGCAGGGTCTGATTGACGAACTCGACCTGATGCACATCCACGGCGAGGGACACTACTACGAGCGCAAGCTGAACCGGGACCACATCCACATGGCCTGCCTGCGCTGCGGCAAGATCATGGAATTCGTCAGCGACATTTTCGAGAAGCTGAAGGGGCAGGTGGAGAAAGACTGCCGGTTCCGGATTGTGGTGTCGCGATTGGAAATTGGCGGATACTGCGCGGCGTGCCGGGGAGCCAAGTAGTTGGTTGGCGAATGGCCGATGGAGATCCGATTTCTTAACGCAAGCGACGCCAGCGCATACTGGCAGGTCCGGCTGGAGGCCCTGGAATGTGAACCGGACGCGTTCGGCGCCTCAGCGGAAGAGCACCGCGCAATGGCTGTGGATGATGTGGTGGCGCGACTATCCTCCGATCCGGAGAACAACTTCGTCGTGGGTGCGTTTGCCGGCGAACGAATGGTGGGTACCGCGGGATTCTTTCGCAGCAAAGGGCTCAAGGAACGCCACAAGGGACACATTTGGGGTGTTTATGTAACGCGCGAGGCGCGGGGCAAGGGAGCGGGCCGGGATATGCTGCGAGCGCTTCTGCAGCGCGCCGCCGGTACGGAAGGGATTGAGCAGATCATGCTCTCCGTGGCCACCACCCAAAATGCCGCAGTGAGCCTATATCGAGCACTGGGATTTGAGTCCTTCGGCTGCGAGCGCCGTGCGCTGAAGATTGGCGAGCGATATGTTGACGAGGAGAACATGGTCCTATACGTCAATCGCCCGCATTCTCAGCATGAATCTTCTCGGGAGAACCGAAGCCAATCGGAATACCAGGGCGAATAAAAAGCGTCCTGGACTTTTCAGTCCAGGACGCCTCGGCAGCCCTCCCCCAGAACTGCCAAACCACGAAATGGATATTAGAGAACTACTCATTTTGTGTAAACGTCACTTTGGTAATGAGGTTTTTCCGGTTAATGAGGGGCTGCTGAATCGGGCATGTTTGGGGCAGGAAGCGCGAAACTGGTTATGGCTGCTTGTGCCAGGTTTGGCCAGCGTCGAGGGTGGTCCAGACTTCGGCGTTCGATGTGGTCACGATTCCATTGCGCGGGTCGGGGAACTGAATGCCGATGATGTCGGCGGTGAGAAGGGTGCCGGCATCGGAAGGAACCACGCGCGCCCAGCGATTGCCGCCATCCAGGGTGTGATACAAGGCGCCACCCGAACCTCCGGCCCAGACTTCCGCGGCATTGGAAGACACGGAAACGGCGCGAAAGATCGTGCGCGGGGTTGGGGTTGGCTCCGCTGCCGCGGACTTGGCATTCGACTTTGCTTCGGTCTTGGCTCGAGTCGTCAGTTCGGCCTGCGTTTGGACCGTCGTTCCGGTCTGGGCGCGGAGCACGAGATTGGCGCTCATGGAATCATCCATCGCGACGTCCACATCCAGCCAGGTCTTGCCTCCATCGACGGAACGCTGCAGCGTGCCATTGGCACTGATGGTCCAGCGAGCCGCTGCCAGGTCCTTCATGAGTGTGGGAGCGGTGCGCAGCAAAGGCGCCGACGCCACGTTGGCTGGGGAAGCCTGCGCCAACGCGGATTTCGCTTTGCCCACATAGTCGGCTGACGCCTGCGGCGGCTCTGCCTGTTCATCCTGAACGAGCTGCCCCTGAATTTGGTTTTGTGCGGTGGTTTGTGTCGTGATTTGCGCAGCCTCCCCTGACACTTCGACGGTGGTCGTGGCAGCGGGTGTTGAGTTCTGCTTTGCGGTTGCCGCGGGGTTCTGCGCGACTGGCGCTAAAGCCAAGTCGCGGCGCGGCGCGGCGTTGCCGGAGAACCCGCCAGCAGAAGCTCGGCCAGTCCCGCGAGTCGAATTTGAGCGGGGCTGGGGTTGGGCAAAGATTGCGCCTGGACCTGCAGAGGAAGCTGGCTTGTTGACAACCAATGCGCTCTGGGCGCGAGACTGTGCCTTCCTCGCCATCTCAGTTTGTTCTCCCATCTCCGTTTGCGGAGCAACTGCCTGTGAAGCAGTCGCGTGCGGAGGGGACGCAGAACTCTGCGCGGCAGTGTCAGCCGTAGCCTGGGACATGAGACTGGTAGCGACCAGCGTCTTTTCCTGGCGGCGCTGGCGGTATTGCAGAATGCCGACCGACGTGACGGCCAGGATTCCCGCAGCCACAATGCCCCAACGGAGGACGGGCCAACTTAACCAGCCCCGTCGGGCGGTGCTGTCGGAACCGGCGAGCGCGACGGCTTCGGTGGCAGGCAAGGCGAGAGCAACAACCTCGCGGCAATCGCCGCAGCGGGCAAGGTGCTCCAGCACGTGGTCTCGCTCGCGGGCGGCCAAGGACTGCTCGGCGAACGCGGTGAGCAGATCGGCATCGGGATGCGGCTCTGCCTTTGACGCCGCCGGCCGCCGCAATCTAGCTCGCACGATCTTGGGGACGTTTTGCATTTCAGCTTTTCGCTCTTAGCCTTTAGCTCTTAGCTCCACGTTCTACGTACGCAACGACTACGGGCCACCTTATCCGGAGCCTTCACGAGTTCTGACCTGCACTTCCTTCTCTGAGAACGTTGCCGCCGGGGAATCTTGCGCCAGGCTGCGGCGTATATCCACGCGCAGGTCGCGGACATCGACTTCCAACGCTTCTTCGGCCTGGCGGCGGGCCATGCCCTGCTGCATCATGCCCGCCAGGATTTTCTTGCGCAACGACTTGGCCAGCTTGTCCACCTTGCGGCTGATGGTGGACTCGTGCACGCCCAGCATGCGGGCGATTTCGGCCAGCGTGCGTCCATCGAGATAATACGCCGCCAGCACCATGCGGTCTTCGCTTTCGAGTGCGGCCAGGGCCGCATCGGTGGAGGATTCCAGGCGCGAGTCGGCGGACGGAAGCGGCTCGGGAACGGGAGCGGCGAACTGCGCGCCGTCTTCGCTCTCTTCGTCGAGGCTGACCAAACGTTTGGTGCGGCGGTAGCGATTTACAAATTCCTGCGAAAGCACGGTGCGGAGCCAGCCTTCGAGCGATCCCCGGCCGGTGAAGGAGGCTAGCTTGGAAATTCGTTCGCCGTCGCGCGTGGTGGTGCCATAGAGTTCGGCATAAAGACTGTCGGCCAGATCGCGGGCGGCGGAGTTCTCGCGCGCGATGCGCAGCGCCGACTGATACAGCTTTTCTCGATAGCGAGTGAGGAAAAGTTCCCAAGCGGAGTCGTTGCCCACGGCGCAAGCCCGGGCGAGCGCGAGCTCTTCGACGCGCAGCGTGAGCAGAAAAGTGCGGGCCTCGGTGTGATTCGTGCCGGCCGGCAGATACTTGGCGGCCACGTCACAGAGAATTGCGGCGAAAGATTCGCGGGCGAGACCGATCTTCTCGCAGCCGCTTTTCGCGTGCAGCTCGGCCAGCAGATCGGCGACTGCCGATTGAACTGGAGCGGAGATCGGTTTCTTGGCGCGCATGTAAAGGAGAAGAGAGTACGACGAGCCCTGTCCCCGATGCTACCAATTATTAGACGCTTGCAAGGTTAATTTTGGCCGCAAGCCCTGACTTCTTTTTCGTTCCTCGGACGGAGTTGAGATGGGCGGTGCACCCCGTGGAGCTGACACTACAGCCTCCTGGGACCGGGGCGCACCGCCCGCGAGGGGAGGAGAATTATGCGTCCGAGATTATTTGTGGCAGTGATCGGGTTGGTGGTCGTGGCCGGAATGGTCTGCCTGGACCTGCGGCCGGTTCATGCCGGGGAGCAGCCTTCTGCTTCCGGCTACAAGGTGCTGGAGCCGATCCGGCACGGAAGTCTGACGGTGTTTCCCGTTGTCGCCCCCAAGTCCTACGCCACCGGCGAGTTTCTCACGCTGGATGAGGGCTTGCGATCCGGAGAAGTGGTTGTGACCGAGTATGGAAATGTTCGCGGGCTGATGCGGAGGGGTCTTACACCAGCGGTGCGGCGCGAAAACGCCGAGGTGAACCGGTTGGTGCTGATCAACAACTCGAAGCGTCCGTTGCTGCTTCTGGCAGGCGAGATTGTTATCGGAGGCAAGCAGGACCGCGTGATCGGGAAGGATCGCATCGTGCCGGCGGAAAGCGATCCTGTGGATCTTAGCGTGTTCTGCGTGGAGCCGGGCCGTTGGGTCGCGAGCAGCGAGCACTTCGGAACCTCGGGGGCGACATACGGAGGTCCGATCTCGGGAAAGGCTCCACTTCCTGGCACGCTGATGGCCCAGCCATCGGTGCGCGCCAAAGCCATGGGTGACAAAGATCAGAACCAGGTTTGGGCGGAGGTGAGGAAGCAACAGCAGTCGATGACGGTCGAGGTATCGGGAGCGGCCTCGCCCGCGAGCACCGGGGAGATCCAATCCACCAGTTCGTACGCTCGCGTGATGGAGAACAAAGACGTAAAAGAGAAAGTGGACGAGATTGCCGCACCCATCGAACACAATTATGAAAGCCTGATCAAGCAACTGCGGGACCGTAAAGCGGTCGGCGTAGTGGTAGCGGTGAATGGGCGCATCATCTGGGCCGACATTTTCGCCAGCACGGAACTGCTGGAGAAATACTGGCCGAAGCTGGTGCGCTCGTATGCGTCAGAAGCGGTGGTGACGCGCGCGAAAGGCGGCGAGGCGAGCCTGGCACAGGCCGAGGCATTTCTGGGAAACATGGAAGGACGGAGGGAAACGATCGAGAGCGAACCGGGAGTCTACCGTCACACCGAAGTGAACGGCGATGGATTCAAGGCGTTCGCGCTGACGTCGCTGCTGCCGAAGACGGGCTTCGATGTGCACGTGGCGAAGATGGCGGAGTGAGAACAGTGGCCAGTGGTCAGTAAGGATTGAGCATGCTCGACTGGCCACTGATCGCCGATCACTGGCCACTGACCACTGATGTTTGGTACCAGTTTCGCCAGGCGGCGGAATCGTTGGGCAGGCGTTGTCTGGTAATGTCGGCCAGGGCCTGGAACGCCCAAGCGTGGGTTTGAGCGTCGAGAGCGGGATCGTCGGAGTAGTTAATTAGCTGCGGCACGGCGGCGAGGCGCTGCTCGTGGGTCAACATGCCGGATTCGGCAAGACTGCAGGCGGCGCGTTCGCGCACCATCGGCGAGGGATCATTGTGCATGGCATCGAGCAGGGGCACGATGGTTGAAGTGGTGCCCACCAAAGCCAGGCCTTCGACGGCCCAACGGCGCACGTCTTCGTCTTGATCTTTGCCGGAACTCCTAGCGGAATCTTTCAGGTGTGCAGTCAACACCTCGACCACGCGAACGGTCTCAACCCCCCGGTTCCCGAGCAAGCCCAGAGTCCACAGTGCCCAAATCTTTTGCGCGTGATCGGAGGAATTGGCCCGCCGCACTAACGCGTCGACGCTCGACTCGCTCTTATTCAATCCATAGGCTGCGAGTTGAACCTCGATGGCGGAAGCCCGCAGGCTCCGGTCGTCGGAATTGAGCGCGACCGTGGTAAGCTCGCCGAGTTGCGCATCCCACTTGAGCTTGCCGCGCCAGGCATCGATGCGCGCGGCGATCTGGGCTTCGGCTTGGGTTGCGACCTGGGCTTTGCCCTGTTCTTTATCTCTATCTCCATCTCTGCCCTGGTTTGCGGTGCCATCGGATCGGCTCACGGCGCGCTCGAGGAGCATCTCGGCTTGTTTCTGCGGCCTCTGCCGATCCAGATCATGATCTGAAAGCACGCCAGAGGACAAAGAAGAATTTGTTTGCGGCGAGAGCGGGCCGGTGATTTTTCCCCAAAGCGCGCCCGGGCCTCCGCCGCTGGAGACCAGGAGCGCGACCGCTGCCCCCAACAAGGGGGCAACGAAGTGGAGCAGGCGCAGATTCAATGAGGGCGGCCGACCGGAAGCGGAACGGCCCGGAGCGCTGGGGATGGGCGCGGGCGAAACAGACGAGGGCGAGGCAAGGTTCGCCACGTCCGGGGTCGGACCGAGCGTGCCATAATCAGGCGAGGGCTGCGGGCGAGGGTCCAGAGAGCGCGCATCCGAAATCCCGTCCTGCGCCGGCGACTTCTGCCGATCACCATCCATAGAGTAGAGTTTAGGGACGACCTGGAACGGGGTAAAGTTACCTTCGGGGACCCCCCGCCCAAATGAGTAGATGCAAAATCGCGGCCACCTGTGGCCCGAAACTGGCATGGGAATACAACGCCGCGCGGCGCCAGAAATTCTGCGAGGAAATTATGAGTTCGATAGGAAACTCTATGCGGCGATGGTTGCCGGCCTGGCTCGCTCTACTGACCGCCGCCGCATCTCTTTCCGCCGGCCAAATGAATCCGGCTGGATCGCCAGTTCCGCCGAGAAATCCGGGATATAAGGTCATGAACACTTACAAGATAGGCGGCGATGGTGGTTGGGATTATTTGACCGCGGATGCGGCGGCGCGTCGTCTTTATATTTCGCGAGCGACCCACGTCGTCGTGCTCGATCTCGATTCCGGCAAGACGGTTGGCGACATCGCCGACACGCCGGGGGTTCATGGCATCGCGCTGGCGCCGGAACTGGGGCGAGGCTTCGTCAGTAACGGCCGCGAAGGCACGGTCAGCATCTTTGACCTGAAGACGCTTGCGACTAGCAGCAAAGTGAAGGTGGGCGAAAATCCAGACGCGATCCTTTACGACCCGGCAACTAAACGCGTGTTCACGTTCAATGGCCGCAGCCAGGATTCTACGGCCATCGATGCCACCAACGGCACAGTGCTGGGCACGATCAAACTGGACGGCAAGCCGGAATTCGCGGCCAGTGACGGCAAGGGCGGAGTGTTCGTGAACATCGAAGACAAGAGCGAGTTGACAGCGATTGACCCGGGCAAACTGATGGTCAAGTCGACTTGGCCGCTGGCGCCGTGCGAATCGCCCTCGGGCTTGTCGATAGACCGGAAGAATCGCCGGTTGTTCGTGGGCTGCGAAAATAAGATGATGGCCGTGGTGAATGCGGATACGGGCAAGGTTCTAGCTACACCCGCCATCGGTGCGGGTGTGGACGCAACCACATTCGACGACGAAGCCGGACTGGCTTTTGCTTCCTGCGGCGAAGGCGTGCTGACGGTGGTGCGCGAGGATTCGCCCGACAAATTCAGTGTGGCGGAAAATGTTCCAACGCAGCCGGGTGCTCGAACTCTTGCGCTCGACTCCAAGACGCACAACGTGTTCGTGGTAACGGCGAAGTTCGGTCCGCCTCCGGCCGCGACGGCGGATAACCCGCATCCGCGGCGGACTATCTTGCCCGACAGCTTTGTGGTTCTGGTTGTGGGCAAATGAAGCGCCTGTTCCGTTCCTGGCAAGCTGGGATGGCGATTGCGCTGGCGCTCGTCCTGTTAGCGACCTGCCCTGTCCAAACCTGCGCGGCTTATTCCGTGCTGACGCACGAAGAGGTCGTGGATCTGGAATGGAAGGACAACCTCCTGCCCTTGCTGAAGAAGCGCTTCCCGGCCGCCACGGATGACGATCTAAAGAAGGCGCACGCGTTTGCTTACGGCGGGTCGCTGATACAGGACATGGGCTACTACCCGTTTGGCAACAAGTACTTCAGCGACCTTACACACTATGTCCGCAGCGGCGACTTTGTCGCCAACCTGCTCAAGGAAGCGTCTGACATCGACGAATATGCCTTTGCGTTGGGCGCGCTGGCGCACTACTCTGCCGACAACTGCGGGCACCCCACCATCAATCAGGTGGTCGGCATCGAATTCCCCAAGCTTGCAAGAAAGTTCGGGAAAGAGGTGACCTACGAAGACAATCCAAAAGCCCACATCCGCACGGAATTCGGCTTCGATGTGACCCAAGTGGCGAAGAACCGCTACACTTCCGACCGCTACCACGACTTCATCGGCTTCGAGATTTCCAAGCCGGTGCTGGAGCGGGCGTTTCTGGATACCTACGGAATTCCGCTCAGCGATGTTATCTCGAACGAAGATCTGGCCTTCGGGACGTTTCGGCGGGCTATCAGCACGGTGATCCCGGAGATGACACGAGTGGCGCTGGTCGCGCGCCGCAACGAGATCGTCGCAGAAACACCTAACTTCCGCGCACGCCAGTTCCGATATTATTTGTCGCGTGCGAACTATCAGAAGGAATGGGGCCGCACTTACCAGCGTCCAAGTTTCGGAACGCGCGTGCTGGCGTTTTTTCTTAAGTTCATGCCCAAAGTGGGGCCGTTCAAGGCGCTCGACTTCAAAATTCCAACCCAGCAAACCGAGGACCTTTACATCGCCAGCGTGGACCGCACGGTGCAGGATTACACCAGGCTCCTCCACGAGACTGCCGATGGAAAACTGCAACTCGCGAACACCGACTTCGATACAGGCCGGGATACGCGCGCCGGCGAGTACCGCCTGACCGATAAGACTTATGCGCGCCTGCTCGATCAGTTGGCGGGACACAACTTCGACCAGATCACACCTGAGTTGCGGAGCAATATTTCAGCCTTCTACTCCGATCCAAATGCGCCCCTCGCGACCAAAACGAAGCCTGAAGACTGGAAGAAAACGCTGGATGAACTAGAAAAACTTCGTGCCCTGCCAGACTCCGCACCGGGGGGCAAAACAACTTCTGAAATCCGTTCGCAGGATACGGGCCGCGCTGAAGTCTCCCGGAAAGTTTCCGCGGCCGTTGGGCCCTGAGCGATTCCTGAGGAACGCAAGACTCGAACGACCGTTCGGTTGTCAACCGCCCGCTTGCGGTGTATTATCTCTCCACTCCACCGGTCCAGATTCGCTTGCTTCACTCTGAAATCTAATCGCCTTGGGCCCGTGAGATATGGAAAATGACAATTCCGGACGACAGGTTTTTCCAGGCGCGGATCACTAAACGCGTCGATTTCGCGCCCGATCTGTGGATGTTCCGCATTCAGCCGGACGGCGAGTTCAATTTTGTTCCGGGGCAATACGCCACGCTGGGGGTGGAGGACGGCGGCAAGCGCGTGGAACGTCCTTATTCGATTGTGTCGGCGCCATCGGAAGAGGAAGTCGAGTTTTTCTTCGAACTGGTGCCCGATGGGGCGCTGACGCCGCGGCTTCACAAGCTGCAACCGGGCGACGGATTGCTGATGCGCAAGGCGCCCAAGGGGAGATTCACGCTCGATACCGGAAACGGACGCACGAATCATCTGCTGGTATCCACAGTGACGGGCGTGGCCCCGTTCGTCAGCTTCATACGCACGTTATCGAAAGACTGGAAAGAGGGCCGCTTCGACGGCACTCACCGGCTCTACCTGCTCAACGGCGCCAGCCGTCCCTGGGAGTTCGGCTACAAAGAGGAATTAACCCGCTTTGCCGAGGACTTACCGTGGTTGAAGTATGTTCCGACCGTAAGCCGTCCGTGGGATCACGCGGACTGGCCGGGTGAGATCGGGCGGGCCGACGACATTCTGCGCAAATATGCCGACTCGTGGGGGCTCGACGCCAGCAATACTCACGCCTACCTTTGCGGCCATCCTGACATGATCGCGAACAGCAAGGCCATTTTGAAGCGCCGCGGGTTCCTGGACAAGACAGCGATCAAGGAAGAGATTTACTGGGTACCGGCGAAGTAGTGAGGAGATCCTGTAGATTAACCGATCGCTTTCGTGGATAGAGGCTGGCAAGAGTGCCCGCCCCACACAACCCTAGGGATGTTCGCGGCGGCGCAGGTAGTCGATGAACATCTGTTCTACGGGTTTGTCGTAAGCCATCAGCACGTGGCGGACGGTGCGGCCGCTGACGACGTGGCAGACTTCTTCGGCGAGGTTCTTGGCGTGATCGCCGGCGCGTTCAAGAGACTGGGTCATGAAGATGACCTGCAGACTCGCTTGGCGGGCGATGTTTTCGGGATTCTCGATGTGGCGGAGAAAGATGAGGTTGCGCAGGCGGTCGATCTCGGCGTCGGCGCGGAGAACGTCGACGGCTTTGGAGACGTCGCGGGCGGAGAAGGCGTTGCCCACATCGGTGAGCATTTTTTCGAGGATGGTGGCCATGTGAGTGAGGTCGCGAGTGTCGTCGGAATCGATGCGGCCGGAAGCTGATTGAGCGCTGTTGGCAAAGCTGAGAAGCAGGTCGCCGATGCGTTCGAGGCTGATCATGAACTTCATGCAGGCGAGGAGTTCGCGGGCTTCGGCGGGCTCGACTTCGGTGATGGCGGCGGTAACGGCGCTGTCGATTTCCATGTCGAGCGTGTCGAGTTCGCGCTCACGGTTGCGCAAAGAGTTCAACAGTGGGGCGGAGCCGGTGGCGATGCCTTCGGCGGCGGCGCCGGCGGCTTCTTTAGCCAGACGGCAAGCTTCGATGGTGCGGCGGACGATGTGATGATGGGCCGGTTCGGGCGGCAAGCTCTCTACGCGGGCAGTGCTCATGAGGGCATACCTCTGGCGCGGGCCGGAAATTCTATTACCTCTGATTTTGCCGTACCCATAACCGGATGATCAACGGTTAAGTGTAGGGATTCTTTTTCAAGCGTGGGTTAAGAGGCTGTGAATTTTTGGTCATTTTTTCAGTAGGCGCGAAGACAATGTCGGGCCGAGCCGCCTTCCGAACGTAAACAACCGAAAATCCAAGATGGATAAAGGCGAAAGGCTACTTGCCGCGGCGTTGCTGGCGCTTCGCCGCCTTGCGTTGCGCCTTCTGGTATTTCTTCGCCGCTTTCCGCTGTTTCTTGGCCTGCTTTTTGGAATACTTTTGCTGCTGCTTGGCCGCCTTCTTGGCCTCGCGGCTATTTTCGCCGATACTCCTGTTTTCGCGTTGGGCGTTAGCCGGCATCGACCATGCGACACTGAGGGCCACCAGAAGTATGAAAGTCGCAATTCGTTTCATAAGTCTCCGAACGGAGGATCTTTGTAGCAATCTTAACACCCAGGCCACGGAGCGTCGGTGGGAACCTTCGACTTCGCTCAGGGCAAGCTACCGGCGCTACTGTCTTGGTTCAGGCGGTGGGGAGGGTGAACAGGAAAGTGGAGCCGTGGGCTAGTTCGCTTTCGGCACGGATGGAGCCACCGTGGGCGAGCATGATGTGTTTGGCGATGGCGAGGCCGAGGCCGGTGCCTCCGGATTCGCGGGAGCGGGCTTTATCGACGCGATAGAAGCGTTCGAACAGGCGCGGGAGGTGCTCGGAGGCAATGCCACCGCCGAAGTCCTGGACGAAGAATTCCACGGCGTGGGGAACGGCGCGGGTTCCCAGGACGATTCGTCCGCCGGAAGCGCCATACTTTAGTGCGTTGTCAATCAGATTGGAAAAAACCTGGTGGATGGCTTCGCGGTCGGCGAGGACCAGGGGAAGATTTTCGGGGAGTGGGTTGGGTAAGTTCTGGCTTGGCGAATCTTGAATTTGTGAATCCTGAATCTGCAGATCCTGTATCTGCAGATCGATGCCGTGGGTGCGGGCGATTTCGCGGAAGCTTTCTTCGGCGTCGTGGAGAAGTTCGGCGG
>Ga0302325_10025846_pt1 | contig 12200 bp, 9 predicted proteins | sample Palsa_T0_2_FD_201948 | JGI IMG/M metagenome (GOLD analysis project Ga0302325, IMG submission 201948) | Peat permafrost microbial communities from Stordalen Mire near Abisko, Sweden - Palsa_T0_2 | ecosystem: Environmental > Terrestrial > Soil > Palsa > Peat permafrost | place: Sweden: Abisko...
CCTCCTGCCGATGCTGCGTGACGCCGCCGTAGATGACAGTGTGGCGGACGCGGATGTACCGCCCATAGGCGGCTACGCGCTCCGAGATCTGCGCCGCGAGTTCGCGGGTGGGCGTGAGAATGAGCGCTCGGACGCCCGGGCCGGGGGATGCCTGAAGGAGCTGCAGGATCGGCAGGACGAACGCGGCGGTTTTGCCGGTGCCCGTCTGCGCGCACGCGAGGACGTCACGGCCGGCAAGCACCAGCGGGATCACTTCGGCCTGCACGGGCGACGGCACGGCGTACTCCTCGTCGAGGATGGCGCGCACGAAGGGCGCCGTCAGCCCGAGCGCCGTGAACGGGGACTGGGCGACGGCTTGCTCGACCTCGGCGGTCATCGGCGTCGGACGGAACTCGACGGCGCGAGGCGGCTGCTGCGGTGAGCCCGACAGCAGCGGAGCGAAGCCGTTATTGGCTGTCGAGGACGCCGGACGCGGGGACTGGGGACGACGCCGCCGGCCCCGCGGGGACGAATGGAACGAATTCATGACGATGGGATGCTCTTCTCGCGGCAAAGCGTCGAAGCGACGCTTCTCGGTGACCCATCTCAATGCCGCGCGTCGAAAAGGGTGCGACGGGGGCACTCGTGGGTGCCGCGTCATCACGCCTCCGTCCGCAACATGCACCATCCCGTGGGGACGGCGGCGAGCATCGGCTCGCTGGATCGATTCGTGAGTGCGGCCTTATTAGCTCGCTTCTTACCCGCGCGCAAGTTCGCGCGGAGCGCCAGCTCATCGCGTCCATCCGATTTCCCGCGCTGTCGCCGGGCCCACGGCGAGCTCGTCGAGCGATTCGGGCGGGACTTCGAGGTTCGCGCCGATAGGGCGGTTCTCGGCCATAATCTCGGCGAAACGCTGCGGCCAGGGCGGGACGCGGTCGGGCTCGGCCAGCCCCGCGGGCACGAGGGTGTGCCCGGAGGCATCGTACTTGTCGGTCGCGCCCAGCGTGTGAAAGAGCTCGTGCGCTGCCACGAAGAGGGCAAAGTCCACCATGCTCGCGTCGAGCTCGACTTCGACGGTGCCGATGCGCCCGCCCTCTTCGCTCTCGCCTTCGACCATCTCCCGCGCCGCGTCTAGGGGAACGCGCGCGCACACGTAGATGCGTGAATCGAAGGCCGACGCATCGAGAGCGGCGAGCGAATCGACGCGCGACGACCACCGCCATGAGCTCCAAGTCTGCCGTGCGGCGTCGATGAGCGTCTCGCCCGCGGGGCTCGGCGGCGGCACCGCGTCGTCGACCGGGCCGACGAAGGTCAGCACGAAGGGCCGGAGGGCGCCCGACTCATAGCGCCGTCGTTCGTCGGTGAGGCGACCGTCGAGCGCCGCGACGCGATCCTGGAACGTGAGGACTGCGCTCGCCTCGAGCGGCGTCTGGCGAACGAGCACGATCGCGATCGCCAGGGGCCTATCCCACGAGGTCCGCCCGCGCCGCCGCCGGACGTCGCGCCACCCCCAGAGCAACACCCCCGAGAGGACGAGCAGCAGGATCGTGACGCGGACGCGAAAGAACGTGCCCGAGCTCCGTATCGAGAAAGCGGAGCGAGCCATCGGAGGAAAACCTCACCACGAGATCTGCCCACGGAGCCCGCGCGCCGCTGCGTCGACGCTGACGCGAACGGTGCCCGCCGCATCGGCGTTCTCACCGTGATGCGCGAAGACGAGGTAGACGCCGGCGCCGACGGCCGCTACGCCGGCGATCACACCGATCGTCGAGAGGGTCTCGTCGGTCTTCATCGCGTTCGTGGCATTGGTGCCCGCCGATTTGCAGTACGTCGGGTAACACGCGTTCTCGGCGGCGTTCTTCTCGCTGAAGGCTTGCGCCCCGAAATAGGCGCCTATCCCTACGAGCACCACGCCGGCCCCGCCGACGACGAACCCTGCCGTCCGGAGACCAGAGTGGTTGCCCTGCGGGGGAAGTGCATGCACGGCCTGGGGCGGTGCGGCGGCCGGTGCGAGCGAAGGCACCTTCAGCGTCGCCGCTGGCGCGCCTTTCTGCACGACGAAGGACTGTTCGAACGGGACCGCGCCGGGCGCGGTGGCGCGAAGAACGTGGGGGCCAGGATCGATGGGGATGGGAGACTCGAAGGCGGCGGCACCGATCGCGTGGTCATCGAGCGCGATGGTCACCTCGGCTTTCGGATCGGCGTCGATGATCACGTGCGACAGCGTCGGCTCCAACGCGGCGGCGCGCTCGCGCGCGACCTTCTCGCGGTCCGACTGGCCCGCCCGCGCCGCGAGGCTCGCCGCTTGCGCGTACTCGGCCCACGCGCTGGCCGAGCGGCCGCTCTTCTCGTGGCAAAGGGCCAGGTTCATCAGGGTGCCGAGCTTGGGGTCGACCCGGTTGCTCTCCTCGAACTTCGGGCACGCCCTGGCCACGTCTCCGGCGGCCATCAGCGCGCGGCCATCGCGAAAGAGCTGCTCTGCCACGGCGATGTTGGTGTCCTGCGCGCGCGCCGATGAACTCGACGTCAAGAGGGCGCACGCGGCCGGCAGCGTGAGCTGCCAGGCGGGCCCCCGGGAACCTCTGCGCCATCTCATCGTCATTCTCGCGAGTCGAACACGGAGTCCTTGCCCGTGCTTTTCACCGCCGCCGGCGCCGCGTGCGGCGGTCTCGCGGTCGCCGCCGTCGACCTTCGCGGCAGCGGCTGAACTGGCAACGCCGCCGAGGGCGTGGCGGTCGGCGCAGGCGTCAGCGTTGCCGGCGATGGCGTGGGCGCCGGCTCCAGCGGAGCCACCGTCGCCAAGACCGACGGCGACGCCGCAGTCACCGGCGGTTCGGTCACCTCGCTCCCGGTCCGCGCGATCGTGGGAGCGCGTTCGTGCGGCCCGCCCCGGGTCAGCGCGAACACCAGGGCACCGAGGATGAGAGCGGCCACCATCCCGGCGCCGAGCACGCGGGCACGCACGCTGGAGATGACACCGGCGATGCTCGCGCCGTTCGTCGCGCCCTCTGGCGTTTCGCTCGAAGGGCGCGTCGACGACACGAGCGGCGCAGCCGCCAACGTGGGCACGCTCGGAATCGTGCCGGCGGGGGGAGGCAGCGATTGCGGAGGCGTCGACGGGTGGGGTTCGGCCGCGCGCAAGCTCACGTCCGTCTGGCTCTCGATCTCGGCGATCCGGGCCGAGCGCTGGGCAAGGGCCTCCTCGGCGAGGCTCTCGACCCACTCACCGACCGCGAGCCCCGTGGCTTCCGCCATGCCGCAGCCCGCGAGGGCGACGCAGAGGTCCCGCGCGGTCGGAAAGCGCTCGCGCGGATCGTGGGCGAGGCCCCGCATCACGACGTCGTCGAGCATCGGCGGTACGCCGTCGGTCAGTTCGCTCGGACGCCGGATGTCGCGCTTGAGGAGCTTGGCGATGACGTCGGTCTCGCTGCCGCCGGCGAAGAGCCGCTCGCCGGCGAGCATTTCCCAGAGCACCACGCAGGCCGCGTAGACGTCGGTCTGGCGGCTGACGCCCGTGCCCGTGAGCTGCTCGGGCGCCATGTACGCGAGCTTGCCTTTGATCTGCCCCTCTTGTGTCGTGTGCGCGCGGCCCGCGGCCTTCGCCACGCCGAAGTCGAGGAGTCGTCCGACACCGTCGGCGCCCACGAGGATGTTCTGCGGCGTCACGTCGCGGTGCACGATCTGCAGCGAGACGCCCCGCTCGTCGCGCGCCTCGTGGGCCGCGTGCAGGCCCTGCATGGCGTCACCGAGGATCCGGAGAACGATGGACAGAGGGACCTTGTCGCCGCGGCTCTTGGCTGCACGGGCAAGGCGGCTCAGCGCCTCACCCCGCACGTACTCCATCACGAGGAACAGCTCGCCCTTCGAGGCGACGACGTCGAGCGTCGGGACCACGTTGGGGTGACGGATGCGCGCGGCGAGGCGCGCCTCGTCGAGGAACATCGCGACGAACTCCGGGTCCTTCGCGAACTGGGGGTGGAGCCGCTTGATGGCGACCGTGCGCGCGAATCCTCCCGCCCCCATGAGCCGGCCGAGGAACACCGTCGCCATACCGCCGGACGCGATCTCGTCGAAGATCGCATAACGCCCGACGATGCGGGGTGTCGCTGGAGTCGCAAGGGCCCCCACTGACAGGAATCGTACAGCCCAGTCCATCTGTCCCGCAATCGCGCCTGACGGCCCCGATGTGGCTCACATGTCCGACAGCACGCGCACGCTGTCCGACGGCGTCAGGATCTGGCAGTCGATCGAGTCGTACGTTCCAGCCGCCGTCGATCCCGAGCACGAGCCTGCGGCGCACTGATTCGACGCGTTGGAGCAGAGGCCCGTCGAGCACTCGGCGTCTGTCGTGCAGGGGCAAGCGCCGCCGCCGGCGTTGGACGACACGTAGCCGCCGCCCCCGCCGCCGCCGCCGCCGCCGGACCAGTACCCGCCCCAGGAGCACTGCGGGGGCGCGGAGCCGTGCTGCACCCCAGCGCCGCCAGCGGCGCCAGCCGACCCGGCCGCTCCCCCCGGCCCGCCGCCGCCGCCGTCCTGACTGTTCGGTGAGGCTGCCGTGCCCCCGGCACCCCCCGTGCCGCCCTGCGCCGTGGTGGTTCCGGGCACGATCGTCGAGCCCTCGAGCAGCACGCAGCCGCCCGAGCCGCCCCCCGCACCGCCGGTTCCGTTCTGCGCGGGATAGTCATTCGTGCACTTGCCGGTCTCGCCGTTGCCGCCGTTGCCGCCGTTGGCCTTGACGGTGCCACCGGCGAGGTCGAGGACCCCGGCAACCGAGAGCTCTACTCCGCCGGCGCCCGCGCCTGCGGTCGGCGCGAAGCCGAGCAATCCGACGAAGGGCAGCCCCCCCAGACAGCCTCCGCTCAGCGGCACGGTGCCCGTGCCATGGATTCCGCCTGCGGGTTCGCCCGGGACGCCCCTCGACGTGCCGCCGACGCCTCCCGCGGCGGCCTGCCCCGCGCCGCCTCCGCCGGGCTCCCAGCTTCCGGTCCCCGCGTCGGGGCCGTTGCTCGCAGCGGGGCAGCCGTCTCCACCCGCGCCGGGCGTGGCGCCGTTCGCGCTTGCGTCGATCGTCCCGCGGATCGTCGCGTCGCCGTACACCGCGAGGATGACGGGACTCGCGCCGACCAGCGTGAGGGTGCTCGTCGACGCGATGGCGAGGCTCTTGAAGATGAGGATGTCGACGGCCTGCCCCCCGCTCGTCTGCGCGACGTTCTGGGCGACCGCGGGCACCTGCCCTTTGCATCCCCCGTTGATGAACTCGTGGGCCGACGAACTGTAGGTCCCGTTGCAGTCGGTCGTGGCCGCCTGCGGGACCGTGTACTTCGAGGGCGTGAAGTTGCTTGGCGCGTAGCCGAACGCGGTCACCGTGCACGCCGCGAGCTGGCACCCGAAGCCGTCCGCCGCGCCCGTTCCCGTGCACGAGGCGCCGCACGACTTTTCGTTCTCGCCCTGGGTCGGCACGCACTTGCCGGTCGTGCACTGGCTGTCGTCATCGCAGAAGCAGCCCGGCGCGGACCCGGTGCAGGCGCCGTCTGCCGTGTTGCAGCCTCCTTTGGCGCAAGACAGCATGACGGCGGATGCGTCGCAGTCTCCGGAGCTGCAACCCGTCGGCGCATCGACGCGGGGCAATCCGGCCGCATCGTGGTCGTTGTCGCTCGCATCGACGGGCGCGAGCAGATGCCCGTGTGGATCGCCGACGATGAGCGCGCACGCCCCGAGGCACGCGACGCCGAAGACGGCGACGAGCGACCACGCCGGTCGCAGCCCTTTCACCATCGACTCACCATCGACAGGCGTACCGCGTTCCACGACTCCAGGTATCGGAGGAGTCGCGGAATTCTCATCGATTGCATGGTACGCGAGTTGCCCGGCCTCGGTGCCACCGCGCTGGGGAGGCCCCGAGCCCCGAGTCTCTTACATATCGGGTCCTCGGCGCTCGACCCGGGCGGGCAAGGGGGCGAATATGGTTATCTTGATGCCCGGCTGACGATGATCGACCGTCTCCTCGAGCTCGTGCGCGGCAAGACCGTGGTGGCCCTCACGGGCGCGGGTCTGAGCACCGAGTCCGGCATACCCGATTACCGGAGCCCCGAGGCTCTCGCCCGTTCGCGGCGGCCCATCCAGGGACCGGAGTTCGTGCGACGCGAAGACGTTCGCAGGCGCTACTGGGCTCGCTCGGCGCTGGGCTGGGACCGGATGCGGATCGCGCAGCCCAACGCGGGGCACCGGGCGCTGGCCTCGCTCGAGCGCGGGGGCGTCGTTGCGCGCGTCGTCACGCAGAACGTCGACCGGCTGCACCATCGAGCGGGCAGCGGCAACGTCACCGAGCTTCATGGCGCACTGGCCGAGGTGGCCTGCCTCGCGTGCGGCGGGATCGAAGACCGCGACGCGCTGCAGGCGCGCATCCTCGCCGCGAATCCGGGATGGGTCACGCAGGTCGTCGCGAGCGCGCCGGATGGGGACGCCGAGCTTTCGGCCGACCGCATTCAGAGCTTCGCCGTCCCCGCTTGCGCGCGATGCGGCGGCGTCCTCAAGCCGCGCGTGGTGTTCTTCGGCGACAACGTGCCCGCGGCGATCGTCGCCGAGGCGTTCGCGGCCGTCGAGACAGCGGAGCTTCTCCTCGTCGTCGGCACGTCGCTCGCTGTCTTTTCCGGGTACCGCTTCCTGCGGCACGCCGCGCTTCGCGGCACGCCGATCGCCATCGTCAACCTTGGCCCGGTGCGTGGCGAGGAGCACGCGATCCTGAAGATCGAAGCGAGCACTGGCGCGACGCTCGACGCGCTGGCGCGACGCCTCGCCGGCTAGGGTCCATCATCGCGGGCCCGAAGGCGCTAGGTCGCTCCGGGCCCTTCAGTCGACGAGGATCTCGGCGAGGGCGCCGCTCGGGCCGTACACGTTCTTGATGGTCACCCGGAGGCGATCGGCCAGGACCCCGGCTGGATCGAACGTGAGGACCGGCGGCAACCGTCCCTGGGGCCCGAACGAACCCTCGAACGTTCCGACGGCTCGTTGATGGTCGTAGAGGTTCACCCGGATGTCCTTTGCGGCGCGGTCGACGACCACGTGCCCGTCGATCACCCGGATGTGGTCGAGTCGACGCTTGTGAGGATACGAGATCTCGATCCATGCCTCGCCGGGCGGCGCCACCCAATCGGTATTCGGATCGCCGTCGATGGCGTTCTCGGGGCCGTGCGTCCCCGTCAGCGAGCCCGACGCCTCGATGCGCGTCGTCCTGGCGACCTTCCACGCGAACACGACGACGGCCACGGCGACCGCCAGCGCGGCGACGACTCGCGCGCGGTTGGCCAGACGCAGACGCGCGAGGCCCGACGCGTCGAGGACGCGGCTCGACAACCGGCGCTCGAGCCTCTGCTCGGCGCGGATCGCGGTGGCCAGAGCGTTCAGCTGAGCGGGCGTCACGCCGGAGTCGAGGTCGGGCCCGCCGCGTGCCACATCGACGAAGGCGCGGACCAGACCGATGTCGCGATGCTCGCCGGAGCGCGGATCCCGAGCGAGGTCGGGGAGCGCTTCGAGCGCCGTCTCGATGTGCGCCGCAGAGCGAAGCCCGGTCCCGATCGCCTCGGCCGTGGAGCCGTCGAGCATGAGCACCTCGGCCGCGTCGCGCGCTTGCCAGCCGAGACGAAGCTCCCGCGACGCTGCCCCCCGCGCGCCGGCGTCCTGTCGCGCGAGCGAAGCCGTGGCGTCCGCGAGCGTCCAGTATTCGCGCAGCGACGCGAGCCATCGACGTGGGATTGATCGCAGATCGAGGGTCTTGGGGTCGATCGATGACTCCATCATGGCGACCTACTTTTGCGGCCCGATGGCCACGATGTGCTGCTCGAGAAAGAGCCCGGCGAGCTCGAAGATGCCGCGCTTGCGTATCGTGAGCGTGGTGCCGTCGTGCGGCATGTCGAGGATCATGAGCCCGTCGGAATCCGTCCGGAGCTGCACGGGTTGCGACGCGCCCAGGACGAGAAGCGGGGAGTTATACTGGTTTATCTTCAGCCTGCACCCCGTTCCGTGCACGCTGATGTGAAGGAGCAGGAAGTCCTCGTCCTTTACGCGCTCGGCGACGCTCTTGCCGCCCGTCAGCTCGGGGGACGAGAACGTGCAGTCCGGGCTCGCCACGATGAACGACGTCCTCGGGATGCGCACTCCGCCGCCGGGATTGAAGCCTTGCCAGGTCGCGGTCACCTCCACGTCCGACAGGTAGCGGCTCTTGACGATATCTTCGTCGGTCCTCCACTTCGTTTTGGCGTCGCGCTGGCTCCTCACCGTGGTGGCCATCTGTCCGGCGACGACGAGCAGGGCAGCCCCCGCGGCGACCTGACTCCAGAAGGGCGCCGCCGCTCGAAGGGTCCACTCGGTACCCACGGCGAGCGCGAGGATGACGATCGGGACGATGTACGAGATGAGCCGCCAGGCAAACTGCACCTTGGCGAGGCCCGGGACGAGGTTGAAAAGGAAGATGCAGTCGTGCGGCTGCACGAGCAGAAAGCACAGCGCCGGAACGAAGAGCCTCCACACGCGCCCCCTCACCGCGCGGCGCGCGGCCGGCGACAAGACGAGGAGCGCGAATAGCGGCAAGACGAAGTATCGGCCGATCTCGACCGTGATCTGGTCCTGATGGATCTCGCCGAACCAGGACAGGTTGGGATCGAAGAGATAGTTGGGGAAGGGGTACGTCTTGTGGTCCTCCATCCCGAAGTCGCCGATGTTGCAGATCGGCGTCGCGAACGCGACTGCGGCGGCGTACGGCAACACGCAGCACGCGCCGACGGCCCCCGTCAGCAGCATCTGTCGCCCTAGGCGCCGGACGGCTTCCCAGCCGAGCGCTCGCGCCCGGGAGAGGCGCTCGACGAGCACGGACAAGACGATGAAGCCGAAGAACATCGACACGACCATGTGGCCGTAAAAAAGGAGGCTCGACCAAATCCCCAACCGCACGGGGCTCTTGTTGCGGTCGACGACGTCGATGAGCGCCGTGATGCACCAGGGGACCAGCATGAACGCCGTCTCTTCGGCGATGGCGCCGCGCACGTACCAGTCGACGAGGACGTAGTTCGACGCGAGGAGCAGGACGCCGGCGAGCCAGGAGAGCCACGGCCGCACCCCGTGCGTCGCGCAAAGCCTTCGCATCCCCGCGCCACCGAACGCGAGCAAGACGATGACGGCCGTCTTCGACGACGGGACGGTGCCGATCGCGAGCGACAGCAGCCCGAAGAGCTGCGCGTGCAGGCGGTGGTAGAGCAGCAAGTGGGGCGAGCCATGACCGTTCGCCGCGAGCGGCGTCCACGTCGGGAAGAAGTCCCCCACGAGGTAGGTCCGGCGGTAGGACTCGATCCGCTCCACCCCCATGCCGTCGTGGCAGTACGGCACGCCAGGGAGCGCGACGAGGCTCCACGCGGCGAGCATGGCGAGCGGCACATAGGCGGCGTCGGGCAAGAGCGCCGCGAGAAGCCGAATCGCCCGGCCCGCCGAAGCCACGCGGGCACCCAAACGTGCGCTCGGGTCGAGTGGGCGAGCCACCATCGGGGCCGGCAGGCTAGACCAATTCGGGGCCTCTCGCCCCCTCTCTTCCGGCGGAAGCGTATGGGTCGATGCAACCGAAGGACGGGTGTGCGCATCGGACAGCCGTCGGAGCCTTTCGCGAGTGGCCCAAGCGATCGATCTGCAAGCGCCGCCGGTGGCAACCGACGCGGCGGCCAACAAATGGCTCATCGCCCTCGCGGTGTCGCTCGGCGCGCTCCTCGAGGTGGTGGACACGAGCATCGTCAACGTCGCGCTCACCGACATCCAGGCGTCGCTCGGCGCGTCGCTGAGCGAGGTGAGCTGGGTCGTATCGAGCTACGCCGTCGCGAACGTGATCATCCTGCCGATGACCGCGTGGCTCGGCTTTCGCTTCGGCAAGAAGAAGTACTTCGTCTTCTCGCTCATCGCCTTCACGCTCTCGTCGATCATGTGCGGCATGGCCACGACCTTGCCGATGCTCGTCACGGCGCGCGTCATCCAGGGCCTGGGCGGCGGCGGGCTCCTCGCCAAGGCGCAGTCGATTCTCTTCGAGACGTTCCCGCCGGCGGAGCAGGCCATGGCGCAGGGCTTCTTCGGCGTCGTCGTCATCGCGGGTCCGGCGATCGGCCCGACCTTGGGCGGCTACCTGACGACGAACGTCAACTGGCGCTGGATCTTCTTCATCAATATCCCGATCGGCATCCTGGCCGTCTTCATGTGCCTGACCTTCTTGCCCGAGGACGAGAAGAAGGCCGCGAACGCGCCTGTCGCGAGGATCGACTGGCTCGGGATCGCCCTCTTGACCGCCGGTCTCGGCGCGCTGCAGACGGTGCTCGAAGAGGGGCAGACGGACGACTGGTTCGAGTCCTCGTTCATCCGCAACTTCACCGCCATCGCCGTCGTCTCGATGGGCCTCTTCATCTGGCGCGAGCTGACGGCGAAGGCGCCCGTCGTCGACCTGCGCGTCCTGCGCTACCGCTCGGTGTGGGCCGGCAGCACGCTCTCGGTCGTCATCGGGATGGCGCTTTACGGGGCGCTGTTTGCCGTCCCGATCTTCGCCCAGAGCATCATGCATTACACGGCAGAACAGACCGGCATGCTGCTCTTGCCCGGGGCGCTTGCGTCGGCGGTCGCCTTTCCGTTGGCCGCGCGCCTGATGGGCAAGATGGACCCGCGCGTGCTGCTCGGCGCGGGGGCGCTCACGTTGGCGGGCGCCGTGGTCGCGCTGGGCCGCCTGAGTCCCATGACGGGCGCCAACGATCTCTTCTGGCCGCTCATCGTGCGGTCGTTCGGTACGGTCATGATGTTCCTGCCGCTCAGCCTCGCGACGCTCGGGCCCGTGCCGAAGAAAGACCTCGCCGGCGCGTCGGCGTTCTTCAACCTCACGCGGCAGCTCGGCGGCAGCATCGGCGTGGCACTCCTCACGACCCTGATCGCGCGGCGCAACGTGTGGCATCGCACGGTGCTCGTCGAGAAGCTCGTCGCAGGCAGCGTGGGGGTCGAGCAGCGCGTCCAGCAGATGGTGGGCGGCATGGTGCAGACGGGGTTGGATCCGGCCGCCGCGAAGCAGAAGGCGCTCATGGCGCTGAGCGGCGTCGTCAACCAGCAGGCGTCGGTGCTCTCGTTCGCCGACACGTTCCGAGCAACGGCGCTCCTCATCTTCTTCACGCTTCCGTTGATTCTCCTGCTCGGGAAACCGGCGCGCGGCGCGGAGCCGATCTCCGGCGGGCACTAGCCCATTTCAACGAACGAATCCAATGCTCGGGAGCGCCGCCCATGCAGTGAGCGGGGGGCGGTTGCCGCTCAAGCTCCGTTCACTGCGCCGAGAGGATGACCGAGATGGCTCGCGTGGCCGTGATCCGCGGGCAAGCTCCCGCACACCCGCTCCACTTCGGCCCTCATCTGCCCGCGGAGTGCGAGAAAGTACATCTTGAAGTCGCCGCGCAACGACCAGAGAGGGTGCTCGAACGTCGCCGGCTTGTTCTTCTCGAAGACGAAGTGGCCCGCCCACGCGGGGCCATAGCCCACGATGGGCGCGAGCAGCAGCCAGCCCGGATTGATGGTGAGCGTCGCCGCCGCCACCGTCCCCAGCACCGCCGTGGTGCCGGCGTAGTGCAGGACGCGGTTGCGCGGGTCGCGGTGGGCGTGCACGTAGTGCGGCCAGAACTCTTCGAACGATTCGATTTGCGAAGCGGTCATGACGATGCGAAATGTAGCACTCGTGCGGGCGGGGCCCAGCACGGGCGCGCCGGACGCGAAAAGGGCGTGGACCGCGATGCCGGGATGGAGGTCCAATCGGTCCCGTGGCGCTCCGTCTGCAGTTCGCTCTGGGGCTCGTCGTCGTCGCCCCCATGGCGGGTTGCTCCAACTCCTCGTCCGTTTCGTCGGTTTCGCGCGATGCGGCGGGCGACACGTCGATCGAAGGAGACGCGTCCGCGGCGAGCGGCGCGATGTCCGACGGTGGCGAAACCGCTGACGCCGGCGCGTCCGTCGGGCTTCATGACGCGTCGAGTTCCGGGGGCGAAGGGTCGACCGACGCAGCGGAAGGACAGGGTGCCGACGCGAGCGCAGAGGCGGCGGCGGGCGGCCTGCCGTACATGGTGGGCATCAAGACGAACGGAGAACCGAGCGGCCCCGCGACCGTCCAGGGCTGGGTCGGACGACCTCTCGATGTCGCAGGGACCACCATCACGACGACGAGCTACATCGGG
>Ga0302325_10025848_pt1 | contig 12200 bp, 14 predicted proteins | sample Palsa_T0_2_FD_201948 | JGI IMG/M metagenome (GOLD analysis project Ga0302325, IMG submission 201948) | Peat permafrost microbial communities from Stordalen Mire near Abisko, Sweden - Palsa_T0_2 | ecosystem: Environmental > Terrestrial > Soil > Palsa > Peat permafrost | place: Sweden: Abisko...
CGCGATAATTAGTGTGTACACACTAATTATCGCGCTACCCCCCTCCGCCGAAGCCCCTAAAGCGCCCAGCCCGGCCGGCCGTCGGACCGGACGGTGAGGATGTCGGCCCCCTCGGCGGTCACGACCAGGGTGTGCTCGAACTGGGCCGACCGCCGCCCGTCGGCTGTGACCGCGGTCCACCCGTCGTCCCACAGACGTTCACGCCACGTCCCCGCCGTGATCATGGGCTCGATGGTGAACGTCATCCCGGGCTCCATGACCGTCGACGCCGAGGGCGTGAAGAAGTGCGGCACGCTCGGCTCGGCGTGGAACTGCACCCCGATCCCGTGGCCTACGAACATGCGCACCACGCCGAAGCGGTACTTGGCCGCGTGCACGTCGATAGCCCGGCCGATATCGGAAATGGGACGCCCCGGCCGCACCGCGCCGATGCCCAGTTGCAGGCATTCCTCCGTCACCCGCACCAGCCGCCGCGAGGCATCGTCCACCTCGCCCACCAGGAACGTCCCGTTGGTGTCGCCATGCACCCCGCCCAGGTAGACGGTCACGTCGAGGTCGACGATGTCCCCATCGGCCAACGGGCGGTCGTCGGGGATGCCGTGGCAAATGACCTCGTTGACCGACGTGCACACCGACTTGGGGTAGCCCCGGTACCCGAGCGGGCTGGGGTAGGCACCGCGGATGATGCACGCCTGATGGCACACCGCGTCCACCTCGTCGGTCGTGACGCCCGGGCGCACCGCCGCCCCGGTCTCGGCCAACACCTCGGCCGCCACTCGCCCCGCCACCCGCATGCGAGCCAGGACGTCCGGGGACTTCACCATCGGCTCGTTCCACCGGGCCGGCTCGCCCCCTGCCGTGCCCGCCACGGCATACTCCGGTCGAACGATCTCGGGGGGCACGTCGCGCCGGGGACTGATCACGCCCGGCTCGATCCGGCCCTCACCTTCGCGGTGGCACCGCTTGTACTTGCGGCCACTGCCGCACCAGCAGGGATCGTTGGCCTTGGGCAGGACCCGGTTCACGGGGCCACCACAGCCGCGGCGGTCGACAAAGGCAAAGGCAAAGGCAAAGGAACCGCAGAACCCCCGCCCCGCACCGCCAGCCAGGCTTCGATCTGAGGGCGCAGCCACAGGCGGGGCCGCCCCGGCCCCAGGTCGATAACAGGGCGGGGCATGTCGGCGTAGCGCCGCAGGTAGGTGTGGACGCTGTTGGCGTGGGCCAAACCCACCAGGTCGGCCACCCCCTGCGCGTCGCACAGTTCGTCGGTGTTGATCATGGGTGTCACGTCCCGCCAGTCTAGCGGAGTAGACCGAGTTACTCCTGGCCCATCTCCTGGCCCATCTCCTGGCCCTACTCCTGGACCAGCTCGATCAGCGTCCCGAACGCCGCCTTGGGATGGACGAACGCCACCGTTGTCCCCCGCGACCCGGGCCGGGGCACGGTGTCGATGACCCGCGCCCCCTCCGCCTGCAACGTGGCCAGCGACGCCGCCACATCGGTCACCCGATAGCCCACGTGGTGCAGCCCCTCCCCGCGCCGGTCGAGGAAGCGGGCCACGGGCGAATCAGCAGACAGGGGCGTCAGCAGCTGGATGTAGGAGTCAGCCACCTTGAGCAACGCCTCCTCGACGCCGTCGCTCTCGACCCGCTCCCGGTGCGCCACCGTGGCCCCGAACATCGACTGATACCAGGCCACCGCGGCGTCGAGGTCAACTACGGCGATGGCCACGTGATCGATCTCGGTCAACACGCCGGCGCCATCAGCAGCCGCGCTCACGACGAGCCCGAGCCAGCGGAGCGGAACCGCCCGATCCGCGCCTCGCCCACCTGCGCCCGAAACGCCGGGTCGTCGATCCCCATCCCGTCGGCCGGCGCCAGGCAGCGCACCGCGATCTTCCCTTCGTGCAGGTTGCGATGCACCTGGTACGCCGCCTCGCCCACCTGCTCCAGCGGCAGGGTGGTCGACAGCACGGGCTGGATCACGCCCTTGGCAATCAGCCGGTTGGCCTCCCACGCCTCCTTGTAGTTGGCGAAGTGCGAGCTCTTGATGGACTTGAGCTTCATCCACAGGTGCCGGTTGTCGTACTCGATCTGGTACCCGGTGGTGGCGGCGCACGTGACCACCGTGCCCCCACGGGCGCAAACAAAAACCGATGCCCCCATGGTCTGACGCCCCGGATGCTCGAACACGATGTGCGGGTCCTCGCCCACCAGCGCTCGGACATCGCGACCCAAGCGCCGCCATTCGTCCGGGTTCTGGGTGTGCTCGTCGGTCCAGAACTGGTACCCGGCCTCTCGCCGGTCGATCACCGCGGCGCACCCGAGCGACCGCAACAGAGCAGCCCGCGCCGGGGAGCTGACCACGCCCACCGGGATCCCGCCCCCATTGAGCACCAACTGCACCGCGTACCCCCCGAGGCCCCCGCTGGCGCCCCAGATGAGGACCACGTCGCCCTGCTTCATCTGCGCCCCGTTGCGCCCCACCAGCATGCGGTAAGCGGTGGAATGGCACAGGGCGTTGCACGCCGCCTCCTCCCACGACAGGTGGGCGGGCTTGGGCATGAGCTGGTTGGCCTTGACCACGCTCAGCTCGGCTAGGCCGCCGAAGTTGGTCTCAAAGCCCCAGATCCGTTGGTTGGTGGCGAGCATCGAGTCGTCATGGGCCGAGGGGTCCTGGTCGTCCACGTGGTTGCAATGGACCACCACCCGGTCGCCCGGCTTCCACAGCCGCACCGCGCTGCCCACCCGCAGCACCACGCCCGAGGCGTCGGAGCCGACCACGTGGTACGGCAGATCGTGGCGCTTGGCCCACACGCTCTCACGCCCCAAGCGCTGCAGGAAGGTGAAGGTGGGCACCGGCTCGAAGATCGACGTCCACACCGTGTTGAAGTTGATGGCGCTGGCCATCACGGCCACATACGCCTCGTCGGGCGCCAACTCTGGCACGCCCACCTCTGCCACGTGCAGCGACTTGCGGGGATCCTTGTCGGCCGAGGGGATCCCCTCGAACATCCCCACCTGGTCCTTGCGAACGACGGCGGCACGGTAGTGCTCGGGCAACGGGATGGCGGCCAGCTCGGCACCGCTCGCACCCGCCACGATGGCGTCGAGGAGAGCTTTCATGGGGAAAAGGTTACCGCTCGGTAACTCACGTCGGCTGATCCCGTCCGGCCCCGGTGTGGGTACACCCGGGCCGGACGGCCATCAGCCGGTCAAACCAATACCAGGGCGTCAGCCGATCAAACCCAACGGGACACAGTCCCTCTGGAGCGCGGCGGACACCGAAGCGGGGACGCTGCGGTTGTTGTCGGCGTCGGCGAACAGGGTGTTGAGGTCGCTTATGCACGCCTTGTACGCCGCTATCTCCGAGCTCTGGGTGGCCACCGTTGCCCGCTCCGAACCCAGCGCACTGTTGGCCGTCGCCACTTCACCGTTCAGCTTGGTCACCTGGGCACGGGCGTCGCTCAGCTTGGCATTCTTTGAGCTGACCGAGGCAGCGGAGACGCCGGCGAAGACGGCGGAGCCCAGGAACAACACCGCCAGGATGATGGCGATGATCATCCACGGCCCGCTGGAACCGGTCTTGACCTTCTTGGGCGGCTCGTATGGAGCAGGAGCGCTGTAGGCCGGTGCCGGGGTGTAGTTCCGGGGGGGAGCCTGAGCGGTCGACGTCCAACTCGGTGGCGCCTGGTAGTCCTGCTGGGGGGCCTCGTAGCTGGCCGGCGGAGCGTAGCTGGGCGCTGGCTCAGGGGCAGGGGCCATCGAGGGAGCCGTGGCGTAGGTGCGACGCGGGGGCGGGGTCCATGAGGGGAAGGACGACGCCACCGAGGCTGTCGCCGTCGGTGCCGCTTCCGGTGCCGCTTCCGGTGCCACGGTGGGGATGATCTGGGTGGCTGACGAGTCGTAGCTGCCCACGGGGGTCACGCCAATTGGGGCCCGGCATTTGGCACATGCGTTCCAATAAACCTTTACAGGGGCTCCACAGCTCCCGCAGTATTGATTGGCGGCGCCAGCCTTTCGAGTGGCGGTGTCGGTCATTATTTCCCTTTCCATTCAGCAGGTAGTCACGGTGGTACACACCGTGGTTATTGGTATAGCGAACGAAAGCCCCTCGACGCCGGTGCCGACGAGTTTGGACTCGGCGACTCCGATGACCTGGCCCGCACTGTTGACGACGGGTCCGCCACTGTCACCGGGGCTGATTGGGGCCGAGAACTGGATGAGGCCGTTGCGAAATGACGACACGATGCCGTTGGCCACGGTACCGCTCAGGCCGAGCGGTGAGCCCACCACCAGCACTTCATCGCCCACCATGGCGTTGGTGGTGGCCGTCACCAAGGCGGTGAGGGTGGCCGGGACGGTGATTAGGGCCAGGTCGTCACCCTGATCGACCTTGGCGATGGTACCAGTCAGCGTGGTGCCGTTTTGCACGACCTGAACCGTCTTGGCGCCCCGCGCCGTCCAAACCGAGGCTATGACGTGGTAGTCGGTGATAATTCCCGACGTTCCCCCAGAACTGCTCACGACCCAGCCGGAGCCCAGGCCCTCGGGCGTGTCGATGGTGTACACCGACGCCCGGACATGGGCCGCCACGATGGCGGGATCGCCCGTCTGGGCGGCAATGCCCCCCACCTTGGTAGCCAGCGCATTGGTCGCCGCCAGCTGCGCCGAAATCCGCTGATCGAGAGCATTGAGATTATGCTGGTTCTTGTCGATGGCGCTTTGCAGGTAGACGTGATCGGCGATCAGGGCGAGCAGCAAGAAGGCCGCCACGGCGATGGCGACGGGGCCCAACCAGGCCGGGCCGGTGTGCGAACGGGCTTGCGGTTCGGCCCGAGGTGGCGACTCCGGCTGCCATCGGGGTGCAACCGGCGCGGTCGGCTCCCTCTGCCAATGCGGTGTGGGCGCCGACCAGGCGGGTGAGGCAAACGGCGGAGGCCCCGGTTCGGCCGCGCCATTGGACCAGGCGCGAAATGGACGCTCGACGGACACTTCGGGCGCCCGCGGCGAGACGATGGCAAAGTCGTGCTCGGGGCAGCGACCGGCATTTAGCGCCGTGCCACATCGCTGGCAGAACCGCTGCCCGTCGGTGACTCCCAGCATTGTCACAGCTTTCCTCTCATCCCGCCACGCCTCCACAAGCAGTGTGCACGGTTACTTCGACTTCCGCTATCACCCGATCGAGTCATTTACGCGTAGTTCTTCCGGACTGGGCCGTTTGGTTCCAACGCCTCGGCTGACGAGAATTAGAGCGGCGCACACCAGTGGCAGATACGCGTCAGGGAGGAGCGTCCGTACAATGGAGACGTGTCTGGATCAGTGATTCTCTCGGGTGCCCGTACGCCAATTGGCAAAATGTCGGGCGCGTTGGCCGGTTTCAGCGCCATGGAGCTCGGTGGCCTGGCCATCGCGGAAGCCCTTCGCCGGGCCGGGGTGGCACCCGACGCCGTGGACTACGTCTTCATGGGCCAGGTGCTGCAGGCGGGCCAAGGCCAGATCACGGCCCGCCAGGCCGCGGTCAAGGCCGGGATACCGATGACCGTCCCGGCCACCACCATCAACAAGGTTTGCCTGTCCGGGTTGAACGCGATTTTCCTGGCCGACCAGCTCATCGGCTCGGGCGATGCCGACATCGTGGTGGCGGGGGGTATGGAGTCCATGACCCGGGCGCCCTACCTGCTGCCCGATGCTCGGGGCGGCTACCGCCTGGGCGACGGCAAGCTGGTCGACTCCCTGATGTACGACGGGCTGTGGGACGCGTTCGAGGATGTGCCCATGGGTGCAGGGACCGAGCGCTACGCCCACGCCCGGCCCGAGCTGACCCGGCAACGCCAGGACGCCTTCGCCGCCACCTCCCATGAGCGCGCCGCCACGGCCATCAAGGACGGCCGTTTCGGCTCCGAAATCGTGGCGGTGGCGGTACCACAACGACGAGGTGAGCCCATCGTGGTGGACACCGACGAGGGCGTCCGGCCAGGTACCACGGCCGACTCCCTGTCCAAGCTGCGGCCCGCCTTCGCCCCCGACGGCACGATAACGGCGGGCAACGCCAGCCAGATCTCCGATGGCGGCGCGGCGGTCATCGTGGCCTCCCGGGCGGCGGCCGAGCGGCTGGGAGCCCAGCCTCTGGGGGAGGTGGTCGGCTACGGCCAGGTGGCCGGGCCGGACCCGTCGCTGCTCAGTCAACCGTCGCGAGCGACCGCCCGGGCGCTGGACCGCGCCGGGTTGCAACTGAGCGCGGTCGACCTGTTCGAGTTCAACGAGGCGTTCGCCGCCGTGGCCCTGGCCTCCATGGACGACCTCGGACTGTCCGAGCAGGTGGTCAACGTCAACGGGGGCGCCATCGCCCTCGGCCACCCCATCGGCATGTCGGGCACCCGCCTGGCGCTGACCCTGCTGTACGAGTTGGCGCGGCGCGGGGGCGGGCTGGGCGCGGCCGCCCTGTGCGGCGGGGGCGGCCAAGGCGACGCCCTGCTGGTGCGCACGCGGTAGCTCGTCGGCTCAAGGTTGGGCCCGAAAGGGTCGACGTCATGTGGGCATGGGTCGCCGCGTCCTCCAACTGGTCATCGCCTTCTTGGTGACGGCCGCCACGACCCTGGCCCTGGTCGTCCCGGCCCGCGCCGACACCATCAGCCTGCTGCTGACCGAGGTCAATGCCATTCGGACCCTCAATGGGGTGGGGCCGCTCACCTCCGACCCGACCCTCACCAGCATCGCCCAGACGTGGTCCGATCACCTGGCCTCGACCGGCGTGCTGGCCGACAACGCCAACCTCAACGCCGAGGTTCCCGCCGGATGGTCCAACCTGGGCGAAAACGTGGGCTACGGCACGACGGTACAAGTCATCTTCGACCTGTTGCTAAAGAGCCCGCCCCATCTGGCCAACATGCTGACCAACTTCAACCTCACGGGCATCGCCGTGGCGTCGAGCGGGAAATATCAGTGGTTCACCGAGGTCTTCGAAACCAAGGGGACAGCGGCGCCGGTGACCAAGGTGACGGCCGCCCCCACCCCAACCACGCTGCGGACCGTCCCCACCACCCGGCCGGCCACCGTCATCAAGACCACGACCACGACCAGCCCGCCGCTCACCACCACCACATCGACGACGTCCACCACGTCGACCACGATCGCTCCGCCCGTGTCGCCTGCCGCCGATGCCGGGGGAACAGCGGGACAGGGCAGTGGCGCCCACGCCTCATCCGGAAACGGGAGCGGCAACGGCACCTCGTCCGGCGTCGGCTTGGCGCCGTTGGCCGACGCCGCCCTGTCTTCCCATACCGCCTCGGGCAGTGTTCCCGGCGTGTGGATCCTGGTCGTGGCCCTGGTGGGAGTGCTGTTCCTGGCCGGGACGGGGCTGGCGATCAGCCGCTTGGTGCGGTCCCGCTAGGGCTCACACGGATAGCAGGTCGACGACGAAGATCAGGGTCTCGCCGCCCTTGATGACGCCGCCCGCACCTTTGTCCCCGTAGCCCAAGGCGGGCGGGATCACGAGCTTGCGTCGGCCGCCCACCTTCATGCCCAGGACCCCTCGGTCCCATCCCTCGATCACCTGGGCCCGCATCAGGGGGAAACGGAACGGGGCGTTGCGGTTCCAGCTGGAGTCGAACTCCCGCCCGGTGGAGAACGCGACGCCCACGTAATGCACCGTCACCACGTTGCCCCGGGTGGCCTCGTCGCCGTCGCCCTCCCAGATGTCGGTGATCTCCAGTTCGGTCGGTGGTTCGCCCGTCGGCGGATCGATAACGGGCTTCTCAAGATTGGTCACGGCGTCGAAGCTACCGGCTCCAGGATGAAAACCGGGATTTGGCGGTCGGTCTGGCTCTGGTAACGGGCATAACCCTGGTACCAATCGACCACCCGGTCCCACGCCGCCGAACGTTGCGCACCCGTGGTCTCGTGCGCCACGTACTGCCGCTTCACCCCATGGTGCGACAGGGCGCAGCGGGGGTGGCGGCGCAGGTTGTGGGCCCACGACGGGTCCTTGCGGGAACCGCCGGCCGAAGCCACCAGCAGGACCTGGTCGCCGTCGGCCACGAACTGGAGCGGGGTGGTCCGGGGCTGGCCCGATTTGGCGCCCGTGGTGGTCAGAACCGCGATGTTCTGGCGGACGAAAGGCAGGATCTGACGACCCTTGGTCAGCGGCAGGAGGCGCTTGTCAATACGGTTGACGACGTGCGAGTACAGCCAGTCCCCGACGCAGGACGCTTCGAACGCCTCGCCTCCCGCCTCCAGCCAGGTCAGGGGGCGACCGCGGATCTGGCTGTAGCGACGGTCCATGTCGACGGCCGACGCTAGCGGCCTGGCGCATCGCTTCCGGGAACGCTTCGGCCGTGCCGCTGAGGGGGTGTGGCAGGCACCGGGGCGGGTCAACCTGATCGGCGAGCACACCGACTACAACGCCGGCCTGGCCTTGCCCTTCGCCATCGACCGCCAGGTTGTCGTTGCCGCGGCCCGGCGCCATGACGGCCTCCTCCACTGCTGGTCAGCGCATGGGGACCACGACGTGTACTGCGAGATCGGCTCCCTTTTCCCCCGTGCTGTTTCGGGGTGGGGCGCCTACCCGCTGGGCGTCGTATGGGCCTTCGGCCAGGCCGGCTTCGGGTTGGACGGGCTCGACTTGGCGGTGGAGTCGACCGTGCCCGTCGGGCGAGGGCTGTCGTCGAGCGCCGCACTCACCGCCGCCGTGGCCGTGACGGTCGACCACTTGGCCGGCGCTGCGCTGGGTCCGGCGCGCCTGGCCGAGCTGTGCCACCAGGCCGAATCTGGTTTCGTGGGCGTGGCGGTGGGGCTGATGGATCAGTTGGCCGTGCTGTGCGGGCGGCGGGACCACGCCCTGTTGCTCGACTTCGACCGCCTGTCGCAGGAACAGGAACTGGTGCCGCTCGCCCTACGCCCGCTGGTGGTCATCGACACCGGCGTGGTGCGCCGGGTGGGCGACGGCGCCTACGCCGAGCGGCGGCGGCAGTGTTCGGAAGCGGCGGCATGGTTGGGGCTGTCGAATTTGCGCCAGGCCAGCTGGAATGAGGTGAACGCTTTGCCCGACGGCGTGTTGCGGCGCCGGGCCCGCCACGTGGTGAGCGAGAACGAGCGGGTGATCGAGGCGGCGGCCCGGCTACGGGCGGGGAAGGGGATCGGCGACCTGCTGTGGGCGTCGCATGCATCGCTGCGCGACGACTTCGCCGTCTCCTGCCCGGAACTGGACGCCGTGGTGGAGGTGGCGGCCCGTGCCGGCGCCCGGGGCGCTCGGCTGACCGGGGCGGGCTTCGGGGGCTGCGCCATCGCCGTCGGGGTCCCGGCGGACGATCTGAACGAGGGCCTGCGCCGGCGTTTCGGGCCATCAGGCCCGGTGGCGTTCGGCGTCACCCCAGTCGACGGGGCGGGTCGGATCCTCTAGCCGGCCAGGGGCCCGGTGGCGAGAGGCACGGGCGTGCCCGGGGGGAACCAGCGGGTGAGCGCCTATCGGTTGACGCAGGATGCGAGCCACGGTTCGTTGCGCCGCATAAGCATCGAAGGCAATCCCAACGCCAGGGACGAGACCAGCCAACCACCCTTCCGCCGCCCGGATGGCCACCCCCCGCACCATCGAGTCGCGCCGCAGCGGGCCGGAGTCACCGAGATAGGCAGCGGCCAATTCCCGCCCCAGAAGCTCGGGGTCGACCTGGCGGCCGGCCGCTTTCAACTGGTTGACCCGGGCGCTCACCGCGATCCACAAGTGGAGCACCCACGCCGTGATGACGGCGCCTGCGGCCACCGGCGCAGTGGGGACAGCGCCGCCCCAGGAAACGACGGCCGCCAGTTCCTCCGCCTGCTCGACCACGGCGCCCGCCCCGCCCGCGCTCCCCGCCGCCACCCGGGCCCGCCAACCGGTCAGGGGCAAGGGCGCGGCCGCCAACAGTGGGGTCACGGCCAGAAACAGCCGCTCCGCCTCATCAATCAGGGCCGCCTTGGCACCCTTCACCGAACGCACCCGGGTGAGCCGCTTGGCGCTCTGCTTGATCTGGTCCCGCACGCCACGAGGCAGGTTGGCGGGAAGTTTGGCAATCTTGTGAGCGGCTTGGCGGGCCGATTTTCCTGCCGCCGCGCGGGTGGCCGCGCCGACTGCCTTGGCGCTCGAACCGGCCCGCCGCACGCTTTGGCGCGCCCGGGCCCGGCGATTGACCGGGAGAGTCTGGGGCTGGATCTCCTGGTCGTCCATGCTGGCTCCGATACCCATCCGCCCCGACGCTTAGACCTCTGTGGGCGAAGGTACCGGGGGCAGGCGGCTTGGCGGCGCCGCTGCGCCTCAGGCCAGTTCCCGTCGTCCCTCGAGGGCCCGGCCCAAGGTCAACTCGTCGGCGTACTCGAGATCGCCCCCCACCGGCAGGCCACTGGCGATCCGGGTGACCTTGACGGGCAGTGCCCGCAGCAGGGAGGCCAGGTACAGCGCGGTGGCGTCGCCCTCGATGTTGGGGTTGGTGCACACGATGACCTCAGCGATGGACTCGGCGTCGATGCGGGCCAGCAGCTCTCGCACTTTCAGTTGGTCGGGCCCCACGCCCTCGATGGGGTTGATGGCGCCCTGTAGCACGTGGTAGCGCCCCCGGTACTCCCGGGTCTTCTCCACCGCCACGATGTCGCGGGGTTCCTCGACCACGCACACCACCGTCTTGTCCCGCCGATCGTCCCGGCAGATGTCACATTCGCCCTGACCCGCCGCGTCGCCCGACGCCGTTTCCGACACATTGAAGCAGCGCCGGCACCACGAGATGCGCTCCTTCACCACCGAGATGGCGGTCGCCAGACGCAGGGCGTCTTCCTGGGGCGCCTTGAGCAGGTAAAAGGCGATGCGTTGGGCTGACTTGGGCCCGATCCCGGGCAGCCGGCCCAACTCGTCGATCAGGTCCTGAACGGGCGGCGCATACATCAGCCGCCCAGCAGGCCCTCCAGGCCACCACCCAACCCGAGCCCGCCCAGGGCCTCACTGTTGAGTTCGTTGGCCTGGGCGATGGCGTCGCGTACCGCCGCCAGCACCAGGTCCTGGAGCATCTCGACGTCGGCCGGGTCGACCACGGCCGGGTCGATCGTCACCGATTCGAACACCATCCCGCCGGTCACCGTCACCTTGACCGCCCCACCCCCGCTGCGGCCCTCCACGACAGCGTGGGCCGCAGCTGCCTGCGCGTCCAACAATGTCTGCTGCATTTGTTGCATCTGTGACAGCAGGGCACCCAGATCCGGGCCTTCGGCGGTCATGTCGACACCTCCTCGGCGCCCGGGAATGCGTCCATGAGGCGCTGTTCGGGCGAGATTACTTCTACCTCCGCCTCCTGCAAGTGATCCACGTCCCCTGGCTCGAACTCCTCCTCCGGTTCAGGGAGCTGATGGGCAGGCAGGGAAAGGTCCGACTCGACCACCAACTTGAGCGGTACGGGGCGGCCGAACCGGGCCGCCAACGCCGCTTCCGCCTCGCCTCGTACGTCCCGACCGCGGGCCAGCATCTGCTGGTTGGGTAGGGCGAACACCGCGCCGTCGGGGTCGACAGAGACGAAGCGCCCGCTGCCCAGGTAGCCCTTGGCCTTGGCCGACATGGTGCGTAGCACCCCATCGCCCCACGCCTTGGTCAGCGCGTCGCGCGAAGGCAAATCCAAGGGTGGGGGAAGCCCAGGCTTCGGACCACCAGCTCCTGCGCCGGGCTGTCCGGCCGTCGTGGCAACGGGCGTAGTCGGTGACCCGCTGGCACGGGCAACGTTGCGGGCCGGAGACGGTGCAGGAGGCGGGGGCGGCGTCGGACCCGAGGCCGGCCGATTCGGCACGGTAGGCGGCGGCGGCCGGCCCGAGGCGGGCCGATTCGGCTCGGGAGGCGACTGCGGCGCGGTGGCGGCGCTGGCAGCCGGGCGAGGTGGGTCCACCGTGTGCTCGGCGCCACGTGAAGGGGGGACGGGCGGCGGGGGCGGCAACGCCGACCGGGTGGGCACGACGGGCGGCGCCCCACGATCGCTCGGGCGCAGGATCGAAGCACCATCCAACGATCGGGCGGCGCGCTCCAACCGCTCGATCCGCTCCAACAGCGCCGCCGGGCTGACGTCGGTATCGGGCCGGGACAACCGGACCAACGCCACCTCCAGCGTGATCCTGGGGTCGACCGAGTCACGCATGTCAGCCAAGGCTTGGCCGATCACCTCCATGGCGCGCACCAGCGCGGCCAGGCCCAACCGT
>Ga0302325_10025849_pt1 | contig 12200 bp, 12 predicted proteins | sample Palsa_T0_2_FD_201948 | JGI IMG/M metagenome (GOLD analysis project Ga0302325, IMG submission 201948) | Peat permafrost microbial communities from Stordalen Mire near Abisko, Sweden - Palsa_T0_2 | ecosystem: Environmental > Terrestrial > Soil > Palsa > Peat permafrost | place: Sweden: Abisko...
CCGCTTCGGCCAAAACCCTGCCTTTCGATTGGCTAAACAAGGGTGTTTAACATCATATGATTAACTCAATGGATAATCCACTCATCTAGACCAAAATCTGGGTATCCATCCAGCTAAAATTGCGCTGGATGGATACCCCCCATCAAAACCCATGGATCTCTCCTTTTTTACCCATGCCCAAGTCTGCCAAAATGTCACCTCCATTTTTGACATCAATTCGCAGACATCTCACTCTTCAGCCAACTCGGTATCACGGGCTTCTTATCCCAACCATCAAGGTAAGTTGACGGCGAGACATTCTCCTTCGATGGCTTGGCATAAACTGCAGTCACATACCACGCGGTCTCCCCCTTCTTCAGTGTATGCTGTAGAGTCGGGATGATTGTTCTGCTCTCAACGAGATTCGAGTTCGGGTCAGCATTGACATGCATTGCAGTCCTCTGAGTGTCCGACTCGAGTGCAACAATTCCCACGGCTCCTTTCGAAACTGCAAAAGCACCAATTGCACCTGGCGAATAACCCTCAGGAGTGTTGAGATCATAGTTGCCGATAATCTTGGGTATTGTCCCCTCGCATTTCTTTGAATCATAGAGATCCAGATACCGGCCATCGGGTACTCTCGCGTTGTGGATGGCAAATGCTCCATCTGCCGTCATTACTTCGCGACCAGCTTCAATATTGTGCGCTCGCAGATGCCAATTTGGTGTTGATTCGACAGGTGGGATGAGGTAGGTCTTGATGGTGACGTCTGGATATGGCTTCCAGATGGATTTCAAGACTGGTTGATCTTCATGGGTCTCAATAACCGCCACTTCACAAAGGCGACGAGTCTTCCAGAATTCTCCGCCATCGTCTGACAGTCCTAGCTGAGATGCAAGAGCAAACTGTTCGAGGGTGAAGCAACCGGTTGGTACAGAGTATCCATACGTGCTACTGTACGCAAAACCTCCGTACTTGGCATGGGTGCCTTTCATCGGATAGCTACATGCTTGGCCAGATGAGAGAAGAAGGCGATGACCGCCCAGGTAGCTAATAATATGCCCTGGATGTTTCAAGGTCCTCACCTTTGGTATTAGGTGGGTTGGATATGGCTCCTCTTTCGACGTCCAAAAAGGATGATCTGCTGGGGCAGCCAGGCATATAAACGAAAGGCAGGCCCACATTGGGCTTTGAGAGGAGTTATAATTCTCCGCCATGTACATGTTTGGAAAACAATATCCAACCGTCAGAGTGCCTGCCGCGCTCCATATTTGTTCTTGAGTCTGCCACCAACGGAAATTCCTCAGCAGGAGTCCCTTCACAATGCCCCATGTGAGAGGTGCGGGAAGATGGATGTCAGTGTAGGCACAGGCTCCCCAGAAACCCGCCATGGCAAAACGGTATCCTACGCTGCGGCCAAAAGGGATAGCACGGCCTTCTTCATCGAAATAATGGATGAAGTCCAAGGCATAATCTTGAGCCCTCTTCTTGAACTCTGCAGCTTTTTCTGGGTCATCCTTTCCGGCAAGCTTCGCGTAGAGGAGCTGAAGAAATTGGATAGCAAAGCTGCCGCTGTAGTAATCTTGTTGCCAGACGCCTTCGGGCCCATCATTTGACCAACCCTCGCCACGAAAGAATGAGTTCAGATGGATGATATCTTGCTCGATTTTTTCTTGAGAATATTTTCCACCGTTCTTCTTCAATCCAAGGTTGGCAAAAACACGGAACCACAGCCAATTGGTATTGGGCATGCTATATCATATCATATCAGCACTGTTCAAGATGTCGGGATATTTTGAATTCACGTCTTCTCATTGATCGAATTCCCGAGCCAGCGCTCGACATTCTCCTTTTCCTTCTCGGTCAATGAGTGCCAGAAGACCGGAGCAACGGCGAGCGTGAATCCTAACGGACACATCTCTACCATCCTCTGATCATTGTCTCTTAGATCACCCCAATATTCCGGGTTCTCAGGATCCGTCCCAGCTTTCAACCCCTCAACCCACCATTTCGTCCCATGATACTCCCCTCCACCAGCAAGCAAACTCGACAGAGCCCACATAGGTCGACATATCCCCTCAATTTCCGCTGCCGTGTTATCAAACCGTACTGCCGTCCCGCCAGGGACTCTGACTCTTGCTTTGTTCGGGGAAAAGTGGGGCTCGAGGGGATCCAGGAGCGTCTTCAACAGCTCCTGTACACTCGCTCGATCCGTGATATCAACTTTGGAGAATGGATGAATATCCGCATATCCTAGCACCAATTGCTTGACGCCTTCACGTGAGTCGGTTGCCATGATGAAGCGGGAGACAGAGAAAAGGTTAGAGATGAAGAGAGAGCGCAAGGTGAAAATGAGGTGATTGTGAAGTAAATACTTATCTTGGGGCTGAATAAGGCCATTGATGCTTTGGACCGACAGCGGATCGATACAGTACCTTACATATGGTGGAATAATAATTCATAGCGGGGTTTGATTGAGGGGTTGGGTTGAGCTGCCGACGCGTTTTGGCGGCTGCTGTAAATAGTCTAATGGGAGTTGATATCGGCACTCCTCAGACTACTTTTGCTACCCCGGCCAGGACATCCCACGTGATTAGCCCCCTTTTCTGAAATGACATTTGCAAGTTTTTTCTTTTGTTTCTGAGATTGGGAATTCCTCAAGTCCTTAACTACAACAAGAAAGGATTCAAACAAGATCCAAGCAGCTACTTAAACATTCCTCGCGCAATTACGACGTTTCTCGACTTGACTCTGACATCCTTAGCTTCGACCAACACTACATCTGTGATCTCAACTGTTCCATCTACGCAGCCATCGTTCTCTGCGTCTCCAGTTTAATTCTTTCCATCTCCGCTTTTTCTTCCACCGTCATTTCATCTTCTCCGGCAGGCTCCAGATCTGCAGAATCTTTCTCAATCGTGGTTGTCGGCTTTTGGTCCGTCATCTCTGCCATTCCCTCTCCCTCATCTACAGCTTGCGACTCTTCAGCTGTAAATTCGTCGTACAAAAACAAGTCCACTATAGCATCATCTTCAAACTTTACCCGCTTTGCCGCACGGGTGTCTCTACGTACTAGATCGTACTTGATGGTTGGTGCTGGAAGTATTTCAAGCTCTGTATCCAGAGGGACTAATAAGCCAGTCGAAATAAGCCAATACTGATAGCTGATCAGCTGGAGGTGGTGTCAGTTAGTCAGTTGAGGTTATTTAATTATATAAGTTAGTCAGTTGAATATTCCCTAGCTTATAAGCAGCTGATTAGCTTATTGCATTAAATTTTGTGATTTTAGAGTCTATTCTAGGGCATAATTAATGCAACTTGAACCCCTTAAAGCCTGAATTATAAGGCCTAATACACTATAAAACTCTGCATCACACCCACTACTATAACTTATTATTATTAATATCATTAATATTATCATTAATCATAAGTCCCCGCCAAAACACTCCTATCGACTTAACCTTTAAAACTTTAAGCTTACACTTTACATCTGTTATACCCTTTAGATTATCTCTTCTTAATGCTTTCGGTCGCATGATAGCTAGGAAAGGTAAAGTCTAAGAGGTTACTTATCGCAATACGTGCAACTGCTTAAAGCTTACATATAATGCGAATTATAATCCTTACAAGAAGCCACCGGAAGGGCAATCGGGAGGCTATTTGCTATACGTTTACAAGGAGCCTTTATAGGATAATCGACCTGTCGTTGTAGCTCGATTGCCTCGAGGTTATACTATTACTAGGCCACCTAAAAAGAAGAGGACTTAATAGGTATAAAATCTAGGCTATGCTCTTTCTAAGACTATAAACCCGAATTAAAAGCTTATACTATTTTAGGCGTGCAAGTATTATAAGTTTAGTGCATTTTACAATAAAAACAAACTAACTTAACTAGGCTATTATAACTTTAATTTCTCCAAAAAACAAGAGTTCTATTTTAATGCAAATTCCCTCAAAAATGCCGAAAATTACTTACAAGATATACACTTTTTAGACAAGGGTAAAGATGTATAAAGGGTGCGTTTAAAGCCTCTTCCACAACCTTCTAGTAACTTAAATAGTAGCTATAAACGCGTTATCCTATTTCGTCAAGTAAAGTTTAAAAACGCCTTTTTAAAGTAAGTAATCTTAGACAATATAAAGCACAAAAAGGCTACATCTAAACGATTATAGCGCTACTTCCGCATTACTAATATGCAAGCCGCGAGTAGTGTTTTATCCCATAGCACTATTGCAAATTAGATACATAACATGTTTAAATACTTTAAGCCAAATATTATTGCAAAAGTAGCTATTGCGCGTTTAGCTATCTTTATATCTTTTAACAGCTAAGGGTTAAAGTATAAGAAAATATTAGTTATTAGTATAGTTATACACTTTATCAATAACAAGTATAAGAACGTTACACGTCTTATTAGTCTGCTAAAAGTGCTAAGGCATAGAAAAACCGGAGTTAATAAGTGGTTATTTTTAGTTATACAGCAAGTATGCAAATATACTCCTTTTATTAGTAGTATTATACTTACAAATTCGGCAATTTGTTTACTTTAGCGCGGAAAAATAGTAAATTTAGCTAATTAGACGGCAATAGCAAGCATATAACTAACCTTATTTCCAAATTAAGTAGTAGTTATTTAACCTCTCCTTTAACGATTCGGCATTTACAAGACTAACTTAGGCTATTTCGTGCTTAACAACGCTCCGAATAATAATATTACACTTGTAAAACTTGGGAAAGCTATAAGCTTTAATCTTAAAGAGAAGAGATTACGCTATATGGGGCATATTTTTAACTTAATTGCTAAGGCTTACTTGTTTAGCTAAGATGTCTCGGAATTTCAAAAGGAATATAAGGACGTAAGACTACTTGCTCGGCAGCAGATTTAGAGAAGGCGTAAAGAGCTTAAAAAGCTACACAATTTAGTAAGACATGTTATAGCATCTAGCAAAAGAATAGACTTATTTCTCGCTTTGCAAGAGACTAAAAATATTAGAATTGCTACAAGAAAGAGATAAAAGCTTGTTTTAAATAGTAGCATTCGCTAAAACGCGATATACTCTATAATCCGTCGTGCTTTAAAGCTAAAAGAGGCTTTAAACATGTACGTAACGCAGCTTCGTGGCTTTAAGGATGCTCTTAATAAAGAGGTTTTAGACAACGATTATCTTTTTAACGACAAATAAAAGGCCTTAGAAATTATTAAAGAATAGCTCGAGCTACTTTTTTATACGATTAAAGCTTTAAAAGGAAATGCAAACCTAAAAGATAGCAAATATAAGGCCTTATATAGTTGTTTATAAAAACTGCTTCCGGTTTTTAAGCATATACTTAGTTTTTTTAAAAAGCTTCAAAAACGCTTTATAGCTAGCAAATTTGCTAACTATAAGGGCATTTAGAATTCGATTACAAATTCATAGAATAAAGCAAAAGACTATTACGGCAAAACAGATAAGTTAGTTGCGTGGATAGCGTTAGTAGTATTGCACCTTGCATTCAAATTCTAATACTTTAAAAATAAGTAGACTAGTTTAAAAGCTTACTTCGTCAAATCGGGCAAAGCGAAGGTGAGAAAGCATTAAGAGGAGAAGTATAAACAGGAGACTATTATACAAAGACCTTAATCCCCTAAAGAAGCCACTAAACTTGTCGATTATCTTGCAAATATACTCAACCAAGTAGCGCCCTCTATAGTAAACCCGACCCGTTATTCGATAAAGAAGGACCAATTAGCGCTTTACCTTAAAGAGCTTATTAGTTAAATGGGCATCATAAATTACTAGCGATCGAGGGAGTCCGAATGGCCTCAATTGGCAAAGATAGCTTTTGATTTCTTAGCAATTCTTGCAATAAGTGCTAAATGCGAGCGAGTCTTCTCTTCTTGCGCTAAGATAACTACTCCAGAGAGTTCTAAACTATCAAGAAGACTCTTATAGCATTAAGAATGCCTCAAGAATTGGCAAAGGAGAGGGGCAATTATCATAAGAAGAGCTTAGAATAGTGTACTATTAGATCGAGATAATAATTCGAATTGAATAGAATTTATGAAAAAGTATATCTTCACTTATTAGCTGCTAATTAGCTACATTAGTTAGTAAGTCAGCTGACGGAACTCGTATCAGCCAATTAGCTGAGGAAATGACCTCAGCTGATGACTGACTGACTGGCTTATTAGTCCCTCTGTCTATATCGCCGAGCGCATCGACGTCGATAGGTTCTTACTTGATGATCGGGCATCTCGGGGCCGCCGTGCGGCTATTTATTACTTCTTTCTTCACGATAGGAGCTCTTTGACTTTGCTTATGGATTTGGGACTCTGCAGGTCTCTTTCGGTTATTGATCACTGGTGGTGGTGAGTCGAGAATGATCCTGGGCTACGGCGAGCATTCTGGCTGGAGGCACCCTTCGCGGAACCCGGCTTGCCATTCTCGAGGTCAATGATTCTAGTCTTTGGAATTTCGGCAATCTGGTTCTGGGCCTCGCCTCTTTGATGAGCTTTCTGAGCTTGCTACAAATCGTGTCAGTTATGTGCGGACATCTGGGAAGTGGAGTGACTTACTTGCAGCTTCGTGAAGGCAGCGCGTCGCTGGTATGGCTGCATCGTATTCCAAGGATCCATGCTTCTGGCCAATCTTCCGGGGCTGTGTCAATTTCCCCATAGTTCTCAGCGCGCCTTTTGTCTATCTCTTGAAGCTTTCTCAAGGCAACTTTTCGTTCATCCTCGTCCAATTGCTCCCACGAAATGGCGTGCAGAGGCGGCGGGTACCAGACAATGTTAACTTGTTCAAGGAATTCTGGGAGCGATGAGTTCCAAATTTTACATAATGGTCTCTATCAACTTACCCGCAGGACGGCAATGGAATCGAAACTCCAACGGTACCCTTTCGGACGGATTTGCAACCCAGTAGCGGTGTTTTTGTGGCAGGGAAGTATGGCCTCCAACGAAGCTAACCCTTTATTAGAGCATGTTGAGTCGATGGACAGCAGCCACTTACCCGATGGCCGCTGTGATTCCATGTTTCTTGAAATTCTCTGCGTCTACTTTCTCTGCGTCCCAATACGTCTTATTGCCATTAGAGGTCGTGGCGTTATATCGTGGGAGGAAAAATCGGGATGCGAGGCGAATGTGGAGCAGGAGGCCAACACTTAGCTTCATTTTCACTATTCACTACCTCAATGACGAGGCGATGTTTGATGATTATTGTAAACGTCAAGGAGCGACTTCACTTTGAATTTTGCAGTCACCCCTCGCGAGAATATCCTGCTCCAACGCATTCACTTCCTCACTCCTGCTGATATACAAGTTATCAGAATGGTCTTGAGAATCGAGAAAGTTGTAAGAGGTTGGATCTCAAAAATTATCTAAGACATCGAGCAACCTTAACAGTTTCTATCACATCCAACTCAAATATCAAGGGCAATGTGTAAAAGGCAGACACTTTCGAAAATTGACAACTAATTTTCAAATTGGGCTGGGAAAAGGGGAGCGGGATACCTCCCTGTTGCTATTGAAAAGAGGGTCCTTCATCATGAAGCAGAAGAAAACGTCTTAGACTACTTTCTTGAATATGCTCTCCATTTTTGATGCCTCTAAAATGTAAATGATCCAGCATTATTCCTGAAAATTTGCCATGTATGTCCTCCCGAAGTTGGCTCAGAATAGACGCCAGATATTGAGATCCCGGTCCCATTCTTCAACGCATATGTAACAACCCCTGTGCCCAAGGCCCAATTATTCTTCGCCCCGTTTCTGTTTCTTCCTCTCAGCAGCATCGATTTCCTCATTTAGTTCATGTTGCTCTCGCTTCAACTTTGCCAGTCTCTCCTCCGCTGCAATCATCTCTGCCAATGCCTTCGCTTTTTTCTTCTTTCTCGCTAGCTCGCCATCATCGACATTGACATTTCCTGGATGGTCGACCTCGTAATGCTCTTTTAGTCCGGCTCGAGCTGGGGATGGAGCATCAAGATCGATTGGCTCGTTCTTGATCTTTGCTTCCTGCCTGGGAGCGGGGCCGGCTTCCAGTGTGATCGGATCATGTTCGGCGTCTAGGGATTGTTAGGGGCGGGAGCGACCTTGCTTCTTTAACTTGACTTCGTCGTCATCATCGATGAGAGAAATTATTTCACCGTTGTTGCTTTCAAATTCTCGTAGAACCTCGCCGCGGTCATGGGCCTTCTTCGCCCCCTGTAGGTTGTCTCAGACCATGCTGGCCAGGAGTCAGATTGAAACATACATTAAGCTTCTCAAACGCATCCTGTCTCTCCCACTCATACATCTTTGTCCAAGCCCGCCATTCTTTCGGCTCGTCCTTCTTGCGGCCTTTGCCATACTTAGCATGAATTCCCCCAGTCTTTGCCTCCAAAGCTTCGTGTACATGTTCCTTGTTGATGTCTTGGATCCCCTTCAGAGCTACCTTTCGTTCTTCTACAGTCAAATCCTTCCACTTGTACACGTGAAGTGGGGGCGGATATTTGACAATGCCAACTCGCTCAAGAAATTCTAATAAGTCAAAATGCATTCCGCTTTGAGCTGCTCGAAGAGCAATTACCTTCAGTTCTGTAATGGAAGGAGAAATTCAACTTTGAGCCATAATATGCTAATAGCATGATGCTCGAGTGCTTAGGCAGCATGCTCTGGGTCTCCGAACCAACTATTGAACTATTACTACACTCTGTTGGGCGACCTCCTACGAATCTATATTTATTAGCCTGATACACGTGATAAGTAGGAATATCTACCCAACTGCACAAGTAATTCCATCTTTGGAGAAACTATCTTCATCCACTTTTTGTGCATCCCAAAGATTCTGCGGTTTTGACGTGCTGATCTCTTTTCTGGCTACTGGCTCGCCAGTGGCCGCCCTGGAAGCCTCGAAAGCCCCCTTGTATTTATTCTTAGAGGGTACGGAGTATTTCGATTTCGGTAACACAACTATTTTTGAATCTCACCTTAGAGACTTCGACGGTAAAGAAGCCCAGCGTATTGGCTGCTACGCCAATGATATCGGTCTCATCTTTAAGGGTTTCATCTGCAAGGAAAGAGAGATTGTTTAGTTATGTTTAATGGTACAAGGAAATAATGACTCACCAGCAACGAGGCTTCGAAAAGCGAATCTTGTTCCAAGCATCTTTCGGCCCTGAAGCTCCACATCAGCATACTCGATGGTTTTCGAGACGTCGAGGGTCGTAGGACTGTGTAGACCTGTATCTGGAGGTGGGTGGATGTAAATGCTGGAAATGGGATCTTTCTGGCCAGGAAGGCATAATTTGGCGTCCACGCGGGTGTAGTCTCCGAAGATAAATCCTTTCCTAAGGGTCACCTCAACAGTGTAAGTGACACCTTCCTCACCAACAATGTATCTGGTGCAGCTTTTGGCATCTGGCTTTGGTCGATCTCCGATTTTAACGTATTCTTCGAAAGTTATCTTTTGCGGATGCCGCTTGATGCAGACCTCGTACTCGTCAGTACCGTCCTTCAAGATTGCCATGTCGAAAGATGCTGCAAAGTAATGACCCAGTAGCTGAAAGGATGTCGTCAAAAGCTCAAGAGTGTTTCGCGAGCCAAGAATCGAAGAGGGGGAAGGTGACCCGGTAAATCGTTTGTTGAAAGTCCGAAGACGAAGCAAGAAGATCTCAGCTTCAATCTTGCAACGAGTACAAAGTAATGCTCTTGAGTCTTGAAAGATCAATGTGAATAGATCTGAAAGCAATCCCTCGCAGAAGAACCTAATGCCTAAGATTTGACTCGAAGCAAAGCAAAGCAAACGAAGTTGTTGTATCTGTGTGTTTGTGGAAAAGAGTTGAAAGATGGAAGTGGTGGAGGAGCTCTTGGCAGGAGGAAGCGTGCTACTTGTACTTGGGGGTAGGACTAAAGGCTACAGTACCAGTACCAGCCTACCACGAGGCAGTAACGTGGCAGGACTTCTGAAGGTAGTGAATGATAACTCGTTTGGGAGTAGATTATCTCGTAACATGAAGTCTTAGCGTCTTGTTTGAGGTAGGAGATTTACCTTGCGTGATGTGCTGAACGTATTAGGCCTTGAGCAGTAGGGCGAAGAAAGCACAAAGCATCAGCAACAACCCGTAACTAAGCTGAGAGAAAAGGGCAGAGTGACTTCCCACTCATGCAAAAGATAGTCATCACAACGCAGAGACGAGATGAGAATTTGAACGACTTTCAAACCCCACTTCTATTGAAAGGTATACGACTTAAGCAGCCCCAACGAACCACGCGTACACGCACGCTATGCGGAAACGAATTCCCCAACCCCCCTCGCATCACATCGTACACCCGTCCCCATTCTTATGCTACAGCCCTCCACCAATCCCATTCCCTAGAACATCAAAGATACAAAAAAGAGAACTCAATCCACCCAAGTGGACTTTCCTAGTGAAGAAACTAAACATTACAAAGCCTTAATGTGGCCGTTCTATTCCACAAGCTATCAATCATCCAACTCGATCGGTTTCTTCTCCGTGCCCTCGGGACTCGGCGGGCTGATGACTGTCGTTGGGACCTTCTCTTCCTCTTGCTCGCGCTCTTCGACATCAGGCATTTCCCCTGTTAAAGGGGTCTCGGGCTCTTCAGGCTCTTCTTCTAATGAGCCTGCTATACTATTCGCTTTCTCCCTTCGTCTCCGTCGAGCTTTGCGTTCCTCGTCCGCGTTATCTCTTCGTCGTGCTCGGCGCATGCTATCTCTCCTTTCGCTGTTTTCGCTATCGTCTGCTTTATCAGTGCCTCTCATTCCCTGAAGCAATAATGCAGCCCGTTCCGCGACATCGTCTTCGCCTGGCGCAGGGATTTGCATTTCCGGACTTAAGGGTCCGTCTGTGCTGATTGATTCGGGATTCTTGAGCACCTCTTCAATCTCAGGAATCTCGTCCGGGTCGGGTATTTTCTGTCCTGAAGCTACGCGCACTTGGTGCCGATTTTGGAGACGAGCTCTTCTTCGTCGGTCTCGTTGGTCTCTGGTTTGTGGAGCGGCTGCTCGTAATTTCTCGAGCAGGGAATCCATTGCTCCAGTTGAGATGGGCGATAGAGGTGCGCTGCCGTCCGAGGGTCCAGTGACTCTGAGTTGGGCGTGCTTTCGCTTCATTGATGCTTCGTTTCGCTTGCGCGCCTTTTCTAATTCGATGTTCTTCTCTCTTGACTTCTTCCATTCTGTAATGAAGATTGCAAGTTTAGCGAAGAAGTCTCTTCGAGCGTTCTCATCGCTAGGATCTTCGCCGTAGAATACCATGATATCGTCATATGTGCGGACCATGTCTTCAAGGTAAAGTTGCATCTGTTCTGCCTTCCTTCTGGCATCTTTCATCGACCTTTGCACAATCTGGCTGACACGATCCTGTGGGTGGAACTTCTTGGGGTCGCTCAAGTTGCCTGAGTCAAGAGACATCTGTACATTTTTGATGTTGTCGATGTAACGTTTCGCATCTTGTTGAAGCTGCTCAACGTTGAGTTTCTGCGCAGTGATAACTCCACCGATGTCATCAGTGAACCCTTCCCACTCTGGATACTGCGTTCTGACAATGCGTTCCACCAGATCCGCAAACGTTGACTCGTTTTTGTCATCTTTGACCATTCCGAGTCGTGCAAGTGAGCTCAATTTGAAACCACTCGCTTGCTTATTCGAATCGTTCATGTAGTTACCGATATCAAGAATAAGACCAAGGACATTCATCAAAGATACAGAGTCTCGTAAAGATTCTGATACGGCAACGACTGATTTGAGCTTGTCGGAAACCTCATCATACTCCGCTTCGAACGTTCGTGTCAGGGCAAGTGCTCGCATTCTTGATTTCCAGTAATGGTGAAGCTCGTATGCGGTTTGCAGATATATTTGGTCTTCTCGAGTGAGTTCCGCAGGGTCTTGTTCGCGAACGTCTTTGTTGGCATCTGGACCAGTCCAATCTTTGCTGTACGGAGCCATTAACTTGGCTGTGTTCTCAGGAACAACACACATGTCCTCTTTTTGTAAGAAGTCCATGACCACATTGTTATCCAATACTTCCTTGTCGCAATGAATGATCATCTGAACAATCCTTTCTACTGAATAAGTAGAGAATTTGGCAAGCGAGATTTCTATAAGTCGTTAGTGATTTCCGAGCAGGAAAAATAGTTTGTACTTACGGAATGTTCTCATGAGATCACTTGAGATGACCTGCTTCTTGTCCGTCTTCTTGCCAGTACCCTTGCCAATCTGTTTAATTTCTTTTGCCATGA
>Ga0302325_10025850_pt1 | contig 12200 bp, 10 predicted proteins | sample Palsa_T0_2_FD_201948 | JGI IMG/M metagenome (GOLD analysis project Ga0302325, IMG submission 201948) | Peat permafrost microbial communities from Stordalen Mire near Abisko, Sweden - Palsa_T0_2 | ecosystem: Environmental > Terrestrial > Soil > Palsa > Peat permafrost | place: Sweden: Abisko...
AAGCCGATCTACAATCTTGGAGGGTTTGTCGTAGGGAAGGGTCCGCAGCGGCGCCGTGCGCGTCCAGGGCCTCGAACGAAGGAAATTAACCGGCAGAGGCATAAACGCGGCGCTTTCCGTAGCGCGAAGCTGTTTTTCGATAGCGGAAATAGCCAGTCCGCGGTCCTCAAAGCTTAGCAGGGGCCATAAGACTTGAGCCGCAGCCACGTCTCCGGCGTTAAGCGGCCTCCCTGCCGCTAAAAAAATGCCGATGAATTCCTCGAACCTGGCGTTGCTCCGGCGTTCGATTAAGCCCGTTTCCATAAAAGGTCCCCTCTAACTACACCCGCTCGTGCCTCCGCAATTCTCACACTTGTAGCACGACCCGTTGCGCGTCATCAGGCCTCCGCACTCCGAGCAGGTCGGGGCATCCGACACTGACGGCGAGAATAACAGGGGCTGCTGCGGGTCTTCTTCTGTTACCCGCAGTTTTGGAGCGTCTCCAGCTTCTCCCACTGCGTACTCCGGACCCAGGAACTTCGCGCCCAGCCAGCGGAAAATGTAATCCATGATGGACTTCGCGTAGGGCACCTGGGGATTGCCTGTCCATCCGCTCGGCTCGAAGCGCACGTGGCTGAATTTGTCGACGAAAAATTTCAGCGGCACGCCGTATTGCAGCGCGTAGCTGATCGCCGTCGCGAAGCTGTCCATCAGGCCCGAAATCGTCGAGCCTTCCTTCGCCATCGAAATGAAGACTTCGCCCGGAGTGCCGTCTTCGTACATGCCCACCGTGATGTAGCCTTCATGGCCGCCTATTGAAAATTTATGGGTGATCGATTGCCGCTCCAGAGGCAGCTTGCGCCGCACCGGTTGATACACGATCTTCTCTTTGATCTCCACTTGCGCCGGACCATTGGCCGCTTTCGCGCCCTTCGCCGTGCCGGAACTCAACGGCTGCACGCGCTTCGAATTGTCGCGGTAAATCGCGACCGCCTTCAGGCCCAGGCGCCAGCTCTCGGTGTAGGCATCCATGATGTCCTCCACGGTCGATTCTTCGGGCATGTTGATGGTCTTCGAGATCGCGCCCGAAATAAACGGCTGCACCGCGGCCATCATGCGCACATGGCCCATGTACGCGATCGACCGCGAGCCGTTCTGCGGACGGAAGCTGCAATCGAACACCGGTAGATGCTCCGGCTTCAATTGAGGAGCGCCTTCAATGGTGCCCGAAGAATCGATGTGATCGACAATCGCGTTCATCTGATCGGTCGAGTAGCCCAGCTTCAGGAGCGCCTCGGGAACCGTGTTGTTGACGATCTTGATCACTCCGCCGCCCACCAGCTTTTTGTACTTCACGAGCGCCAGGTCCGGCTCAATGCCGGTGGTGTCGCAATCCATCATGAAGCCGATGGTGCCCGTCGGTGCGAGCACGGTGGTCTGCGCGTTGCGGAATCCCGCTACGCGGCCCAGTTCGTACGCCTGCTCCCAGCACTGCCGGGCGTTCTCGTAAACCGCCTGCGGCACCTTACGGCTATCGAGCCGCGCCGTCGCGTCGCGATGCATGCGGATCACTTCGAGGAAAGGCTCCTCGTTCAGCGCGTAGCCTTCGCACGGACCGGTCGAGCCTTCCGCAACCCGCGCGCTGGTTAAATACGCCTGCCCGCACATGATCGCCGTCAGCGCCGCCGCCCAATCCCGGCCATGATCGCTGTCGTAGGCGATGCCCATCGACATCAGCAGCGCGCCCAGATTCGCGTAGCCCAGTCCCAGCGGCCGGAAATCATGCGAATTTTTCGCGATCTTGTCCGTCGGATAGGCAGCGTTGTCGACCAGGATCTCCTGCGCGATGGTCACGGTGTCCACCGCGTGGCGATACGCTTCCACGTCGTACTGCCCGTCCGTGCCCACGAACTTCATCAGGTTCAGCGACGCCAGGTTGCACGCCGAATCGTCCAGGAACATGTATTCCGAGCAGGGGTTCGACGCATTGATCCGCGCCGTGTTCTTCGAGGTGTGCCAGCGGTTGACGGTGGTGTCGAACTGCATCCCGGGGTCGCCGCACTGGTGCGTGGCTTCGGCGATCTGGCGCATCAGGTCGCGGGCCTTGAAGCGCTTCACGGGCTGGCCGGCCAGACGCGAACGCGTCCACCAGTCGCCGTCGCTCTGCACCGCTTCCATGAATTCATCGGTCGCGCGGACGCTGTTGTTGGCGTTCTGAAAGAAGATCGACCCGTACGCATCGCCGTCGAGCGACGAATCGTAGCCCGCGTCGATCAGCGTGTGCGCCTTCTTCTCTTCCTTCGCCTTGCACCACACGAACTTTTCGATGTCCGGATGATCCGCGTTGAGGATCACCATCTTCGCCGCGCGGCGCGTCTTGCCGCCGCTCTTGATCACGCCGGCGAACGCGTCGAAACCTTTCATGAAGCTCAGCGGCCCGGACGCGCGTCCGCCGCTCGAGAGCAAGCCGTCTTCTTCGCGCAAGGTGGACAGGTTGGTGCCGGTGCCGCTGCCCCATTTGAACAGCATGCCTTCGGTCTTGGCCAGGTCCAGAATTCCTTCGAGCGTATCGCCCACGGAATTGATGAAGCAGGCCGAGCACTGCGGCCGCATCTCGCCCGGTTCCAGCTTCTTGATCGCGCCCGACGCTTCGTCGTAATACCAGCCGTAGCCGCGCGGCTCCTTCACGCCCACGTTGAACCATACGGGGGAGTTGAAGCACGCCTTCTGCGTGAGCATCAGGTGCGCCAGATCGCTGCGGAAATTTTCAGTGTCCTCAGGGGTTCGGAAATAGCCCTGCGCGCCGCCCCATTGGGCGATGGTATCGACCACGCGGCCGACCAACTGGCGCACGCTCGATTCGCGCTCGGGCGACCCGATCTTGCCGTAGAAATACTTGCTGACCACGATATTCGTCGCGGTCTGCGACCAGTCGACGGGGACTTCGACGTCGCGCTGCTCAAAAATCACCGCGCCTTTATCGTTGCCGATCGACGCCGTGCGAAGGTCCCACCTGGTGTCCTCATAAGGGGTCTTTCCCGGCTCCAGACGGGCCGTGAAATAGCGTGGAAACTCCACTCCAACTCTCTCCGCAACCGGAACCGGCCGGCGGGCATCCTTTAACTTCATAGCAACACCTAAACCTAATTGTCCCATGCTTCCGTCCCTTTTAATATGATGGTCTCGTCCAGCGCTGATGGCAATCATGCCGCAACATATAGTACTTCGTCAAGAACTATATCTATATGCGGGACAAGCTGTTACGAACGTGTGTCAAGTACCAGGCAAAAGGCCCCTATATTGATGGACAAGCGGATATTGTTATGGTAACATGGGTTACGGCTATGAGAATCAGCCACTTACGAACGCTCGAGGCGGAAAGTATCCACATCTTCCGGGAGGTCGCGGCGGAATTTCAGCGCCCGGTGATGTTGTATTCGGTTGGAAAAGACTCGTCGGTAATGCTGCGTCTTGCCCAGAAGGCGTTTTACCCCGGGCCGATTCCGTTTCCGCTGCTGCACATCGATACCACGTATAAGTTTCGTGAAATGATTGAGTTCCGGGATCGGCAGGCCGCCACGCTCGGGGTAAAGCTGATCGTCCATTCGAACACCAAGGCGCTCGAAGCGGGAGCTAATCCGTTCCGTCTTGGAACGGAACGCTGCTGCGGTCTTTTGAAAACACAAGCGCTGCTTGACGCGCTCCGCGCCGGAGGATTTGACGCGGCCTTCGGAGGAGCCCGCCGCGACGAAGAGAAATCCCGCGCCAAGGAGCGCATTTTTTCATTCCGCGACTCTTTCGGCCAATGGGACCCCAAGAATCAGCGGCCCGAACTGTGGAATCTTTTTTCCAGCCGCTTGAACCCTGGAGAAAGCATCCGCGTTTTTCCGCTTTCGAACTGGACGGAGATGGACGTGTGGCAGTACATCCATCTCGAAGATATTCCGATTGTTCCTCTTTATTACGCCAAGGAGCGGCGGATGCTGGTGCAGGGAAACACGCTGACGCTGCCGGAGCTTGATTTCGTCCCGCAAGGTCCGATGGAGATGGTGCGGTGCCGCATGCGATCGCTGGGCTGTTCGCCCTGCACGGGCGCGATCCGCTCCGATGCCGATACGGTTCCGAAGATCATCGCCGAGCTGGTGGGAGTGCGGTATTCGGAGCGTGAAAACCGGGTGATCGATCATGACCGGGAAGGCTCGATGGAAATCAAGAAGCGCGAAGGGTATTTTTAGGTGGTGTACTTTAAATGATCGCACTCGAACAACAATTCGATATCGAAGCGTTTCTGGCTTCGGAGCTGTCGAAGGACATGCTGCGCCTGGCGACCGCGGGCAGCGTGGACGACGGCAAGAGCACGCTGATCGGGCGCCTGCTGCACGATGCGCGCGGAGCCTATGAAGATCAACTGAAATCCGTGCGCCGCGCCGATGGCGTCATCGATTTCGCGCTGCTCACCGACGGGCTGCGCGCGGAGCGCGAGCAGGGGATCACGATCGATGTCGCGTATCGCTACTTCGCGACGCCGAAGCGGAAATTCATTCTGGCCGATACGCCGGGCCATGTGCAGTATACGCGCAACATGGCGACCGGCGCGTCGACCGCGGATCTGGCCATCATATTAGTAGACGCCAAACGCGGTTTGACCGATCAATCCCGCCGCCATGCGTCGATTGCGGCGCTGCTGGGAATTCGCCATTTTGTGATCGCGGTCAACAAAATGGACCTGGTTAACTTCGAACAAGGCGTCTTCCACGACGTTTTCGCGCAGTTTAAACCCTTTTTAGACTCGCTAAGCGTGATCGAACCGTACTTTCTGCCCATGAGCGCGCTGTTAGGCGACAACGTCGTCGAGAGAAGCTCCCGTATGCCGTGGTTCGCCGGCGCTCCGCTGCTGGAGCATCTGGAGAGCATCGAGATCGAAACGCTTGTGGATGCGCCGTTCAGGATGCCGGTCCAGCGTGCCGTCCGGCCCGGGGAGGCTTTTCGAGGCTATGCCGGGCAAATCGCGTCCGGCGTGATCCGGCCCGGGGATGAGATTCTGGCGCTGCCGTCGGGACGACGCAGCAGGGTGCAGCGGATCGTGACCTACGACGGCAATCTGGAGATCGCGCATGCTCCTCTTTCGGTTACCCTTACGCTCGAGGACGAGCTGGATATCAGCCGCGGGGATCTGCTGGCCGCGGGCGTCGAGCCGCGCATGGCGCGATCGATTGAAGCGACCATCGTGTGGTTCGAGCAAACGCCGCTCGATCCGTCGAAGGAGTACTTGCTGAAGCACACTACGCAGACGATTCGGGCTCGGGTGGAGACCGGTTCGGCGCTCACAATGAACGACATCGGGGAGGCGCGGATCGCCCTCGCGCAGCCGATATTTTTTGATGCGTACGCAGCGAATCGCGCCACGGGCAGTTTTATTCTCATCGACCGCGACACCAATGCGACGGCCGCCGCCGGAATGATCAAGTGATCGAAACCCTGGATCTTTCGAACGCGTGCATCACCTGTAGTTTTCAGGCGGAAGATGTGGTGGTGCTGCATCAGGTGATTCAGTGGCGGCGCGATATTCCGGTGCTGTTTCTCGAAACCGGGTATCATTTCCCGGAGACGCTGGCTTATCGCGACGAGATGGCTGCGCGGTGGAATCTTAACTTGCAGAACCTGAGCGCGAAACAGAGCGTCGCCGAGCAGGAAGCGCAGTTCGGCATTCTCAATCAGACGGCTCCGGACCGGTGCTGTGGATTTCGCAAGGTGACGCCGCTTTTTGAAGGCTTGGCGCCGTACGACACCTGGATCACGGGCCTGCGGCGGGAGCAGTCGCCGACGCGCGCGAACCTCCAGGTGATTGAGGCGTTCAAACTTCCCGGCGGCAAAGAACTGAAAAAAGTGAGTCCGCTGGCGATGTGGACCAATCGGGAGGTCTGGAAGTACCTGGAGATCCATGATATCCCGGCGCTTTCGCTGTACGATAAGGGCTACACCAGTATCGGCTGCGCGCCTTGCACCGAACTGCCGTTCGATCCGGAAAACGCGCGCTCGGGCCGCTGGCACGGCAAGAAGCTCGAATGTGGGATTCATATTCAGGCGGAATCGTGACGGAAGTCGTTCTGGGTTTCGTCATTTCCGTGGCTATTGCGCTGACCGGCGTCGGCGCGGGATCGCTGACCACTCCTCTCCTGATCCTTCTCCTGGGATTGCCTGCGGCGGAGTGCGTGGGCACTTCGCTGATTTTCGGCGCGGTGGTGAAGCTCATCACCGCGCCACTTTACTGGGCCCGGGGACAGGTGAACTGGCGCGCGCTGGGGTATCTGCTGGCGACGGGATTGCCCGGCGTGCTGGCGGGGTCGCTGGTGTTGCATGGAGTCAAGACCGGGGTGATGATGGCGGTGATTGGTTTCACCATCATGACGATCGCGCTGCTCAACTTATTCAAGTTTTCGAGCGGGCCTCGGGCGGATCGCTCGAAGTGGCTGGCGATGGCGGGGTTGCCGATCGGCGCGGAGGTCGGATTTTCCTCGGCCGGATCGGGAGCGCTGGGGGCGCTGGCATTGCTGAGCCTGACGCCGTTGAGCTCGGCTGAAGTGGTCGGGACGGATTTGTGTTTCGGGCTTGCGCTGTCGCTGGTCGGGGGCGGAATTCACGCGGCGCTCGGGAGCTTCAACGGCGCGGTGATCGTGAAGCTGCTGATCGGCGGGATTCCCGGCGCGATTACGGGATCGGTGCTGGCCTCGAGGGTGCCGTCGCAGAAATTGCGCTACGCGTTGTCGCTGGCGATGGTGGTGCTGGGCGCGCAGATTTGCTGGAAAGGGCTGGTGTCGCGGTAGCGCGAAAGAATCCGCGGTCTTGATAAAGTACAACTATGTGCCGCAGCATTAAAGTCCTGAGAAGCCTGGAACCGGCAGCGACGCCTGACGATGTCTCCGCCGCCGCGCTCCAGTTCGTGCGCAAAGTCAGCGGTTACCGTAAGCCCTCCCGCGCCAATGAGCAGGTTTTCAACCGGGCGATTGTCGAGATCGCGGGCTCCGTCGAGAAATTGCTCGCGGAGCTAGGCTCGCCGGCTGTTCAGCAAGGTAAAGCTGCCGATCAGAGCCAGCACTGCGCCGGCGATCAGCCATAGCCAGTTATGGAAATCGTGGGGGCCGTCGAAGCTCACGGCGGGAGAGAGAAACACTCCCTTCACCAGCATCCCTAAAACATAAATCGACCACAGAGGCAGCAGGAATCGAAGCCTGCCGGTAAGGGCGAGAGGCACGCTGAGGAGTCCCGCGATGCCCAATCCGACCAGCCAGTGGTTTAGCTGGACGCCTTGCCAGGGAAGCGTTTCAAGCTTGACACTTTGCCCGCCGGAGAGAATCGCCACGCCTCCCAACGCCAGCAGCGATAACGACAGAATGGCGTGAAAGAAGTAACAAAAGACGCGCAGCAACCAGGCGATCGCTCTCATGTAATCAGACATTGTGTCACAATTGAGGCATGCGCAGTATCGTTTCTTCCTTGGCCTTTTTTTGTGTGTTGAATCTGCGGGCAGGCGCTCCGCATGACATTCGTCCGCGGCCATCGGTCGAGACCGTCAGGCGATTCGTGACGCAACTTCTTAACCAGGCCGGCCTTGCCTGCACCCAGGTCCCGCTTCCCGCCACCACGAAAACCATCACCGTGGAATTGTCTGCCGGACCGCACGCCGGAGCTGTGTCCAGCATCAACACCGCGGGTCTTATTCAGGACGTATTCGCCCTTTCGAGTGGAACCGAGTTTGAGTTTGACCACTGGGCAACCCTCGCAGGCAACCAACTGGCCGCCTACAGGTACAGCTATCAGGTCAACGGGCAAACTCACGCGGGCATGTTTTACGCCGATGAAAATACGGGCGCGATCTCCCGCATCACCTTCCGCGGAACGGATACGCCGGCACACCTTTTCTGCTCGTCCCAGTCGCGGTAGAATGAAAATAGGAGTAAACTATCTCGATGACACCGCGCAGCCGGCAGCTCCTGCACGAGATCGTCGAAGCATACATCCATAGCGGAGAGCCGGTGGCCTCGCGCGCAGTGGCCGGACATCAGCGCCTCAGCGGCGCTTCGATTCGCAACATCATGGCGGATCTCGACGAGCAGGGTTATCTCTCGCAGCCCCATACCTCGGCGGGTCGCGTTCCGACCGAAAAGGCATTCCGAAGTTACGTGGAATCTTTGAGTTTGCGCCGCCTGGCGGTCGCGGAAATCGAGCGGCTGCGCTCTGAATTCGGAAGCCTGGATACGGTCGAAGAACGTATTGGGCGTACTTCCCGCATGTTGACGGAAATGACTCACGGGGTGGGCCTGGCGGCCACCATTCCGCAGGCGCGGCCAGCGCTCGATCGTATTGAATTGATTGGCCTTCCCGACCGGCGGGTGTTGATGGTGGTGGTCACCCAGGACCGGCAGGTGCGCAACCGGGTGGTCGGCCTGGAAGAGCCGGTATCGGCCGGGGAACTCGAGTCGATTCGCAACTATATCAATCAGAATTTTTCCGGATGGTCGCTCGAAGACGTCCGCGGTGAACTGGCTCGGCGACTCCGCCACGCGAGTGCGACTTATGACGCCATCTTGCGGAAACTAACGGTGTTATACGCGAAGGGATTGCTCGATCTGCCGGCTGAGCCGGAGGTTCACATGGAGGGCGCCAGCAACCTGGTAGGCCTCGATCTGCACCTGACCAAGGAAAAGATGCGCGAGTTGTTTCGCACACTCGAAGAAAAGAAACGGGTTCTGGAGCTTTTGGACCGTTTTCTGGAGAGTCCGGCGGGCGAAATCGGGGTCCACGTAGGTTTGAGCGAAATGCACCCGTCGATGGGCGAGTTGTCGATCATCGGCCTGCCGGTGACGCTCGCTAGCGGCATTTCGGCGGTGATCGCCGTTTTGGGTCCGATGCGCATGAACTATGTAAGGGTGATGTCCGCCGTACAACACGTCGGACAGGCGTTTCGCGACGCTTAAACGACCATAAGTGCGTCGATTAGCCGCTTACTCCTTCGGCACGATCCCCAGGGCTTTCATTTTTCGATACAGATGGCTGCGCTCCAAACCCAGGAGCTCCGCCGTGCGCGTCACGTTGCCTTTAGCTTCTTCAAGCTTCTTCAAAATATAGTCGCGCTCAGCCGCCTCCCGAACTTCCTGGAGGCTGCCGAAGCGGTCCATGGGACGGTCGAAAACCGCGCGGCGGGCCCGGTCCAGCGGGATGTGGCGCGCAGCGATGCGGACCTGCGGATTCATGATCACGATGCGCTCCATCAGATTGCGCAGTTCTCTGACATTGCCGGGCCACGGATATTCCTCGAGGACGCGCAAAGCTTCTTCCGTGAGTTCCTTCGGCTTGCGGCCATAGGCGGTTGTGAACTCTTTTAAAAAAAAATCGGCGAGCAGCCGGACATCCTCGATCCGCTCGCGCAGAGGAGGGACATGAAAAGGGATCACGTTGAGACGATAAAAAAGATCCTCGCGAAAATTCCCGCGCTCGATCTCCTCTTCGAGGTTTTTGTTCGTCGATGCCACCACCCGCACGTCGACCTGGATCGACTCCGCCGCGCCCACCGGCTCAAAGCGCTGTTCGTCGAGCGCGCGCAGCACCTTCGCCTGCGTCTTCAGCGACATGTCGCCCACCTCGTCCAAAAACAGCGTGCCGCCGTGCGCTTTTTCGAGCTTGCCGATCTTATCCTCACCCGCTCCGGCGAAGCTGCCCTTGCGATGGCCGAACAGTTCGCTCTCAATCAGCTCTTCGGGGATCGCGGCGCAGTTCACCTCGACAAACGCCTCGGTCGACCGCGCGCTGGCCGTGTGGATCGCGTGCGCCACCACCTCCTTGCCCGTGCCGCTTTCGCCAAAAATCAAAACGCGCCCATTGGTCGCGGCCATCAGCCCGAGCTGCTGCCGCAGAGCCTTCATCGGGACACTCTCGCCGATAATATTGGACCTCGCGCCGCCGGATTCCTTCAGGTGCGCGAGCTCCAGCTCCAGCCTCCGCTGCTGCACGGCGTTGTTGAGCACTACCGTCACTTTCGCGATCGTCAGCGGCTTTTCCAGAAAATCAAACGCCCCGAGCTTCGTCGCCCTCACCGCGGTTTCGATGGTGCCATGGCCGGAGATGATCACCACCTCAGGGCGCTCGGCGAACGGGACCTCTTGAATCCGCGCCAATGTTTCCATGCCGTCGATTCCGGGCAGCCAGACATCGAGCAGAACGGCGTCGTAGTTCTGCCGGGCGAGTTCTTCCAGACATTGCTCGCCGGTTTCGACGGCTGCGCACAGGAACCCCTCGTCTTCGAGCACGCCGAGCAGCGATTCGCGGATGCCAGGCTCGTCGTCCACGATCAGCACGCGCGCGTTTTTCACGCGCGGACCCCTGCGTCAAGCGGTGTTTCCACAACCACCGTGGCCGGAACCTCCACGTAAAAACGCGCGCCGGCGGGACGATTGTCTTCCACGCGGATGCGCGCGTGATGCTCGGAAAGAATATGGTTCACGATGGCGAGCCCCAGGCCCGTGCCGCGTCCTTTCGTCGAGAAATAAGGCAGAAACAGCTTTTCCTTGTCGCCTGAGGAAATGCCGCACCCCGTGTCCGCGACCAGCAACTCCACCGCATCGGGGGCGGGCGCCTGGGTCGCGACCAGCAGGCGCTTGACCAGCGAGTCGCGCATCGCCTCGGCGGCGTTGTCGACCAGATTGACGATGACCCGCTTGAACTGTTCGGGGTCGACATCGACGGTGGGAAGGTTCGGCGCCAGCTCCACGCGAAGATCGATGCCGACCAGGCGGTCCGCGAAAACGCCGAGCGCGTTTTGCACGATCTGATTGAGATCGCAGGAGACCGGCTGGGCGGCGGGAAATCTTGAGAATTGCGAGAACTCGTCGGCCAGATTCTTTACCGACTCTACTTCACGCGAAATGGTCGCGGCGCAGTCTCTGATGATGCGCTGCGTTTCCGCCGTCGGTGCGCCCCGATCGAGCAGCCGAGCGATGCGCTCCGCCGAGAGCGCAATCGGCGTGAGCGGATTCTTGAGCTCATGCGCGATGCGTCGCGCGACCTCGTGCCACGCCGCGGCCTTTTGCGCGCGCAGCAACTCACTGGTGTCCTCGAGCAGAACGACAAATCCTGTTGCCGCCGGCGGCTGCGCGGGAAGCGCCGAGACGGTCACGGCAAGATGGAAGACCTGGCCGGGCGATTCGAGGTCGATCTGGCTTGCCGCCAGGCCGGTGCGCCGCGCGCGCTTCATCAGGTACTCGATTTCCGTCACGTCGTCCGGCGGAAACAGGTCGGCCAGCCGCGCTGCGCGCGCCAGTTGTTCTTCGGAAAACAATCCATGCAGCGCCCGATTCACGCGCTGGATGCGACCCTCTGAGGAAAGCGAAATCACGCCGGTCGGGATGCTTTCCAAGATCGCTTCGGTGAACCGTCGGCGGCTTTCGAGCTCGCGCGCGTTGGCCTCCAGCTCGTGCATCATTTCGTTGAATCCGCGCACCAGCGTCGCCAGTTCGTCCATCGCCTTCACGTCGACCCGATAGGACAGGTTCCCTTTCCGCACCTCGCGCGCGGCGCCCAGCAGAGCCGATATCGGCACGCTGATCTGGCGCGCCAGCATCAGCGCGATCCAGGTGGACACGAAAAGAATAAACAGCGTGATCAACAAAATGAACAGCAGATAGAGCGTGCGGATGTTTTTCTTGTTGGCGGCGAGTTGATTGTATTCCTGAACATAGCCTTCAATCTCGGCCTGCTTCGCCTCAATATCGAGCAGCGGATGCACCCGCACGACCAGCCTCGCGCCTCCGGCCAGCGCCGCGTAGGCGGTCAACAGATGGCTCTGCTCTTCCTTGCTGTCGCATGCGGTGCGTGTGCCCGCGGCCGATTCGATGCGCAGCTCAGCGATGCGGTTTTCGACGCAAAGCTTGGAAAAATCGGCATCCTCCGACTCCACGCCCGGAATGAGGGCGATCCAGTTGGCGAGCGCCTGCGCCCGGTGCTGCACCTCGTCCCCCAAAGCGACGCCGGTGTCGATGAGACTGAACTTGACTCCTTCGGCGGGACGGGTAAACCATTGTCCAATGGTTCTGTTTAACACCCCGTAGCTGAACAACACCAGGAACGCCACCGGCAAGAGGCTGAGCGCGAGCGCTCCCAGCACCAGTTTGGTTTTGATGCGCGAGCCCTCGCTGTCCTTCTGGCGCTCAAAATAAAGCTTGACGCCG
>Ga0302325_10025851_pt1 | contig 12199 bp, 9 predicted proteins | sample Palsa_T0_2_FD_201948 | JGI IMG/M metagenome (GOLD analysis project Ga0302325, IMG submission 201948) | Peat permafrost microbial communities from Stordalen Mire near Abisko, Sweden - Palsa_T0_2 | ecosystem: Environmental > Terrestrial > Soil > Palsa > Peat permafrost | place: Sweden: Abisko...
TAATTTCAGCGGCGACTCGCGCGGCGCCGTATTCGTGACGGTCCTGCGCCGCGCCGCAACCGAACGGCTCGTGCGTTACCACATGCGCCCGGAGGTTGGAATACGGTATCTGCAGAGCGACGAGGGCGCCGCGCTCGTCGCGCTCCTGCGTTCGATTCGCGACCGGCCCAAAGGCTGGGTTCCGAACGATGACTACGACGGCTTCCTCGTCAACGCGATGCGTGACGGCATCGCAGCGCTTCGGAAAGGCGGGGCGTACGACCAGACGTGGTCCGATTTCGGCGCGCGCACCGCGCTGCATCCGCTGGCCGGGCTCGGCCTCTCGATGTGGAACGGAACGCCGTTTCCGGGTCTCGGGGGTCCCTATTCCCCGCACGTGCAGGCGCCCGCGAACGCCCAGAGTTTTCGCGCCGTCTGGGACGTCGGCAATTGGGAGGCGGGCGGTATGGTCATTCCACAGGGTGAATCCGGCGAGCCGGGTTCTTCACACTATCGCGACGGCGCTGCCGTTTGGTTGCAGGGCGATCTCGTGCCGCTCCCGTTCGATGAAGACGCCGTATCGAAGGCGGCCGAAGAAACCCTCACGCTCACGCCGTAACCCGTCGCGCGGCGATGCGGCCTGGGCTAGTGATCGATAAACTTCGAGGCTTCGCTCATCGTGGGATCGAGGCGCAAGTCTTCGTGCGTGTATTTGCGATCCTCGTGGCCGCCGGCAACTTTCACGCGCACGAGAACTTCGTGCGGATGCACGTCCTTGACCGTGCCTTCCTCGTTCGTCCCGTCGATGTACACCCGGTCGCCCACTTTTAACGACATCCCAAATCCCCCCGGCGCTGACGCGCAGTCTCTTCCGTTGTTTCGCCGGAGCCGCGTTTTCCTCGCGCGAGAGGGGTCGAGTTAGCGGATCGTCGTTGCTCGATCGAAAAACCCGGCAGATGGATCGAGTGGTGCAAGGGCTGTTTTGCCTCGGCGTCGCGATTTCGGCGGCGACGTTCGCCGATCCATTGGTCGAGTTCGCCTCGAACGCGGGCTGGTTCGGTCCCGGAAACTTCACGGACCATAGCAACCTCGACGTCGTGCCGGCGCTGGTAAGTGCCGCCGCGCTTGCGCTGCTCTATGTGATCGTGCGCGTTCGCGAAATCGTGGCACCTGGTTCGCGCGACTTCGCACGCCGATTGCGCGCGTCGCTGCGAGCACACGCCGCAAAGCCGGCCTTACCGCTCTTGCCGGCCATGTTCGCGGCGCAAATTACGACTTTGTACGGCATGGAGACGATCGAACAAATCGTCGTCGCCGGCCATCCGCTGGGCGGATGCATTTGGCTCGGTGCCCCCGCAGTGATCGCGCTCGCGCTTCACGCGGCCGCGTGCGTGCTCACGGCATTCGTTCTCTCGCGCATCCTGGAATCGTTGACGCGCGTCGCCGTCGACATCGTGCTGTTCGTACGAGCGCTCTTCCTTGCGGAAGCCGCCGAACGCAAACGCGCGCTCAAAGCCACCATCGACCAGCCGCGCCCCGCGCGGACGAATCCGCTCGCATCGTGTTTGGCGATGCGCGCCCCCCCGATCCTCACCGCGTAACGACCACCCCGTAACGCGCAACGATACCTCTCCATTGCGGAGGGGCGTCCGTTTCATTTTGAGGATCCCATGATTGATAGGCTGCCCGCCTCTTTCGCGGCGCGTCGTCGTACGCGCAAATTACTCGTCCTCTGTGACATCGTCGGTGCCGAAGGTGGAACCGAATCCATGCTCTCGCGCGTGCTTTCCGAACTGAACGAGCGTTCGAATATTGCAATCGCGGTGCGCGGTCGCGACGTTCGCGATGCTACGGCGTTCGGCGTCGCCGCCGAGGAGATCGCCTGGGGCGGCGATGAGGAACCCTCGAACGTCCTTGCCGCGGTACGAGTCGCTGAAACGATCGCTGCCCTCCGGCCGGACACGGTGCTGCTTTCGAGCGTCTTCGACCCCGCCGTCGTCCGTGCGGCGCGGCGCGCGCCGCGCGCGATTGCCCACGTGCACGATCATCGCGCATTTTGTCCGAGCGGTGACCGCATCTACCCCCAGTTCAGAACGATGTGCTCCCAGAAAATGGGAGCCGCGTGTGTCGTCAACTCGCTCGTACGAGGTTGCGTCGAAGGCCCGCGGCGCGGGACATTTCGGCGCCTGCACGCGCGACAGACGTTGCGCGATGCGCTCTGCCGCTTGGACGGTATCAACGTCGACTCTGCGTTTATGGCGGAGCTTTGTGAGGCGAACGGTATTCCGCTCGAACGGATCGCCATACTCGCGCCACCTGTCGACCCTCAGGCGCTCGCCACGCCTCCCGCAGCAATGCCGCCAGAGCGCCGGGTGCTCTTTGCGGGACGTCTGGTCCGCGACAAGGGACTCGATTCGCTCGTGCGCGCCCTCGCGCACATCCCGAAAGCGTCGCGGCCCAAGCTGGACGTTGCGGGAGCGCCAACGCGCGAGTCAAGTGCCACGGTCGACGCGGCCCGCGCCCAAGGCGTGGAGATCCGCGTCCTCGGACGCCAAAACGACGCGGGGCTCGTGAACGCGATTGACGCAGCCCGCGTCATCGCCATCCCGTCGCTATGGCCCGAACCGTTCGGGATGATGGGAATCGAAGCATATGCGCGCGGCCGGCCGGTTGTCGCCTACGCCGTCGGCGGCATCCCGGAGTGGATCGGCGACGGCGGCATCGCGGTTCGTCGCGGGGACGAAGCGGCGTTCGCCCGTGCGATCGCCGACGTACTCGACGAGGACCGCTGGGCGCAATTTGCGACTGCGGCCCGGCGACGGGCCCTACATTACACCGCACGAGGCCATGCCGATCGGCTCCTGGCTATTCTCTTCCCGGATTGAGCAGGAGGTCCGCGGCCGGGCTCGTTCTACTAGAACAAGCGAGCCTACGGTCACATCGTGTCGTCCCTTAAGCAAATACTAATCTTCCATGGAACGCACTCTTGGGCTGTGGCGTTGACCGAGTGCTCTTCAACACGCCGCGTGGCGCAGATAAGGATAATTCTCGTGGCTTCAAACACATTTTTTCCTCGAATCCTCGCCCTTGCCGGGGCGGTTCTGGCGCTCGGACTCGGAGCCCCCGCGGGCGCACAAGAAGTCGGCATCACGATCAACGGCAATCCGGTCAACGTATCGCCGGCTCCGATCAATCAAGCCGGACGGGTCTTCGTACCGCTGCGAGGCGTGTTCGAGAATCTCGGCGCGAGCGTCGTCTACGATAACGGGTTGATCAACGCGACGGGTGACGGTCATACCATCTCGTTGAACATCGGTTCGACGCAGGCGACCGTCGACGGCAACCCCCAGACGATCGACGTCGCGCCGTTCATCATCGGTGCGAGCACCTACGTACCGCTTCGTTTTGTCTCGCAAGCACTCGGCGCCACGGTCGACTACGACGCCACGAACCGCGTCGTCGCGATTTCTACGTCGTACGCCCAGCAGCCCGAGGCGCAGGCTCCCGCACCCTCCGTACCGAGCTACGCATACTACGCGAATGAAGCGCCACCACCGCTGCCGGAGTACGACCAGCCGCCGGTGCCCGCACCCGGTTACATCTGGCAACCGGGATACTGGGCGTTCGGTGCGGGCGGCTACTATTGGGTTCCAGGCACGTGGGTACCCGCGCCGATGCCGAACTTGTACTGGACGCCCCCGTTCTGGGCGTTCCTCAATGGAATCTTCGGGTTCCATCAGGGGTATTGGGGTCCGCAGGTCGGCTACTACGGCGGCATCAACTACGGCGGCGGCTACGACGGAAACGGGTACGGCGGCGGCCGCTGGGACGATGGGAGATTCCGCTACAACACCGCGGTGACGAACGTGCAAAATACGACCGTCATCAACAACGTCTACGTCGACAAGACGGTCGTCAACAACACCACCGTCAATCACATCAGCTACAACGGCGGTCCGAACGGCATCGCGTCGACCCCGACGCCGACCCAGGTGCGCTACGAGCACGAGCCGCACGTTCCGCTCACGCCGTTGCAGGTCCAGCATCAGGACGTCGCCTCGCAGGATCGCAGCCTCCTTTCGACCGTGAATGGCGGCAAGCCGCCGATCGTCGTCGCGCCTAAGGCATTCACGCCCGAGGAAAAGCCGGCCGACTTCACGCCGGTCACCGAGGACGACAAGGCGGCCGGAGCGCGCCTGGTCGCACCCCGCCCGACGACGGCGCCGGTCATACAGACACGCCCGGTGATCCACGACGTGGCGCCGGCCGAGCATACGGCGCCACCGGTCGTGCATACCGCGCCGCCGGTCGTGCACACGGCGTATCCGCAGTACGTCCGTCCTGCGCTGCCGGTCGTGCACACGGCACCGCCGGTCGTGCACACGGCACCGCCGGTCGTGCACACGGCGTATCCGCAATACGTCCGTCCTGCGCCGCACATCGCTCCGCCCGCAACGCCGCGTCCGTTCGTGCGCACCGTACAACCGACGTTTCAACGGACGGCACCGCCCGTCGTACATCCAACGTTCGTGAAGCGTCCGGCTCCGGTCGTGCACCATCCGGCGCCGCCGCATCCCACGTCGAAGCCGGCGCCTCCGGACCGGTAACCACTGGGGCCACGACGACGTACGTACCCCCGCACTTCGCCGAAACCGACCGCGCCACGCTGCTCGAAGCAATGGCGCGGTTTCCGCTTGCGGTGTTGATAACGAACGGCCCGGGCGGTATTCACGCAAGTCATCTGCCGATGCTCTACGATCCCGAACCGGCGCCGCTGGGCACGCTGCTCGCGCATGTGGCGCGGCCAAACCTGCAGTGGCGCGACGCGAGCGAGCCCGCCCGGGCGCTCGCGATTTTCTCCGGACCCGACGCCTACGTGACGCCCGCGTGGTATGAAGCGACGCGCGAGACCGGCAAGGTCGTACCAACCTGGAACTACGTCGCCGTGCACGCGCGCGGCACGTTGCGCGCGTTCGACGATCGCACGCGACTGCGCGAACTCGTCGCGCGAATGACGGTGCAGTTCGAAACCGGACTTCCCGAGCCGTGGTCGATGGACGATGCGCCCTCCGACTACATCGATACGATGCTCGGGGCGATCGTCGGCTTAGAGATGTCCGTTTCGAGCTTGACCGGCAAGTGGAAGCTCAGCCAGAACCGGCCGGAGACCGACCGGCAGCGGGTCGAGCAGGAGTTGCGCCTTTCAACTTCGCCCCGCGACGTTGCTACGGGCGAGGAAATGGGACGGTTGCGGGAGCGCTAAGCGTCCCCGTCGTCGACCCCTTCCGCAAAGTCGTGTCCGTAGGACGACGCCTCTGCACGTATCTTGGCCGCTTCGTCGAGTTGACCCAAGCGATACAGGGCGTAGTACAGATTGTCGTAAACGTTCTCGACCGCCCAGAAATCGTCGCCCTCGGGATCGGAGCGCCGCTCGGGCGCAACGCTTGCGACCATCGCATCGTAGGCGAGCTTCGCGTATTTCAGGCCGCCTTCGAGATCTTGCGATAACATGCTCAGGATGCCCGACTTCTCGGCGAGCGCATCGTAGTCGCTGGGCTCGAGTTCGAGCGCGCGATCGATCGAGACCAGCGCCTCGTCGCCGCGGTCGAGCGCTACCAGGATCTTCGCACGAAACGACCATGCGTCGAACGACCCCGGCTCGAGTTCGATCGCGCGATCGATCAACACGAGTGCTCGCGGCAGCTTCTCGTCGGTAAACGCTTCGCGCGCTTGGGCTTCGAAGGTCGCAGCATCCGTCGCATCTTCGCCGGTGACGTCGAAATCGGAAGCCATCTCTAACCTGCCTCTTTCATGAAGCGCTTTTCGCGGGTACGCCGGGTCCGAGCGGCCGCGGCGAGGCCGGCGAGAGCCTCTACCGTCTCTTCCCAGCCCAAACACGCGTCCGTGACGCTTTGCCCGTACACGAGCGGACGGCCTGGGAGGTGATCTTGCCGGCCGGCGACGAGGTGCGACTCGATCATCATGCCGATGATACGCGATTCGCCGCCGGCGATTTGCGCGGAAACCTCGGCGCAAATCGGAACCTGGCGCCGCGGGTCTTTTTGACTGTTCCCATGACTCGCGTCGATCATGATGCGCGCCGGCAGGCCCGCACGCTCGACCTCGGCGGAAATGTTTGCGACGCTGGCGGCGTCGTAGTTGGGCTGCTTGCCGCCGCGCAGAATGATGTGGCAATCCTGGTTTCCCGCGGTGCTGACGATGGCCGAGCGTCCGTGCTTGGTGACGGAAAGGAAGTGATGCGGCCGGCTTGCGGCCTTCATCGCGTCGATCGCGATGCGAATGCTGCCGTCGGTTCCGTTTTTGAATCCGACGGGACACGACAGTCCCGAGGCGAGTTCCCGATGAACCTGCGATTCGGTCGTACGCGCGCCGATCGCGCCCCACGAAATCAGGTCGGCGACGTATTGCGGGGTGATCGTATCCAGGAACTCGCCTCCCGCCGGAACGCCGAGCGCGTTGATCACGACCAGCAGCTCGCGCGCGATCCGCAATCCGTCGTTGATCCGAAAACTCTCATCCATCCCGGGATCGTTGATGAGGCCCTTCCAGCCGACCGTCGTGCGCGGCTTCTCGAAGTACACGCGCATGACGATTGCGAGATCGTGCGCGTGACGAGCGCGTTCGAGCGCGAGGCGCCGCGCATACTCGAGGGCCGAAACCGGGTCGTGCACCGAACACGGTCCGACGATTGCGATCAGCCGGTCATCTTCGCCGTACAGTATCCGATGCAGGTCGCCACGCGTCTCGTAGACGAGATCCGCGATCGCGTCGGTGCACGGGAAATCGCGCATCAAATCCGCGGGAGGCGCGAGCTCCTTGAGTTCCAGAATTCGAACGTCGTCGACCGGCTTTTTGATGATGTCCCCTCGAGATGAGCGTCCGGCGACGTTCGACCCGGCAGCCTGCGCTCACCTCGACGGTTGCCGGTTACGGGTTCCCAGCCTCGCTAGAGAGTCAGGCTTTCGGTGACCGCGCGTTCCTCGGAGTACGCGCCGCCCGCCTCGATGCATCCCGCGAGCGTGGAGCTTTCGAGGTTCGCGCGTAGCGCGGAGAGCGCTTTGTCGTACAAGTCTTGCTCGGTGACCTCGCGTACGACGCCGAGCGCCGCGAGCCGCGCGTCGACGTACCCGAGCAGGCGCGCCGCCGATTCGCGATCGGCGGCTGCGGGCCGCTCATCGTCCGGCGGCCGTAGCGCGGCGACGGTCGCCAGATGCTGCAGTGCGATCACGACGTCGATTTCGACCTCCGCCGTGCGCGCCAGACGCAACGCTTCGCGCGCGCGATCGCGTGCGTTCGCGAAGCGTTCCCGCTCGAGCTGAAAGGCGGCCATGTTGCCGAGCAGCCACGCCTCGAGCCGCACCGCGCGACCGAGCGCGCGCGCGGCCGCGAGGCCTTCTTCGGCGACGCGGATCGCGGCCTCCGCATCGCCGCAACGAAATTCGGCTTCGGCGAGCGTGCCCGCCGTAACCGCGACGTTGTATTCGTCGTCGCTTTCTTTGTAGCTCGCGAGCGCCTGTTCGAAGAGTGAGCGCGCGGCCGGCATGTCGCCTTGAATCGCGCGCGCCGCGGCGAGGTCGCGCAACGTCGGGCCCAAGCGCCGCAAGCCTTCGGCCTTGAGAGTCGCGAGCGATTGTTGGAGCAGCGCTTCGCCGCGGTCGACTTCGCCGAGATACACGAGCGAGCGCCCCGCCCAGCGTTGCGCCGCAGCCGTACCGCGAGCGTCACCGAGTTCGCCGAACAGTTCGAGCGCTCGTTCCGAGGCCGTCAACGCCGCACGAAATTGGCTCAGCGACGAGGCGAGCGTCGCTTCTCCTAGTTCGAGCCGCGCGCGTACGAGGGGCGGCGTCGATCCGCAGGCTGCGGCGAGCGCCGTTGCGATCCAACGGCGCGCTTCGACGGCCGCAAATGCAACCAGCACGCGGCGCAAGGTTGCGGCCAGGCGCTGGCCGACGAGCACGTCGCCCGACGGGCCGAACGACCACGCGAGCGCCGCGCGTACGTTTTCGGTCGCCGCTTCCACGCGCGCGAACCACTGGCGATGCGGGCTCACGTCGTAGTCGCGTTCGAGTTGCTCCGCAAGGTCCGCATATGCCGCGGCGTGGCGCGCCGCCACATCCGCTTGCTCTCCGGCGGCGATCAGCTTCTCGCGACCGTATTGGCGGATCGATTCGAGCAGGCGGTAGCGCGTCTCGTGATCCGCGGGTTCGGCGAGCACGAGGGACTTGTCGACGAGCGACGCGAGCAGGTCGAGCACTTCAAATTCGTCGATCGTTTCGCTCGCACATACGGCCGTCGCGGTGTCGATCGTGAAGTAGCCTGCGAACTCGGAGAGGGCGCGAAAGAACTGCTGCTCCCGTTCGGAAAGAAGGTCGTAGCTCCAGTCGATGAGGGCGCGCATCGTTTGCTGGCGCGGCAACGCCGTGCGATCTCCGCCCGTGAGAAGGCGAAAGCGCTCGTCGAGCTTCTCGGCAAGCTGGCGCGGAGCGAGCACGCGCACGCGCGCGGCGGCGAGTTCGATAGCGAGGGGTATACCGTCGAGCCGGCTGCAGATCTCGGCGACGGTCGCCGCGTTCTCATTCGTCACGACGAATTGCGGCTGGGCGGCGCGCGCGCGCACTTCGAAGAGTACGACCGCGGAGAACGCGAGCGCGGCCTCGGCCGTCAGGTTCTTGGTGCGCAGCGGCACGCCGAGCGCCGGCATCTGGTAGACGATCTCGCCGGGAACCTTGAGCGCCTCGCGACTCGTCGCGACGATCTTCACCTTCGGACACATCCGCAGGATCGCAGCGGCGGTCTTGGATGCTTCCTCGACGACGTGTTCGCAGTTGTCCAGCAGCAGCAGCGTTTGCTTGTTTTTTAGATACGCCGTCAGCGTTTCGAGCATCGGGCGGTTCGGAGACTCTTGCACGTCGAAGATCGCGGCGATTTCGTTCGGTACGAGGGTTGGATCGCCGACGGGCGCGAGCTCCACGAACCACACGCCGTCGGGATACTCTTCAAAGCGATCGGCCGCGACTTGCAGCGCGCAGCGCGACTTGCCGAGACCCCCCGAACCAAAGAGCGTGACGAACCTGCCGCTCGCGAGAAGCGCCTCGATCTCGGCAACTTCTTGCTCGCGGCCGACGAAGGTGGAGGTTTGCTGCGGAAGATTGTTGTCGAAGACGTTGAGCGAGCGAAGCTTCGGAAACTCGGCGGCCAAGCTCGGCGCCAGGATCTGAAAGACTTGCTCGGGCGCGGCAAGATCCTTGAGGCGGTGGGAGCCGAGATCCAGCAAGCTTGCCTCGGGCGGTAACCCGGCCGCGGCGGTTTGGGCCGCGGCATTCGAGAGCAACACCTGGCCGCCGTGGCCGATCGCGAGAAGCCGCGCGACGCGATTGAGGGTGGGCCCGAAGAAGTCGCCGTCGCGCTCGTCCGAGGTTCCGACGTGAACGGCCATGCGCACGCGAATCCCGTCGACCGCGGTAAAATCTTCCGCGTCGAGTGCGCGCTGAGCCTCAAAAGCCGCCCCGACTGCATCCTCGGCGGTCCAAAACACGGCGCAAAATGCGTCGCCGATCGTTTTAAAAACGTGGCCCTGGTGCGCGCCGATCGCTGCGCGCATCAGCTCGTCGTGGCGGCGCACGGCGGCTTGCATTGCCGCCGAGTCGCGATCCCAGCGAATCGTGCTGCCTTCGATATCGGTGAACAGAAAGGCGACGGTCCCGGAGGGGAGGTGCGGCGCGTGCACGGTTGCGGTCTTGGTTTAACATCGGGGCGGCGTGCCCCCCGACGGCCCCAGGCCCTCCGACAGTCCGCCGTGCGTCGAAATGCCCAATGCTCGCGGCAGGCCGGGGGTCAAAGGTTCCGAAAATCTTGGATACGGAGTCTCCACTCCGGACGTTGGGAGTCACCGTGTACCGTTCGCGCTATCTACTGACCGCCGTCTTTTTCTCGTTGGGGCTTGCCGGGTGCGGCGGAGGCTCCGGGTCGCCGCCCGTGGCTCCGGTCGCCGCGCCGCAAGCTGCCGAGCGCACGATCGATGCGACGCTGTCGTCGACGCCGCGCACGTATATGCTGCCCCTGTCCGGCGGCTACGATGCTTCGCTGTCGATGCATGCGGACGGCGTCGCCGCCGGGACGCGCATCTCGCTCGGCGTTCGTCAACCGGAAGCTTACGCCGCGAACGAACGTTCTCCGATGTGGCACCACCCCTCAGCCTGCCCGTTGACGTTTACCATTCCGCTCTTCAATCCGTTGCCGTTTGCGATCAAGCTGCAAATCGACGGATTCTCGGCGCACCTCCCGTGCGTGCTAAGCAACACGCTTTTCGGCGTAAGCTTTTATCAGCTTCACCCCGTTCCGTCGACCGTAACCTCGGAGAAACTCGGCGACATTACCGCTAGCGGTCAATCGATTCTCTTTACCTCCGACGACATCAAGATCACGCTGCCGGCGCACACCGAAACGGCGATCAGCATCATCCCGGAAGACTCGACCAGCGAAGTCGGCATTCCGATCATCCCGGGCTCGAGCGCCGTGTTGACTGCGAACGCTCCGGCGCTTCCGCAGAGCCTCGCAATCAACTACCAGAGCTCGGGCGGGGGCGGGTCGCTCTATTCGTCCGCGTGTTTCCCGGCGATTGTTTCCGGCAAGCTCGCGCAGGCGCTGCAAGGCGTGCCGATTCTCGGCACGGCGACCCTGTATTGCCAATTGGGCACGGTCAATTCGGCGACGGTGCTGTTCGGAGCGCCGACCGTCACGTTTACGGTCGGTTCGCCAAAGCCCGACCGCAGCTTTACCGAGCTCGATGGGCCTGTCAACGAATATCTCTGCTCGGTGAGCGGGCCGACGACGTGCGTGACGCCCGAGTTCACCGTGCCCGTCGTGCAGAATGTCATCGTCGGCAACGTGCAAGATTTACAAGCCTGCGTGCCGTTGAACTCTGAGGACGACTGCAACACGAACGGCAATCCGTCGGCAACGCCGGCGCCGAGTGTAGACTCCGTGAACGCTCACCAGGGAATCACGCTGCTCGTCGCCGACGACCCGACGTTCGTGGCGCCGGCGGGCACGGGGTCGTGCTCTGCGCCCGCCGTATGCGGCGGTTTCACCGTCGACACCTCGGCCGGACAGTGCACGATCAATGAAAACGCCGATGAGCACGAGAACGTCCCCACGTCGCCGCATTACAACAATCCGGGCGGCCCACAGCAAGATCCGCCGGTAACGAGTGGCGGGATCGCGACCCGCGTCTTCTATCCGAAACAAGGCCCCTACGTGGAGTTCGATCTCATCAGCGCCGGCTCGGGCTCGACGTGCTCGGTGACCGTCAGTGAGGCAGACGGCCCTCTCTTACGCACGATCACCCTCAACTTGCCGGTTCACTAAAACACCTCCGCTTGACAGGGTGGGAAGTGGCCTGCATGGCTGTAGAACAGAGCGCGGTACTACCGATCGAACTCGCGGAGATCGAAGCGGCCCGTGCGCGGATTGCCGGAACGATCGTGCGCACGCCGCTCGTGCGGCTCGACCTGGGTCCGGGCGGACCCGATATCCAACTCAAACTCGAAAACTTGCAGCCGATCAATGCGTACAAACTGCGCGGTGCGGCGAACGCCGTGGCGATGCTTGCGGCGGAGGAGCGCGCGCGCGGCGTGTGGACCATCAGTGCGGGAAATGCTGGCCAAGGCGTCGCCTACGCCGCGCGCAAGGCGGGCGTGCCGTGCACGGTCCTCGCGATTGAAACGGCTCCCACGGCGAAGCTCGACCGCATGCGCGCGCTCGGTGCGAAACTGGTCCTCGCTCCGTACAGCGTCTGCTGGAAAGCACTCGACGAACGCTCCTATCCCGGCATGGAGGGCGCGTTCATCCATCCGTTCGACGACAACGCCTTCATTGCGGGACACGCGACGATGGGGCTCGAGATCCTCGAAGACGCGCCGGACACCGCGGCGGTCATCGCTGCAATCGGCGGCGGCGGACTCGTGACGGGCTTAGGCAGCGCGATGCGAGCACTCAAGCCGGAGGTCAAGATCTTTGGCGCCGAGCCCGCGACCGCGTCGCCGGTTGCCGCAAGCCTCGCGGCGGGTTCGCCGATGGTGTTCGAGGGCTGGACCGCATCGTTCGTCGACGGCGCGGGGGGCCAGAGCGTTTTCCCGCGCATGTGGGAACGGATGGCGCCGCTCTTGGACGGCTCGATCGTCGTTTCGCTCGACGAAGT
>Ga0302325_10025853_pt1 | contig 12198 bp, 11 predicted proteins | sample Palsa_T0_2_FD_201948 | JGI IMG/M metagenome (GOLD analysis project Ga0302325, IMG submission 201948) | Peat permafrost microbial communities from Stordalen Mire near Abisko, Sweden - Palsa_T0_2 | ecosystem: Environmental > Terrestrial > Soil > Palsa > Peat permafrost | place: Sweden: Abisko...
TTACCGGGTCTGACGCGGAGCCGAAGGCAAATGCCGCCATTGTGATTACCGGCTCGACGGTGCTCGTCCCGACGGGTCGGGACTCTGCCGGACGCCAAAGCCAATGCGAACCATGGCGGGCGATCATTATTCAGGGACTTGAGCAAGGGCTGACGGCGCAGCGCATCTGGCAGGATCTCAGGGCCGACCATGGCTTTGAAGGCGATTATCAATCCGTCCAGCGGTTCGTCCGCCGGTTGAATCACGGTTCACCCCTGCCGTTCCGCAGGATGGAATGCGGACCCGGCGAGGAAGCCCAAGTCGATTTTGGCAAGGGCGCTCCCGTCCTCGGGCCTGATGGTAAGCGCACACGTCCACACTTGTTCCGCATCGTCCTGAGCTGCTCACGCAAAGCCTACAGCGAGGTGGTGCCGCGGCAGACGACCGAACAGTTCATCCGTTGCATCGAGAATGCTTTCTGTCACTTCGGCGGCGTGACCAAAACTCTGGTGATCGACAATCTCAAGGCCGCCGTCACCCAGGCGGATTGGTACGACCCGGAACTCAATCCCAAGATCCAGGAATTCTGCCGGCATTACGGCACGGTTGTTCTCCCGACGCGCCCCTACACACCCCGGCACAAGGGGAAGGTGGAACGGGGAGTTGGATACGCCCAATCCAACGCGCTCAAGGGCCGGACGTTTCAAAGTCTGGCGGAACAGAACCGGTTTCTGGCCGAGTGGGAATCAACGGTGGCCGACACCCGCATCCACGGCACCACCCGCAAGCAGGTGGGCAAGGTATTCGTGGAGGTGGAAAAGCCAGCGCTATTGCCATTGCCGCCGGGACGGTTCCCCTGTTTCCAGGAAGCCCAGCGGAGCGTCAACCGTGACGGGCATGTGGAAGTCGCCAGGGCGTATTACTCGGCGCCGCCGGAGTTCGTCGGCCGCACGGTTTGGGCGCGCTGGGACGGGCATGTCGTCCGTCTGTTCGATCAGCACCTTCGACAGATCGCCATCCATGCTCAACACGAGCCTGGACGCTTTACCACCGATGCCAAACACATCGCTCCCGAGAAGCGCGGCGGGATCGAGCGTGGAGCGGCCTGGTGGCTGGACAAGGCCAGTGCCATTGGCGCCCATACCGGAAGCTGGGCCGAAAGCATCCTGCACGAACGCGGCATCCACGGCATTCGCGTTGTGATGGGTCTGGTCAGCCTGATGCATCGCCATCCAGTCAATACGATTGAACAGGCCTGCCAGGTGGCGCATTCCCACGGTTGCACACGGCTTCGTGACATCCGCAACCTGCTCAAACGATCCGAATCCGCGGCGCAACAGGAGCAGTTCGAGTTCGTTGCCGAACATCCGCTGATCCGTTCCCTGACAGATTATTCCAAGTTGGTCCATGCTGCCTTCGAGAACACACCTTTATAAGGAGACCCCTTTTATGAATGAATCGTTGCAAACCGCCTTGACCCGGCTTCGATTGTCGGGCCTGGCCGCTTCGCTGGACGTGCGTTTGCAGGAAGCCGCGGGTCATCACCTCGGCCATTGTGAGTTCCTGGAACTTCTGCTGCAGGATGAACTGCTCGTTCGCAATGAACGATTGATCGCCCGCCGCGTCAAGGCAGCCGGCTTTAGGGAACTCAAGACCCTGGATGAGTTTGACTTTACGTTCAACCCGTCGATCAAACGCAAAGTCGTCTTCGACCTGGCAACCGGCCGGTTCATCCGTGAGCCACGCGATGTTTTATTGATCGGGCCTCCGGGCACCGGCAAGAGCCATATCGCCCAGGCGCTGGGATACCAGGCCATCAAGAACGGCTCGGTCGTGCTCTACCGCTCGATCTTCGACGTGGTGCGTGACTTCCTGCATGATGAGGCGATCAATCAGCAGGACAAGATCATGGAGCGGTATCTCCGCGCCGATCTGCTCATCATCGACGACATGGGCATGAAGCAACCTCCCAAACGCTCGGGCGAGTATCTGTTCGAGATCATCATGCGACGTTATCAGGTCCGCTCGACGATGATGACCAGCAATCGCCCGCTGGAGGATTGGGGCAAACTGATCGGCGACGTGCCGGCCGCCACCGCGATCCTGGATCGTTTCCTGCACAACGCCGAGGTGATTGCCATTACCGGCAAGAGTTATCGCCTTCGCAATCACGCCGCGGCGGAAGGCAAAGCCTCCGTCGTGGATGATTCCAGCGCGCCGGCAAAACAGCGAGGACGCCGGAGTACCGGCGGCGATGAAGGGCTTTCCCCTCCGGAAGACACCATGGCAGAGCCGCCAGTATCTTCTGGTCGGGGTGCACAGTCAGCCAAAGCGTGAACGAAGGAAGTCAGAAACCCGGCCTCAATTTGAAAATGACCAGCCGGATAAGTTATATGGGACGTGGTGGCATTTGATTCGATAATCGATGGCGGCATTTGAAGTGATAACTGACAATTCGCCCGCGTGGAGCGCATTGCCCAGGGTGAACAAATCAACCTTCTGGACGAAGAAGACCTTGAAGGCTTGGACGAACTTGAAGAGGAATGGGAATCAGAGGAGACCGCAACTGAGGCCAAGATCGACCCGAAACTCTTGCGGGAAGAACTCGCCCTGCTCCGCCAATTTGCGGCCCTTGACGCCGGACATCACGTGCCGGACTGCGCCATCCTTGCCGGCGGCGTCCATGCCTTGAAAGATAAGCAATAACGGTGAGCGTTAAACCAACCGCATCTTTTTTTTCGGGCTGGCTGTCGGCACACTGACGCGGCATGAACAAAGCACAGCGCCCTGGCCCGGAAGAATGGCGCCAGATCATCGACGGACAGCGGCCCAGCGGGCTGACCATAGCAGCCTACTGTCGCGATCGCGGAATCAAAGACAGCGCCTTCTACGCCTGGAAACGGCGATTACGTTCGCGGGCGAAGTCGAATCGTTCGTCGGCGCCAGCGTTCGTTGAGGTGAAGCATCCGAGCGCGTCCTCGGGCGGAGGGATCGAGATTTGCCTGCCTGCCCGACGTTGCCTGCTGGTGCAGCGTGGGTTCGATCGCGAACTGTTGATCGAACTGATTCGAGCCTTGGAGAGCATCGCGTGATCGGCCTGCCCTCATTGGAGGCACTGGATCACTCGGCAGCCACACGTATCTGGCTGGCGACGGCGCCGACGGACATGCGGTGCGGGTTTGATCGCTTGGCGGAGCTGGCGCAGGTGGTCACGAATCAGAACCCGATGGATGGACATCTATTTTTGTTCCGTTCGCGCGGCGGTGACCGGCTGAAGATTCTTCTTTGGGAAAAAGATGGGTTTGTTCTGTGGTACAAGCGGTTGGAGGAAGGTGTGTTCAAAATGCCGCGAATCGACGGCGATGCCAAGAGCGTGGAACTGCGGGCCAGTGAACTCGCGATGATGCTGGATGGAATTGACCTGCGGAGCGTCAGGCGGGTGAAAAGATTTTCCCGTAAAAAACAAACCGCCTGAAACATTCCGCTGGACAGCGTGTATCTTTTATCGTCGTCATGGAAGATGCATCAGCCATCACCTCTTTGCCGGATGATCCGCAAGCACTGCAGCAAATCATTCTCAATCTTTCCCGCGAGCGTGACGAGAATGCTCGCCAGCGTGACGAGCGAACACGTGAGCGTGATGACTGGCACGTCAAGTTCCTGCGCGTTGAAACGGAACTGCTTCGTCTGAGGAAGTGGTATTACGGCCCGCGAGCCGATCGGCTCCAGACCCCTGGCGACGTGGCGCAGATGCTGCTGGCTTTCGCCACCGAGTTGGAATCACGGCCGGTGAATCCTGACGATCTTCTGCCTGCCGATAGGTCCGGCACAGTTGACGTTGGCACAGTGCGGCGGGTTCGTCGCGGTCGGCGGAACCTGGCGGCGCTGGAGAATCTGCCTGTCATCCGCAAGGAACACGATCTGCCGGAAGACCAAAAGCCCTGTCCCTGTTGCGGCGAGATGCGGCAAAGAATCGGCCAGGAGACCAGTTGGCAGGTCGAGTTTATCCCCGGCCAATTCGAGCGGGTCGAGCACATCCGCTTCAAGTACGCATGCAAAAAGTGCGAGCAAAACGCAGAGAATCCGAACATCACCCTCGCAGACAAGCCCGCCCAGCCGATTGACAAAGGGATGGCGGGACCGGGCCTGCTGGCTTACATCGTTACCAGTAAGTACGCCGATTATCTCCCGCTTTACCGATTGGAGTCGATCTTCCAGCGCAACGGATTGGAGATCAGCCGCGCCTCGCAGAGCGTCTGGTGCCGGGACGTGGCCGAGATCGTGAAACCCCTGTTTGACCTAATGGTCTGGCGCGTGCTGCAATCCCATGTGATCTGCACGGACGACACCGTGATGCCGATGCTGTGGCCAGGCAGGACCAAGCAGGCCAGAATGTGGGTCTGTATCGGCGATGAGCACAATCCATACAACCTTTTCTATTTTACATTGGGCCGGGGCCGTGACGGACCGGCGACGTTCCTCAAGGGATACAAGCGAACGCTCGTGGCTGACGCTTACGGCGCCTACGACGGCGTGGTGGTGGGCAACGATATCACCCGCGCCGGGTGTTGGGCACACGCGCGCCGAAAGTTTGTGGATGCCGAGAAGACGCATCCGGCGATCGCGGCCGCTGCGGTGGGAATCATCCGGCAACTCTATGCTGTCGAGGAGCACGCAAAAGAGAAAACCAACGAGGATCGCTTGTGTCTTCGTCATAGCCAATCACAACCGATTCTGCTTCGCATGCGCGAAATGCTCTGGTCCTGGAAAGACCAGTTGCTCCCCAAGCACCCCATGGCTGAGGCGGTCAATTACACGCTGAACCAGTGGGACGAATTGAACGTGTTCACGACGGACGGGGCGGTCCCAATTGATAACAACGAGTCGGAACGAGAAATGAAACGAATCTGCCTTAATCGTAAAAATAGTTTATTTGTCGGGAACGAGCGAGGCGGTCAGACGGCAGCGATCCTGAGCAGCCTCACCAGCACCTGCCGCCGGCACAACATCGATCCGCAACGATATCTGACTCAACTGCTGACGAACCTGCCAGCCACGCCGATCAGCCAATTATCCAACTGGTTGCCGGATCTGTGGCGGCGACGAATCTCCCCGCCATCGGGTAAACCTTAGTAAGCTTGCTCCCTCAATAAGCGATATAAACGACCTGGCCAACCACACATTTTTGTAATTCTTGGCGAGCGACCACGACAATGGGTGTATAGCGACCGATTGCGGAGGCTTGATGGATGAGTGTGACAGGATAGTCGCGCAACACGGGCAGGCCGTGTGGCAGACAATTTACCGGCTCCTGGGAAGTCAGGAAGGGGCTGCGGATTGTTTTCAGGAGACATTTTTTCAGTTCATCCAAATCGCCGCCAAATCAAACGTCGATCATTCGCTGGCATTACTCAAGCGTATCGCCACCCGGCGGGCAATTGATTTGATTCGGAAAAGAGCGAACTCTCGCCAGAAACAAGTGCCACTCGACGAACAGTATCCCAGCAAGGAAGTGGACCCATGGAAAGGGCTGGCGGCAGAGGAATTTGCCCAGAGCCTGCGGGATGCGCTGCAACACATTCCCCCGGATCAAGCGACCGTATTTTGCATGACGCAGTTAGAACAGATGGATCCCAGTGAGGTCGGAACGGCAATGGGAATCGACACCGGGCATGTGGCGGTTTTGCTCCATCGCGCACGTGCGGCACTACAGGGCAGGCTCGCGAAACATTTGTGGGCCAGCAGGAGACAACCATGAACGCCGACAAAATGAGCGACGATGGCGATATTCTGGAAATCGCGACCCGACATCTGCGCGAATCTCGCACCGCCTCCATGCCTTCGAGAGAATTGATCGGTCGCACGGTCGCGGCGATGCGGCAGGTGCCACGGCCAAAGACGCCATGGACGGCGATGGCGCTAACGGCTGCGTCCCTGCTCCTCATCATCGGCGCCGCATGCTGGTTCATCTCCCGCGGCAGCGGGGAAATAGCCTTTGCAGACGTGATGCAGCACGTCATGCAGACGAAATCGTTTCAAGCCACGATCATCCAGGTGGGCGACGAGCGTGAGCCACATGAATCGGCACGGCTTTCTGTTAAAGGACCTCGCGGACGATTCGATACGGATGACGGATTGATTATCATCGACGACGACAAGACCGGCGACACGATTACCCTCGATACCAAAGCCAAGGTGGCGTGTCGTTCAACCGAGCCAATCAACGGAAACATTGATGTATATGCCGAACTGCGGCAAATCGCCTCGCAGATGCCCAAGTCGATCGGTAAAAAGAATTTCGACGGTCAAGTGCTAAATGGATTTTCCGGGACGGTCACTCTGATGGGAAAGAATGGGGGTTCCGCAACGGTTTGGGTAGATCCTCAATCGAGGTTGCCGGCGCGAATTGAATTGAGTTTGAAACCGGATGGCCAGCCGATGGCGGTGATCGACAACCTCAAATTTGATGTTGCGCTCGATGATTCGATGTTCGATATGACGGTGCCCCATGGGTACGAATTGCGAGCCACCCTTCCGATGCGCGCTCCTCGACCCATGCCGCGTCAAAGCGCGAACAGGCCATCCACAGCGTTTACCAGGCCGACGGTGGAGATTCCGTTGCCGCAGACGCCTGGGTCCGCTCCCACGGCTGAGGAATTGGAAAGGCTGGTGCTCAAGCCGGGCATCGGAATTGGGGAGTTGAAATTCGGCGCTACCCGACAGCAGATCGTAAAGGTTCTCGGTGAGCCGCAAGGAGTTCTGCGACAGGGAACGTCAGAAATACTGCAATACTCGTCAGCAGGCGTCGTGCTTGCAGTCGACGGTCCACTCGGCCTTCAATTTATTATGGCCAATGGACCCAGCACCTTCAATACGCCCAAGGTCCGTCCGTTTGCCGGATCGACAGACAAAGGAGTGCGAATCGGATCGACACGGGCCGCAATCGAAGCGGCTTACGGAAAAGATTACGTAACGGTTGGCGTCAGGGTGATGGATCACCCGGAGATTCGCCAGACGCAGCTAACCTACAATCGCCTCGGCTTACTTGTAATCGTTGATTCCGGGACGGACCGCTGTGCGGGGCTATGGATTGCGCCCCCCGTCGTCACGAAGGCGTCGACCAAGCCGGAGCGATGAAGATTAGGGTGCTGTTGGCGCACCGCTCACGTTGAATCGCCACACCATTCGGGGGGATACGGTTTTGTCGACCAGATAGCGTCGGACGGTCTGCGGCGGCAGGTCGAAGACGTGCCCGTCGCGCAGGGAGCGCCTGAGCTTGATGTACTCGGCATGAGCCCATACCAGCGGCATGGCGGAACCGGAAGGCTTGCCCAGAAACAAATCATGTCCCGGCAGGTCGGGCGAGTCCCAGATTTGTTCTGAGATCAGGCCTCCTTCGTTGGCAAACGATTCCATCGTGGCCAATAGTCCCTTTGCACACTCGACCCGATTTGCCAACAGTTCGTAGTGAGCCCGCTCACCCGTGAGTAGTGGCCACGCGCGGCCAATGCCTGTTCCGTCAAAGGGCGCGCCGTCTTTATGCTCGCCATACCCGTCATCGTTGTACCGGTGCCAACTGGGGCCCGTGGGCGTCTCCACTTTGAGCAATGAATCGATGACTTTGATGGTACCGAGAATGCGCGGGTCGTCCGCTGCGCGCAAACCGAAACGCACCAGCGCCAAGGCGTCGGGACTTACCAGATGCCTGGCCATACGGTCGCCCTCTGCGGCCGCAACATTCTTTACATCGACAAGGTTCTGAAACCGCGCACCATCCGCAGTTTCGTCCTGCGCGATTCTGAGGTAATAGCCTTCAACATCGAACCTTCGGCACCAATCGGTTGCCGACGCATACATCCAGCGATCTATGCAGGAATTCCAAACGTCAGCGATTTCTCGCAGATACGTCGCCATGGCTGGTTCGTGGTTCAAAGCAGCCATGTCCGCAGCCGCCAGGATGGCCGCTATTTCCGCAGCGACAGTGAAAGGCGAATACCCCGGGTCTTCCTCCCAGCGATCCTGGGGACTCACGGGGCCGTTGCGCGCCAGATACCCCGCGGCGAGCTGCACCATCGGCCAAAACCGTACCACGTCGTCGTCGGATATGGCCTTCTCGCGATGGGCCAGATTAACCAACAGAATGGGCAGCGCAGTTTCGTCTAGTTGGATTCCGTTCCAATACGGTGTGCCATCCACCCACATGTTTTGAGGCCAATGTCCGTCCGGCTGTTGAGTTGACTGCAAAAAAGAGAGCGCGCGACGCGCGTCTTCATGTGCGCCGCCAGCCAGGAACGCGCTTGCCGTTTCTACCATATCGCGCGCCCAGACAAGGTGGTAACCGCCCTGGTCGTCGTCACCCGTGCTCGCTCCCCATGGGATGGCAAGACTGGCGATCAGACCGCCGAGGGCGGTTTTTGACTCATGCGTGCGCAAGACGGCGACGCTGATCGGAGCAAGATCGCGGGGAGGGAGATGGTCTTTTTTTGTCGAGATGAGCGACTTCTTCCAATGCTGCCATCCGGAAATGTATTCGTGCTTTATGTTGTCAAAGCCATCATGAAGACTGGCGATGGCGTTTTTCGCCGCTTCGTCTGAGCTCTTACCAAAGCCCAACGCCAATTCGCAGTGTCCCTTGGAATGAAGAAGATCGATCTCGGCAGTCAAGGCGACGTTACCGTTCGGAGCCTGCGTGTATTCCCAGGTCATCTGCTTATGGGTTTTCAGATCCTGCCATCCGTTGGACGAACCGACATAACCGACGGATCGCTTCAGAAATGGCGCGGAACAGGCCAGTGCGAGCGCATACCCATCGCGCTGAGCAAACAGGAGCGGCAAGCCTTCAAACTCGTCCACCCACGCACTGTTGCCGTCGCCGTGGTTCCCCAGATGCGGCGCTAGCAGGACATGCAGATGATAATCGGACAGATCTCCTTGCATTGACTCGAACTGGATTCGCTGCAGGACGGTGTTTCGCTGTGGATCGGTCACGACTTGCTTTTCGATGCGATATCGGCCGGCGCGGCATGAATTGATCAGCCGGAATGCCGGGACTCCCTCTGCCATCCAATGGACCACCGAGTCGGCATCGCGCTTTTCTTCCGAGAAGAAATTGGCTCCGTCGGTGACAATCAGCCCCATGTCGCGGATGCAGGCCTGATCGATGCGGGGATAAAAGATTTCGTTAAAGATTCCATGGCTCAGCGTGAACCAGACGTGGCTCTTGTCGCTAAGGGCCGTACCCACGCCGGTTTTGTCGCTGGAAGTCCAACGTGCTGGGGCGCCTGGCGTGCCCGGAGCATTTTCATCGGGCGCGATCCTGTCGGCCGAAATTCTATTTAGAGTATCAATGACGGTCTCTCCTTGAGTGCATACTGTGCATCGTCGTCGCCCTCACGGTGGCAACAGAAGGATGCAGTGGCGACTAATCCATCCCTAAAATGGACGGCTGCCAAACACGCCGAACAGCCATAGGAGCAGCACAATCAAGAGGATCGTTCCAAGTGAAATCCCGGGCGTTCGGTAAGTGGGCTGGTAAAACCCACCACCGAAGCTCATGACCACAAGAATGATAAGTATGATGAAGAGGATGGACATAATGAGTTCCTTTCATGGAAATTGTGCTTTTTGTCTCAAACGAGTCTGTGATGAAGAGGTCTGCCGATCTGTTCGGATTTCCGCTACCGGATCGATTCAGCCTCTTTGGGTGTGACTGGTTTCCCATTGCCAGCGCCGTCCTGACCAATTCCCATCGTCAATGCTGTCAACCCGGCGAGCCCGCCCAACTGCATGCTTTCCACGGCTGTACTGGGAACGATCACGATGGTGGAATTTTGCTTCAAACCTTCGTAAAGCATGTTCATGGCCCGCAAATGAAATGCGACCGGATTGTGCTGGTAGCTTTTTGAGGCTTCGGCGAATTTCTCCGCGACCTGTCGTTCGGAGTCCCCCAAAATCACTCTGGCCTGACGCTCCCTTTCCGCCTGGGCCTGCATTGACATCGCGTTCTCGAGCGCCTGCGGGATCAAGACATCCTTCACTTCCACGGAAATAACATTGATGCCCCACGGTTCGGTGCGCTCATCAATAATCTTCTGCAAGATGCTGCTGATTTTGTCCCTTCCTTCCAGCATGTCGCAAAGCATGGTTTTGCCGATCACGTCGCGTAAAGCAGTCTGGGACGCCCAACTGATCGCGCTTTTATAGTCGGCCACCCCCAGCGCCGCGTTCTTCGGATCCACGACTTTCCAAAACAGCACGGCGTCCACATCCACTGGCACAGTGTCTTTAGTAAGGGTCTTCTCCGCTTTGAAACCGCTCGTGATGACACGGGTATCGATCCAGTAGGGAATCGCATCGACGACCGGAATAATGAAAAATAATCCCGGTCCTTTAAGGGCGTGGAATTTGCCCAGTCGCAGAATCACCGCTTTATCCCACTGATCCGCAACCCTGATTGCGAGACAAGCAACCAATGCAATCACGAACGCGATGATGCCAATGCAGATGCTCGTTGCAGGAGCCGTTGGTTTGTAAGTGACATAGGCCAACCCTCCGCCAACGCCAAGGATTACAACGAAAATCAACGTTGCAAAGGAACTGGTTGCCCTCATTTTGATTACCTCTAAGTGTTAGACGCCTCTTTCGCCGAAATAAAAAAACCGACACAATCGAATCCCGAGGTTTCGGGACTCAATTGCGTCGGCTTACTCGTTAACGAGTCTTCTGACCGTTTGGCCAGACTACTCTTTATTTAGTCGTCCGAAGATTTCGCTGTTCCGCCAGAACCGGAACCATCAACTGGCAAATCAATCATAGGATAGGCGGTCCGATTGCAGAACAAGGGAAATAAAGAATTGGGCAACAATATACTTGACAACTCAAGTTCTGGATGCTAAAATTCTAGCATGAAAGATACAAACTCAAATACCGGGCATCAACCTAAGTCGCTTCTGGCGGCAATCCGCTACTTTTCTGATTTGCAGATTGCCCATGATTTCTTTGTTTCAATGCGCTGGCCTAACGGCGTCGCCTGTCCACGCTGTGGGTCAACAAAGGTCGCCTATTCCCCGAAGTATCGCCGCTTCCAGTGCAGCAGCGGTCACGACGGGCGGCAGTTCACGGTCAAAACCGGATCGGTCATGGAAGATTCGCCGCTCGGTCTGGACAAATGGGCGCTGGCATTGTGGATGGAAGTCAATTGCAAGAATTCCATCAGCAGCTACGAGGTTCATCGTGCTGCGGGAATCACCCAAAAGTCGGCGTGGTTTTTGCTCCATCGCATTCGGTTCGCCATAAAGCAAAAGTCATTCGACAAAATGGGTGGACACGGCACCCCGGTCGAAGCCGACGAAACATTCGTCGGTGGGAAATCTAAGTTCATGCACAAGTCAAAACGCGCCAAGAACATCACCGGCGGCGGATCGAAGGATAAAACGGCAGTCATGGGATTGCTTGAACGCCATAGCGGCAAAAAGCACAGCACGGTTCGTGCCGTCGTTCTGGACAAGCACCCTAATCAGGCCGACATTCACGAAATCATCCACAAGCATGTCGAGCCGGGCGCGCAGGTATTTACAGATTCTTACCGCGCTTACGAGGGGTTAAACGCTGATTACATCCACAAGTTCATCGACCATGCTGAGAAATATGTCGACGGTATCATTCATACGAATGGGCTGGAAAACTTCTGGTCCCTGTTCAAGCGCTGCATCAAAGGGACACATGTTTCGATTGATCCTTACCATCTTCCGGCATACTTGGATGCGGAAGCATTCCGGTTCAACAATCGAAAAGTGAAAGACGGGGATCGATTCGTCATGGCCGCACAAGGACTCCACGGCAAGCGGCTAACCTACAAGGCACTAATTGGCGCATCAGAGGTAGCCGCCGCAGGCCAAGACAAGGACGCGGGAAGCGCCGCGCCTCCAAACTAAAAGGATCGCATGAAGAAAAAGAAGGCGGAAAGGCCGACTGATTTTGAGGTGGCGGACGCGGACGCTGCATTCCGAAAACTGGAGGATGCAGCGCGCCGTCTCTTTGCTGCACCAAAGAAGAGGAGAAAGCAATCGCCAAAGAGGTCAAAGTGAACACTCCACCCCCATAGGGGGTGGCTTCAGGAAGCCCCTCGAAGGGGGCGTTGACATCAAGATGCCCCCGTTGGGGGCGGACACATAGGGAAGGCCCCGCTGGGGCCGAGTTAATGATTACTCGAACTCAAAT